>JADMIO011602964.1_pt1 | contig 11953 bp, 7 predicted proteins | sample 8958161 | NCBI WGS metagenome assembly JADMIO01 (sample SAMN16585339, study PRJNA669376) | soil metagenome | isolation source: Crop rotation soil | place: USA: Cullars Rotation, Alabama | collected 2011
GCCGCGACTTCAAGTCACGTGAATTCCAAGCTTCGGATCCCACTGTGCTGGAAAGAATTGTTTCTAGACCCTCTTTCCCTGGCTGAACGTTACGATAACTATAAACGTCCTTCAGAAACGCAGAGTTGGTGAGCTGCGGTTGGTAGAACCACCTACCATTCCCTCGCAAACCATAGCGCTCGTCCGGATCTTTCCCATTGTGTGACACGTAATACTGAGAGGATTTCCCCAGGCTTTTATAGAACCGGGTGTACGTCTCGTCCGCTTTCAGATTCAGGATATAGCGATGACCATAGTCCCAATTGAAATAATAGTCGCGATACTTCAAGCCGTTGGGATTGAAACAACGCGCTTCCTCATCGACGGAGCGTTGCGTGTCAGCTCCAGTCAAAAACCCGTTTGGCCCCGTGGAGTAAAGACAATGGTACTTCGCGATGTGAGCTGGTTCCCTCACGCCTTTGGACAGGACACAAGCCCCTTCTCTTCCTATCTCCTGCACACTGGCGATAGTCTTCCCATCACATAAAGTATAAATGGCCGACATCGAATTGTCGTACATGTGCCAGTGCTGGTCATAAAAGACTTCGGGGACAGTATGCAAAGTGATATCCCAAAACTTCACTGGCAGTCCCATATTATGCCAAAGGGCGCAGTTGATCCCCGAAATCGTGCTGCACATCGTATAACCATAATCATTAAATTGACGAATCGGGTCTGTTAATTCGGTCCCATGTACAATCATTGGCGCGGTCTGTCGTCGAGCAATGTGGTTCCAGTAAAACATCGCCCAACATTTTTGTTTCGGCTCTGGCCACTTGGCCGTAACGCTGTGGATCAGGCTGGGTAAATCGCTGTAATCCGGGGAAGCGTCAGTTACGAGCCGAAGATTGAAGATCTGTGCAGGCGCGAATGCGGAGCTACAATTGAGAAAAAGGCTGACTGTAAGAGCCTTGAGAATGAACTCACATTGGGGCAAACGCATCTCTGAATACGGCGGGTTGCTGATGTTGCTCCACAATCTAGAAAACAACGAGTTTTCCAACAAGCATAGATTGGGAGTTAGCAAGCTTGCCGATTGTTTGCTTCCTCCGAATAATGTGTTCAAGTTAATATGCCCGCAGCCAAACCTAAGAAGACAGATAACCTTGAGTTTGCGAAATCGCGTTACTCTTCTTGCGGTGTAGACATAAACAAAGCTCTCCAGACACTTGCCGGCATCCCGATTTCGCTTCATTGCTGGCAGGGTGATGACGTTCGCGGGTTTGAAGCGTCTGGTCAACAATTGGGCGGAGGATTGGCAGTCACCGGCAGTTACCCTGGCAGAGCTCGCACCCCTCAGGAGCTCCGCTCTGATTTCCAGAAAGCGCTTTCGTTAATTCCCGGCAATCACCGATTTGCTTTGCATGCCTCCTACGCCGAACCCGACGGGACTCACGTCGATCGAAACAATCTTGAGCCCAAACATTTCGCCCACTGGATAGAATGGGCTAAAGAACAAAACATTGGCTTGGATTTTAATCCAACTTTTTTCTCGCATCCAAAGGCCATGGACGGCTTTACACTTTCTCATGCTGACCGCGGCATCCGCAGCTTTTGGATTGAGCACGGGATTGCCTGCAGAAAAATTGGTGCTGCCATGGGAAAAGCTCTTCGTTCGCCCTGCGTCACGAATGTTTGGATTCCAGATGGTCATAAAGATTCACCAGCGGACCGAAAAGCGCCTCGCGAGCGGCTAATTTCTTCCCTGGACTCCATTTTTAAAGAGAAAATCTCGCCAAATCTAAATTTAGACTCGGTTGAGCCAAAACTTTTCGGCATTGGATCTGAAAGTTATGTTGTTGGCTCGCATGAATTCTATCTCGGATATGCTATCTCACGAAAGATGATGCTGACGCTCGATTCCGGGCATTATCACCCCACGGAAAGCATCGCTGACAAGCTCTCGAGCATTTTGCAATTCGTGCCTCGAGTCCTCCTGCATGTAAGTCGTGGCGTAAGATGGGATAGCGATCATGTCGTGACCTGGACAGATGATTTGCAAGCCATCACTCGCGAAGTGGTAGCTAATGAATTCCTCAGCCGAGTCCATGTTGGCCTGGACTACTTTGATGCGAGTATCAACCGTATTGCGGCCTGGGTCATAGGGGCGCGTAATGTACTGAAAACACTTCTGTTTGCTCTCCTCGAACCACCAGCAATCAAACAAGCTGAATCAGCCGGCGACTATACTGCGCGGCTTGCACTTCAGGAGGAGGCAAAAACGCTGCCCTTTGGAGCGGTGTGGGAAATTTTTTGTGAAACGCAAGGTGTGCCTGCAGGTGACATGTGGCTTTCCGAAGTCCAAAACTACGAACGGACTGTGCTCGCCAAACGAAATTAATACGCTCATGGCTTCCGAGCTTCTTCAGCTCACTGAGATTACTAAATCATTTGGTGCAGTAAGAGCGCTGACTGGCGTTTCTTTTGGGTTAAAACCTGGGGAAGTTCATGCCTTGTTGGGAGAAAATGGCGCAGGCAAATCGACGCTTATTAAAGTTATTACCGGCGCTCATCAACCCGACAGCGGTAATATTTACGTGAACGGTGCCCTGGTTGAGGGACTGACTCCTGCCATAGCGCGCGGGCTCGGTATCGCTGCCATTTATCAACAACCCGCCCTATTCCCCGACCTTTCCGTGGCAGAAAACATCGCTCTCGGTTTGGAGAATCCATCTGCCTGCCGTCTCATACGGTGGGAGCAAAGACATCGTCAGGCAACTGAATTACTGAAGAGAACCGGGGCAAATATCCGGCCAGAAACAGAAGTCCGGGATCTGTCCATGCCTGAGCAGCAATTGGTCGAAATTGCACGAGCCCTTGGCACAGGAGCGAGGGTGCTTGTCATGGATGAACCTACTGCATCACTCACCGCCAAAGAAGTTCAATTGCTTCTTTCACTTATCGATGAACTCCGCTCGCAAGGTGTCGGCATCATCTATATCACTCACCGACTGGAGGAAGTATTTGGCATTTCAGATCGAGTCACAGTTTTGCGCGACGGAAAAACGGTCGGTACGCGAACCATCAAATCGACTTGCACCAATACTCAATCCAAAGCCTTGGAATCTAACATAACGGAAGTCACGTCCGCTCCATACGCTTCCAAGCTTACTGAAAGCGAACTCATCCACATGATGGTGGGTCGCGAGATTTCTTCTATTTTTCCAGCTTCAACCAGTGTTCCGGGCGAGGTCGTATTGGAACTGCAAAACATTTGCTGCGGCGGTTTGGGCCTTCAAGACATCAACTTAAGCTTAAGGAAAGGGGAAATTCTGGGATTAGCAGGGCTCGTCGGTGCAGGGCGAACGGAACTGGCTCGCGTAATTTTTGGCATCTGTCCTGCCGAGCAAGGCTCGATCAAAATCAATGGTAACCTTCTTCACATACGTTCCCCTCAGGACGCGATCGATGCAGGAATTGGTTATGTGCCCGAGGATCGCCGCCGGCACGGCGTTATTCCGAAAATGTCAGTCGCAGCTAACATGAGCATGGCGATCCATCCCCGCTTATTCCCCCACCGCTGGCTGCGTCAGGATGTTGAAACAAAACAAGCAGAGTATTTGATAGAAACTCTCGCCATTAAAACACCTGGTCCAGCCGCACCGGTAGCAAATCTCTCTGGTGGGAATCAACAGAAAGTCGCGCTCGCGCGATGGCTTGCTGCCGAACCCAGGGTGCTCATCCTGGACGAGCCCACTCAGGGTGTGGATGTCGGAGCGAAAGCGGAGATTCACAAAATTGTTCGAAGTCTGGCGCAGACCGGTATTGGTGTTCTGATGATTTCCTCCGATCTCCCAGAAATCCTCGGTATGAGCGACCGCATAGCCGTTATGCGCGACGGGAGGATCGTCAATACTTTCGAGGGCAAAGCAGAGGCCCATAGCGTTATGGCAGCAGCTCTTGGGCAATAACATGCTGAAGCGCAATTTTCGTGAATGGTCAATCGCTGCAGCGCTCGTGGCGCTATGCCTCGTCCTGGCACTTCTGGCTCCTGCATTTTTTCAAAAGCGACAGTTGCTGACGGTCCTTACTACTGCCATGCCAGTGCTGCTGGTGGCCAGCGGTATGGCACTCGTAATCATTTGTCGTCAAATCGATATCTCTGTCGGCTCCCAATTTGCAGTTTGCAGTGTAATGCTCGGTCTAATGGCCCAGGCGCATTGGCCAATAGTCCTCGCCGGAATAGCAACGGTTTTTGTCGGAGCTATTTTGGGAACTGTTAATGGCCTGCTGGTGGCGTACGTTCGTTTGCCATCAATTGTTGTGACCCTGGCAACTCTCGTGACCTGGCGCGAATCTCTGCGCTGGTGGCGTGAGGGCGAATTCGTCCGAGACTTGCCCGAAGGTTTTCAATGGTTCGGTCTCGGGCAAAGTTTGGGTCAGGCGGTTCTGCTAATTTGCAGCGGGATTCTTTTTCTTCTTATCGCCGCAGGAATGAAACGCCTCTCCGCTGGAAGATACCTCTATGCGGTAGGTTCCGATTCGGAGGCTGCGCGGCTGGCCGGTATCAATGCCGAGGCCGTCACCTTTGCCGTCTTTGTTGTTATGGGGGCTTTAACCGCATTCGCAGCTCTGCTCAATGGCGTCCGTTTTGCAGACGTTGATCCGAAAACTGGCACTGGACTTGAACTTCAGGTGATCGCGGCAACCGTGGTCGGCGGCGTCGCAATATCCGGTGGGCGCGGAAATCTTTGGGGAGTGCTCGCAGGAGTATTATTACTCGCCTGTGTTGCCCCTGGATTGGTATTTCTAAAATTTCAACCGCAATGGGAAAAAGCCATTCAAGGCCTGATCATCCTTCTGGCAGTAGCTGCTGACGGTTGGCGTTCTTCTAGAATGCGAACCCAGCGCTCACCTCTTCAATCATGAAAGTGAGCACGCCCTCCGCCAACGCACTTAAAAATCGACTTGTGCCTAAGCAGTTGGTGAGTTTCGAGCACTTGTTATTGGCAGTCCTGATTCTGGAGATTTTGATCTTCAGACACACAGGCACCGGTTTTTTTTCGACTGCGAACATGTTTGAAGTTCTCCGTCTCAGCACGGAGATTGGCCTGCTCGCAAGCGTAATGACTCCCATTATCCTGACGGGTGGAATTGACCTCTCGGTGGGAGCGCTGCTTGGCCTTTGCGCGATTCTTTTTGGTAAGTTATGGCGAGACGCTCATCTGACCCCTGCGTTGGCCGCGTTAATCACCTTATTGATTGGAGGTGCCGCCGGTGGAATGAATTCTATCTTAATCACCCGTCTCAAACTCCCGCCACTCATCGTAACCCTTGGCTCATTTTCACTCTTTCGCGGACTAGCCGAAGCCATCACGCGTGGGGTAGATAATTTTACAAACTTTCCAAAGTCAGTTCTGTATCTTGGCCAGGGGTATTTCCTCGGATTTATTCCTGCACAACTGCCCTTGCTGATCATCGGATCAGCCTTGATTTGGCTCCTTGTCCATAAGACCACATTCGGGCGCTCCTTTCGGGCCATTGGCTTTGCTCCTGAAGGTGCCCGTTATGCGGGAATCTCTGTGAATCGCCATCTGGCTATCGCCTACATCCTGGCAGGTTTCACCTCAGCTCTCGCTGCTTTAATTTATGTAGCCCGCGTAGGCCAGGCCAAGGCAGATGCCGGGACCGGCTACGAACTCCTTGCGATTACGGCAGTCGTTCTGGGTGGTTCATCAATCTTTGGCGGGACAGGCAGCGTCCACGGAACACTGTTGGGCGTTGCCATCCTGGCCATCCTTAGGAATGGCCTCACATTATCCGACCAACCGAGCGAGCTCGCCGGAATTCTGACCGGTTGCCTGCTTTTGCTGGTACTCACCGGGCAAGTCTTGTTGAAAAAAATTTCTGCTCGACGACGGCGTCCATCTTCAGCCACCGTTTGATCTGCTTTACCATGAAATTTGTGCCAATTTTCCCTATCCTGTGTCTCTGTCTTGGATTAAGCGCCTGCAGTAAATCCAGTAATTCGGGCTCGTCCTCGGCTGAAGGCAGCAGCAAGCAATTAACTGTTGCTCTCATGCCCAAGAGTAAAGGGAATGCTTATTTCATCTCCTGCAAAAAGGGAGCGGATCTCGCCGCGAGTGAACTGGGAATTAAACTCCTGTGGGACGGCCCGACTGAACCCGATCCTGCAAGACAGAATGAAATCGTCGAAACGTGGATTACCCGAGGCGTCGATGTCATAGCCGTCGCTGTCGAGAATCGTGACGGCATTTCTACTTCCTTGCGCAAAGCCCGGGACAAAGGCATCAAAGTTGTTACCTGGGATTCAGATGCTCAACCCGACGCCCGTGAGTTCCTGGTAAATCAAGCCACTCCTGAAGGCATTGGCGCGGTCCTAATGGATGAAGCCGCCAGAGTTCTCGGCTCTAAAGGTCAATTCGCCATCATCACTGCGTCGCTAACCGCGGCCAACATGAACGAATGGCAAAAATATATCGAGCAAACGCGCGCGCAAAAATATCCGGAAATCAAAATGGCTGCTCTGCGTCCGTGCGACGATTTAAAAGATAAAGCTTTTTCCGAAGCGACCGCCATTCTCAATGCCTACCCGGAAGTGAAATTACTCATGGCCATCTGCTCTCCCGCAGTTCCCGGCGCGGCAGAAGCAGTCAAGCAGAGCGGCCGCTCCGATGTCAAAGTGGTTGGGCTTGGGCTTCCGAATGATAACAAGCGTTATGTGCATGATGGCACTACAGCTGCCGTGATCCTTTGGAACACCGAAAATCTCGGGTACCTAACGGTAAAAGCCGCGGTCGCGGTCGCAAAAGGAGAGCTAAAGCAAGGGAGTACGACATTTAACGGAGGAGGAAAGGTCGGAAATGTCCAGATCAGAGGCGATAACATCCTGCTTGGGAAACCCTTCGTTTTCACCAAAGAAAACATCGACCAATTCGATTTCTAACTCACGGTGCAATCTTATTTAGGTGTCGACCTTGGAGCTGAAAGTGGCCGCGTCATAGCAGGTCTCTGGGATGGCAAAAGGATTCGTCTCAAGGAACTGCACCGCTTCGCGAACGTTCCGGTTGAAATCAATGGTTCATTATATTGGAATGTCCCTGGGCTGTGGGCAGACATTCAAAATGGCCTTCGTGCCGCCAATCGACTTCGTCCCGGTCGCATTCAATCCATTGGCGTTGATACCTGGGGTGTGGACTACGTGCTGCTTTCAAAAGCAGGCGAACTCCTTGGATTGCCCCATCACTACCGGGATTCCCGCACCCGCGGTCAAATGCCGAAGGCTTTCAGGCAGGTGTCCCGCCGCGAAATTTTTGCGCATACCGGTGTCCAGTTCATGGAACTGAATACGCTTTATCAGTTGCTCGCGCTTAAACGAAACGCTCCGGAGCTCCTTTCTGCTACCAGTTGTTTTCTGATGATGCCGGATTACTTCCATTGGTGTCTTTCTGGAGCCCAGGTCAGCGAATTCACTGATGCCACGACAACACAGTTCTTTAATCCCATCAAAAGAACCTGGTCGCATCATCTGTTTAAGCGTTTTGGCCTTCCAACCAAAGTTTTCCCCCCCATTGTTGCACCCGGCACCCCAATTGGTAAACTCACCAGGGAGGTTGCCACCCGTGTGGGTTTGGACAGAATCAGGGTTATCGCCCCCGCTTCGCATGATACCGGTTCAGCGGTTGCCGCCGTGCCGGTAAGTCACAAACGAGGCACTTGGGCATACCTCAGTTCTGGTACGTGGTCACTTATGGGCGTGGAATTGGATCACGCGGATCTTTCGGAGAAGGTTTTGAAATTCAATTTTACCAACGAGGGCGGAGTGGACGGAACCTACCGGTTATTGAAAAATATTAGTGGCCTCTGGCTGGTTCAGCTATGCCGCCGCGCGTTCGAAAGCCGAGGGGGAAAATGGGATTACCCCAAACTCGTTCAGCTTGCCGCCAAGGCAACTCCATTGCGCTCACTCATCGATCCGGATGATGCAAGTTTCGTGAATCCCACCGACATGCCTAACGCAATTCGCTTTTTCTGCCGCAAAACCGGACAGGCAGAGCCTGATTCCGAAGGCGCTCTGATTCGTTGCATCCTCGAAAGTTTGGCGCTGAAGTACCAGCAAACCCTGACTTGTCTCGAAGAGATCACCGGCGCTGCATTGGATGTGATCCACATCGTCGGCGGCGGTTCGAAAAACCTTCTACTCAATCAATTCACAGCGGATGCTTGCCAGCGCAACGTTTATGCCGGGCCAGTCGAAGCAACCGTTCTCGGGAATGTCTTACTCCAGGCTCGAGCTTGCGGCGAATTGAGCTCGCTTCGTGAAATCAGAGAGGTAGTTCAAAAATCCACTCAGGTACATCATTTCGAACCTGCTCCAAAAATGAAAGTCGTGTGGGAGGAAGCGCGCAATCGTTTCGCTAAGTTGCTCAAGCACTGAGTTAGTTCTTATGTACTCCGTGACCAGTCCTAATCGAAGCCACTGATTGACTCTCTGGTCGTGACTGGGTAAATCGAGCGACGTGAACATGCAATGCTGTGGCAAGAATACAATGGTGAAGTTTTACCTTACGCTGGTCCTCACGGCTTCGCTTTATAGCCTCGCGGATGCCGCGGATGCTACGAAACTGCGCCCACCCTCCGTGCCACTGGTGGCCTGCGATCCTTACTTCAGTATTTGGTCGCCCGCGGATAACTTAACCGACGCGGATACCGTTCATTGGACAGGCAAACCCCACCGATTAACAGCATTGATTCGAATTGACGGAAACACCTTCCGGTTAATGGGGAAAGAGCCTGCCGAAATTCCAGCACTTCCGCAAACAGCTCTGGAGGTCCTGCCAACTCGAACCATTTATATGTTCGAAGGCAAAAACTTGCAGCTCACGCTCACGTTTATGACCGCGGCCCTCCCGGATGACCTGATGATTTATTCGCGACCAGTGACCTACGTCAGTTGCGAAGCTCGTTCCCTGGATGAAAAAAAGCATGAGCTGGCGCTCTATTTTGAAGCCGCCGCAGAAATTGCCGTGAATCGACCAGAGCAACAGGTCTCCAGCGTAGTTGAAAAAATGGCACGCTTGCACGTGGCCCGTATTGGCTCCACTGAACAGCCTATTTTGAAAAAGAAAGGGGACGATCTACGAATCGATTGGGGATATCTATTACTCGCCGCCAAAGATGATAAAAACGTAAAGGTCGCAACAGGTCCAAGCCCTTCTTTACGCAACAGCTTCGTCAAAGAGGCTGACTTCCCTTCGGCTGAAGCAATCAATTCCGGAATCGCGAATGCTTCCGACAAAGCGGCTGCACTTCGGCAGACCTTGTCCGTGGGAAAATCAGCCACCAGCTTTTTGCCAATCCTTCTCGCCTACGACGACGAATACTCAATCCAATATTTTAAAAAGAATTTGCGGCCATTCTGGCGGCGCAATGGAGACGATGCGGCTGCGTTGCTTAAAAAAGCTTTCGCCGAATACGACTCATTGAAGAAACGTTGTGAACTGTTCGATTCGTCCCTAATGGCGGCTCTTACCCAGGCAGGAGGGCCCAAATATGCCAGCCTCTGCGCCCTCGCATATCGCGAATGCTATGCTGCCAATAAAGTAGTCGCTGATGCCAACGGCCAGCCCTTGATGTTCCCAAAAGAGAACTTTAGCAACGGTTGTATCGGCACCGTCGATGTCATCTATCCCATGGCGCCTCAATTCTTACTCTTTAGCCCGTCTCTCACGAAAGCAATGCTGGTGCCGATACTCGATTATGCGGCTTCTTCCCGTTGGCGCTGGCCCTTCGCTCCGCACGATCTGGGCACTTACCCCCTCGCGAACGGTCAGGTTTATGGCGGTGGAGAACGCACCGAAAGGGATCAAATGCCGGTGGAGGAAACGGGCAACATGCTGCTGATGCTTGCCGCGCTCGCGCAACTGGAAGGCAATGCGGATTTTTGCAAGCCTTACTGGACCATTCTGGATAAATGGGCCGACTACCTCAAAGCCAAAGGTTTCGACCCGGAAAATCAATTATGCACGGATGATTTTGCCGGTCACCTGGCGCATAACGTGAACCTCTCGGCAAAAGCGATCTGTGCCCTGGGCGCCTACGCTCGACTCTGCGAAATGCGCGGTGAAAAGGAAAAAGCCAACGAGCTGATGATGCTAGCGAAAGATTTTGCTGCACGCTGGGTTAAAGAAGCTGTCGATGGAGATCATTCGCGCCTGGCGTTCGATAAACCCGCAACCTGGAGCCAAAAGTACAACCTGGTTTGGGACCGTATCCTCGGCCTGAAATTATTTCCAGACTCGGTCTACCAACAGGAAATGGCTTTTTATAAGACTAAACTGAACCAGTTTGGTCTTCCTCTCGATAACCGAAAAGAATACACGAAACTCGACTGGACCCTCTGGACCGCCACCCTCACCGAAAACAAAGCCGATTTCCAGGTCATGCTTGACCCGGTATGGCGATTTATCAATGAAACTCCAAACCGAGTCCCGATGACCGATTGGTATTGGACCCAAAATGCAAAGCAATCGGGTTTTCAGGCGCGCTCGGTTGTCGGAGGAGTATTCCTGCAAATGCTCTACGATTCAAAAGTATGGAAAGAATGGGCCTCGCACGATAAAACGAAAGCAGCGCGCTGGGCCAACTTGCCCACCCCGCCACAAATTATCCCCATCGTTCCTACGTCCGAATCCACCGGGATAGATTGGCGCTATACCACACAAAAACCAGCCACTGAATGGTTCAAGCCGGATTTCGACACTTCGGATTGGCAGGCCGGCCCCGGCGGGTTCGGCACCAAAGGCACTCCCGGCGCCGTAGTGCGCACGGAATGGAAAACGTCCGACATCTGGCTACGGCGAAATTTCGATCTTACAACCAAAAGCTCTGACCATTTGAAATTGCGGGTCCACCATGATGAAGATGCGGATATCTATATCGATGGCGTCTCAGTCAGCCGTCTGACTGGTTATTCGTCGGATTACGACGAGGTCGATTTAGGAAAACCGGCTTTAACGTTGCTCAAACCGGGCAAACACACGCTTGCCGTCCATTGTCATCAGACTGCCGGCGGGCAATACATCGACGTAGGAGTTGTAGAGGTAAAGGAAAAGGAATAGCTCTCCCAAACCCGAACCCCCTCCCCTACCTGGAGCCATTTTTAATTCGATACAGGTTGGAAGCGGTTCGTATGATGAGACTATCCCGGGCGATAGCGGGTGTCGCCATGCACATTTCTCCCAGGCTGTTTTTTCCAACCATTTTATATTCCGGCCCCGCCTGAAATACAAAAGTGTCTCCGTCTTCGCTCAAGCAAAAGATCTTGTCGGCGTACGCCCAGGGTGATGCGGTGAACCCCGATGTCCCTTCCTGGTTAATGCGGTGCTTCTCGTAGATTTCTCTACCGGTTTTCGCATCACGACAATTCAAAAACCCATAGTCGAAAAGCACATAAAAATAATCCCCGTAAACGAGCGGTGACGGGTTATAAGGTCCGCCAATTTTGTCGTGCCACGCAATAAACGGGTTGTTTGTGGTTGTGTCGCTCAGGCTGATGTCGCCAATGGCGCCAGGACGAACGGCAAAAACCGGTCGAATTTTGTCACCTACGTACCCCGAAGCCAAATAGAGCAGTCCGGATTGAGCGAATGGCGTGGGAATTACGATCGAAGACATCCCGCCTAATTCCCACAAGACTTTCCCGTCCAGATCATACGAGCGCACCTTTTTGCTGCCCGCTACAATGATCTCCGTGCGCTTTTCATTTTTCCATACGTATGGTGTCGCCCAGTTGCTCTTTTCGTCGCGCTCAACCCGCCACTTTTCCTTTCCAGTTTTTTTGTCCAAAGCGATCAGAAATGAACTCTCTTCGTTGTCATTCACCAGGTAGAGATGCTCTTTATAAATTGTGGGTGAAGCGGCGGTTCCCCAACCGTAACGTGTTTTATAATGT
>JADMIO011283496.1_pt1 | contig 11952 bp, 7 predicted proteins | sample 8958161 | NCBI WGS metagenome assembly JADMIO01 (sample SAMN16585339, study PRJNA669376) | soil metagenome | isolation source: Crop rotation soil | place: USA: Cullars Rotation, Alabama | collected 2011
GTCCTGGCGAGCTTCTTTCACGTCACGGCAAATGCCCGTACCGACTTCGATCATTGACTGATGCATTTCGGGCTTTACCTGTTCGCCGAGCAGCATCCGGCCTTCTTCCAAAATCTCGTTGACGCGCGAACGTAACTCGCGCGTTTGCGGGTCAATGATCTGAAACTCTTCCTCGATTCCGATGGTAAAGTCGTTGTCGAACGGCATGGGCAAGCTCCGTATTCAGGATTATTCTGCTTTCTAAGATTTTTGTTCAAAGTGGAAGTGATAGCAACTTTGAACCGGGTCGGGATTCGGAACCTTTTCCGAACGAAAAGTCGGACGGATGGTAAGTCTTTTGCCAACACGTGGCAAGGAGAAATTCAGGCTCTTTAGGGAAAATGCTTACAGCTTGCCGCTAGTGGTGTAGACGGGAAGCTCTTTCGCAGCAACGTCTTCCGGCAGCGAAAGCGACAAAAGCGTGACGCCATAAGCCATAGCGCCGGTCAACAAAACAGCCGTATAGCTGACATTCATTGCCAGCAACATTCCGAGCACAGAAGCCATCACCCCACAAATTCCATTGATTCCCCACATCCAGGGCACCAATTCCTGCTGCTTCATTTGCGTCAGCCGACGCACTCCCAGCGGGTAAATCATTCCCATCAATAAGGCCAATGGCGCGATGAGTAGCACCGCTATGATCAGCCGCGCCATCCAACTCCAACCGACCATGTGTTCCAGCAATCCCGAAGTGACAAACGCCGTCAACAAAATGCCAACCAGAATCAACAACAGCGCCAGCCTGACGATCTGAGATATCTTCGCTTCGCTGACCTTTTCCGTCAGGAAACTTCCAAACCCGCCAAACAGCAACAACGCAAACAGAACGACCGAAATTGCATACGAGGGATGCCCAAGAAACAAAATGTAACGTTGGATCAACGCCAGCTCAACCAACATAAACCCCAAACCAATGCCGCCGAAGTAAAGCAACAGCGGCAAAAACGATTTTCCATTTGCCGCCTTCGCTCGATTTCGCGCCCAGTCAGTCCTCAGTGGCTTAATGGTGGAGTAGAAGCAGGCGTAACACATTAACAGCAGTATCGATCCAAGCAATAACGTTGAGCGGCTGCCCCGGCTGAAATCGCCGGAGCGCATAGCATCCAACCAGCTTTGAACGGGCCGATCAATGTTAAAGAAAAACGGACGGTCGTCGGTCGGCGGGCTGAGATCATAACGGCTTTGGGTAAGTGCCTGCGGATCGAGCCGCAACAATCCGGCGATGTCGAAGTCGCTTCTCCTTTCCACTTCGTCAGCCTGCGGCCACAACGATTGATAGCCGCGTTCCCGGCAAAGCTGCTGTAACGCTGCCTTCTCTGGCTCTGTGAAAGCAGACCGTTTGAGCAAAAGCGTTGCCACTGCGGTATGCAGAAAACCGGGGCTGGTCAGTATGGCAATGTGCTCTTCCGTACGTGCGACGCCAGCGCGGCGTAGCGCGTTGGCCATCAGCACCGCGATACGAGCGGTTTCACCATGTTTTTCCGGGTCGTACCAGCGCGAAACACTCAATACGCCCTCCGGTTTCAGCCGTGACAAATACAGGTCAAACGCTTCCTGGGTATACAAGCTGTTTTCGGTCATGACCATCGAACCGGCCATGGACGAAGCCCAAGTATCAATCATGGACATCTGGATCAGATCGTATTGCGTCTGGCGACGACTTAATTCGCCGCGGGCTTCGCCAATCGTCAAATGAACTTGTGGGTGGGAATAAACGCGGCCACTGGAATCGCCAAACTTTTGCTGAACTGCTTCGACAACCGCCGGATTTAATTCGACAACGTCCACCTGGCCGACGTTAAAGGCCAGCGCAGTCAACACATCCCGTCCGCCTCCGCCGCCAATGATAAAGGCTTGTTCGGGCGGAAAGCCCAAAGCCGAGCGCCAAACATACGCGGCTGCCGTCACATCCCAGGAAAGAAATTCCAGTTTGCTTTTGTCCTGCAAGGCCGCAACGCCGTTTTGCAAAATCGGAGTGCCCGCATCCGAATCAAGCTGCAGCCACAAGGCAGGAAGCACAAAGCCCTTGAAATCACGACTGACGCCCCATCCAGCTTGCCATAAACGACGAAGCTTCTCAGTTTCTTCAGTCGTAACTTGGTTGCCGTTTTTGGTTTGGAGCATACGGACTGCTTCGCTGGTTCCAGGGATTTCATTCGTCACCGAAACACGCGCCAGGGCATTCCAGCGTTCCCACAGCATTTGGCTTTGATCTTGCCCTTTCGCGAATTTCAACCGGACAAGTTCCGGTCGTGCGATGCTAATTCCCCAAGTCAACAGTAGGAACAGACATAACAGCCAACCAGTTCTGCGCGTGCGTTGATTGCCGTGAGATTGGGCCAACAGCAAACCGGAAAGACTCATACCAACTGCGCTTAGCAACAGAACACTCAGCGCGTTAAACAGGTTTAGCAGCGGCGTCACCATCAAACAACCTGCGGCCGCACCCATCAGATCAAACCAGTACAGCCTGGACACATCACCGGCGTAATGGCTGAGCACAACCACGACGACATACCCACTGTAGAAGAACCAACTGAAAAACAGCACCGCTGCGAACAGCAGTTGAAACGGTTGAAAACCCGCCCCCCAATCGCGCGCCACGATCACGACAAAGCAGAACAAAGTCAGCAAGGTTGCTACGGCGGATTTATAAGCGGCGTTGACGCCATCAGAAATCGTGACCGGACGTTCCTTGCGCTTCATTCCCAGAAAAGCCGCGATTGCGGAAGAGGCCATCCCCAGCATGACCACAGAAAGAATCATGAAGGCGGAATGATAATTGGCGATTACAGACATCACGCGGGTCAGCGCAATTTGCGAGACCAGAATGGCCAACGCTGTCAGCATCAATCCCAACTTCACAGGCCACGGAGCGCGATGATTGATCGAGGAAACGTTTTCTGCTGAGGTCACGAAACTACCTTCCTTGTTCAAGCTTCACTGATCCGTTCGACGGGGAGAATGGATTGATCAAGTTGCTGCGCGGAATGAACGCGCCAGCGGTCGTCGTCGGGGCTGGGGAAATCTTCGCGGTAATGACCGCCGCGACTTTCTTCGCGCCACAGGGCAGCTTCAGTCATCAAGTGGGCAAGCATGACAAAATTTCTGGTTCGTTGGTTGACGTTTTCTGCGGACATTTGCGCCAGTTCTTTCATCGCAGCCTTCAAATCTTCGGCTTGGCGGATCAAACCGACTTTCCACCACATCAGTTCCTGCACACGAGATTTGGTGTGCTGATCCAATCGCCAATCGGCCAAATCGAATTCAACGGGATCGGCTTCGGGTTTTATCGTCGAAGGCAATGAATCCATCAACGCCGCCTTTCCAGCGCGCGCACCGAAAACCAAACCTTCCAGCAAGGAGTTGCTGGCCAACCGATTCGCTCCGTGAACGCCTGTGCAGGCGACTTCTCCGGCGGCGTACAAACCAGGCAAACTCGTTCGCCCGTGCGTATCTGTGCGAACTCCGCCCATGATGTAATGGACGGCAGGGCTGACCGGCAACAGTTCTTTGGCCATGTCCAAGCCATAGCGAAGACAGGTTTCGTAGATTTTCGGAAAACGTTCGCGCAAAAAGCTGGCGTCCAGGTGTGTCAAATCCAGAAACATCCATCGCTGATTCGTACGCTTGGCTTCGGCGACAATCGCGCGAGCAACAATGTCTCGCGGAGCGAGTTCTGCGCGCTCATCATAGTTTTTGGCGAATGCTTCGCCTTCGTGATTTCGCAGAATTGCGCCTTCGCCCCGTAAGGCTTCACTCAGCAAAAACCGCGGCGCTTCGGGCAAAGCCAACGCGGTTGGATGAAACTGCACAAACTCCAAATCGCACATCATCGCGCCAGCGGCATAGGCCATTGCCATTCCGTCGCCAGTCGCCACACTGGGGTTGGTCGTTTGCGCAAACAACTGCCCGGCTCCACCTGTCGCAAGAACTACAGCGCGTGCAAACATTTCCCGGCGCAAACTTTCGTTCGGATCAACGAATTGCACGCCGCAACAGCGACCATCTTCGACAGTCAAGCCGATTGTCGCAGCGTGTGCTGTCAATTGAATGTTCGGATGTTTTTTGGCTGCGGCAATCAACGCGCGAACGATTTCTCGACCTGTGGAATCTCCGTGCGCGTGCAGGATTCGCCGCCGTGAATGCGCCGCTTCGCGTGTGAAAGCCAGTTCGCCGCCTTCGCGGTCGAATTGCGCGCCAAGCTCAATTAACTCCGTGATGTAACGCGGCCCTTCTTCCACCAAAATGCGAACGGCTTTTTCATCGCACAAGCCTGCGCCGGCAATCAATGTATCTTCGATGTGCAGACCAATCTCGTCGTCATCCGACAAAGCGACAGCCACTCCGCCTTGCGCGTATTCGGTATTCGATTCATCCAGCCGATCTTTGGTCAGCACAACAACGCGGCCAGCTTTGGCGAGTTCCAACGCGGCGCGTAATCCGGCGACTCCGCTGCCAATCACAATGAAATCAGGTAAAAGTTGCATTTGTTGGGATTAGTTTGAGGGTTGAAGTGCCGTCAGCATCTCTGCATAAAACGGTTTACGATTGGCCATACTATCTTCCGCGGTTGCCAGCACACGCAAAATCTCGATCAGCGAATCAGTGACCGCATCAGCGACAAGTTCCCGAAGCAGCACAATGTCATCGCCGGTGCTTTGAGCGTAAACCAGCGAGTCAATATATTCTTTGCGGCGCTGGTTGGAAATCACGGTAATAGGATAACCGCGTCTGAGCAAAACCAGATTCATCAGCAATCTGCCCGTGCGTCCGTTCCCGTCGCGGAAAGGATGAATCGCTACAAACCGGTAATGAACCTGAGAAGCGAGTTCTATGGGGTGAATCTGTTCGGCGGCGGATGAATTCAGCCAGCGAACAAACTCTTCCATCAAATCTTGAAGTACTAAATGTGCAGGGTAAACGTGCTCGGTTCCGGCGGCACGAACATCCATGCGGCGGTAACGCCCAGCTTCCTCGCGTTCAATGCCTTGCATGATGATGCTGTGAATGTCCTTGATCTCGCGCTCTGTGATAGCAGTTTGTTGGCGAGCCAGCGATTCAACGTAATCAATTGCTTCCTTGTGACCGATGACTTCCAGATGCTCAATCAACGATTTGCCGCCAATCGTCAGGCCTTTTTCCAGTACCATTTCGGTTTCGCTTTGCGTCAGCGTATTTCCTTCGATTGCGTTGGAATGATATGTGAAGCGAACGTCGTAAAGCTTCTTTAACTCCCGGACAATAGCAACTGGCAGCGGGCGAAAATCGTCCAGCCAAGATTTCAACTTATCAGTTCTGGCAAGTTTTTCTTCGATGGTCATAGCGGTTAAATAAAAAGGCAGCGGACAGCTTACAACGTTTGCTGCCCGCTGCCCACATTCAAAACTCCACCCACCTAATCGGCCTTTGGCCCGGCGGATCTCACCTCGTCGGAAACTCCGGCGGCAAACTGCTCAAAGTTTTCGCGGAAAAGTTTCGCCAGATGCCGCGCTTTTTCATCGTACGCTTTTGGATTTTTCCAAGTGTTGCGCGGTTTCAAGACTTCGCTAGGAACGTCAGGACACGCAATCGGCACATGAACTCCAAAGATCGGATCAGGCTCTGTCGCCACGTTGGCCAAATGGCCAGACAGCGCGGCACGAATCATTGCTCGCGTGTGAGAAATTTTCATGCGCTGGCCTTCGCCGTATGGGCCGCCGCTCCAGCCAGTGTTGACCAGCCAGCAAGTAGCGTTGTGTTTGGCAATGCGTTCGCGCAGCAGTTCGGCATACACACCCGGATGATGAACCATAAACGGCGCCCCGAAGCAGGCGGAAAACGTGGCTTGCGGTTCTTTGCCCAAGCCTTTTTCCGTGCCAGCAACCTTGGCGGTATAGCCAGAAATGAAATGGTACATCGCCTGTTCAGGCGTCAGTTTGGCGACGGGCGGCAAAATTCCATACGCGTCAGCCGTCAGCATAATGATGTTTTTGGGATGGCCACCCGCTCCAGAGGGTTCGAAATTGGAAATGTGCGACAGCGGATACGCCGCGCGCGTATTTTCCGTCAAGCTGCCATCGTTTAAATCCAGCCGCCGAGTGATGGGATCCATCACTACATTTTCCAGCACTGTTCCAAATCGCCGCGTGCAAGCATAAATATCCGGCTCGGCTTCGGGGGAGAGATTGATAACTTTGGCATAACAGCCGCCTTCGAAATTGAACACGCCGCGATCCGACCAGCCGTGTTCATCATCACCAATCAATCGTCGTTCTGGATCAGCCGACAATGTGGTTTTGCCTGTGCCCGATAAACCAAAAAAGATTGCTGCGTCGCCGCCCTGGCCAATGTTGGCCGAACAGTGCATGGAAAGAACTCCGCGCAACGGCAACAAGTAATTCAGCAAGGTGAAGATGGATTTTTTTGTCTCGCCCGCATAGCTTGTTCCGCCGATCAGAATCAGTCGTTGGCCAAAATCCATCAGGATAAATGTACCGGAAGTTGTTCCATCGGTTTCGGGATCGGCCAAGCAGGTGGGAGCGTTGATGACTGTAAATTCGGGAACGTGGCTGGCAGTTTGCGTGTTCCAGTCAGGCCGCACAAACATATTTCGCGCAAACAAACTGTGCCAAGCATATTCGGTGATGACGCGAATCGGGATTCGGTATTCGGGGTCGGCTCCCGCAAAACAATCCTGTACATAAACGTCTTTGTCTTCCAGATGCTTCAACAATTTATCGCGAAGACGGTTGAAGTTGACTTGATCAAACGGGCGATTGACTTTTCCCCACCAGACATGTTTTTCCGACGAAGCTTCGCGGACAACGAACTTATCGTTTGGCGAACGGCCCGTGTGCTGACCTGTGTTGACTACCAGAGGACCAAGATGTGCAACCGTCGCTTCGTTGCGTTTGATCGAATGTTCATAAAGTTCCGCGGTCGTCAGATTCCAGAACGCTTGCCCAAACGTCTGAGTGCCGTTTTTCAGGCCATGACGATCCAGACCGAAGGAACTTGGGTTCCAACCAATATTCTTGCTCATAAATCTCCTTAATGGTGCTTGGTCAAACAAAATGTAAATGTCTGACCCTGAATGGACGACAGCGCGGTCGTTGCCGCGCTGTTTATCTTATTTCCAATTTTTATAGCGCTATAAACATAGCCAAAAAGCCCATACTTGTCGAGAAGGCTATGCGCAACCAAAGTTTAATCAACTTGTCGGGGTATTTCAGCAGCGTTACTGAGGCTTTTCTATAATCAGCTTTCGTCCTTTTGCAGGTCCAGACGGATAGTGGCTTCAGATTGTTGCAGAGGTTCTGACAAGGCTGCTTGCATTTCCGGCGAAATGGCCAGCCAGCGAGTTTTCCAAATCAAGAAGATCGAAATCATGACGACAACCGTTGCCGCAGCGCCGCCTTCAGGACCATAGCTGCCGCCGGTCAACCAAGGCGTCGTTTCGGTAGTCGAAAGCAGGATCGGATGCTGTGGAATCAGTAACCCACTGACGGGCAAGCCAAAGAAAGCGCCCATCGTCCAGTTCCAGCCAAAATGCAGCGCTGTCGCAAACCACAGGCTGCGCGTTTTCAAGTAAGCCACTGCCAGCCAGACACCGGCCAGCACTGTGTTGATCGTTGAAAACAGCGTGCGGCTAGGGTTGTTCCAATGGCCTAAAGCAAAGAAAATTGACAAGGCAAGGATCGGAACAACCGGCGAAATTCCGCGAAGCAAGGTTTGAAACGCATACCCGCGAAAAACCAACTCCTCAAACGCTCCGGCCAGAATCAACAACACGAATGCCATCAGCAACTCTTTGCTGACAACGCCTAGCGCCGCCCAATCAACGCCTTCGGTTCTAAACCAAAACGGATTCAGCCGGACGCGAGTGCCTGCAATTGACTGAAGCCCGACGATGACAGTGATCATCGCAGCGCTGATTGCGAAACCAAACAGAACTTCGCGCCGCCAGGTTGAATGCAGAGAAAACCCAAGCGCGCCAAACCTCAGCCGATCCAAAAATCTCAAACTCGCCCACGAAACCAGCAAAGCCCAGCCGACCAAAATGATGTAAACCAGAATAATCCCGATGCTGACTTCAAAAACAGAACTTTCCCCGGAAGAAGTCGATTTGAACAATGCCGACATCAACCATTGCGGCAAAATCAGAACGAACATAAATGCCAGCGCGCGCCAGCCGGAGCGAAGCAACTTGGTTTGCGGATTGATAAAGAAGTCTGTGGTGTTCATAAACAAAGTGGTGAACAAGTTGGCGGGGATGATAAGCCTCGCTGAGCAACCGTCGCAAACCAATCGTATGTGATTTAGAATCCCCCAGCGTCCAAAGACAGTTCCAAACTTTATGAATCCGCAGGAAAGCCAAACCGAAATTATCAGAAAGCGAAATCGCCGCCGATTGCGAATTGCCGTGTTGGCCGTGCTGACTTTGCTACTGTTCGGATTGCTGTTTGTGCAATCGGCCTTCGACACGCTCAGATGGTTCAGGCCAACTTCGGCCAGCGAAACACTGATTCTTTACGCGCTTTCAACCATTAACCTGCTGGCGTTCATCGTGCTGTTGATGGTGCTGATCCGCAACATCATCAAGCTGCGGCGAGAACAGGTACGGGCAAAACTTGGCGCAAAGTTCAAAACCCGTTTGGTGAAATACTCTATTGCGCTGTCGCTACTGCCAGTGATCTTCCTCTTTTTTGCCACCTACGGCCTGATCAACCGTAGCGTGGACAAATGGTTCAGCGAACCCGCGAGAGAAATGGTGATCAATGCGCGCCAAATTCAGCGCGTATATGTCGAAGGCGAACTGGCTGATTTGCAGCAGCTGGCAATGACCATGGCGCGATTGATGGCCAGAACAGATGACAATCAGCTAAATGACGCGCTGGCATCGGAACTGAAAACGCAGCAACTTTCCCTGGCTCAGGTCTTTGATCAGGATGCGTTGATCGCCGAACAATCGAAATCCAAACTTTCGTTGTCTGGCAAAGATTTCCAAAACCTGTGGGAAAGCGCACGCGCCAAAACCAGTCAGGGAAAATTGTTCGCTGAAATGATCACAGGTGTGGAAGATAGAAGCTATCTGATTGCTTCTGCCAAGATTCCCAAATTGGGAAACAGGTCGCTGGTCATCGCTCAAGAAGTTCCGCAGGAAATTACTGACCGCATCAAGAGGATTGACGAACTTGAAGCGGCGTACGATTCGCTGAAACGCTATCAGAACACAGTCAAAAAATCGGCGTTATTGACACTTGGGTTGATCACGCTGCTGACGCTTTTCATTGCCTTCTGGCTGGCGCTTTATCTGGCGCGAACCGTGGCTGATCCGGTTCAGCAACTGGCGGAAGCGACTGAGCATGTCAGACAAGGCGATTTGAGCTTTCGCGCCAAAGTGGTTGGCGACGACGAATTGGCTGCGCTGGCCTTGTCATTCAACGAAATGACTTCGGAGCTTGGAGAAAACCGTCGCCGATTGGAACTTTCCGCCGAAGAACTTCAGCAAAGCAACGCCGCGCTGGACGAACGGCGCGGATACATTGAAGCGATTTTGCAAAGCCTGTCCGCTGGCGTCATTTCGCTGGATGAAAACGGCAACGTCACGACGCTCAACGAAGCAGCCAGGGAACTCCTGCGAATCAGCGAACAATCCGTCACCGGTGTGGCCATGGAAGCTTTGCTGCCTGAAGAACAGCGAGAAGAATTGTGGCGAATGATTCGCCGCGCAACGCGGCTACGCTCCATCACACGCGAAGTCCACTTCACGCTGGCCAATAATGCTCAATTAGATGCTGCGGTGACCGTTACCGCGCTGCAGGATCCACGCGGGCAATCGCGCGGCGCCGTCATCGTCATCGAAGACTTAACCGAATTGATCGAAGCCCAGCGCCGCGCTGCCTGGAGCGAAGTTGCGCGCCGCATGGCGCACGAAATCAAAAATCCATTGACGCCCATTCGCTTGTCCGCTGAGCGTCTGGCCAAAAATCTGCTCGGCGGAGCAAATGGCTCTGCATACAACACCGGCAGCTTGACGCCGCGCTTGAACGAACGGCAAACCAATCTGGTGCGCGAATGCACCACGATGATTGGCGATGAAGTCGCCACGTTGCAGCGGATGGTGGACGAATTTTCCAACTTCGCGCGATTGCCAAACGCGAAACTGGAACCGGCTTCGCTGAATGAAGTCATCGCCAACGCGTTGAAACTTTATGATGAACGGCTGGACGGAATCCGGCTGGAAAATCGTCTGGCGGCTGAACTGCCACAGGTGATGCTGGACGCGGAACAGATCAAACGAGTTCTGGTCAATCTGATAGACAACGCGGCTGAAGCCTTTACGGCTGCTCAAAATGGCGACCGCCACATTACCGTCACCACGCGGGAAATCGCTGAACGCGATGTTATAGAGCTGGTCATCGCCGACACAGGCCCGGGCATTCCGGCAGCAGATCGCGAACGCATTTTCGACCCTTACTTTTCAACCAAAAAGCGCGGTACCGGTTTAGGCCTGGCCATCGTCAGCCGCATTGTCGCCGAACATCAAGGTCGCATTCGCGTTCAGGAAAATTATCCGCGCGGTGCGAAATTCGTCATTGAATTGTCGCAATCAAAAGATATGTAGTCAAAACCTCTCACGGATTCTGAGGTAACTGGCAAAGCGCGGCAAGCCGTTTTTCGTTAATCCACGATAAGTGAACGTAATCAGCGTGCCGATGGCCGGAGGATTGGCGCGCACCGCATCGGTAAAACCCGTGCCAATTTGGAAGCGTTTACCGTCCGCCATCTCCACCCGTAGCGCGCCCATCATCCCCGTGTACTTGCCTTTGCCCGGCACATAGCCGATTACCGTCGCTTCGGCATCATCCAGAGGTTTCAATTTCAGCAACGCATCATTGCGACCCGTGACGTAAAGCGCATCAGCGCGATGCAACATCAAGCCTTCGCCGCCAGCGCGGACGATTTCCGCAAGCTTGCGTTTGAGCGTGGCGTTGTCCGGCAAACGCAACTGCTCCACGACGACCAGTTGCGGAAAATTAGCGGCGGCGACAATTCGTTTGATCTGTTCGTAGCGTTCGGTAAACGTTCCCGGTGCGTCGGGCAATTCAAAGATCATGTATTTGATCTGCCGCCATTCATCATCCACTGGCGTCGTTTTGCGCACTACGCCTGACAGCTTTTCAAACTGCCCGCGTCCAATCCACAACTCACCATCGAGCGGTTGTTTGGGCAATTTGGCAATGAACCACGCCGGCGCAGCGATCACATTGCCCGCGCGCGAACGCAACGCCTTGCCATCCCACAACGCGCGCACGCCGTCATATTTTTCGCTGACCAGATACGGCGTCGGATCAATGTCGGCATTGGCCACATTGGCGAGCAAGGCCCGGGTTGCTTCGGACGATTGCGCGTGAACGAAAGGTGCGAACGATAAACAAAAGGCGAAAGCGACAAGGCGAATAAGTGACTGCATGGGCTGACTCCTTTGATGGTGAAACGTAAAGCTTATGCTTCCGCGTATTTGGTAAACGGCCTGAGATTGGGGTGGCGAAAGCTCAGAACAATGTGAACTTTGCAGGGTGGCTCCGGCATTTTAACGCCGCCGTTTTACGCTGCTCAACTGCGAATCAACCAATGCAGTCAATGATCCATCAAAAGATTCACTTTGAATGGCTTATGGTTTGATGTTTTTGTCGGCTGTGTGTTGACGATACCAGCGTTCGATCTCATCAACGTTCCACTGATTGGCTTCAACCGCTAAAACCAGGGCGATGGTTTCCGCCTTGGTGGTTCGTACTTCGACATTGTTTTTGTGTAAGAAGCGATCAACCAGAATTGTGGCTGTGCGCTTGTTGCCTCCCACCCAAGGATGGTTTTTGATCAGTCCAAAACAAAGTGTAGCGGCTTGGCGAATGAGGTCGGCGT
>JADMIO011413760.1_pt1 | contig 11952 bp, 11 predicted proteins | sample 8958161 | NCBI WGS metagenome assembly JADMIO01 (sample SAMN16585339, study PRJNA669376) | soil metagenome | isolation source: Crop rotation soil | place: USA: Cullars Rotation, Alabama | collected 2011
GAATTGGCGGCCGCGAATATGGCAAGTCAACCGCCATTTATAAATTTGAAAAAATCAAGCGCGCCAAACGGGCCGCCATGCTGAAACATCCCGGCCGGAGCATCATCGATTTGGGCGTGGGTGAACCGGATGAAATGGCTTTCCCGGAAGTGGTCGAGACCTTGTGCGTTGAAGCGCGCAATCCCGAAAACCGTGGCTACGCTGATAATGGCGACCTCGTGCTAAAAGAGGCCGCGGCGCGGTATCTGGACAAGGTATGCGGAGTTCCCGGCATCAATCCTGAAACAGAGATTATCCACTCGATCGGCAGCAAAGCCGCCCTCGCCATTCTTCCCGCAGCCCTGATTAACCCCGGTGACTTTGTCCTCATGACGATTCCCGGATATCCCGTGTTCGGGACCCACGCCAAATATTATGGTGGACGGGTTCATAACCTTCCACTCATGGCCTCAAACGGGTTTCTACCCGATCTGGATAGCATCCCAGCGGAGGTGCTCAGCAAAGCTAAAGTGCTCATGCTGAATTATCCCAACAATCCAACCGGTGCCAGCGCAACGCCGGAGTTTTTCTCGAGGGTCGTCCAGTTCGCCAAAAAGAATCGATTAGTGGTCATCCACGATGCGGCTTATGCGGCGCTGGTATTCGAAGGAAAACCGATCAGCTTTTTGGCCACGCCAGGCGCTAAAGACCTGGGAATCGAACTTCATTCAGCCAGCAAAAGTTTCAATATGACAGGCTGGCGATGCGGGTTTGTGGCCGGAAACCCTTTATTAATCAGGGCATACGGTGACGTGAAAGACAACAGCGATTCAGGGCAATTCCTCGCCATTCAACACGCCGCCGCTTACGGGTTTGCTCATCCGGAAATCACGGAGCAAATTGCCGCTAAATACTCACGGCGAATGGATGGCCTGGTGAACGTGTTGCGCCAGCGAGGTTTTAAGGCGACTAAACCACGCGGTTCTTTCTTTCTCTACGTCCAAGCCCCGAAAGCGGCAGTGGCAAAAGGCGGGTCTCGAATGGAATTTCACAATGCCGAAGAAGTTTCACAATGGTTGATAGGTGAAAAACTCATTTCGACTGTGCCGTGGGATGACGCGGGAGCTTACCTGCGCTTTAGTGTGACTTTCCTGGCGAAAAATGCCGCGGAAGAACGCAAAACACTGGAAGATATTTCCCAGCGGCTCTCTGATGTAACTTTTGAGTTTTAGACTGGGTCGGCGCGCGGACTTCAGTCCGCAGCAATGGCCGAAATTGACCGCGTGCTTGGAAACATTCAGGGCTCCATTCGATTCCAGACCCTGCTGCGGACTGAAGTCCGCGCTCCGCGTTTTGGAATAATTTTTAGGTGGTGGCCCAGTTTCACCAGAGAGCAACAACGACTCCTGCGAAACTCGAAACCCCCAGAACGGCGAAGAGCGCATTTTCCAGAAGAGCAGTCTCCCCGGCAACGCTGGCGGTGCATTGAGGCAAAGCCGACCTGGTCACCCGTCGTTTCGCAGATGCTGAAGGCTGGGGCATAAGAATTCTTGTATCGCGCGCCGTTGCGGCGATTTCCAGAGAGGTGACGGCACAATTAGCCCGGGCAGCGAGAGACTTCAACTTAAATAAACCCGCGATCGGCGGGTGCGGGAATGGCTTTCGGACTGTTTTCATAACCAACAAAATTAGTAACTGTTAAATACCATATTTGATGGTTACATTAATTGTGTAACTTGTCAAAATGATTTTTGATAGTTACACTAGATTTGAATGAAGCAGACTGCCACTACGCCTTCTAAGAAATTTCAGCTCATCGGGGGCGCGACCTGTCTGGACTTCTGCAATTCGGTTGGTGGCAAACGAGGAGTGCGCACGAAAGAATACCTCCAGACATATAATGATTTTCTCTCCTGGTGTGAGCAGGCGAATTTGCCCGTAGCCGCCCATCTTAATCAATGGCGAAGGAAAGCCGCACGGGAGAGTGCCGCCGCCCTTGCGGTATTGAAACGGGCCATAAAACTGCGCGAGGCAATTTATAGAATCTTCCTGGCGATCATCGAGAACCACAGGCCGCGCGAGAACGACCTTGCACTTTTGAATTCCGAGCTTGGCCATAGCCTAAGCCGGCTGCGCATTACACCGGCGGATACGGGATTTAGCTGGCAATGGCGTCCAGAAGTGTCGGATATGGATCTTCCCCTGGGTCCGATCGCGCGTTCGGCAGGGGAGTTACTGACGTCTTCGGAGACGCTCGAGCACCTTCGCCAGTGCCATGGCGACAATTGCGGATGGTTATTTATTGACTCGAGCAGGAATCACAGCCGGTGCTGGTGCGACATGCGTGACTGCGGCAACCGGGCGAAGGTCAGGCGTCATCGGATGCGAAAGAAAGTTTCGCCGAATACTCTTCGTTAGCTTTGTTTCCTTGGTGTGAATTGTTTCCGCACTCCGAACCCGCCGGACCGATCCGGAGCGCGGCTGTGTCCCGCCCCTGCGCCCCTGCGGGACCAGCCGCAGCAATGCTCGAATTGGGAGCTGCCACCACTTTCCCCATATCGTTTATAAAGTGCTGGCTCGTTCAAAAATCTACAATCTGTTGATTGGGCATTTTCATTCACGCTCGAAAATAGAATGTTGCTGCGGCTGGTCGAGGACGACACAGCCGCGCCCCGAACGATCATTTGGCATAGGCGCTGTAGAGCAGCTTTATGGTGAGCGCGAATACCGCCGTGAGAAAGATCGGGCGGATGAGTTTTGTGCCGCGGGCGACCACCATACCGGCCCCGATTCTTGCACCCACAAGCTGGCCCATTCCCATCACCAGACCTTCAGCAAACAGAATCCGTCCGCCGAGTAGAAAGAAGCACAAACTGCTCAGATTGCTGGCGAAGTTCATTACTTTGGTATAACCCGTTGCCCGGGTCATGTTGAAACCCATTCCCACCATAAAAGCAATGGTCCAAAAAGTTCCAGTCCCCGGACCGAAGAATCCGTCATAAAAGCCGATTCCCAGGCCGGAGATGAGATCAAACCAATGACGTCGCATTCGTGGATGAAGGTCCTCTGCTCCAAGCTGGGGTTTGAGCAATGTAAAAATGGCCACGGCAATCAACAGGACTGGAATTGTGCGGTTGAGGAAACTGGTGTCGCGCTGTTCGACGGCCAGTGTTCCCAAAGCCGCCCCGAGAAAGGAAAAAATGAATCCGCGCACACAATCTCTCAACGGCACAGCGCCGGCCTTCGCATAATGCCACGCCGCGCTACCGGACCCGAAACTTGCCTGTAATTTGTTTGTTCCCAGCGCATGGCTCGGTTCCAGTCCCAGGCTGAGCAATACCGGCACGGTGATTAAACCGCCACCTCCTGCAATTGAATCCACGAATCCGGCAACCAGTCCCGTTCCAAAAAGAATCGGCATGTGCCAGGTTTGGAGCATTAAAGAGGCGGAGTGTTTGCCAAACGATTATGGAGGCGAACTCGAGTCACTGGATGTCTTTCTGCAAGTCACCCAAATAATGAAACAGCCAAGAATGGCAGCAATGGAAATCGCCGCCCCCCGGAAAAAAGCACGATCCCGATAAGCGAACTGGACCTGATGGCGACCTGTCGGCACCTGAACGGCTTGAAACGCGTAATTTGCTCGCAGTAACGGCGCCGGTTTTCCATCCACCAAAGCCTGCCAGGAATGATAAAAGGTCTGGGCGAGGACCAGTATTGAAGGCTCGGCAGCATCCACAACCACCTGGACTTTCTGATTGTCAAAACGCGACGACACGACCTCGGCGCGTGTTCTGTTAGTGACGATTACCTCATGTTCCAATTCCTTTGGCAGGCAGACAATTGTTCGACCATCAAAGTTGGTGGCCAGGACAGCAAATAACAGCTCTTTACCCTCAAAATAAAAAGGTTTCTGACCAATGGTTGCGAGTGGAAGAAAACTCTCACGCGGTGACCATTTAAAAAACTCTCCCGGAGCAGTCATTTGTGAAACCGACATAAAATCCGCCAGCCGCGGAAAGCTGGCGTTGGTCGAACCGTACAAAACCGAACCGAGTTCGCCACATTCGCGAGGGTAGAGAGAAAAGAATCCGTCCACTTTGGGTACTTCATCCAGATCATTGCAATCGGCGAAATACCCGACTCGCTTTACCAGAAAATTGTCCCTGGGGCTGCTCACAATGAAACTCCGGAATTTTTCCTCAGCACTGGCGGTGAGCATTGCACGAGACTCACCGAGCGCGGGTTGGGGATGCATCTCCAGTCTTATTCGCGCCAGGTTCGGCGTGTACACAACCGGAGCAACCGTCGGGTTCTGTGAGGGTTCATGAGTCCAGACATCGACCCAAAGAACCAGCAGTAGCAGAAGCGGAATAAGCGGCTCGAAACGCTTAAATCGTTCAAAAAACCCTGGCGAGCTGGAGGATTCGGTTGTTTCCATGGAAGAGCGGGCAAACCGCTGAAGCATATAAAGCAGAGCCGCAGTCAAAATCAGAAAGAACGCGCGAGTAGCACCATTCCATAACGTGTCAGAGAAGTTGTCCCCCGGCATCGGCCAATGCCATGCCCAGATCAGAATGGCGCCAATTAAACAGAGGAAAATAGCGCTCAGATAAATCAAATACTTTTGAACCGCATTTCCGCGGTTCGGCTTTTGGAATCGTTCAACGGCAAAACCCGACAGCAGCGGGAAGGTGAAAGTGACCACCAGTAGGAACTTCACCGGATACGTCATCATGGTTAGCTGTGGAATGAGACGGTGCACAACGCGATACACAATACTTTGCTCGCCTGGAGCCAGCCCCAATGCCAACGCCGTTGCCAGGACCAATAGGACTTTGGGTGAGCTTCGCGCGCCCTTTATCGCGAGCACCGCCAGCAGGAGCGCCCCCACTCCGACGTAGTATGATGAGGTCCACGCTTGCCCGTGCTGAAAGAAAACACCCATTGTCCAAACCTGGCCAAATACCATGGGAACGAAATAATTCGCCCAACCCCAGGCCGGCATCGACCAGCGTGTATCGGCGTAACCTTGCTCGCGTTGAGAATGAGCGACCAAATCGAGGAAAGGAAGCAATTGCGCCGCGGCGATTCCGGCAACGAGCAGAACGACCAAAGGAAAGCGCCAGAACATGGCACGCGGCGCGGAAATGCTTGATGGGGTTGCTGGGGTATTCGCTCCTTCAGCGAGTGATGCCTTGCCCGACCAAATCTGCCGAGCAAGCTGTGTCACCCAGAGCGCGGTCAGGAACAGCCAGGTTAACAGAATCGTTTCCGGTCCCCCCGCCAGCATTTGACAGGCTCCGCATGCTGCCGCGATGACAAGCCGGCGGCCACCTGTTTGCCAGGCGCGTTCAACAGACCAGACAACCCAGGCCATCCAACTGAAAGTGGCTATATGGCTCGGCCACATGAGAAGGTTGAGAGACATTCCATTAAACGCGAAGACAAGCCCGGCAACCGAAGCCGCCAGCCGGTTGTTCGTCCAGCGGTGAGCCAGAAAGTACATTCCCAGCCCAGCCCACCACATGTGCAGCAAACAGAAGAAGCCCAGCGACCAACTCAGAGGAAACAGTAAATAAATCAGAGCAGGGGGATACAAGGGCATGGTGTTCCACTGCGCCAGAAAGGGAATGCCACAGTTATTATAAGGGTTCCAAAAGGGCAGTTCACCGCGCCAAAAGCATTGCCGTTGAAAATGCGCCAGTGGATAGGCAAAAAAACCGAAATCGCGCACGACGAACGTTTGCAGCCCGAACACCACCTGAGGAAACGCCGCCGCAATAAACAATCCAAGCACGAGCGAAAAGCGGCCCGCAGTAAGCCATTCAACGCCTGAACGATGCAAAATGTCCCTCTTAGGATATGGTTCCGCGCTCGGGACTGTCTGTTCCACGGCGTCCACGATAATCAGCCCGATACGCCTCCGTCCATCATTGGTTGTGGGTGAGGTTGTATTAAGCTGACAGCGTATCGATTGGACACCGCCAGAGACTTCGGCTTTGGTTGCAGCTCGTCAGTGCTGAAAAACTGATGGGGCGCTCTTATCTGGTTAAATGCGTTTTCCTAATTTATGCAGCTTTTCGACAAGATTTCTTGCCGGAAAAAACATTAACTTTTTGCCGATGGTTTTTTTTTCAAGCATCTGCCTGCGGCTAAGATCGAGCAGGTCTGTTCTGGCGGTTTCATAAACTATATTGTGGCTATTTCTGTGGCTTTCTATTGTGTAGTGACCGAAAGGATGCTTCAAAGCGTGACGTATTACATCCACTTGTCGATGATTGAAAAAGTCCAAGGCTTTAAGTTGTGACTCTAGTTGTTCCAATTCGGCTGACTTTCGATCGATATAATCGTGCAATTCCTTAATCGCTCTTTGCATCACTTTTGTTTGAGCAACGATAAAATAGGTAAGGTCGTTGTCGTCAGTTTCCGTGTACAAGAACGACCGGCCGTATTTGACGGGAGCTTTCCTGAGGATGGCCGAAATTGAGATGAACTCAAACAACCAATACCCATTATGCAGCATGGCCCAATAAAAAAGAGCACGGGCAGTTCTTCCATTGCCATCAACAAAAGGATGATCGTACGCCAACCAGAAATGGAGGATTATGGCGCGAACGACTGGATGAACGAAATAATCTGGCGTCACCGCATTTGCAAAATCGCACATTGATTTCAGCCTGTTTGCCAACTCTCCCGCCCGTGGAGGATCGTGAAATACCGCGCCAAAATCATCCCCCACGATACGTTTCTCGTCGTCCCTTCGAAGTCGGCCAGCAGCATCTTGAAATTCAACGGGGAGGGTTTTCTCGGTTACTAATTTGTGAATTTCAAAAACCATTCCCGGGGACAACGACTCGTCCTTCAGCTTGCTGATCCGTTGCATGGTCACAAAATTATTTAATATCATTTGCTCATCTGTGTCCCGAGCCGCGCGCCCGGTTCGTATCATTTCTTTTGCGACTTCTCGGGTTGTTGCTGCGCCTTCTAATTGGCTGGATGAAATCGCCTCTTCCATCAATGATCGGATAAGGTATTTATCTTTTGTTTGTGGATTGACAATTGGTTCGACACCTATTGCGGCGCCCGCCCCGATGTCAATTAAATGCAAGCTTTCCTGAACGAGTTCTGGAACACAAAATGTGAATCGATTTCCCTGTTTGTCGCATAATTGGATAAACTCGAGAGTCCCCAAACGATGAAATTTTGCCGCCATCCAGATTTCTTCTGATGAATAGCCTTCTATTTTATGATGTCGCATTTTATCCCAATGGAGATAATGACGAGAGATCAGCGGGTTCCGAATAAGACTGAAAATCTTTTTCGCCAAAGTGCCGTTGGCCAGCGAGCCGGGATCAAACGGAGGTGGCTTATCTGGAATCTTCATGCAGAATTGTTAAACTACTAATTTATTCACAATTAGTAATCTATCAACTCCTAAATTAGTTAATATTAGTAGTAAATTAGTAATGAGGTTGGCGAATTGACCCGGCTTACCTCGGTGATTTCCATTATCATTATTAAGGCACCATTACCCCCCATCTCCGGTAATGCTCGGTTAGATTGTTGCTGAAAAAAGCACGTCAAATTTGAACTGGGTTTCAGTTTCCCGGATTGGATTGTTGATATTTCACCATCGCCTGCATGATGATGAATTCTGGCTGATCTTTTTCGCCACTCTTTTGAAATGGCGCCAAAATCGGGAAACCGTAAGGTTGGAAGCCTTCTTTGATTTTAGAGTTAACTAACTCTCCCAATTCATAGGCATTTCTCTCATCAACAATGACGCTGGAGTACGCCGTAACTATCATAATCTATGGCCCCCTTTCTGAATTCAGAACACAAGCTCCGACTCTGGCAATCCTGTCCCATCTTCAGACTGGAAAAACCTCACCCCGTCTTTTTCACCCATAAAGGCAACGATTTTTACAGGTTTGTTTGAGTCCTTATTTTTCCACATTGCATTGGATGGAAGCGGCGGAAGCGGCTTGGCTAGAGGCCTCACCAGCTTTCTTTTCCAAAGCTTTAGGGTTTCGACAAACAGCTCGAAATCTTCTTCGCTTATCGGAAAAGGAACCCGTGCGATTCGACCTTCTCCAATAGGAATGGGAAGCTCGCCAGGTTGTATCGCTGTCGCCGTACCCGTCACAGTTTCGGTGCTTTTTGGTGGCTGATTAGTGCTTGCACCACTGCCAGCCTCGGTTTTATGCTCGTCATCCGAGGAAGTATATCGAACTCCATCGAGTTTTGCAAATATAATCGTTTCCCTAAACGACTTAGCAAACGCCTTGGCACCCTCGGGAGAGTACTTATGATTAATAACGAGTTCCGATGAGATGCTTTGTTCAGACGCGTCTTTATGAGTTTGATAGAAGTGTTTAAATACGTCCGGACGAAGAGCCGCTTCTTGAATGGCGGTCAGGCGCTCTGAATTATCTGGTAGATGCAATATCTTAAGGGCCAGTTGCGAAATCTGATTACCGTTTCCAACTACATCCAAAAGCCCATATTTACGCAGACAAGATAAGCGAGTTCTAGATCGCCCGCTTAGCCCACTGTAGCCAAGTGCTTTCACGACGCTATCATCATTCAGCACCGTTCGCTTTTCCTTATCAAAGATTTTTGACGCATCATTAATGCTTTCTGGAAGCGGCACAGCCGGATAGTTCGGGCTGCGTTGTCCAGCGTTTCCTGTCTGAGGTTGATCTTTTTCGTCTTTCATCGGGATAAAAGTCACATCTCCCGAGGCATAAATCAAGCCCTAAAAAACAAATAGCCCTATATTTTTCCCTTGACGCCTCTAATTAAGTCACGTATTATGGAGGCGTAATTTATGAAAGCTCATGGAACTAGCGCAAATAGGCCTGTTGCATGGGCTTTTTCTTTGATGATTTCGGGGAACGGGCCGGGAGGTTGGAAGCCTTCCCATAGACGGTCAATCTGCGCCTCATGTGCCAGAGACACCCGGCCCTAATCCCCAACCTTAAAACAATGATCCAAGGTGTTATCAGCACCGAGGAGCGCAACTAAAACGTAGCGTTAACTACGAAATAGCCGCATATCTTCGCAGATACGGTCACAGCATAGTTTGCCTACTTTGGAAAGGCAAGCCTGAACTGTTACTGCTGCTCGGGACCAATTAAAAAGTTTGGTCGATTTTCGAATAAAAACCGCATTGTTCAAAGGTATCGATGCACCCATTGCGGAAAGTCCTTTAGCGAATCTCAGCCGATTCAAGGGGTTAGAATAGAATCTGAAAAAGCCGCGCAAGTGGCACATTTGCTCTGTGAAGGCGTGGGAATACGCGCCATTTCACGGCTAACGCAACTTGATCAATCAACCGTTCTAAACATCCTCGAAACGTGCGGAGAGCATTGCTCCAGACTGTTGGACGCACGAATTCAAAATGTGCATGTCGAATCCGTCCAGGCGGACGAAATGTTTTCATTCGTTTACTGCAAACAGTACAACAATATCACGAAAGACCCGGAACGCGGAGAGCAATATACATTTCTGGCCGTCGACAGAGCATCAAAGCTGATCCTCCCTCACTATGTAGGAAAGCGCGATGGGCATAGCACCGACGCTTTCATCAATGACTTGAGAAAGCGCATCAAGGGACGCACCCAAATCACAACAGACGGGTTGCAAGCATATGTTGCGGCAATGATTGAGAGTTTTTACGGCAATGTAGACTTTGCCCAACAAATCAAAACGTATCACAATTATCCGACTATCACCCCACAGGATCACAGGCGCTATTCGTCACACGGGGTTAAGATGGTCAAGACGCTGGTTCATATTGGGAATCCAAACCGGGAAAGCATTAGCACGAGCCATGTTGAACGCACAAATTTGACCGTGCGTTTGTTTAACCGGCGCTTTACTCGGTTGACTTTGGGATACTCAAAGAAGCTGGCGAACCTGAAACATTCTGTGGCGCTTTTCGTGGCCTATTTCAATTTTTGCCACGTTCACAAGACCCACGGCAAAACGCCAGCGCAAGCGGCAGGATTAACCGATCATGTTTGGACGGTTCGGGAATTAATCGAAGCAACAATCTAACCGAGCATTACCCCATCTCCGACTTTGTGAAAAATTTCACAATTAACTTGCCTGGTCTCTAACCCAGCCGTAATTTGCTGGCGCAAGGCGCTATCCCAGCTTTGCTTGACCCTATGAAAAGCAGCACAGAATTTGGCTACAATTCAAAGGTCGAGGGAGACGTCGTTGTCACCCGTCGCGAAACCGCAATGAATTGGTTGCGGCGCAACCTCGATTCAGGCGCCAACTGGGGCCGTAAAAACTCTCTCTGGCCTATGCCCATGGGCCTGGCCTGCTGCGCGATTGAGTTGATGGCCGCCGGAGCCAGCCGGTTTGACATCGCCCGTTTTGGGGCCGAAGTGATGCGCTTTTCCCCCCGCCAGTCGGATGTGATGATCGTTGCCGGCACTGTCACTTACAAAATGGCTTTGGCCGTTAAGCGGATTTACGATCAAATGGCCGAACCCAAATGGGTCATCGCCATGGGCGCGTGTGCTTCTACCGGAGGGATGTACCGCAGCTATGCTGTGTTGCAGGGCGTTGATAAGATTTTGCCCGTGGATATATATGTAGCCGGGTGTCCGCCGCGTCCTGAAGCCTTGCTTGATGCGCTCATTAAGCTTCAGGAAAAAGTTGGCAGGGGGCCCTCCGCATTCCACCTGCCAAAAGCAGCCTAAGCCTGATATTCCCACAGCCACAGAAGAAAATGACTGCCCTGGATTTAGCTTCGCAGCTCAGGACTAAGTTCCCGGAGTTGATTTCGGCGCCCATCGAATTCCGAGGCGAGCTGACTTTGACGATTTCAGATATCGAGCGCACCGAGGAGATCTGCGTGTTCGCCCGGAGGGATTTGGGATTTGATTATTTGGTGGATATCTCAAGCCTTGATAACTACGGCGAGGACCCGCGTTTTATGCTGGTGTACCATCTCTATGGGTATGCCCACCGCGCGCAGCTTCGACTCAAGGCCATGGTGAGTGAAGAAAAGGCCGAAGCACCGACCGTTACCACCGTATGGCGCACGGCGGATTGGCACGAAAGGGAGATTTACGACATGATGGGAATTCGTTTCCGCGGGCATCCCGATCTGCGGCGGATTTTGATGTGGGAAGGCTATCCTTATTTTCCGTTGCGCAAAGATTTCCCGCTCGCCGGCAGAACGACCGACCTGCCGGAGGTCGCATTTAGCCAACCGGCCCCCCTCGAAGGAGGTCCGTTTGTCACCATAGCGGGCGGGAAAGACACAATCTCTCGCGAGCCGCGCGTCCGGGTTCCCCAAACTGACGCGCTGGAGATGAATGCGCGTTTGGAACGCCGAAAGGACATTAAAGACGCGCATGGCCGCTCGTATGGCCCCAATGAACCTGAGAAACGGTAAAGATGGCAGCCATCGAGGAACTGGAGTTTAAAGATAGCGCCGGCAGAAATGCCGAGGCTGCAAAAGCGCTGGCGAATTCTGCTTCAGCCGGCGCACCGCTTGAAGAGCTGCATGGAGAAAAAATGGTCCTGAATATGGGACCATCTCACCCAGCAACCCACGGTGTGCTGCGCATCGTCCTCGAACTCGACGGCGAAATCATTACCAAAGCGACTCCCGACATTGGCTATCTTCATCGCGGGGACGAGAAGATAGCGGAGAACATGACTTACACGCAGTTCATCCCCTACACCGATCGGCTGGATTACCTTGCGCCGCTCGCCAATAACGTGGCCTACGCCCTTGCCGTCGAGAAATTGCTGGGTATCGATAAAGACTTGCCTCCTCGTTGTCAGTTTATTCGGGTGATTTGCTGCGAATTGGCACGCATTTCTTCCCACCTGCTCGGTCTTGGCTCCTTTGCAATGGACGTGGGCGCTTTGACGGTTTTCCTCCATACTTTTACCGAGCGTGAGAAGATTTATAATTTGATCGAAAGCCTGACGGGCGCC
>JADMIO010607333.1_pt1 | contig 11951 bp, 8 predicted proteins | sample 8958161 | NCBI WGS metagenome assembly JADMIO01 (sample SAMN16585339, study PRJNA669376) | soil metagenome | isolation source: Crop rotation soil | place: USA: Cullars Rotation, Alabama | collected 2011
GAATTTGAACCACATAGGCACAGTAGAACACATAGGAAGAAACTTAGTTGAGGGAGTGTATTCTATCTGTATTTCTATGTGCCCTATGTTTCTATGTGGTTCAAATTTGCAACCGTGCTAACAGTGACGGCTAATACATATTCGTTTTAAATGGATAATTCTACAGTTGATAATTACTCTTTTCTTTCTTTTGGTATTGCCCGGCTTCCACTGTATAATTCATATTCAAGCAGGCGGCAGTCAATAACGCTGGTATAAAATTCTATCCGGCGTTTTGCCTTCAAACCGATTTTTTTTGCAAGGTCAAGATTGCCTGTGAAAACATACCCAAAATACCCGCCACATTTCTGTTTCATAAAATCGCCGATACGACTATACGTTCCTTCCAGTTGAACGAGGTCACCCAGTCTTTCACCATATTCAGGATTTACATAAAAAATACCGGGCACCTGTTGCGGTATTTCAGTATCAGCAAAATCACAAACAGCAAAATCGATAAGGTCAGCAACGCCTGCCGCAATTGCATTCCTTTTTGCATTTTCAATAGCCCGGGCACTATAATCTGTAGCGATGATCCGGAGACCAGGCACATCAATAATCTGCGTTTCAAGTAAAGCATCCTCCTGTAAGTAAACAGATTCATCATAACCCTGCAGATGCATAAACGCAAAATTGGTTCTGAACAATCCCGGACGCCTGTTGGTGGCGATCATCGCTGCTTCAATGGCAACAGTACCTGAGCCACACATAGGATTTACAAAGGGCGATCTTCCGTCCCATTGCGTAGCATAAATAGTTGCTGCTGCCAGTGCTTCCAGCATCGGAGCCTGTCCCGGTATTTTCCTGTACCCGTGCCGGCCCAGAGAATCACCCGATGTATCTACAAATATTTCTGCATTTTCATTCTTCCAGAACAGGTGAATGACCGCACCAGTTAACGCCGAACCTGTCGCTGGCCGCTCGCCTTTTTTTTCACGTATCCTGTCAACGATTGCATCCTTCACCCGCAGGTTTGCAAACATGCTGTTATTGATGGTATCATTATTTACATTGCTGGTGACCGAAAAGTAACCGGGATCCGGTAAGATATTTTCCCAGGGATACTTAACAAGATTATTATAAATGTCATCAGGATTTTCTGCTTCAAATTTTTCAAGGCTATACAATACCTGGCTGGCACATCGGAGATTCAGGTTTAGTTTTATGCAATCGTTAACCGAGCCGTGAAGTCGGACTCCCGTTACGAATGTTTCTTCAGTTTTGAACCCTAGCGCGGTTACTTCCTTTTCGAGATAAGGTGCGAGCCGTTTGGGACAGGTAATAATAATAACCCCTTTATCGGTAAATAAATTCATGGTAGCGCTAAAGATAAAATCTTCCTGACTGAAAAGGGGAAAATATGTTCGGCTGCGGATTCACTATTGAATTGAAAATTATTCAGCACTTAAAATAAAAAAATATTTTATCAAGGGGTGTTTTTGTGTTGCTCAATCGTCATCAATATAAGACGATTGTATGAAGCCATGCAAATCCTTCGCTTTCCCGGAAAAGTATGAAGCCGGTACCCATGCGCCAGGCGAACAGCCTGTTGATCTGATTGCGCATGCTCTCCACAGGTGTGATTTGAGAAAGCACGAAGAGCTGAAATCCAGTGCGGAAATTCCCAATGTTCCTGGATGTTATACTGTGCCGCTGCGACCTACACGTCTGAAAATCATCTTCCAAATCCCTTACCTTCAAATTAAATACTTCCACCAATATTTCATTCAATGATTCATGCCATCCGATTCCTGTTGCTATGCTGCATACTTGCCGGCTGCTCAACAAAAGAAAAACAAACAACCGTTGCTGATAATAAGACAGGTCCACAGGTTCCTGATGGATATACCATCGAGATCGCTGCAGACTCAACACTGATCGACTTCCCCATGTTCAGCACACTCGATGAATACGGAAGATTATTCGTATTTGAATCCACAGGCGATAAATACAAGAAAACGCAGGACGCCATCGATAGTCCGCAATTCAGGATCAATCTTCTCGAGGATACAAATGCAGATGGTAAATATGATAAGAGTACCATTTTTGCCGATACAGTTGGGTTTCCCCAGGGCGGCGTATTTTACAAAGGTTCTCTTTATGCTTCTTCTGCCCCTGATTTCATCAAATTCACTGACACAGATAATGATGGTGTTGCTGACAAACGTGAAGTAATATTATCGGGTTGGGTATTGAATGTGAATGCAAACAGTTTGGTGGGTCCATCGGTAGGCCCCGATGGATGGTTTCACATGACCAGTGCTATTAATGGTTTTGATGTGACTACTAAAGAAGGAGTGCGATTGAAAGGCGAAACGGCAAGAACCTGGCGCGTACGCCCTGATGGCACCGGACTTGAATGGATATCGGCCGGAGGCATGAACAATCCTGTAGAGCTCAGCTATACCGAAGCGGGAGAGCCGATCGGTACTGAAACTTATTTCACAGATCCGAAAGCAGGTGAGCGGGATGCATTGGTGTACTGGATCGAAGGTGGTGTTTATCCCAAACCGAACAACAATATTAAACGCGATAAACTTCCGATGACAGGTGATCTCATGCCTGTGGTTTCAAAATATTCCCGTGTGGCGCCATCAGGCATCGGTCGCTACCGGCATACCGCATTAGGCGACGATTTTAAGGATAACCTGTTTAGTGCGCAATTCAATACACATCGTGTACTCCGGCATAAACTCATCAGGCAGGGCGCATCTTTCCGCACTGATGACGAAATATTTTTCTGGAACAACAGCAACGAAGATTTTCATCCCACCGATGTGCTGGAAGATGCGGATGGAAGTTTGCTTGTAGTTGAAACAGGTGGATGGTTCATCAAAGGCTGTCCCCTATCCCAGGTTTCAAAGCCACAATTGAAAGGTGCCATATATCGCGTTCGCAAGAAGGATGCAAAACACGTTGAAGATGTTTATGGAAACAAAATTCAGTGGGCCACACTTTCTCCTGATGCGCTCGTGAAATACCTCGAAGATTCAAATCCATTTCTTGCCGATCGCGCACAACAATCACTCGTTGATCATGGTGATCATTCTATTGCTGTACTCAAACAGGTTCTCAGCACTTCAAAGAATTCTGATGCGCGCACAAAAGCCGTGTTCACACTCTATCGTATAGGAACAAACGCTGCCATGGAAGGCGTTCGCGCTGCATTGAAAGATGCAGATATACAGGTAAGTGTTGCTGCTGCACGATCTGTTGGTTTGGCGAAGGACAAAGAGGCTCTCAAGGATCTTCTTAATTTTATCGGCAACGGATCGGATGCACTCAAACGCCAGGTGGCAACTGCACTTGGCCAGATTGGTGATAAACAGTCTGTGCCTGCATTAATCGATGCGGCATCCAGGACTGATGACCGCTTCATCAGGCATGCCATCATTCATTCTTTGATTTCCATCAACGATGTGAATGCAGTGCGCGCAAGGCTTTCAGACAGTTCAGTAAGGATCCGTGAAGCTGTTATCATTGCTCTTGACCAGATGCCGAATTCACCGCTCACAGTAAAAGAGCTGACGCCATTTCTCACACATGAGAATAAGAAACTGCAACAGATCGCACTATGGGCGGCTTCGCATCATCCTGAATGGAGCACTGATATGATTGCATTCCTGGATAAGCAGCTGAAAGGAAATGAATCATTTGCTTCCAATGAAAAGCTTTTGTCAGATATGTTGATTTCATTTGGAGGTGAGCCGGAAATGCAGAAGTTCATCGCCGGCAAACTTGTGACCGCAACGCGCGATCAACAACTCTTTTTTATTAATGCAATCATGCAGATGAAAATGAAAGAATTTCCGGCGGTATGGACAAAGAGTATTGCTTCGATCCTGGACGGCAAGGCCGACCCTCTTGTGAAATCAAAGGCCATAGAGCTGGTTCAATTGCGAAGTATAAAGTCACTTGATAAAAATCTCGCCGCGGTTGCAGATGATAACCAGAATTCCCCCACGCTTCGGATGCAAGCCATCGAGGCTGTTAATGTTGAAAGCAACAAATTGAGTGCGCAGCATTTTGATTTCCTCGTCGGGCAGCTGACGCAAAAAGGGGAAGTGGCAAATGCACAACAGGCAGCCGCCATCTTCGAAAAGACAAACCTGACTGACAATGAATTGAAAATTATATCAGAGAAATACCTGCCACAGGCTGATCCTTTTATTCTCCCGAAACTCCTGTCAGCATTTGAAGGCGCACATTCCGTTGAAATCGGCAATGCGCTGGCGACGACACTAACGAATTCTTCGACGCTTGATGGATATTCAGAGGAAAGACTGCGCAAAGTATTTGATAAGTATCCGCCTGGTGTAAAACCGGAGGTGGATAAACTGATTGCTAAACTCAATACAGTACACGCAGAGCGTATCAGGTATTTAAAGGATATTGAATCGAATCTTGGCGACGGTGTTCTTGACAGAGGACGCGCTTTGTTTTTTGGAAAAGCAACCTGTTATACCTGTCATAAGATAGGACCCGAGGGCGGGCAGTTCGGACCTGACCTCACATCAATACAACGCGACCGTTCAACACATGATTTGCTTGAGGCAATTGTCTATCCAAGTGCTTCTTTCGTGAGAGAATATGAAACCTATAAAGTGAAAACGACCAGTGGTGAGCAAACAGGCATTATCGCGAGCAAAACTCCTGACGAAATAATTCTTGCAACATCACTTCAAAGTTCCATACGTATTCCCAGGACGGACATTAAAAGCACAGAGTTAGCTGATGTCTCCATGATGCCCCAGGGTTTAGACAAATTATTAACAAAGAAAGAAATTGCTGATCTCATGGCCTTCCTGCTTGGTCAGGACCAGGATCCTGAAACAGATCAGAAAATTCTCAGACATACTGTAAATAATTAACATGGAAAGGCGTGAATTTTTAGGACAAACGATTTTCGGTGGTGCGGCACTGTTAGGTGTTCCGGAGTTTAAGGGAGTTGAAGCTGCGAAACCATTCAATATGAAATTTTCGCCGGAATTTGGCATATTCAAAGCAGCGTCCGGGGATAATTTAGCTGACCAGATAAAATGGGGTTATGACCAGGGCTTCCGGGCCTGGGAAAATACCGGATTGAAGTCCAGACCGGTGAGTGACCAGGAATTAATCAGCAAAACTGTTCATCAACTCGGAATGGAATTCGGTCAGTTTGTTGGCACCATGACTTTTGAACATGTAACCTTCGCAGGTAAAGATGTTTCAGCGCGGGAAGCTGTACTAAAGGATATTAAACAATCGGTAGAGATTGCCAAACGGATGAATACGAAGTTTGTGCACAATGTATTAGGTATGGGTGATCCCAAACTCCCCTATGAATTCCAGATGGCCAATGCCATTGAACTGCTCAAACAGATTGCAGAGATCTATGAGCCTCACAAAATCGTGATGGTGATGGAGTCAATGAATCACAAGACCGATCACCCGGGCATGTTTCTTCACACGATACCGCAGGCATATGCCCTGGCAAAAGCCGTGGGAAGCGAGAGCGTAAAAGTGTTGTTCGATTTTTATCATGTGCAGATCGAAGAAGGTAACCTGTTAAAGACGATTGATTATGCTTATGATGAAATAGCCTACTATCAGCTTGCCGACAATCCTGGGCGGACAGAGCCCACCACCGGCGAGATCAATTTTGTAAATGCTTTGCAGTACCTGCACAATAAAGGATACCGGGGATTTATGGGATTGGAGCACAGAACGAAGAAGCCTGGTAAGGAAGGTGCACTGGCTGCGCTGGAAGCTTATCGTACGATTGATCCGAAACAGTAATCTTTAATCGGCTTCAGATTTATAAGCTGGACGATACTTAAAACGGCATCGCTACCAACACCAAATCACACATAAGACAACCTCGGAGGTCTTAGACCTCGCAGGTTTCTAAACCTCGGAGGTTATAGTGGAAAGCTGCAGAGTTTTTAAAGGTGTTTTAAAAGTTTTGCTTATTATAAATCCATTTTGTCCTGAAATTTGCGGTCAGTGGACACTCAACGGTAATCAGCAGACTCTCAATAGCTTACTGTATTTTTCCCGCATTACCGGTTTCGTGTCTGAAAAATACAGATACCAAATCGGGAATACGGGAACACCCGGGAAACAGAGCCTGTTGTTTAAGACAACCTCGGAGGTCTTAGACCTCGCAGGTTTTAGACCTCGCAGGTTTCTAAACCTCGGAGGTTATAGTGGAAAGCTGCAGAGTTTTTAAAGGTGTTTTAAAGGCTTTGCATATTATAAATCCATTTTGTCCTGAAATTTATGCTCAGTGGACACTCAACGGTAATCAGCAAACTCTCAATAGCTTACTGTATTTTTCCCGCATTCCCGGTTTCGTGTCTGAAAAATACAGACACCAAATCGGGAATACGGGAACACCCGGGAAACAGAGCCTGTTGTTTAAGACAACCTCGGAGGTCTTAGACCTCGCAGGTTTTAGACCTCGAAGGTCTTAGACCTCGCAGGTTTTAGACCTCGAAGGTTTTAGACCCCGCAGGTTTCTAAACCTCGGAGGTTATAGTGGAATGCTGCAGAGTTTTTAAAGGTGTTTTAAAAGTTTTACTTATTATAAATCCATTTTGTCCTGAAATTTGCGCTCAGTGGTAATCAGCAGACTCTCAATAGCTTACTGTATTTTTCCCGCATTACCGGTTTCGTGTCTGAAAAATACAGACACCAAATCGGGAATACGGGCACACCCGGGAAACAGAGCCTGTTGTATATTGAGCTACAAAAGAATTCCCGTGCCGCGTCTGCAGGGATTTAACAACGATGCTGTAAAAATCCCTGCACATTAAATGATCACAAATTCAATTTTTGAAAATAAACTTCGTTTTTTCTTCCGCGTAAGGTGGCTGTTTACTTTTAACTTTTAACGTTCAACTTTAAACTACTCTTTACATTGCAGGAGCAACCAATGCAAATAACTCTTTGTCCATTTGTGGTTTCACTTCGCATTTATTGTCAAAATGCATAGTAGCAGTATTGGTGCTATTATATGCCGGCCAGGAAGGCAAACCTTTGTGGGCGGGATTACCGGACTTCGCAAACTGAATCCATGCTTTGGTCATTTTTTCTGCCAGGGCCTGAGCTTCTTTCGTTCCACCTGTCATTTCCTCACAGCGTTGAATATTATTAAAGACAAAAGCTAATTCCATGCAATGCACTGCTTTGTATTTTCCATCCATTACCGGTGATTGCCAGGTGAAAAGGTACATGTACACCGGAGCTGCATTGAGAGCCGATTTCTGATTGGCCTGTGCTACTGCACCGGGACGAAATGTAACATCCACACTAATCAGGTCAGAAGGTTTGGTATCGTTCGGATATGCTTTTTTTACTGCTGCGATATACGCATCTGCTTTATCCTTCTGTTGCTTTTTTATGTAGTCCGTAACCTGGTCCATAGAAGCATTCATCATTGAAGCAGAAACGAAGGGTGTGAACTCATTTTTGACTGTTCCCAGTAACAGAGGCACATCCTTCGATAATTCGAATGCTTCTTTTGAAAAGAGCTGGTAAGGCAGGTCTTCCCCATCTACACTGGGTCCCCAGCCTAAACCAAAACCTGTTACCGGCTTACCTTCCGCTTTTATTTTATCACTCACCACTTTCATTGCTTTTCTACCTGCATCAGTTAATTGCTGAAAAGGAACCGTTTGCAGATTATCGACCTGTGATGGCTCAATGTTTAATGCCTTTAAAACTTCGGCACTGATGGCCTGCGTCGTTGCTTTGTCAAGCATATTAGCGCGAAACGAGCCGCTTTGATTTATTGCTTTATGGAACAGACCTTTCGCCGATGGCATGGCCATCAGCGTATTTACTTTAGCGCCTCCGCCTGATTGACCGAAAATGGTAACGTTGTTTGGATCGCCACCGAAATTTGCAATGTTTGCTTTTACCCATTCCAGCGCAGCCTTGATATCAAGTATGCTGTTGTTAGCAGAGTGTTTGTATTTATCGCCATAAGCAGAGAGGTCTAAAAAACCAAGGACATTAAGGCGATGGTTAATCGAGACAAGAACGACATCGCCGGTTTTTGAAATGCTTTCACCATCATACGAAGGAAGCTCCTGGGAAGAGCCCGCAGTAAAGCCACCTCCATGTATCCAAAACATTACGGGCCTTTTCTTGCCATCGTTAATGCCTGGCGTCCACACGTTAAGTACAAGACAGTTTTCAGCCGTATAACCCCAGTCGTGGTGAAATACAAATTCGCCTTCGTCCTGCACACTTGTTGTCGGATTCTCCAGCGGCGCTACCGGTCCGTAGGCCAATGAACTGCGAACTCCCTGCCAGGGTGCGGGTTTCTGTGGAGCTTCAAAACGTTTGGCCTGGGCGTAAGGAATGCCTTTGTAAGTGTAGATATTATTGTGAATGTATCCCCGCACCTTCCCGGCGTCTGTAGTTGTTACGGCAACATTTTCACCTGTCTGAAGTTGAGCTGAGGCAAACTTACTGGTACTAATAATCGCAAGCAGACAAATCATGAGCCTTTTCATGTATTCTATTTTTTATGTTTTTAAATGAAAAACAAAGTTGATCTGAATTCGCTCTGAATAATACAGTTTCTTTTCAACAAATTAAGCATTCCTGCACAATCGCAAACTTGCCTCGTTGCGTCGACTACATGGAGTTTTAAATTATCATAATTTCCCGGGACTAAACAAAAGCGATCACTTAAAGCCAAAAATAGCTTGTTCTTTAATGCCATCTTCCGTTTCTTCTGGTCAGATTAAAGCAATGTCGTCAAAAATAATTCATAAATTAAATCTCTTTAAAATGAAAAAAGATCGCATCAGTTTACTTTCACTTTTTTTGCTGCAAACCTGTTTTTCTTTTGCCGCAACAGTGGATAGCATTGAAGTGCAAAGTGCTGCTATGAAAAAGACGCTCAAGGCAGCAGTAGTGTTACCGGACAGCTACAAGAGCTCGAATCATGCTTTTCCTGTACTGTATCTCCTGCACGGCGGGCAAGGTAGCTTTCGTGACTGGCTCACGCAAACACCTGACAAGATGCTGTTGCACCGCATAGCTGATCAATACAATATAGTTATTGTCACTCCCGAAGGAGGCGCAACCAGCTATTACTTCGATAGTCCGCTGGTGCAGGAAAGTCAGTTTGAAACCTTTATCTCAAAAGAAGTGCTGGCGAGAGTAGAAAGCCTGTATCGCGTTATCAGGGAAAAGAAAGGGCGCATTATCGCAGGACTTTCCATGGGAGGACATGGTGCGATGTTTATTGCATCACGTCATCCGGAACTTTATGCTGCTGCAGGAAGTATGAGTGGAGTAATGAACATCAACACAAAAACATGGAAAGTGAACGAGGCCTTTGCCAGGTTAAGAAGCGAAAATTTTGCACGCCTGCTTGGGCCACCTAAAGACACTGTCAATCCTTATACAGATTATACTATTATCGGGATTACAGACAAATTGAAAGCAAATGATGTAAAGCTCATTTTTGATATAGGGGTGGATGATTTTCTGATTGAAACCAACCGGGACTTACACCGCCGGCTACTCGCTAATGCTACGCCACATGATTACATTGAGCGACCCGGTGGCCACACCTGGGGTTACTGGCAAAATGCGCTTGCTTTTCAGATGGTCTTCTTTGCGAATGTGCTGAAGGCAAACGACATTCAAATGAATTAAAACATGCTGGCACTGCTTGGATTTTTGACGATTGCTGTTTTTCTCCTGCTTGTAATCACCAAACGACTTTCGGTTTTGCTGTCACTCATTCTTGTGCCGATTGTTTTCGCAATCCTGGGAGGCTTTGGGCCAAAGGAATTGGGCGAAATGATACTATCCGGAATTCGTCAGGTAGCCCCTACCGGTATTCTTCTCATTTTTGCAGTGCTGTATTTTGCGCTGATGATTGATACGGGCCTGTTTGATCCGGTGATAGCCCGCATTGTAAAACTGGTAAAAGGCGACCCGCTCAAAATCACCATCGGCACTGCACTTCTTACAATGCTTGTACACTTAGATGGTGATGGTACAGCCACGTTTATGATTACGATTTCTGCACTTCTTCCTATTTACAAACGGCTCCGCCTGAACCGTTTGTTGCTACCATGCATTGTTGCTCTTGGTGCTGGTGTGATGCACCTGGTACCCTGGTCGGGCACCATGGCCAGAGCGATGAACGTGATGCAGGCCGATGCTCAAACGCTGTTAGTGCCACTTTTGCCCTCATGGATCGGAGGCATCCTTTGGGTGTTTGCGGTGGCCTGGTGGCTCGGAAGAAAAGAACGAAAACGACTCGGCGTGGTGCACCTTGAGTACAATCACCTGGACGACCTTTCTGCCGAACAAAAAGCAACACGCCGACCGGCTCTTATCTGGTTCAATGCAACACTCACAGTTGTGTTGATTGGATCATTAATAGCAGCAATCCTGCCGCCCTCGGCACTATTTATAATTGGTTTTTCCATAGCCTTATTGGTGAACTACCCTTCTCAAACCGAACAAAAGCGGCGCATGACTGAACATGCAGGCAATGTGTTCTTTGTATCCATTATGATCTTTGCTGCAGGCGTTTTCTCCGGGATCTTAACGGGAACTAAAATGATTGATGCGATGGCAGGGACACTGGTTTCACTCATTCCACAGCAACATGCTGGTTTGTTGCCAACCATTACAGGGATCACCAGCATGCCGCTTAGCATGGCCTTCACACCCGATGCATATTACTTTGGTGTGCTGCCCGTGCTAAAAAACACAATGACACATTTTGGGAAAGATGCCATCGAGGTTGGAAGGGCGGCCGTTCTCGGACAAATGACGGTTGGCTTTCCATTAAGCCCGCTCACTGCATCCACTTTTGTTTTGGTGGGGCTTTCGGAGGTTGAATTATCAGACCACCAGAAATTTACTTTCAAATGGGCCTTTGGTACAACCGTCATTATGACCCTCATTGCACTTTTATCAGGTGCCATTCATTTATAAAGCCTAAGAAGATTTATGAAAAAAAGTGTGCGGATAGGTTGCGGTGCCGGTTTCTCTGGCGACAGATTAGAGACTGCCGCAATTCTTGTGGAGAAAGGTAAGCTGGATTACCTCGTGCTGGAATGTTTGGCTGAGCGCACCATTGCCCTTGCACAAAAGCGGAAAGCAATTGACCCGGCAAAGGGTTATGATCCATTGCTGGAAAGGAGGATGAAACTACTTCTGCCACTGCTAAAACAACACAGCGTTAAACTGCTGACCAATATGGGTGCTGCAAATCCAATTGCCGCGGCTGATAAAGTGATTGAGATTGCGACGCAGTTTGGGTTATCAATAAAAGTGGCAGCGGTAACGGGCGATGATGTGTTACACTACATTTCAGGAGAAGAACAGGCGCTGGAAACCGGAAGGCAATTGATATGGTCAGGAGAAATTATTTCCGCCAATGCTTATCTCGGAGCTGATGCAATATTGCCGGCACTTCAATCGGGTGCCGATATCATAATCACAGGAAGGATAGCAGATCCCTCGCTTGTAGTGGCGCCGCTGGTGTACGAATTTGATTGGTCACTGGACAATGCAGAAATGACAGGTAAAGCCACGGTAATCGGTCACCTGATGGAATGTGCAGGACAAATTACCGGTGGCTACTTTGCCGATCCTGTGAAAAAGCCCGTGGAGGGAATGGACATATTGGGACATCCCATAGCTGACGTTTTTCCCGATGGTAGCGCTATGATAAGTAAAGTAGCAGGCACCGGGGGAATTATCAATCTGGCTACAGCTAAAGAGCAATTGCTCTACGAAGTTACCAACCCGAATGAATACGTCACACCGGATGTAATTGCAGATTTTACGACTGTGAAGCTGCAACAAAAGGAAGAAAATTGTGTAGCGGCTTTCCAGCACAGTGGGATCCGAAGCTTGGAATTCACGTGACTTGAAGTCGCGGC
>JADMIO010690559.1_pt1 | contig 11951 bp, 10 predicted proteins | sample 8958161 | NCBI WGS metagenome assembly JADMIO01 (sample SAMN16585339, study PRJNA669376) | soil metagenome | isolation source: Crop rotation soil | place: USA: Cullars Rotation, Alabama | collected 2011
CCTTCCCCGCCGACGTCCAGAACGCTCGGCGAACGCTTCCACGTCTTGCCCTCATCATCGGAATAGAGTGCCGAGATGACGCTGCGTCCTTTGTGCGGGGTCAGATATCCCGAGGGGATGAGAATCCTGCCACTCTTGAGCTGCAGGATCCCGAGTGGCGCGTTGGCGTACCGCCAAGTGGCGTCAATTCGGACGGGGTCAGTCCACGTGTCGCCGTTGTCGCTCGAGACTTGGGAGTAGAACTCGTAGAGGGATTTCTCGGGATCGTTGGTCTCGAAGTCGTATCCGCCGTAGCGGCCGAGCAATATAAACATCTTGCCGGACGCAAGCCGAAGGATCGAATTCGGCAACATGATGTCGTCCTTCGTGCCGCGGTGAAGGATGCGCGGGCCGTTCCACGTCTTGCCGTTGTCACGCGAGTCCCACAGCTCGCTTCGCGTCGTTGGAAACGCGCTTTTGTCGAGCCCTGCGGGGCCGAACGTGAGCATCAGCACGCGGCCGTCAGGCGCGACGGCGCACGCCCCGCCGATCAAGGCGCGGTAGCCGGCATCGAGGTTGACTAGGGTGGGACGGGTCGTCGGCTCGGCGGGCGCGAGACCGGTCACGCAAGCAAGTGCAAGAAAAACCCCCGCAATCCATCGTGTGGCTCGCATCGATTCCATCGCTCGCTCTCCGTATTGCGGGTGAACCCTTCTAACGTGACCTCAACCGATCGAGCGCGAGTCGCGCGACGTCGTACGCCGCCTGCGGCTTCCCGAGTTTCTTCGCGTTTCGTTTCAACGCTTCGAGGCGCTTGCCGTCCGCCAGCAGCGCCCCCAGTTTGTACGGCAGCGTGGCGGCGTTGTTGATCTTGATCGCGGCGCCGTTTTCCAACAGGAAATCGCTGTTGCGGGTCTCCTGCCCGGGGATCGGATTCACGATCGCCATCGCGGCGCCGCGCGCAAGGATCTCGGACGTGGTCAGTCCTCCCGGCTTCGACACCACTACGTCGGCGGCCGCCATCAGCTCGTCCATCTTGTCTGTGAAACCCATCACCTTCGCTCGGTGCCGCGCCGGCGGCTTCACCTTGTCGAGCTGCGACTTGAGCTTCTCGTTTTTCCCAGTCACGACGACGACTTGCAACGGCGTTTCGATCGACAGGATCGCGTTGAACAGCTTTTCGATCGGCCCGACGCCGAACCCGCCGGCGAGCTGCAGGACGACGGGGCGGTCCGGCGTTAAACCGTGCGCTTTCAGCGCCTCGTCGCGCGGGCGCGGCTTGCTGAAGACGGGGTGGATCGGGATGCCGGTGAGCGTGATGTGCTCCGCGGCGATCCCCAGCGTTTTCAGATACTCGGCGGCCTCGCCGGTGGCGCAGCAGTAGTGGTCGAGCGGATCATTCACCCACAGGCCGTGCGCGTCGAAGTCGGTGACGACCGTCACCATCGGCACGTGCAGCTTCCCCTTCTTCTTGAGCGACCGGATGATCTCCGGCGGCAGAAAGTGCGTGTTGACGATGACGTCCCACCGTTCGCACTCAATCAGGTCGCAGAACTTGCTCAGGTTGAGCTTTTCCCAGGCGAGACGGAGCTGGTCGCGCGTCGAGTTCGCGCGCTTCGGCCGGTCGAGCAGGTCGTAGAAGTAGCCGAGGACGTGCGGCGCCTTGTTGACGAGGTCGAGGTACGCCTCGCCATAAACTTTTCGGAACGCGGCGTTGGTGAGAGTCAGGACGTCGACGTTCCGCACTTCTGCATTCGGCGCGAGCTCTTTCAGCGCGAGTTCAACGGCTTGGGCCGCGCGGAGGTGACCCGCGCCGACGGACGCCGATAGGACCAGGATTTTGGGCTGCATTCGCCCCAGACGATACCGCCGACGCTGCCATTATTCGAACTTGAATCCCTTCGACTCCGCCTGCTTGCGGAGCGAGTCGCGGACGGCGGCGTCGAAGGAATCTCCCTTGCCGGACTTCGCGGACTTTTCGATTTCGGTTTTCACGTACGCGTCGCGCTTGGTCGCGAGCTCTTTGATCGATTTCTGGACGTCCTCGCGCTCCTTCACTTTCTTTTCGAGATATTCCTTTCGGCCCTTGGCGTCGAGCTTGCGCATCTCTTCGGGCAGCTCTGCGTCCTTGACCTTCGCGAGGTCAAAGCCCTCTTTCTTGGAAGCGTCGACGAGGTCCCACGTCGGGTTTGCATACTGCGCATTGGCTTTCGACGCCGTGCGCTCGGCGAGGACCGCCGGGGCGAGCGAGGCCGCGGCTGTATCCTGCGCGGCCTGATTCTGCGCGCCGGCACGGGCGCGGCCGCCGTAGCCGACATACGTAGCGTTCAGCTTGCCGTTCAGCTCCGCGAGTTCCTTGTCGAACGGCGTCGCGACAACGACCGCCCCGCCGTCGCCGGCGATTTCCATGTATTGGCCGTCGGCGAGCTTGGCCATTTCCATCCACGTCGGCGGCGCGGTTTTCCGGTCGTAATCCCCGCAGTAAATCGCGTTGACCATGATCCCCTTGGCGATCGCCTGCGGGGCCGTCTTGGTGTAGTCGAGGTTCGCCGGGCCCTGATGCGCGGTCTCGTTGCCGACGACGTAAATGATCTTCAGCGCCTGCTTCCCGTCCGACCACTTCATCTGATCCGTCGCGACGTGCACGGCGTGGCCGACGAATTCCTGACCCAACCCGGCGTCGTCGCGGTACGTCATCAGGTGCTTGTAAACCTCATCGAGGTCGTCGGTGAGGTCGAGCTTGTCGATGAGCTGCTCGGCGTTGCCGTAGCCAATCAATCCGATCCGCAGCACCGGCGAGGGCTTGGCCTTGGCGGTCTCGTTTACGATCGACCAGACTTTTTTCTTCGCGGTCTCGATGACGCCGGACATGCTGCCGGAGCGGTCGATGCAGAAGACGACGTCGACGTGGGGTTGCTCCCTGGGCGGAACAACGTCCGCGGCAAACACTAATGAGCTGGTGAGCAGGACCGCCAGAAACGTGAGAGACAATCGCATCGGAAACCTCCGGTTTTTCGGGCCACAATACCGATGGTTTCGACGCGAGCGGGGCTGGAAAGTTTCAGATCGGAATCAGACCCTGGCGAGCGTATCGCCGAACGTTTTGACGCCGGCAGAGGCCCCCAAGGCCATGCAACAGTCGGCGGCGGCGCGGTTTGCGAAGCGGCCGGCGGGTTCGAGTGGCATACCTTTGATCAGGCCGGTGAGCAGTCCGCCGAACCATGTATCGCCGGCGCCGGTGGTGTCGATCGCGTCGATCTTATACGCGGGGACGGTCACGGCCTTACGACCGTCGTCGAGATAGCATCCCTCGGCGTCGAGCTTGATGCCGACGATGCTGCCGGGACGCATGTGCTTGCGAAACTCGGCGACCATCTTGTCGGGCGCGTCTTGGCGCGTCAGGGCAGCGGCTTCCGAGCGGCTCGGGCAGAACAGGTCGATGTGCGGGAGGATCGGCATAAGCCGCTCCCACTTGTCAGGTGGGTTGACGGTGTCGAGCGCAATCAGCGTATCCGGCGCTGCCGCGCGAAGCTCGGGTAGGAGCTTCGGCAAATCACCGGTGAGAGACGGCAGCAAACCGAAGTACCCGATCTGCACGTAACGGCATTGCTTGAAGATCGGGAAGCATTTGCGGAAGGCGCCACCGTCGAGGAATTGCGTGACGCCCGGCGTATGCCAGAAGCACCGGTCGCGCCCCGCCGCGACGGCGACGACCGTGGCGCTCGTCTGCGCGCGCCCATCCGTGAATACCGCGGCGGTGTCGACGCCTTCCGCGCGCAGCTTTTCGGCAATCGCATTTCCCAGCACGTCTTTTCCGACGAGCCCCGCAGCTGCGACGCGCATGCCGAGCTTGGCCATCGCGACGCCGGTGTTGCAGACGTTTCCGCCGGTCGTCATCGTAATCGAATTCGCGATCACGAGACCGCCGGGCGCCGGCGGATTGCGCACGTCCATCGGCTCTGCGATGACGTCCGCCACGATCAGTCCGAAGATTGCAGCATCCATGGGAGGGGAAGAACTAATCCTTGGCGGGCTCGAGAACTTCGACGTGGGTGTAGTCATCGAGGTTGAGCGTCGTCAGTTCGCCGTCGTCCTTGCGGATCAGCAGGCGGTCGAGCCAGAGCTTCTCGTTCTTCGAGTGCGCGTACCAGCTTCCGGTCTCCTTCTGCTCGAACGACATGACCGTGCCGGTGACGTCGCTCGTCCACGTGTAATCGCGCGCGGCGATCTGCTGCGTGACCTTCACCTTGGCCCCCGGGCGAAGGCTCGTGCGGATGGCGTCTTCCATGGGTCGCGGATTATAGCTATTTCGAGCCGCGCAGCACGTCGGTGATGCCCACCCGCACTATTCTGCCTTGCGCATTCCGACAAGCTGCGACCGAACCGCGAGGAGTTCCACGTAGAGCTGGCTCATCGCTTGGGGGATCACACGGACCTCGCCGACGACGCCCATGAAATTGGTGTCGCCGGCCCAGCGCGGGACGACGTGCTGGTGAACATGGCCGGGCAGTCCGGCGCCGGCGCATTTGCCAAGGTTGATGCCGATGTTGAAGCCTTGCGCGGAGACGGCACGCTTGAGCAGGCGTACGCACTCCGTCGTCTGGAGCAGCAAATCAGCGCGTTCGGCGTCGCTTAGTTCTTCAAGCTCGGCCTTGTGGGATTTAGGCGCGATGAGCACGTGGCCGTTGTTGTAGGGGAAATGGTTCATCAGCACGATGCAGTGGGTGCTGTCCCAGAGCACCGTGCGTTTACGCCGTTCGTCATCGGTGGTCGCGGCGACCGCGCCGCACAGGAAGCACCCGCCGGGGTCTTCGGTGGCGGGTTTTTCGAGCGAACGGATGTAGTCCATCCGCCAGGGGGCGAAGAGCGGGCGTTCCATGACATCGGATATTAACCGGGAAACGAACGCGCAGGGCGCCTGTAGGGGCGAGGCCTGTAGAGCAGGTGTCGCCCTCTTGCGTTTTTAGGCAGGAACGCAGGACGACACACGCGTCGCACCTACAGGGAATGTCCCGACTATTCGCGCCGCTGGCACGGAGGCGACGCAAGCGTCGCGGCTACGGGGACGACGATCGTTATTAGTAATCCCGTCGGCAGAAGATCCACGCGGCGAACGCGAGCACCACCGCTTCGAAACCGACGGACGTGCCGATGATCCACGCGATGGACCGGCTGCGGGCGGCGCGTTCCATTTCTTCCTGGACTTCCTTGCCGGCGGTCTCGCGCTGCTGCATCTCGCGGCGGTTTTCCTCGGCGGCGACGGACGCTTCGGTGGGGCTCGTCGTTGGTTGCGTCGTCGCGACGACCGGCTCGGCAAGCTCGGGATCGGGCTCCGCTCGACGCCCGCGGCGCGGGCCGAACGGGCCGCCGTTGTTGCCGCCGCCCATCTCTTCGCGGAAGTCGGCGAGGTCTTTGTCGTCGAAAATCTTGCGGTCGAGCAGGTCGAGCGTTTCGCCGGTCTTGGGAATCACCGTCGCGATGCCGCGGACGATGCGGTGGGCGGTCGTGAGCTTCGCGCCGGAGCCCGCCGAGTCGTCGGCCTCGCGCTTCAGCTCATCGCGTCGCTGCCGGAGCGAGCGCTCACGGATGCCGAATGCGTTGGCGAACGACGGATGCGCCTTGAGGCTCGCAATCTCCTGGTCGGTCTGCCGCACCTGCCTGTCCATCGCCCGCGCGTTGGCCGTGACGGCGGTGCGCAATGTAAAGAGCGTGCGCTCGGCGAAGTTGGTCGCGACGCACAGCGCCCAGAACAGGCACGTGATCAGGATCGCGGCGATCGTCGAGCGCGTCATCACGCCGATCAGCACGCACATCGCAAACAGGTAGCTGAACAACAGCGTCGCCAGCGGAATGATGAGGAACAGGCTCGGCCGCCAAAGCCCCGCGCGCAGGCCGAACACGAAGTAGCTTCCGACCGCGAAGACGGCCGTCTGGAGCAGGACGAACAACAGGCCGCCGAGGTATTTCGTGAGGAAGAGGCGCAGCCGGCTGAGGGGCTTGGCGAGGTACAGGTCGATCGAGCCGCTTACGAGCAGGTCGGGAAAGATGCTCGCGGTGGAGATCAGCGCGAGCACCATGGCGCCCATCGAAATCCACCAGAAGGTGACGACCGAGCTGAAGATGTACTTGTACAGGAATGCCCCGCCGGGGGTGGGCAGTTGCATTCCGAGCAGCGTGAGGCCCTTGTCGTTGAGCCCCAGCAGCGCGAACGCGCCGATCACCACGCCGGAGATGATCAGACTGATCCAGAACATCTTCCGCGCGTTGAGCTCGCGGTACGCGTCGACGAGTAATGCAAGCGTCTGCGTCATCGGCGTACCCCCCCGACCGCGCCGGGCATCGCGGCGCCCGGCGTGGCGGCAATGCCCGTCGTCGGGTCGGTGACCGCCTGGAAGAACAGGTCCTCGAGGCTCTGTCGGAACGGGTTGATACGCCGAACGACCAAGCCGGCCTTGACCAGCGATTCGAGCACCGGCTGGATCGCCGCGGCACTCGCAACGTTGATTTGCAGCGTCATCCCGATCACCTCGGCGGACGTCCCCGGCTTGAGCATCCCGCGCATCGGCGGCAACACCCGCATTGGCGAACCCGGCGGTGGCGGCGGGCCGATTTGCAGCTTGGGCGCCGCCTGCTCGAACATCCCGCCGATCGTCGACATCAATTTCGCCCGCTGGCCGGCGAGGTCGGTCAGGTCGGGCTCGATCTCGATGTCGAACCGCTGCTTTTCAACCGTCAATTCGTCGATCGTCCCCTGCGTCGCAACGCGGCCCTTCACGAGGATCGCGACGCGCTCGCAGAGCGATTCGAGCTCGCTCAGTAGATGGCTGTTGATGAAGACGGTCTTGCCCTGGTCGCGCAGCCGCAGCAGCACCTCGCGGATGTCGCGCCGGCCGACGGGGTCGACGCCGTCCGTCGGCTCGTCGAGCACGACGAGGTCAGGATCGGCAACCAACGCCTGGGCGAGTCCGACACGCTGCATCATTCCTTTGGAATACGTCGAGACTCTGCGATCGCCCCAATCCCGCATGCCGACGACTTCGAGCAATTCCGCCGCCTTTCGCTGGCGCGTCGGGCGGTCGACCTTCTGAAGCGCCGCGAAAAACTCGAGCGTCTGCCGGCCGGTCAGGTATCGCGGGAAGCGGTGATTTTCGGGCAGATAGCCGATCTTGCGCAGGGCCGGCTTGTGCCCCACCGCCTGCCCGAGGATGGTGCCGGTGGCGTGGGTCGGGCGGACGACAGTCATCATGATCTTGACGAGCGTGCTCTTCCCGGCGCCGTTGGGCCCGAGCAACCCGAAGACCTCGCCGCGCCGCACCCGCATCTCGATGCCGTCCAGCGCGCGGACCTTGCCCTTGTAGACTTTGGTGACGTCGCGCAGATCGATCGCGAGGGAGTCGGAATCCGCCATAGTTGTTGTAGAAGGCCGCGTGCCCGATTGTTAGACGGGGCACGGCCTCATTCCTTACAAACGGAAGCTGCTCGCGCGCGCATTTCGCGATTAGAACCGGACTTGCAGCCCCGCCCGGATGTACGGCTCGTCGCTGATGTCGGTGATCTCGTTGCTGCCGCGGAAATCGAAGCCTTCGCTGAATTCGCCGCTCCATGCGTAGCCGATCGCGATGTCGGCGCTGAACTCCTTGCACGGCGCGAACCGCACACCCGCCTCGGCGCGGCGCTGCTCGAAGAGGATTCGGTCATAGTTTTGCGGCAGCCCGTCGACGTAGAACGCCTCGCGCTCGACCCGGGCGCGGCCGAACACTGTGACGTGCGGGATGACCTCGTAGCCGATGTCGATGCGGGCGTCGTCGGGCAGCAGGAAATCGACCTGAATCGAGAGCTGGTCGTACGGCTTCCACCGGATCGAGCTGACCGGCAGGCCGACCGTCAGCTCGAGCGTGTCGCCGATGCGTTTGTTGTAAGCGACGCCGGGGAGCGGGAAGTCCGGGAAATAGGTTCGGTTGCCGTCGTAATCGAGGACGAAGACGAGGGCCGACGTGTCGTCGAGCTGCCGGAACGCGGCGATGGACGCGAGGCCGTAATACGCGTCGCCGTCGCCGAAGAAGCTGTCGCCGGCGTAGCCGACGCCGAGCGACGCACCAAAGATCCAGTTGTCGGTCTTGGCGATCGGGAACGCCGCCGCGATCGACTGATCGACCAAGCGGTCGGGCAGGCCGTTGAAGCTGCTGTGCAGGTCGAGGTACGTGAAGTTGTAGCCGATGCGCGGGCTCGCCAGCTCGCCGGGAACGAGCCGCACGCGCCCGTACGTCTGGTAGAGGCTCAGGCGGAAGTCCTCGTCAGTCTTCTGCGAGTGCCCGTTTTCCAGGAACACCGCCCCCGCTTCGCCGGCGAACGCCTGTTCCTTAGGGAACAGCGTCGTGAGCAACGCGGAATTCGTCTGGGCATTGGCCGTGTTCTGGACCGAAAGCAGTGCAAGCGCGGCGGCTGCGGCGCTCGCCGCGAGAGATTTGAAACGCATATTGAACTTACTCATGGAGCGAAAGCGTATCTGCAACCCGCGAATCTCCGCAACTGCGCATCACCGGGGTCAGTGGACCTGTGAATCTTCGGCCGCAAGAACCTTATCGAGATACGCCCCGACCTTGTCCGCCCACATCTCGCCGTGGGCCTTCAGGCCCTTGGGGCTGAAGTGGATGCCTTTGCCGTCCATGTCGCGGTTGTCGCCGGTGAGGGTGTCGGTGTCGGGGCCTTCGAACGCGACGCCGGCGTCCCAGATCTTCTTTTGCGCGGCGCGGGTCGTCTCGATCTTCATTTTTTCGGGATTGATGTACGAGACCTGCGCGATGAACCAGGGGAATTCCCAGCCGGCCTGATCCTTGGAGGTCTTGATGACGTTATTGAGACGAGTGACGTAGTCGTCGGTGCTCACGCCGCCGATGGCATCGCTCTCGCCCTGGTGCCAGAGGACCGCGCGGAACCCGCCGGGGCCGAGCTGGTGGATGCGGGTCATCATCCAGCCGAAGAGGGTTTCCTTGGGGTCGGGTTTTCCGTCCGACGCATCCGGCTGCCACTGCATGGTGCTGGTGCCGCCGAAGCCGGTGGAGGCGATGCCGATGGGGACCTTGTATTTGGCGTACATCGCGTCGCCGAACGCCGGCCACGGGCTGCCGCCTTTGCCTTTGTCGTGGGTGCCAATTTGCGGGTCGTCGGCGATCTTCCAAACCATCCCGCTGAAGCTGGAGACCATGCCGGAAGATTGCTTGGTGGGGAACTGGCCGGAGTTGGTGGAATTGCTCTGCCCCGCGATGACGAACACTTCGCCGACGCCGACCTTTTCGCGCGTCGCCATTGCGACGGCGTTCGAGCCCTTGCTGGCGCGGACTTCGAGCTTGTACCACCCGCCCGCCGGCAACTTCATCTTGCCCTGAAACCGCTTGGCGGCGGCGTCGTACATCAATGCATGCCATTCGTCGGGCAAATCCTTGCCGTCGGCGGCCTTACCGGAAAACTTAGCCTCGACCTTGTCGCAATCAACTTTCACCCGGCCGTTCAGAAACACGTGGCCCGCCGCTTTCGTCTCGCGCTGCGTCACCTGCAGCTCGCGCGGGGCCAGAATGGTGAGGTCGGCCTCGGGCTGCGTATTTGCCGGCGCGGCTTCCGCGTCCTTCTTCGGCTCTTCGGCTGTCGCGCGGACGCCTAAGAATGCCAGCAAACCCAGGATCGTGAATAGTGCTCCCGCCAGAATGCCCCGACGCGACATGCTCGCTCCTTCCGATTGATTGAATTGACGGCAGAGGTTCTACACGCCGCCGGGCGAATCGCAAGACGCGAGCGCCGTGCGCGTCATTCATGGGGCGGGGAGACATGCGTGCGCTGAACCCCCTGCTCGTCGCGCATCTGCGAGCGCGGCGGCAAATCGCTCGCGCTCGCGGTCATCGGCGCGTCGGCCGGCAGATCCTCCGAATCGAGCATCTCCCCCGGCGCGATCTCGACATCCGGCTCCGCAGATGAACCGAGCACCGGCAACGAAACGTGCGTCGAAAACGGCATTTCACCGGGCGTCTTCGTCTCCCCCGCGTCGACCGCCGTTTGCGGCTTAGCGTCTCCGCTCGTCGCGCGCCGTTTCCGCGGCGGTCTGCGCCCCGATTTCACATCTTCTTCGAGCTGACTCTTTCTTCGCAGGATGTGGTGATAATGCTGCGCGAAGCGGTGCGCCTCGTCGCGGGCATATTGCAGCAGCTTCAGCCCCGTGTTGTTCCGTGGAACGCGGATCGGCTCGCTCTTAGCCTGCACGTAGACCAGCTCTTCCTTCTTCGCGAGCGAAATCACCATCGGCGGCCGCACGTCCATCTCCTTGAAGACGTCCATCGCCGCGTGCAGTTGCCCGAGCCCGCCGTCGATCAGGATGACATCGGGAAACAGTTCGTTGTTGGTCCCCGCCTCGCGGTAACGCCGCGAAACGACTTCCTGGATCGACAGGTAATCGTTGTTCCCCTGCCCATGCTTGATCTTGTAGCGTCGATAGCCGTCCTTGAACGGCACGCCATCGATAAAACAGACCTTCGACCCGACCATCTCACCACCTTGCAAATGCGCGATGTCGATCGCCTCGATGATGCGAGGCGGCTCCGCGAGCCCGATCAGCTCTTGAAGCGCGTTCACCCCTTCGCGCGGATTGATGACGAAGCTCTCCGGCTGCCAATATTCCTGCTCGCCCTTCTTCGCGCGAGCCCCGAGCGCATTGAGGGCCTTGATCTCATCGCGCAGCTTGGCGGCCTTCTCGAAATCCATGTCCTTCGACGCCTCGAGCATTTCCTTTTCAAGGCTGTTGACGACGCTGCGCTTGTCGCCGTCGAGGAAGCGGATCAGCCGAGCGATATCTTCGCGGTAGCTTTCGCGATCGATCTTCGCGCCGCACGGCGCCGTGCACTGCTTGATCGGAAAAAGCAGACACGGGCGAAAGAACCGCCGGCTGTCGTCCCCCTCTTCGATGTCGAGGTAACACGTGCGGAATTTGAACGCCTTCTGAAGCAGCGTGACGGCTTCCTTGAGCGCATAAACGCTGGTGAACGGGCCGTAAAGTTTCGCGCCCGATTTCTGCGGCTGCCGCGTGACGTACACGCCGGGAAAGTCTTCGCCGGTCGTGATCATCAGGTACGGAAACGTCTTGTCGTCGAGCAGGCGGGCGTTGTACCGCGGCTGGATGTCCTTGATCAGCCGGTTCTCGGCGAGCAACGCCTCGACCTCGCTGTCGGTCTGGATGACATCGAAATCGACGACGTGGTCGAGCAGCCCCGATTTCTTGAAATCGAGCTTGGTGCCCGCCTGGAAGTAGCTGCAAACGCGGTCGCGCAAACTGCCCGACTTGCCGACGTAGATGACCCGTCCCTTGTCGTCCTTCATGAGGTAGACGCCGGGGGCCTTCGGCAAGGTTTTGGCTTTTTCGGAGAGTCGTTCGATGCGCTCGTCCATGAACGCCAATATCTTAGGGGCGAAATGGGCGGGCGTCTTATTTCCGACGCGGCGTTCTGATATGATGCTGGCGTCGAGTGCTAGCTGCTGGGGACGGACAGGGGAAAATGCACAGCAAATTAAGGGTCGCTACCACGACATGCCGTTGGGTCGACGCGCTTGAACGGCGCCAGCTCCTCAGTTCGACGCTTTTGGCGGAGCTTTCCCCCAGCGACTTTCCGCCACAACTGATCTACGACGACGCCGATCGGGCTCTCTATGCCGTTCGGTCGGATGCCATCGATCGATATGACCTTCTAACCGCGAGTCGGACCGGGACGTGGCGATTCGGTTCGGTGTTGCTCGGCGCCGATCTGGCCCCAGACGCTTCCGCCCTGTATGTCACCGAGCGAAACCCAGTAAACGACAAAAGCGTGCTTCACCGGCTGAATCTCGCCGACAACACTGTCATCGACTTGCCCTACGACCTCGCGGCCGGCGAACACGGCGGGGAAGACGTCGCCGTGATGTCCAACGGCACCGCTCTCATATCGAGTTTTGAC
>JADMIO010792880.1_pt1 | contig 11951 bp, 6 predicted proteins | sample 8958161 | NCBI WGS metagenome assembly JADMIO01 (sample SAMN16585339, study PRJNA669376) | soil metagenome | isolation source: Crop rotation soil | place: USA: Cullars Rotation, Alabama | collected 2011
CTTTCCCGGTGTGGGCCTTCGAGCCGAGCGTGCGGCCGATCTCGATGCACTCCAGGTTGTGGGCGACGGCCTGCTCGCGGACGGCGCGCTCGGGATGGGTGAGGCTCCCGAACTTGTACGAGTGCTTCTGATCGGGCTGGTCCTGGAACGTGTTCGAGTTCATGGCGTCGAAGTGCAGCCCCCGCTGCTCGGCGAACCGGCGCAGCTCGGAAGGGCTCTCCGGCTTGTCCCAGGGGATGTGGAGCGAGACGGCGGGCGTGGAGCGGACGAGCTTGAACACCGTCCCGCAGTCCTCCAGCTTCTCGAAGATGTCCCGCGGCTCGCCGGGGCCGGGGAAGCGCGCGAAGCGCGTCCCGCCCGTGCCCAGCCCCCAGGACGGGACGGCCACCTGGAAGGCCTGGGCGCGCCGCACCAGGTCCTCGATCTCCACCCCGCGCCGGCGCAGGACGCGGCCGAGGTGCTCGTAGTCCTCGTCCAGCCATGCCTGGGCCTTGCGGTTCTGCTCCGCGATGAGCCCGTCGCCGATCTCGAATTGCGTCATGGCGCGTCCTCCGCCCTCAGCGCAGGAAGCCGTCCTGCAAGCCGCCGTCGACCGGGATCACGTGCCCGGTGGTCTTGGAGAGCCGGCGCGAAAGGAGGAGGAAGATCGCTTCCGCCTGATCGTCCGGCTCGATCGGGGTCTGGGTCAGCGACCTCTTCGCGTAGAACTGGGCCAGCTTGTCGCGCAGGCCGTCTGTCGTCTCGTCGTCGCGGAAAGGGATCGCGTATTTCGCGAGCGACGCGATCACGCGCTCGCGCGGGAACATCGTGCTCCCCTTCACCACCGTGGCCGGCGCCACCGCGTTCACGCGCACCAGCGGCGCCATCTCCACCGCCAGCTCGCGCACGAGATGGTTGGCCGCGGCCTTGCTCGTGTCGTAGGCCAGGCTGCCCTTCTTGGCCACCACCGCGTTCGCGCTCGTGGTGAGGACGATGTTCGCGGGCACCCCCTGGCTCTTGAAGAGCCGGAAGGCCTCGTCGGCCACGATGTAGGCGCCGGTGACGTTGACGCCGAAGGTGAGCGCCCACTGCCCGTCGTCGATGCGGCCGCTCGCATCCGGGGCCACGAAGACGCCCGCCGTCACCACCACCGCATCGGCGCCGCCGTAAGCCAGGGCCACGTCCTCGAACAGCCGGGCCACGCTCGCCCGGTCCATCACGTCGCAAGCGAGGCCGAGGGCGGGCCCGCAGTTGCTGATCCCGGACCCGGCCACGCCGATCCCCGGCCCGTAACGCGCCACGATCTCGTCCGCGGTGGCCTTGGCTCCCACCTCGTCGCGATCCACGCACACGATGTGCGCCCCTTCGCGCACCAGGCGATGGGCGGTGGCCTTGCCGATGCCCGCGCCCGCTCCCACCACCACGATGACCTGGCGGTCGAGCTCCTTCTCCGGAGGCATGCGCTGGAGCTTGGCCTCTTCCAGGGGCCAGTATTCGATGTCGAAGGCCTCCTGCTCGTCCATGGCCTCGTAGCGGTCGATGGCCTCCGCCCCGCGCATGACCTCGATCGCGCAGTTGTAGAACTCCGCGGTCACGCGCGACTCGCTCTTGTTCTTGCCCAGCGCGAACATGCCGAGGCCGGGAACGAGAACGACGGTGGGGCTGGGGTCGCGCATGGCCGGCGAGTCGGGGCGGCGGCAGCGCTCGTAGTAGGCCTGGTAGTCCTTCCGGTACTGCTCGAGGCCGCGGTCCAGGGCGGCCTTCAAGGCGTCGATGTCGCCGCTCGCGGGATCCCAGTCCGCGAACAGCGGGCGGATCTTGGTGCGCAGGAAGTGGTCGGGACAGGAAGTGCCCAGCGCGGCCAGGCGCGGCCCGTCGTGACTCCCCACGAAGCGCAGCATCCGCTCGTCGTCCTGCACGGTGCCGACCACCCGGCGCGCCGCGGAGAGACGGCCGCGCAGCCAGGGCAGGATCTCCGCCTGGGCCCGGCGCCGCTCCACGTCCGGAAGCGCGGCGTGCTTTCGTCCCCCGAACGTCTTCTCGCCCTTGTCGTGAGCCTCGATGTAGCGCGCGGCGCGGTCCACGATCTCCAGCGCCGTGTGGTAGCAGGCCTGGTCGTCGTCGCTCCATGAGCTCATGCCGTGGTGGCCCAGCAGCACGCCACGCGCCTGGGGGTGCACCTTGATGAGCCTCTCGATGATCAGGCCGATGTCGAACCCCGGGCGCTGCCACGGCACGTAGAGGACGCCGTCGCCGTAGATCTCGCGGGTGAGCTTCTCCTGGTTCACGGAAGCGGCCACCGCGATCACGGCGTTGGGGTGCAGGTGATCCACGTGACGGAAGGGAACGAGCGTGTGCAGCGGCGTGTCGATCGAGCACGCGCGCGGGTTCAGGTTGAACACGCAGTGGGAGTACATCGGGTACATCGCGTCTTCGATCTCGGTCTTGGGCCCGCGCCGCGGATGGCCCAGGTAGAGCGCCTTCATCGACCGGACCTTCTCGAGGTACAGGGAGGCGAACCCGTCGCGCTTCGCCGTGCGCAGGTCGCCGCCGGAGCCCTTCACCCAGAGGACCTCGACCTCCGCTCCCGTGAGCGGGTCCTTCTCCACGAGCTTCGACGAGGTGTTGCCGCCCCCGGTGTTGGTGAGGGTCAGATCTTCGCCCAGCTTGTTGGAGCGATAGACGAGGCGGTCCAGTCCGCGGAGGGACGCCGCCTCCTCCTCCCGCCACCGGGACTTGACGCCGCTCGCCGTGTTCGCCCTCTCTCCCATTCCCGTTCTACCTCTCGGTCACGATCCGTGGCACCGAGAGTATCCCCGATGGGAGGGGCCGCAGTCCTTCGAGGTCCTGCAGCCGGAAGCGCTGGCCGTAGCGCTCGACCAGGGCTTCCGTCTCGGGGAGGTGGCCGCCTTCGGCCAGCCGGTTGATCGCCGTGTTGTACACGTCGATCCGGATCTCGTTGGCGCCCTCCCGCAGCAGCGAGGTGAGCTCGACACGGTAGGGCGGCGCCCACACCGAGCCCGCGCGCCGGCCGTTCACGAAGACGGTGGCCGCCTCCCGGATGGGCGGGGCGAGGAGGGCGGCAAAGGAGTTGCCGCGCAGCGTCCCGCTGGGCAGTGGCTCCGGCTCGATGGCCCGGGCCTCCCCGAAGTCCAGGAACACGCGATCGCCGGCCTTCCGGAATCGCGCGGGCAGAGTGACGCCGCGTGTGTAGGTCGTGGTGCCGGAGTAGAAGCGGCGCGCCGGATCTTCCGCCCACGAATGCGGCAGGTCCACGCTGGCGCTGGTCGTCGCGCCGCCGTAGCTCATCGTCCATCCGGAGCTCAGATCTTCGCTGGCCGCGACGGTGGTCGTGCGCACGACGGGAGCATCGCCCGCGTCCTTCCGGAAGACCACCACCCGCGTACCGTACGGCTCGAGGGCGAGCGCGATCCCGCTTTCGCCGACGTCGGTTCTCTCCATCCCGCCGGTGAAGGCGTTCCAGAGCTCGGCGTGCGGAGTCTGCGCGCGGAAGCGCGCGGTCACCGTGCGCGGCGTGTTGGCCGTGTTGGCCACGAAGTAGACGTCCGCGCCGGCCAGACGTCGATGGACGAACCCGACTTCGGGCGCGGCCGGAGTGAACACCGCGTCCGAGGGTACGGCGGAGGCCAGGCGCGCCGCGAGGTCGGTTTCGGCGACCACCGGCAGCGACGGCCACTCCCCGTCCGGCTTCCGCCGCACCGCGATCACTTTTCCGCCCGCCCGCGCGTAGTCCGCCAGGTAGCGGCGGGTGGCGTCCGGGACGTAGCGGACACCCGGCAGCACGATCGCCTTGTAGCGCCTCGCTTCGACCTCTTTGAGCGAGCCGTCGTCCACGAGGTCGAAGGAATGGCCGGCCTCCAGGATGGCGGGCACCACACCGGGCCCCACCAGCTCCACGATCTTGCGGAACAGGTTCATGGACGCGCCGGGGCGGAAGGCCGCCCAGGCGTCTTCGGTCGGCGCGTAGAGCGCGACGTCCACGACGGGCTCGCCCTGGCGGAGAACGGTGCTGAGGCGATGCAGGTAGGCGGCGAGGTCGGGCATCACCGGCCACCACGGGTTCTTGTCGGAGAGGACGGCGGCGGCATAGAACGGCCAGCCCGGGGTCCCCGCCTGTGGAGGTGAATAGGGCCAGCCATGGCCGATGAGCTGGTTGATGCCGGCCAGGAAGTGCTGGTCGGCTTCCGCCTTCACGTCGAGGGGCGTGGCCCGGAACGCGGGTGAATGGAGCCACGTCCACGTCTCCGACGTGGTCACGGGCCGGCCGAACAGATGCGACGCGGAGGAGGCCCAGCGCGACGAGGTCAGCTCGCGGTATTTCCATCCTTCGCCGTCGATGAGGTCCGCATGGCGGGAGCTGGAGATGGTGGCGGGCGGCTCGCCGTAGTTCTGGATGCGCAGGAGCACGTGGTTCCGGGCCGCCCACTCCTTCAGCGGGACCAGGAAGCGCTCCTCGTAGAGCTCGCTCAGGGTGCGTCCGACGTCGCGCCGCACCTCCAGCGAGCGGTCGCCCGCGTCGCGCTCCCAGATCGGGAGCAACGGCCGCAGGTCGTACCCGCGGCGGGCGCGGAACTGCTCGAGGAGGTCCGCCGTCCAGTCCGCGTCGTAGACCTCCAGGCTGTCGCAGAAGATCGCGTGCACGCCGCCCGGACCGGCGGCGGCGAGCAGCTTGTCACCGGCTTCGCGCAGATGCGTCTCGATGGCGGGGCGGCTGAAGTGGTCGAGGACGTAGCCCTCCGCGCCCAGGGCCGCGCGCTTGACGACCTGGCCGCTGTGGCTCGCGAAGTAGAAGAGGACCACGCGCGGCCCGTTGCCCGCGGGCAGCGCGATCGGCCCGTCACCGGAGATATCGAGCTCGCGGAAGGTGCGTGGGTCCGACTCCCCCATGGAGCCGCGGCCGATGAAGGCGGCCACCAGGCGGTCTCCGTCGTAGGGCACGAAGCGCGGCATCTGGGTGCGGTCGGGCGTGATCTCGCGCCGCTCCGACCGCAGGCGCGCGGCGGCGAGGTCGGGCGTGATGTAGGGGCCGCCGTAGGACCAGCCGCTCCCGATGGTCACGTCCATGCGCAGCCCGAGCTCCTTGGCCGTGCGCGCCGCGAAGGACACCTTGTCCAGGAACCCCGGCGAGAGGTAGCGCTCGCTGCGCAGACCCGAGGCGGGATCGTCCAGGGCCATCGGGTAGACGACGGCCAGCTCGAAGCCGCCCAGGCCTCCCTCCTTCATGCGGCGCATCTCCGCGGAGATCTCCTCGCGGGTGACGGCCGGACCGAACCACCACCACCGCATCAGGGGGCGGCTCTCCGCCGGAGGGGAGGCGAAGGATTGGCGTGCGGCGGCCAGGCCGGAGGTGGCTGGGGGCTGAGCGTCCGCGCCGGCCGTCCCGGCGAGGGCGAGGACCAGCAGACCGGGCGCGATCGAACGGCGTCGTCTGTTCACGTGGCGCATTCTCCCGCGTCCCCCTCCGACCAGGGGAGGGCCTTTCTCCACGCGCCGCGCGTTCGGGACCACGAAACGGAGGCGGCGGCCGGCGGAGGCCTCCCGGAGGCCGCAGGAACGAGGACTTGAGCCATTTTCCTGCCCGCGGGCCCCCGCCGGGTTGTCCCCGTGGCCGCGGCATGGTGTTATGCTCTGCGAAACATCCCCCATGCCCAAGCCGGAACGCGAGCCGTACATCGTGCGCTCGGTCGTGCACGCGTCCCGCATCCTCGACGCCTTCCAGGCGGCCGGCGAAGCCCTGCGGCTGCGTGACGTCGTCGAGCGGACGGGTTTCGGCAAGGGCATGTGCTTCCGCCTCCTCCACACGCTCCACCACTGCGGCCTGCTCGAGAAGGTCGACGCGAGCCGCTACCGCCTGGTCTCGCCGATCCAGCGCCGCAAGCGCTACCGGCTCGGTTACGGCGCCCAGGGCCAGGACACGTCGTTCGCGCGAGAGGTCCGCGCCAGCCTGGAGCGGGCGGCCGAGCGCGAAGGGGCGGAGCTGATCGTCGTCGACAACCGCTACCAGCCGAAGGTCGCGCTCCGCAACGCCGAGCACCTCATCCGCGAAGGCGTGGACCTCGTCATCGAGTTCCAGACGGACGAGGCGGTGGCGGCCGCCATCGCCGCCAGATATCTCGAGGCCGCCATCCCGCTCGTCGCCATCGACATCCCGCATCCCGGCGCCACCTACTTCGGCGCCAACAACTACCAGGCCGGGCTCATGGCCGGACGCCATCTCGGCCACTTCGCGCGCACGCGCTGGGAGGGCAAGGCCGAAGAGACGCTGCTCCTCGACCTCGCCCGCGCCGGATCCGTGGTGCGCGCGCGCATGGCCGGCGTGCGCGCCGGTCTCGCGGAGACGCTGCACGACGAGGCCGAGGCCTCGCGCATCGTCACCCTCGACGGCGACGGGCAGTTCAAGACCTCGCTCGAGAAGGTGCGCCGGCACCTCCGCCAATCGAAGGCACGCCGCGTACTGGTCGGCGCGGCCAACGACGCGAGCGCACTGGGGGCGGCCCGCGCGTTCCAGGAGGCGGGGCGGGCCGGGTCGTGCGCGATCGTGGGACAGAACGCGGAGCCGGACGCCCGCGCGGAGCTGCGTGAGCCCCGCACCCCGCTCATCGCCTCCGTGGCCTATTTCCCCGAGCGCTACGGCGACGGCCTCCTGAAGCTGGCCCTGGAGATCCTCACTCATCGCCAGACGCCGCCCGCGCTGTTCGTCCGGCACCAGCTCGTGACCACCGAAAACGTCGATCACCTCTATCCGAACGACGCGCTGCTCGGCCACGTGTCGTCGGCGGGTTGCGCCTAGAGACATGAAACACCTCCAACGCCTGCTGTTCCCCGCCACCGCTCTCGCCGTCGCCTTCGCGCCCGCCGCTCCGCTCCGCGCCCAGGCGCGGGTGAAGGACGCTGCGGTCGAAGCCGACCGCCTCAGCACGGAGTACGCGACGAGCCCGCTGGGCCTCGACGTGCGCAAGCCGCGGCTGGGCTGGCGGCTCCGGTCCTCGGCGCGTGGCGTCGTCCAATCCGCCTATCAAGTCCGCGTCGCCGCCAGCGAGGCCGCGGTGCGCGCGGGGCACGACCTCGTGTGGGACTCCGGGCGCGTCGCCTCCCGTGATTCCATCCAGCTCGCCTACGACGGACCGCCGCTCGCATCCTCGCGCCGGTACTTCTGGCAGGTGCGCGTGTGGGACGGCGCCGGACGCGCGTCCGCGTGGAGCGCGCCCGCGTGGTGGGAGATGGGCCTCCTGGAGCCTGGCGACTGGAAGGCGAGCTGGATCGAGCCGGACCTCGCCGACGACACCTCGAAACCGGGACCCGTCCCGCTGGTCCGCCGCGAGTTCGCCCTCCGCGGCCCCATCGAGCGCGCGCGCGCCTACGTCACGGCGCACGGCCTCTACGACCTCTACCTGAACGGCCAGCGCGTGGGCGATCAGCTCTTCACGCCCGGATGGACGAGCTACGGCAAGCGGCTGCAATACCAGACCTACGACGTGACGCCGCTCCTGAAGCCGGGAGCGAACGCCGTGGGCGCCCTCCTCGGCAACGGGTGGTATCGGGGCAACCTCGCCTGGGAGAACCGGCGGAACATCTACGGCGATCGCCTGGGCCTCCTGGTCCAGGTGCACGTCACCTACAAAGACGGGCGCAGCGAGATCGTCACGAGCGATGCGAGCTGGAAGGCGTCGACCGGGCCCATCCTGATGTCGGAGATCTATCACGGCGAGACGTACGACGCGCGGCTGGAGAAGCCAGGATGGACGGCGGCGGGCTTCGACGATCACACCTGGGCGCCGGTGAAGGTCGCGGCCTTGGGCAAGGAGGCTCTCATCGCACCGGCCGGACCTCCCGTCCAGCGGATGCAGGAGCTGCAGCCGGTCAAGATCTTCACCACGCCGGCGGGGGACGTCGTCGCCGACATGGGCCAGAACATGGTGGGCTGGGTGAGGCTCGCGGTGGAGGGGCCGTCGGGCACGACGGTCACCCTCCGGCACGCGGAGGTCCTGGACAAGGACGGCAACTTCTACACCGCGAACCTGCGCAAGGCGCGGGCCATGGTCCAGTACACCTTGAAGGGCGGCGGCCCCGAGACCTTCGAGCCGCACTTCACGTTCTTCGGCTTCCGTTACGTCGCGGTGGCCGGCTATCCGGGGACGCTCACGCCGGACCGCCTGACCGGCATCGTGGTCCACTCCGCGATGGCTCCCGCGGGAGAGCTCACCACCTCGAAGGCGCTCGTGAACCAGCTCCAGCACAACATCGTCTGGGGACAGAAGGGCAACTTCCTCGACGTGCCCACCGACTGCCCGCAGCGCGACGAGCGCCTGGGCTGGACGGGCGACGCGCAGGTCTTCTCGCCGACCGCCGCCTTCAACATGGACGTGGCCGGGTTCTTCACCAAGTGGCTGGGGGACGTGGCCGCGGATCAATACGAAGACGGCAGCGTTCCCCACGTGATCCCGAACGTCCTGCCCGTGAACAACGGGCGCCGTCCTTCGGGCGCGGCGGGGTGGGCCGATGCGGCCGTGATCATCCCCTGGACCATCTACCTCAGCTACGGCGACAAGCGGATCCTGGAGCAGCAGTACGGCAGCATGGCCCGGTGGGTCGGATACGAGAAGGGCCGCGCCGGGGACGATCTCGTCTGGGACGGCGACTTCCATTTCGGAGATTGGCTCGCGTATGCGGCGCCCCCCGGTGAGGCACGCGCGTACCCGGGGGCGACCACGGGGACGGACCTCCTGGCCACGGCCTTCTTCGCGCATTCGACGGACCTCCTCGCGCGGGTGGCGCGGCTCCTCGGCAAGACGGAAGACGCGGCGCGCTACGAGCAGCAGCTCACACGGATCAAGGCCGCCTTCGTCCGCGAGTACGTGACGACGACCGGTCGCGTGGGCGAGAACACGCAGACGGCCTACGCGGTGGCCCTGCAGTTCGACCTCCTGCCCGAGGATCAGCGCGCGGCCGCGGCCCGGCGGCTGGCCGAAGACGTGCGCCGGCGGAAGCACCTCACCACCGGTTTTCTGGGCACGCCCTACCTCTGCCACGTGCTCGCCCGCTACGGCTATCTGGACGAGGCGTACCTCCTGCTCAACCGCGAGGAATACCCGTCCTGGCTCTACCCCGTGAAGCAGGGCGCCACCACCATCTGGGAGCGCTGGGACGGGCAGAAGCCGGACGGGACGTTCCAGGACGTGGGCATGAACTCCTTCAACCATTACGCCTACGGCGCGATCGGAGACTGGATGTATCGCGTGATGGCCGGCATCGACACCGATGAAGCGGCCCCCGGCTACAAGCACATCCTCATCCGGCCTCGTCCCGGCGGCGGCTTCACGGAGGTGAAGGCCAGCCACGAGACTCCCTACGGGAAGGTGGCCGCCGCGTGGACGCGTAAGGACGGGACCTTCGAACTGCACGTGGACGTCCCCGCCAACACGAGCGCCACCATCCGCCTCCCCAATGCGCGGATGGCCGCCGTCACCGAAGGCGGCCATCCGCTGTCCCACGGAAACGGCATTGGGACGCCGCGGCAGGACGGCGACACGGTGGTGGTGGACGTCGGCTCCGGCGCGTACCAGTTCGCTTATCCCACGGAGGCTCGATGACGCCAGGGGCGCGCCACGTCGCATCACCGCGAGTCGTCTGCGTCGAAGATCTCCGGCCCCTGGCCCGCCGCCGCGTGCCCCGGGCCGTCTTCGACTATCTCGACGGCGGCGCGGAAGGCGAGGTCACCCTGCGCGAGAACTGCCGCGCGTTCGAAGACCTGACCTTCCGGCCGCGCCACGCCGTCGCCCTGGCGGAGTGCGACCTCCGCACCCGCGTGCTCGGCCACACCTTGTCCCTCCCCGTCATGCTCGCTCCGGTCGGCTACAGCCGGCTGATGCATCCGGGAGGCGAGGTCGCGGCCGCGGGCGCCGCCGGGCGCGCGGGCACCGCCTACATCCTCTCCACCGTCTCCGGGCACAAGCTCGAAAACGTGAAGGCCGCGTCCAAGGGTCCCGTGATGTACCAGCTCTATCTCATGGGCGGACGGGCGGCGGCGGAGGCGGCCATCGAGCGCGCCCGCGTGGCCGGGTTCGCCGCGCTCGTCGTCACCATCGACACGGCCGTGGCCGGGATCCGGGAGCGCGATCACCGCAACGGGATGAAGGAGCTGGTGGGTCCGGGGCTCCTGGCCAAGGTTCCCTTCCTGCCCGAGATCCTGTCGCACCCGGGCTGGCTCGTCGGCTTCCTGCGCGACGGCGGGATCCAGCCGCTGCCGAATGTCGTCATCCCCGGCCAGGGTCCGATGCCGCTCCTCGACGTCGCGGCCGCCCTCGCCAGCTCGACCGTGACCTGGGCCGACCTCACCTGGATCCGCGCCGCCTGGCGCGGGCCCATCGTCGTGAAAGGCGTCCTCACCGCCGAAGATGCGCGTCGCGCCGTGGACGAGGGCGCGGTGGCCGTCTCCGTCTCGAATCACGGCGGCCGGCAGCTCGACGGCGTGCAGGCCTCCGTGCGCGCGCTGCCGGAGGTGGTGGCGGCGGTCGGCGATCGCGTGGAGGTCTGGATGGACGGAGGCGTCCGCCGGGGCGCCGACGTGGTCAAGGCCCTGTGCCTCGGCGCGCGGGCCGTCCTCTGCGGCCGCGCCTACGCCTACGGCCTGGCCGCGGCCGGCGAGGCCGGCGTCGAACGGGCCCTCGAGATCCTGCGCGCCGACCTGGACCGCACGCTGCGGCTCCTCGGGTGCCCTTCCGTGTCCGCCCTCGACCGCTCCTACCTGAACGTGCCCAAGAGCTGGGACTGATGCTTCGCAAGGCCTTCCGCATGTCCGTGCACGCCGGCCAGGAGGCCGAATACGAGCGCCGGCACACTCCCATCTGGCGCGAGCTGGAGGAGACGCTCGTGCGCCACGGCGTGCGCAGCTATTCGATCTTCCTCGATCCGGCCACGCGCGAGCTCTTCGCGTACGCGGAGATCGAGAGCGAGGAGCTCTGGGCCGCCATCGCCTCGACCGACGTGTGCCGGCGGTGGTGGCGGCACATGAAGGAGGTCATGCCCGCCAACCCCGACGACAGCCCGGTCTCCTCCGCGCTGCGCGAGGTCTTCCACATCGACGGCGGGCCTCGCTAGAGTGGACACGATCCTCGCCCTCCACGGCGTCACCAAGTCGTTCGGCGCCGTGCGCGCGCTGCGCGGCGTGGACTTCGACGTGCGCGCGGGCGAGGTGCACGCGCTGGTCGGTGAAAACGGGGCGGGCAAGAGCACGCTCGTCAAGATCATCACGGGCGCCCACGCCCCGGACTCCGGCACCGTGACCATCGCCGGCCAGGCTCTCGATCGCGCGGACCCGCGGCTCGCGCGCCGCCTGGGGGTGGCGCCGATCTACCAGCAGCCCACTCTCTTTCCCGAGCTCAGCGTGGCCGAGAACCTGGCCTTCGGCCTGGAGACGGGGAGCGCCTGGCGCCGCATCGATTGGCGTGCGCGGCGGACGCGTGCGCAGGCCCTGCTGGAGCGCGTGGGGGCCCGCGTCGATCCCGACGCCGACGCGGGCTCGCTGCGCATGGCCGAGCAGCAGCTCGTGGAGATCGCGCGCGCGCTCGGGGCCAAGGCGCGCGTCATCATCATGGACGAGCCCACGGCCTCCCTGGCCGAGACGGAGGCGGAGCGCCTGCTCGCCCTGGTCGCCGAGCTGCGCGCGTCGGGAGTCGCCATCGTCTACATCTCGCACCGCCTGCCGGAGGTGCTGCGCCTTTCCGACCGCGTGACCGTCCTGCGCGACGGCGCCGCCGTGGAGACGCGAGCGGCGGCCGGCCTCACCCAGGCCGACCTCATACGCGCGATGGTGGGACGCGACCTCGACGCCGTGTTCCCCAAGCGGGACGTACCCATCGGCGACGTCCTCCTCTCCGCGCGCGGCCTGCGGTGCCGCGCGGGAGGCGTCCACGGCGTCGACCTCGACGTGCGCGCGGGCGAGATCGGGAAAG
>JADMIO011096085.1_pt1 | contig 11950 bp, 15 predicted proteins | sample 8958161 | NCBI WGS metagenome assembly JADMIO01 (sample SAMN16585339, study PRJNA669376) | soil metagenome | isolation source: Crop rotation soil | place: USA: Cullars Rotation, Alabama | collected 2011
CGCTCGCGGCGGCCCGCCGCAAGCACGACATCGTCACCTTCGGCTTCTTCGCCGCCGTCACCGGCGTGGGCGGCGGCACCTTGCGGGACCTGCTGATCGGCGCGCCGGTGTTCTGGGTGGGCAGGCCGGGCTATCTGGTGGCCTGCGTGGCCGCAGCCGCCGCAGTCTGGTTTCTGGGCCCCAGGCGCTTCCGGCCGCGCATCCTGACCTGGCTCGACGCTCTCGGGCTGGCGGCCTACGCCATTGTGGGCGCGCTCAAGGCCCAGTCGCTCGGTGTTCCGCCGGTCTCCTGCGTAGTGATGGGGGTGCTCACCGCGACCTTCGGAGGCGTGATCCGGGACGTCCTCGCCCACGAGCCCTCTGTCCTGCTGCAGCGGGAACTCTATGTGACGCCCGCCCTGGCCGGCGCGGCGACCTTCGTGGTGCTCGGCCTGCTGGGCGCGCCGGGCATCGTAGCGGGACTGGCGGGGTTCGCGGTGGCCTTCTTGCTCCGCGGCGGCGCGATCCTCTGGGGTTGGGCTCTCCCGGAGTTCGGGGGGCCGACGCCGCCCGACAAATCCTGAGGTGTCATCCCGATTTCGCCGCCCGCGAAGACCGGGACCCATCAGCGCGAAACGCTGTGACTAGCCGCCGACCATCAGCCGTTCATGGGTCGCGGTCTTCCGCTGCGGGGAAACCGGGATGACGCTGTTGGTGGTGTGGCCAAGCAAATGCTTGCCGTCGTGGCCGGTGGCGTTCAGGGCGACGATGGAGCCGATCTCCGCCTCGCCATCGAAGACGATCTCGGTGAAGTCGTCGGCGCGGGCGAGGCCGGGCTTTTCCACCAGGCCCTGCAGGCGGCGGCCGACCTGGAGGTCGAGGTGGCGCCCCAGGGCCGCATCGCCGGCGGCGCGCAGGCGGGCCGCGCGCGCCTTGATCACATCGCCCTTCACGGCGGGCATCCGTGCGGCCGGCGTGCCGGGGCGGGCGCTGTAGGGGAAGACGTGCAGGAAGGCCAGGCCGGCTTCCTCCACCAGCTTCAGCGTGTTCTCGAACATCGCCTCGGTCTCCGTCGGGAAGCCGGCGATCAGGTCGGCGCCAAAGGCGGTGTCGGGGCGGACCGCGCGCACTTCGGCGATCAGCTTCAGGGCATCGGCCCGGCTATGGCGGCGCTTCATCCGCTTGAGGATCATGTCGTCGCCGGCCTGCAGGGACAGATGCAGATAAGGCATCAGCCGGGGCTCGGTGGCCAGGCAGTGCATCAGGTCCGGGTCGATCTCGGCCGCGTCGATGGACGACAGGCGCAGGCGCGGCAGTTCCGGGACCAGCTTGAGGATCCGCGCCACCAGCTGGCCAAGCGTCGGCTGGCCCGGCAGGTCGGCGCCCCAGCTCGTCACGTCCACACCGGTCAGCACCACCTCGCGGTAGCCCTGGGCGGCCAGTCGCTTCACCTGCGCCACCACCTCGCCCGCCGCCGCCGAGCGTGAGTTTCCCCGGCCGAAGGGGATGATGCAGAAGGTGCAGCGGTGGTCGCAACCGTTCTGGACCTCCACATAGGCCCGCGCCCGATCCTTCAGCCCGTCGATCAGGTGCCCCGCGGTCTCGCGGATGCTCATGATGTCATTGACCCGCACCCGGCCGAGCTCCGGCGCAGGCGCGTAGGCGCCGGCCGCGGCCTTCTCGGCGTTGCCGAGCACCAGGTCGACCTCCGGCATGGCGGCGAAGGCGGCGGGGTCGATCTGGGCGGCGCAGCCGGTGACGATGACCTTGGCGCCGGGCCGCTCGCGCCGCGCCTTGCGGATCGCCTGGCGGGCCTGGCGCACGGCCTCGCCGGTCACCGCGCAGGTGTTGAAGATGATCGCGTCCGACAGGCCGTCCTCGGCCGTCCGCTTGCGGATGACCTCGCTCTCATACGAGTTCAGCCGACACCCAAACGTGACGATGTCGACTGAATCGCTCACGGCAGCTCGCCTGCGAAATCGACGGCGGCGGGGCCGGTCATCAGGACGTGGCCGTCGGCGCGCCATTCGATCAGGAGCTCGCCGCCATCGACGACGACCACGGCGGTGCGGTCGGTGAGGTCTCTACGGGCCGCGGCGACCAGGGCCGCGCAGGCGCCGGTGCCGCAGGCCTTGGTGAGGCCTGCGCCACGTTCCCAGACCCGCAGGCGGATACGGTCACGGCCCAGGATCTGGGCGAAGCCGACGTTCACCTGCTCCGGAAACAGCGGATGCTTCTCGATGGCCGGCCCGGCGGTGGTGATCGGCGCCGTGGCGATGTCGTCCACGAAGAACACCACATGCGGGTTGCCCATGGAGACGCAGCCGGGCGGCGTCTGCAGCGCCGGCTCGTCGGTGAGCTTGAAGTCGAGGGCGGCGGTGTCCTGTTCCTGGTCCAGCGGGATCTGCGCCCACGCCAGGCGGGGCTCGCCCATGTCGACGGTGACCAGCCGCTCGTCGGCCTTGGTGGCGATCAGCCGGCCGGCCTTGGTGTCGAGCTCGACCCGGTCCTTGCCCTCGGCCTGCATCAACAGCCAGCCCACGCAGCGCGTGCCGTTGCCGCAGGCCGAGACCTCCTCGCCGTCGGCGTTCCAGAAGCGGACCGTGGCGTCGGCGCCGTCCGCGCCCCTGTCGATGGCGATCAGCTGGTCGAAGCCCACGCCGGTCTCGCGGTTGGCGAGCCTGCGCACGTCTTCGGCGCTCGGGGAGAACGGTGCGGATCGGGCCTCGACCACGACAAAGTCGTTGCCGAGCCCGTTCATCTTGAGAAACGGACGGCTCATGGCGGCGGACATATAGGGGAAGATGGCCCCAAAGGCACGCCGCGCAGAGTCGCGCCCGCTTTAGCTCTTCTCGATGGCCGTGGCGGCCTCGTCGATCAAGGCGATGACGCGGTCGATCTCCTCGGGGGTGATCGGACGGCGCGAGAGGCGCGCCTGCAGGGCCATGCCGAGGTTGGCCATGGCGCGGCCGACGCGGGGGCGGGTGGAATCGGCGCCTTCGGCGGCTTCGGCCATGCGGGCGAAGACGGCGTCGACGGCGGCCTGATTGGCGGCCAGGGCCTCGCGGCCCGCATCGGTCGCCGCGAAAAGCTTGCGGGTGGTCTCGCCGGCCGATGGCGCGATGAAGCCCTCGTCTTCCAGCAGCGCCAGGGTGGGATAGATCACGCCCGGCGAGGGCCGGTAGGCGCCGCCGGTGCGGTCTTCCAGTTCCTTGATCAGCTCATAGCCGTGGCGCGGCTGCTCGGCGATCAGCGCGAGCACGATGAAGCGAAGGTCGCCATGTTCGAGGAAGCGGCCGATCCGCCCGCCTCGGCCGCCCGGGCCGCCGCGAGCGCCCATATGGCCGCGCATGCCGGCGAAGGGATGACGGCCGCGCTGTTCGCGATCCCGGCCGAAAAAGTGATGATGTCTGTGCATATCGAAAGCCCCCTCCTTTGATCGGGGCGACTTCGATATATCTAGACCGTTATGGATAGGCAAGCGTATTTCGATATGTCTAAACTATTTTTTTGATAGGACCGAAAACGCCTGCTTGCAGAGTTCGTCGCCAAAGCCGTCCGAGAGCTGCTCCTCGGCCCGGGCCATGGCGAAGACCGCGACGCTGCGGCCGACGATGGTCTGGCCGACCTTGTAGTCGGCGACGGCGCGGCCCGATTCGATGTCGGTCAGCCTGGCCGTCCCACGTAGGACATTGGCCCCGGCGACGATGGCCACCATCACGGGATTGGACTTGTCGAGACGCTCGATGGTCGCGTCGAGGCGGGCGGGCCGCGCGCCATGGGCGCAGGCGTCCAGCTTGGCCGCCACATGCGCCTTGAAGATCGCGTCGAACTGCGGGCTGACCCTCACCAGGGGATCGACCGCCAGGGCGATCTCGGTGACCCGGAACTGGTCCGCGTCGTCGGATGCCATGGCGTTGACGGAGGCGCTTCGGGAGAGGCTCACGCAGCCGCCAAGCGCCAGCGCGCAGCTGGCGGCCATAAGGACTTTGATCATTGGTGACGCTCCCGTTCGGAGCCTAAACGCTTCTCAGGGCCTCAGCGATCAATTTGCCTTCGGACGCGCGGTTGGAACCGGCCCGCCAGGCCACCACGATCTCGCGGCTGGCGTGGCCGGGCGCGATGGGCCGCACCACCACCTGCGAGGCTTCCGTCAGGCCCGCGTCGATGGCCATGGCCGGCAGGAAGGTCACGCCGAGGCCGGAGCTGACCATCTGCACCAGGGTCGGCAGCGACGTGGCGGCGAAGGTCTCCTCGCCGTCGGCGCTGCGCTGGGGGCGCAGGCCGCAGGCGGCCATGGCGTGGTCGCGCAGGCAATGGCCGTCTTCCAGCAGGATCAGGTCGGTGTGCTCGAGGTCGTCGGCGGTCGCCGAGGGCTTGGTCGCCAGCGGATGGCTGGCCGGCATGGCGGCCAGCAGCTCGTCGTCGGAGACGTGGGCCCACTGCAGGCCCGCCATGTCGAAGGGCAGGGCGATCAGGGCGGCGTCCAGCTGGCCCGCCTTCAGGGCCGCGATGAGCCGCTGGGTCAGGTCCTCGCGCAGGAAGAGCCGCAGCTTTGGGAACCGGTCGCGCAGCAGCGGCAGGGCGCGCGGCAGCAGGAACGGGGCGATGGTCGGGATCACGCCAAGGCGGAAACGCCCGGTCAGCGGCTGGCCGGCGTTCTTGGCCGCTTCCACCAGCTCCTCGGCCTCGTTGAGGATCGCGGTCGCTCGGCGCAGGGCCTCCTCGCCCACCGCCGTCAGGATGACGCCGGAGCGCGCCCTGTCGACCACCGGCGCTCCCAGCGTCCGCTCCAGCTCCTGGATGCCGGAGGAGAGCGTCGGCTGGGTGACGTGGGCGGCCTCGGCGGCGCGGCCGAAGCTGCCCTGTTCCGCCAGGAGCTTGAGATACTGCAGCTGGCGGATGGTCGGCAGCAAAGCGCTACGCCCTTTTGCTTCTAGAGCATGCCCGGGCGGCGAACCGGTTCCCACTTGCGCCGGACATGCTCTACGCCGCCGCCTGCGTCAGTTCCGCCGGCTCCAGGCGGATCAGGTAGTCGAAGGCCGACAGCGCCGCCTTGGACCCCTCGCCCATGGCGATGACGATCTGCTTGTAGGGCGTGGTGGTGGCGTCACCGGCCGCGAAGACGCCCGGAACGGAGGTCTGGCCGCGGAAGTCGACCTCGATCTCGCCGCGCGGCGACAGGGCGACCGAGTCCTTCAGCCACTCGGTGTTGGGGACCAGGCCGATCTGCACGAAGATGCCCTCCAGCTCGACCTCGTGGGTCTCGTCGGAGTTGCGGTCCTTGTAGCGCAGGCCGGTGACCTTCGCGCCGTCGCCATCCACCTGGGTGGTCAGGGCCGAGGTGATGATGCGGACGTTGGGCAGGCTGGCCAGCTTGCGCTGCAGCACCGCGTCGGCCCGCAGCTCCGAGTCGAACTCGATCAGGGTGACATGCGCCGTGATCCCGGCCAGGTCGATCGCGGCCTCCACGCCGGAGTTGCCCCCGCCGATCACCGCCACGCGCTTGTTCTTGTAGAGCGGCCCGTCGCAGTGCGGGCAGTAGGCGACGCCGCGATTGCGATACTCGTCCTCGCCGGGCACGCCCATCTGCCGCCAGCGCGCGCCGGGCGCCAGGATTACGGTGCGGGACTTCAGGGTCGCGCCGTTCTCGAGGGCGATCTCGACCAGGCCGCCGGCCTGCTTCGGCGCGGTCAGCTTGACGGCCTTCTGCAGGTTCATGACGTCGACCTCATAATCCTTCACGTGCCGCTCCAGCGCCGCGGCCATCTGCGGGCCTTCGGTGTGGGAGACGGAGATGAAGTTCTCGATGCCCATGGTGTCCAGCACCTGGCCGCCGAAGCGCTCGGCCGCGACGCCGGTGCGGATGCCCTTGCGCGCGGCATAGATCGCCGCGGCCGCGCCGGCCGGGCCGCCGCCCACCACCAGCACGTCGAAGGCGTCCTTGCCCTTGATCTTCTCGGCGGCGCGGGCTTCGGCGCCCACGTCAATCTTGGCCAGGATCTGCTCCAGGCTCATGCGGCCCTGGCCGAAGGGCTGACCGTTGAGCAGGACGGTCGGCACCGCCATCACCTGGCGTTCCTCGACCTCGGCCTGGAACAGGGCGCCGTCGATGGCCACGTGGCTGATCCGGGGGTTCAGGGCGGCCATGGTGTTCAGCGCCTGCACCACGTCGGGGCAGTTCTGGCAGGTCTGGGAGAAATAGGTCTCGAAGCGGTACTCGCCCTCCAGGGCGCGGATCCGCTCGACGGCTTCGGCGTCGATGCGCGGCGGGTGACCGCCGACATGCAGCAGGGCCAGCACCAGCGAGGTGAACTCGTGCCCCAGCGGCAGGCCGGCGAAGCGGACATCGGCGTCGCCGGCCGCGCGGGTGATGGCGAAGGATGGCTTGCGGGCGTCGGCGCCGGTCAGCGACAGGGTCACCTTGTCGGAGGCGGCGGCCACGTCTTCGATCAGGGCGAGCATGTCCTTGGAGCCCGTGCTGTCGTCCAGCGAGGCGACCAGCTCGATGGGCTCGCGCAGATTGGCCAGATAGGTCTTCAGCTGGCCCTTCAGGTCGGCATCCAACATCACACGCTCCATGGACTGAAGATTGGAGAAAACGGGGGGCGCCGCCCCGCCAACGGGGGAGGAGTGCAGGGCGGCGCCGACGGCCCTTCCCGCAGGAAGGGCCGAACTGAGACTTCGGGTTAGATCTTGCCGACCAGGTCGAGCGACGGCTTCAGGGTGGAATTGCCTTCTTCCCACTTGGCGGGGCAGACCTCGCCGGGGTGGCTGGCCACGTACTGGGCGGCCTTCACCTTGCGCAGCAGCTCGCTGGCGTCACGGCCGATGCCGCCGGCGGTGATCTCGACGATCTGGATCTTGCCGTCCGGGTCCACGACGAAGGTGCCGCGGTCGGCCAGGCCGACCTCTTCGATCAGGACGTCGAAGTTGCGGCTGATCGTGCCGGTCGGGTCGCCGACCATGGTGTATTCGATCTTGCCCACGGCGGGCGATGAGTCATGCCAGGCCTTGTGGGCGAAATGGGTGTCGGTGGAGACCGAATAGATCTCGACGCCGAGCTTCTGGAACTCCGCATAATTGTCCGCCAGGTCTTCCAGCTCCGTCGGGCAGACGAAGGTGAAATCCGCCGGATAGAAGAAGAAGACCGACCACTTGCCCTTCAGGTCGGTGTCGCTGACGGAGATGAACTGGCCGCCCTTGAGCGCCTGGGCGGTGAAGGGTTTGATGAGGGTGTTGATCAAGGACATGAGGCGCTCCTGTTGTTGCCGGAGCCCCTAACTAGTCACTGACGGACCATAGTTCCAATTGATTAAATCAGCGGATAGGATTGAGTAGCTCTATGTCAACGCTGGCGATGGCGATGGTCCGTTCGGGCCGCGCTCCTTCACGCCCGCTCGAACCTTAGCGGCCCGCCCCAGAAGGCTTCAACCAGGGACGACTGTGCGCCGGGCCGGCCGGTGGTCAGGAACCGGCGCTCGCCCGTCGAGCCGATGTCGTATTCCGGATGGCGCTCGATATAGCGGGCGAGGGCCTCAGCCGTGGCGTCCGGCTGGTGGATCAGCGGGGTTTCTGGCGGCAGCGCCGCACGGAACAGGTCGGCCACGATCTCATAGTGGGTGCAGCCCAGGATCGCCCGGTCAGGGCTGCGGCCGATCCACTGGCTGACCGCCTTCACGTGCTCGCCGATGGCGGCGGCCAGGGCCTCGCGCGGGGCATTCTGTTCGATCATCCCCGCCAGTTCCGGGCAGGGCTGGGAGAACACCGCCACGTCCTGGCGGCGCTTGTCGATCTCGATCTCATAGACGCGGGACGCGGTGGTCACGGGCGTGGAGAACACCGCCAGGACGTCCAGCTTCTCGACCTTCTCGCCCCGCCGCTCGGCCTCATGCTCCCAGGGCATGCCGGTGGCGGCCTCGATGGTCGGCACGATGATGCCCAGCACGTTCACCGGCCGCCCCAGTTCGCGCCGGTAGCCGGGGAGCCAGGTCTGCTGCAGGCGGCGCAGGGCGATGCCGGAGGCGGTGTTGCAGGCCAGGACCACCAGGTCGCAGCCCATGTCGAACAGCCGCTCGCAGCAGCTTCGGGTCAGGTCGACGATCTCTTCCCCCGGCTTGCCGCCGTAGGAGGTATTGGCCTGGTCTGCCAGGTAGATGAAATCGGCGTCCGGGAACGTCTCCACCAGCTTGCGGTGAACCGAGAGCCCGCCCACGCCGGAATCGAACACGCCTATGGCCATGTGCCGTGTTACCGCCCGCGCCGCGCGCCGTCCATCGGGGCCCTCAGCCGCACGACCTGCGTCGGGTTGACGACGTTGTCAGAATGACATAAGTGTCATTACGACTTTGAACCCACCAGCGCCGCACGGCCGCATCCGCAACGGCGGGGATGCCGGCCCTCTGGGCGGCGCCAAGACCCGGACCACGACATGTCTTCCTCTACCCCTGACCCAGGCTCGCAGGAGCCCGAGGTTCCCGATGCCGACGCCGTCGCCCTTGAGATCGATGTCCAGACCGCGCTGGCGCTCGCGCGCGCCAACCTGCAGGCGCTGAAGGCGCTGTCGCCCTATGCCCGCCACGCGGTGGAGGACGCCCTCGAGGCGGAAATCGCGCTGCAGGCCATGCGCGACGGCGTCGTGCCGCGCATCGTGGTGGCCTTGCTGCGCCAAGAACTCGCGCAGGCCGCGTGAGCGAACGGCGCGGCCTGCGGATCAATCTCGCCGCCCGCGCCGCCACGGCCGAGGCGCGACGGGCCCGCACGCGCGAGCGCCTGCTCGACGCCGCCGAGAGCGTCATCGCCGACAAGGGCTTCCAGGCCGCGACTATCGAGGATTTCGTCGCCGCCGCGGGCGTCTCGCGCGGCACCTTCTACAACTACTACCCGACCATAACCGCCCTGATGCACGACATGAACATACGGGTGGCCGGCGACATCGACCGCCAGCTCGACCGGCTGGAGACCGCGGTCGAGGATCCCGTCGCCCGCCTCGCCGCCGCCCTGCACACCGTCGCCGCCGCGATCAAGAGCAACCCGGTTCGCGGGTGGGTGGCTCTGCAGCTGGCGGCCTCGAGCGTGCCGCGAGCCCATGTCTTCGAGGAACGGTTCGCCGGCATCTATCGGGAGGCCGTGGCGCTGGGCCGGTTCCGCCCCATCGAGATCACCTCGGCCTGGACCCTGGCGTTCGGCGCCATGCGGATGGCGCACCGAGACCTGGTCTCCGGGGTCGCCGCCCCGACCCAGACCATCGAGGTCGTGGCCCTGATCCTGGCCGCCTTCGGCGTGCCGTTCGAGGACGCCGAGCGGATCAGCCGAGACGAAGCCATGGCGGCCCGCGCGCCCCAGTTTGCCGCTGGGGGCGAAATTCTGTAAGGCGAGGCTTCCGCCGCGCGCCAGCCCTGCCCCGAAAGCCCAGCAATGCCAGACCTCTACGACGTCGCCGCCATCGGCAACGCCATCGTCGACGTGATCGCGCCGGCCACCGACGCCTTCCTGGCGGACAACGGGCTCGACAAGGGCGCCATGATGCTGGTCGATCCGGCCCGCTCGGCCGAACTCTATGCCAAGATGGCCGCAGGCGTCGAAGCGTCGGGGGGCTCGGCGGCCAACACCATCGCGGGCCTGGCCAGCTTCGGCGGCAAGGCCGCCTTCATGGGCAAGGTCGCCGACGACCAGCTGGGCCAGACCTTCGCCCGCGACATGCGCGCCATCGGCGCGCGGTTCGAGAACGCCCCCCTGGTGGGTGGCCCGCGACGGCCGTCTCGATGATCAACGTCACCCCCGACGGCCAGCGCACCATGTGCACCTTCCTGGGCGCCTCGGTGGAGTTCACCGACGATGACGTGGACCAGGCGGTGATCGAGGCCTCGAAGATCGTCTACCTGGAAGGCTATCTGTTCGACGCCGAGGCCGCCCGGCGGGCCTTCGCCAAGGCCGCGGCCTTCGCCCATGGGTCGGGCCGGATGATCGCCCTGACCCTTTCCGACGGCTTCGTGGTGGAACGCCACCGGGCCGGGCTGATGGGCTTCATCGAGACCCAGGTGGACCTGCTGTTCGCCAATGAGAGCGAGTTGTGCGCCCTGTTCGAAACCACCGACTTCGAGGCTGCGATCCGCGCCCTGACACCCCATGTGAAGCTCGCCGCCGTCACCTGCGGTGAAAAGGGGTCGGTGATCCTTTCGCAAGGAGAGCGGAATACGGTGAAGGCGGAAGCGGTGGAGAAAGTCGTGGACACGACCGGCGCCGGCGACCAATACGCAGCCGGATTCATGTTCGGCCTCTCGCGGGGGCGGCCGCTGCAGCAATGCGGCCAGTTCGCGTCCCTCGCGGCGGCGGAAGTGATCTCGCACTACGGTCCGCGGCCGCAGGTCTCCCTGAAGGACCTCGCCGCGTCGAAGGGGTACTGAGCGATGAGCCGCACGGCTGAAGTCGTCCGCAACACCAAGGAGACCCAGATCCGGATTACCCTGGATCTGGACGGGACCGGCGAGTCCAAGATCTCCACCGGTATTGGCTTCTACGATCACATGCTGGAGAGCTTCTTCCGCCACGGCGGCTTCGACGGTGTGGTCGAGACCAAGGGCGACCTGCACATCGACATGCACCACACGGTGGAGGACACCGGGATCGTGCTGGGACAAGCCTTCAAGGAGGCGCTGGATGGCTTCAAGGGCATCCGGCGGTTCGGCCACGCCTATATCCCGATGGACGAGACCTTGACGCGATGCGCCATCGACCTCTCCAACCGGCCCTATCTGATCCACAATGTCGCCTACAAGACGCCCAGGGTCGGGGACATGGACACCGAGCTCTTCAAGGAGTTCCACCATGCGTTCGCCTTGAACTGCGGCGCGTGCGTGCATCTGGAGACCCTCTACGGGGTGAACTCGCACCACATCGCCGAGAGCGGGTTCAAGGCCCTGGCGCGCGCGCTGCGGCAGGCGGTCGAGCTCGACCCCAAGACCCACGGCAAGGCCCCGTCCACCAAGGGCGTTCTGTAAGGATCTACCCATGCAGAAGGTCGCCCTGATCAATTACGGGTCGGGCAATCTCCGCTCGGCCGAAAAGGCCCTGATCCGCGCCGCGGACGGGAAGAGCGAGATCGTGGTCACCGACGATCCCGACGCCATCCTGCGCGCCGACCGCATCCTGCTGCCCGGCGTCGGCGCCTTCGCCTCCTGCATGTCCGCCCTGGCCGCGCGCCCCGGCGTGACGGAGGCGATGAGCGAGGCGGTGCACGCCAGGGGCGTCCCGTTCCTGGGGATCTGCGTGGGCATGCAGCTGCTGGCCTCCCGCGGCCTGGAGTTCGGTGTGACCCCCGGCCTTGGCTGGATCGAGGGCGACGTCGGCAAGCTCACCGCCGACGACCCGGCCATCAAGATCCCGCACATGGGCTGGAACAGCCTCAGCGGCGTCACCGATCACCGGCTGTTCGGGGGCCTGGACGAGGGCCAGACGGTCTATTTCACGCACTCCTTCGCGTTTTTCCCGAAAGACGAACGCGACATTGCGGCCTATGTGGACCACGGCGGGCGGTTTCCCGCCGCCGTCGCGCGGGGCAATGTCGCGGGCGTTCAGTTCCACCCTGAGAAGTCGCAAGCCGCCGGCCTCGACCTTCTCGCGCGCTTCCTGGAGTGGCGACCTTGATCCTCTATCCGGCCATCGACCTGCAGGACGGCAATTGCGTCCGCGTCGTACATGGCGACCTGTCGACCGCCACCATCTTCAACGCCTCGCCCGCCGACCAGGCGCGGCAGTGGGTGGAGGGCGGCTTCCACTGGATCCATGTGGTGGACCTCAACGGCGCCGTCTCCGGCAAGGCCGTGAACCACGACGCCGTGGAGATGATCCTCAATTCGGTCTCCGTGCCGGTCCAGCTGGGCGGCGGCATCCGCTCCATGGCCGACGTTGAGCGCTGTTTCCAGCACAGTGGGATCCGAAGCTTGGAATTCACGTGACTTGAAGTCGCGGC
>JADMIO011475847.1_pt1 | contig 11950 bp, 11 predicted proteins | sample 8958161 | NCBI WGS metagenome assembly JADMIO01 (sample SAMN16585339, study PRJNA669376) | soil metagenome | isolation source: Crop rotation soil | place: USA: Cullars Rotation, Alabama | collected 2011
CCGCGACTTCAAGTCACGTGAATTCCAAGCTTCGGATCCCACTGTGCTGGAAAGGCGAGCTGGGTCTGACCGCCCCGGCGCTGTACCGGTACGCGGCCAGCCACGAGGAGCTCGTCCGGATGATCGCGATCGCGATCGACCACGAGGTCGGCGAGCACGTCGCCGCCGCGGCAGCGCGCCAGCCCGAGGACGACGTCGCCGCCCAGCTGATCGCGGCCTGCGTCGAGTTCCGCCGGTGGGCGCTGAGCAATCGCAAGGAGTTCGCCCTCGTCTTCGCGAACGTCGACGTCGACTGCGTCAAGGAGTACGAGGACTCCTCCGGCATGGTGTTCTCCGGGCTGCTGGTCCGCCTCTGGGACGCCTACCGCTTCCCGGTGCCCGGCCTGGACGACCTCGACCCCGGCCTCGCCGACATCCTGCGTGACCCGGACGCCCCGGTCGCGCCGGAGATGAAGGACGAGCTGGCCGGCCTGATCTGGCTGCTGACCCAGGGCTGGTCACGCCTCTACGGCACCGTCACCCTCGAGGTCTTCGGCCACGTCGACGCGCGCCTGGTCGAGGAGGGACACCTGTTCCGGTCGATGATCGACGACCAGGCGGTGCCGCTCGGGCTCGCCGCGGAGCTCCCCCGGCTGCAGGGCCTGATCACCGAGCTGCTGGCCTGACCACCGCTTCTGGCTCTACCGCTTCTGGAACAGCCCCATCAGGTTGCCCTCGACGTCCTTGAAGTACGCCGCGTAGCCGATGTCCCCGACGTTCTGCCGGCCGAGGACCGCCATCCCGCCGAGCTCCTCGATCTTCGCGATCGCCGCGTCGATGTCGTCGACGTCGATGGTGATCACCGGACGGTCGGTCGGCGACTCGCGCTTCAGCATCCCGCCGCCGATGTAGCCGGACTCGGTCGGGAACCCGGTCTGCTTGTCGGTCGGACCCGACTGGACGATCGAGTAGTGCGCCTCGGGGAAGTCCAGGATCCGCCACCCGAAGGCGTCGGCGTAGAACTTCTGCGCCCGGTCCTTGTCGTCGTAAGGGATCTCGAAGTGCACGACACGTCCAGTCATGGCGACAGAGTAACCGGCCGAGTCGTGTGCCTGACGACGCGCCGTAGCGCGTCCTGAGACACACGACCCGTCAGCCAACCGCCTTCGCGGCAGCACGCCCCGCCGTCCGCCCAGAAAAGATGCACCCGCCGAGGAAGGTCCCCTCGAGTGCGTTGTAGCCGTGCACCCCGCCGCCGCCGAAGCCGGCCACCTCGCCCGCGGCGTAGACCCCCGGCAGCGGGGTCCCGTCGGGCTGGAGGACGCGGGCGTCGAGATCGGTGTGCAGGCCGCCCAGGGTCTTCCTGGTGAGGATGTTCAGCCGGACGGCGATGAGCGGGCCGTTCGTCGGGTCCAGGAACTTGTGCGGGCTCGCCACTCGGATCAGCTTGTCGCCGCGGTAGCTGCGGTGCTGGCGCAGGTAGGTGATCTGCACATCCTTCGAGAACTGGTTGTCGAGCTCGCGGTCCCGCTCGGTGATCGTCTTCCGCAGGCCGTCCACGGTGATCAGGCTGTCGCCGGAGACCCGGTGCATCCCGGCCACCAGCTCCTCCACCGTGTCCGCGACGACGAAGTCCTCGCCGTGCTGCTTGAACTTCTCGACCGGTCCCGGCGCACCGGAGCCGACCCGCTTGAGCAGCAGCTTGAGGTCCTTGCCGGTCAGGTCAGGGTTCTGCTCGGAGCCGGAGAGGGCGAACTCCTTCTCGATGACCTTCTGGGTCAGCACGAACCAGGAGTACTCGTGGCCGGTGCGCAGGATCGCGCCCAGGGTGCCGAGGGTGTCGAAGCCGGGCAGGTACGGCGCCGGGAACCGCTCGCCGGTGGCCGAGAGCCAGAGCGACGACGGGCCGGGCAGGATCCGGATGCCGTGGTTCTCCCAGATCGGGTCCCAGTTGCGGACGCCCTCGGTGTAGTGCCACATCCGGTCCGGGTTGATGATCTCGGCACCGGCGTCCTCGGTGATGAACTGCATCCGGCCGTCCACGTGGGCGGGCACCCCGGCCACCATGAACTTCGGCGGCTGGCCGAGCCGGTCGACCGGCCACTGCTTGCGGACCTGGTCGTGGTTGCCGCCGATCCCGCCGGAGGTGACGATCACCGCCTCGGCCGCGTACTCGAAGTCGCCGACGGCGTCCCGGTTCGAGGGCCGGCCGCGGTCCATCGCGTCCGGCGCCAGCAGGGTCCCCCGGACGCCGGTCACCGCACCCGCGGTCTTCACCAGACCGTCGACCTGGTGCCGGTACCGGATCTCCACCAGGCCCTTCGCGACGGCCTCGCGCACCCGGCGCTCGAACGGGGCGACCACGCCCGGGCCGGTACCCCACGTCAGGTGGAACCGCGGGACCGAGTTGCCGTGCCCGCCCGCGAGGCCGCCCCCGCGCTCGGCCCAGCCGACGACCGGGAAGATCCGCAGGCCCTGGTCGTGCAGCCACTGCCGCTTCTCGCCGGCCGCGAAGGCGACGTACGCCTCGGCCCACTTGCGCGGCCAATGGTCCGACTCGCGGTCGAACTGGGCGCTGCCCATCCAGTCCTGGAGCGCGAGGTCGTAGGAGTCCTTGATGCCCATCCGCCGCTGCTCCGGCGAGTCGACGAGGAACAACCCGCCGAGCGACCAGAAGGCCTGGCCACCGAGGCTCTGCTCGGGTTCCTGGTCGAGCAGCAGCACCTTCCTGCCCGCGTCGGCGAGCTCGGCGGTGGCGACGAGACCGGCGAGGCCGGCTCCGACGACGATGACGTCGGCATCAGCAGTCATGCGGCACAGGCTAGCGGCGCGGGTCCTAGGCTGGGGCGCATGGCTGACTCGGCTCCGGCACCCGTCCTGCGGGACCCGGCGAACCTCGTCTCACCCAGGGCCCGGACGCTGTGGGCCATCGGTGCCGTGGTGCGGTCGCTGCTGCTGGTCGCCGGTGCCGTCGTCCTCACCCTGACCGACGTGCTCGACCTGCCCGTCTGGGTCTGGGCGGCCTACGTCGTCGTCGCCGTCGGCTACGCCGTGGCGATGCCGGTCTACCGCTACCGCGTGCACCGCTGGGAGACGACGGCCACCGCGGTCTACACCCAGAGCGGTTGGCTCAGCCGGGACCGCCGGATCGCGCCGATGTCGCGGGTGCAGACGGTCGACCTGGAGCAGACCGCCGTCAGCCGGGTCTTCGGGATCGCCACCGTCACCGTGACCACGGCGTCGGCCGCCGGTCCGCTGCGGATCGAGGGCCTGGACCACGACGTGGCCGCGCGCCTGGTCGACGAGCTGACCCGCCGGGCCGAGGCCGAGGCCGGCGACGCCACGTGAGCGAGCCCGTGAGCGAGCTGGCCCACGACGCCGCGTGGCGGCGGCTCGACCTGCGGATGCTGCTGGTCCACCCGGTCAACGAGGTGGTCCGGTTCCTGCCGGTGATCATCGGCATCTTCCTGCTCGGCTCCGGCGGGGAGGACGGCGGTCCGTGGCACTACCTCGGCGTCGTCGTCCCGGTGGCCATCGGCCTGTTCCGGTTCGCGAGCACCAAGTTCCGGATCACCGCCGGGCAGATCGAGCTGCGGCGCGGACTGGTCGGGCGCAGCGTTCTCACCGCGCCCCTGGACCGGGTCCGGACCGTCGAGCTGACCGCCACCCTGATCCACCGGGTCCTCGGGCTCGAGAAGGTCGAGATCGGCACCGGCAGCGCGAGCAAGAGCGGCGACGGCCGCCTCGTGCTCGACTCGCTCGGCCGCGACGAGGCGCAGCGGTTGCGGACCGAGCTGCTGCACCGGGCCCCCGAGGTCCCCGACGCGGCGACCGGGACCGTCCCGACCGAGGTGGTGGTGCTGCGGTTCGACCCGTCCTGGGTCCGGTACGCACCGCTGACCTCGTCGGGGGTCCTGATCGCGCTGGCCGCCCTCGGTGCACTCGGCGGACCGCTGTCGGGCACCAGCCTGATCCCGGACGCCGCCAACTCCGGCACCGTCGACGACCTCGCCGCGCTCGCCCTCCCGGTGCTGCTGATCGGCACGCTGGTGGTGTTCGCGGTCAGCTCGGCCGTGCTCGCCAGTGCCGGGTACCTGCTCGGCAACTGGGGATTCACCCTCACCCGGGACGACGTCGCCCGGACCTTCCACGTCCGCCGGGGTGCCCTCACGACCCGGGAGACGACCATCGATCTCGACCGGTTGCGCGGGCTGGAGGTGCACGAGCCGCTGGGCCTGCGCCTGGCCGGGGCGGGTCGGCTGAACGCGATCGTCACCGGGCTGAGCCGACGCTCCCAGGGCAGCGCGCCGATGGTGCCGGCCGCGCCGCAGTCGGTGGTGGTGGGCGTCGGGGAGCACGTCCTGTCCGAGGCCGGACCGCTCCGGACGACGCTGGTGCAGCACGGCCCGCAGGCCGAACGACGCCGGTACGTGCGCGCGATCGTCCCGCTGGCCGCGGTCCCGCTCCTGCTCGCGCTGCTCACCGCGGCAGGCTGGCCGTGGTGGCTCGCCGTGGCCGGGCTGCTCGCCCCCGCGGCCGGCGTCCTGCTGGCCCGGGACCGGTACGCGCGCCTCGGCCACGCGCTCACCCCGCTGTACGTCGTGATCCGCTGGGGCTCGTTGCGCGGACGCCGGGACGCCCTGCAGCGCAGCGGCATCATCGGCTGGAACCTGCAGCAGTCCTGGTTCCAGCGCCGGGCCGGGCTGGTCAGCCTGACCGCGACGACGGCGGCCGGCCAGCAGTCCTACGAGATCCTGGACGTCCCCGAGGCGGTGGCCGTCGCCCTCGCCGCGGAGGCGGTGCCGGGGCTGGTGAGCCAGTTCCTGGTGAGCTAGATGAGCTTCTTGAACACCGGCATCGGCGCGTGCTTCATCACCGCACCGAGCGGGGCCCAGGGCCAGCCCGGGACGGCGGCCGAGCCGACCTGCTTCTCGATCGCGGCGACCATCGACCGCACGCCCTTCTCGGTCGTGGCCATCAGCGGGGTCGCCTGGTCGACCTTCTCGTTCATCTCCGAGGCGATGTAGCCGGGGTAGAGCACGGTGACCTTGATCGGCTTGCCGTACAGCTCCGCGCGCAGGCCCTCGGCGAGGTGCGCGACGCCCGCCTTGGTGGCGGCGTAGGTGGTGAGGTTCTTCGGCATCCCGCGGACCGCGGACATCGAGCTGATCATCACGAAGTGGCCGGCGTTCTGGGCGCGGAAGATCTCCATCGCCGCCTCGGCCTGGCACAGCGCCGCGACGAAGTTCGTCATCGCGGTCTCCTTGTTGGCGTCGTACCGGCCGGTGCCCAGCGGCGCACCCTTGCCGAGGCCGGCGTTGATGATGATCTTCTCCAGGGTGCCGAAGTCGGCCTGGAAGGCGCGGAAGACCTCGAAGACCTGGTCGTCGTCGGTGACGTCGAGGGCGCGGAGCTCGACCCGGCGTCCGGGGTCGGCGGCGAGGATCTCGGCCTTGAGCGCGTCCAGCTTCTCGGTGCGCCGGGCGCAGAGCGCGAGGTCGTACCCCCGGGCGGCGAACTGGCGGGCCATCTCGGCGCCCAGCCCGCTGCTGGCGCCGGTGATCAGGATGGTGGGCATGGGGGGTCCTTATCGGTAGGAGAGGGAGCCGGGCACCCGGTCGAGGTGCGACTGCTCGTTGTACGACAGCACGTTGACGCCGCGGGAGCCCGCGACCAGGCGGGTCAGGCCGGTGTTGACCGCCATCCGGTTGAGCCGGGTCCACAGGTCGCTGGACCCGCCGTCCACCAGCACCGAGGCGACCGCCCAGCCGATCGGCCCGCCGGAGGTGAACACCGCGACGTCGCCGTCGGCGGCCCGCGCGACGGTGCGCTCCAGGGCGGCGTCGACCCGGTCGGCGAAGGCGGTGAAGGTCTCGGCGTAGGGGCGGTCCTCGCCGGCGATCCAGGCGGCCGTCGCCTCCTCGAACCAGCGCTGGAACTCGGCCTTCGTGGGCTCACCCGAGCCGTGCGGGGCCGGGTGCGCGGCGACGACCGAGAGGAAGTCGAACTCGTCCCAGCCCGGGTCGACGACGAGGTCGCCAGCGTCCCAGCCGGCCGCGGTCGCGCAGGTCTCGGCGGTCTCCCGGTGCCGACGCATCGCGCCGCCGACGACGGTGCCGACCTCGAGGTGCCGCTCCGCCAGCGCGACCCCCAGCAGCCGGGACTGCTCGAAGCCCAGGGGCGAGAGCGCGTCGTAGTCGGCCGCGCCGAACGACGCCTGGCCGTGCCGGACGAGCAGGATCTGCCCCACTAGATCGTCCCGGCGATGATCCGCTGGCAGCGGTCCTCGTAATACGGCATCGCCTGTCCGAACAGCGCGTACATCGGGTTCGTGGTCTGGCCGTGGAAGTACCGGTAGTAGATCTGCTGGGCGATCACCGCGAAGCGGAACAGCCCGTAGACCTCGTAGAACCGCCACTCCTCCGGGGTCACCGAGAAGCCCATCTGCTCGCAGTAGTACTCCACGAACTCCGCGCGGCTGAACATCCCGGGCAGGTTGCTCGGCTGCCGGCGGACCAGCTGGAACCCCTCGTCGTCGGTCGGGGTCACCCAGTAGGCGAGGTTGCCGCCCAGGTCCATCAGCGGGTCGCCGAGGGTGGCCATCTCCCAGTCCAGGACGCCGATGATCCGGGCCGGCTCACCGGCCAGCACGCCGTTGTCGAGGACGACGTTGTCGAACCGGAAGTCGTTGTGGATCACGCAGTTGGCGACGTCGGCCGGCATCCGCTCGGCCAGCCAGGTCATCACGCCCTCGAAGCTCGGCGCGTCCGGCGTCCGGGCCTGCTCGTAGCGTCCGGTCCAGCCGGTGATCTGGCGCTCGACGTACCCGGTGCCCTTGCCGATCGCGGCGATCTCGGGCAGCGAGGTGTCCACCCGGTGCAGCTGGATCAGGGTGTCCGCGAAGGTGGTGCACAGCTGGCGGGCGGCGCCCTCGTCGAGGTCGAGCTCGGGCGGCAGGTCACGCCGCGGGATGACGCCGTCGAGGCGCTGCATCACGTAGAAGTCCGAGCCGAGCACGGCCTCGTCGGTGCAGAATGCCACCATCTCCGGCACCAGGCCGAACGGCTCCTTCAGCGCCGACTGGATCCGGTACTCCCGACCCATGTCGTGCGCGCCGGCCGCCTTCCGGCCGGCCGGGGGCCGCCGCAGGATCAGGTCCGCGTCGTCGGTCCGCAGCGAGTAGGTCAGGTTGGAGGCGCCGCCGCCGAACTGCTGGACGGCGATGTCCCCGGTGAGCACCGTGCCCTGCTCGGCGAGCCAGGCCCGGACCGCCTCGACGTCGAACGCGTCCTCGTCACGGACCGCTGCTGCACCCTCGATCTCCGTCATCGTTCACATCGCATTCAGTCGGGCGGCCTGCTTGCGCATGATCGCGTTGTAGCCGTCGCGGTCGGCGAGCTTGAGCCCGTACCCCCCTCGCGCGGCCTCGTCGGGGAGGATCACCTCGTCGCCGTTCTCGATCCCGGCCAGCACGGCCGCGGCGATGTCGTCGGCACTGACCGGCGAGTTCGCGACGAGGGCGCCGATCACCGAGCCGATCGCGACGTCGGAGCCCTGCATGTTCTCGATCAGCGGCGTCCGGAAGTAGGACGGGCAGACCACGTGCGCACGGACGCCGTACTCGGCCAGCTCGTGACCGGTGGTCTCGGTGAGCGCGACGACGGCGGCCTTGACCGCGTTGTAGGAGCCCATCCCGGCCGGGTGCACCAGGCCGGCCAGCGAGGCGGTGTTCACGATGGTGCCGCTGCCCTGGGCCTTGAACAGCGGCACGAAGGTCCTCGTGCCGCGGACGACGCCGAACAGATTGATCTCGGTGATCCACTGCCACTCGTCCAGGCCGGCCACGTCGAGGCGCCCACCGCCGGCGACCCCGGCGTTGTTGAACAGCAGGTCGAGGCCGCCCCACTTCGCCAGCACCCGGTCGTGGGCAGCTGCCCAGTCGTCGTCGCTGCGGACGTCGAGGGTCAGGTACTCCACGCCGTCGACCGGCTCGGCCGGCGGGTTCACGTCGGCGCTGAGCACCTCGTCCCCCCGCGCGACCAGCGCCCGGCACAGCGCCGCACCGAGACCGGAAGCGCCACCGGTGACGAGGGCTCTCACAGGTGCTTCCCGATCTCGAGCCGGGCCACCACGCCCCGGTGCACCTCGTCGGGGCCGTCGGCCAGCCGCAGAGCGCGGGCGTTGGTCCACATCGCCGAGAGCGGCGAGTCCTGGGACAGCCCGCCACCGCCGTGCAGCTGGATGGACATGTCGATCACCTGCTGGGCGACGTTCGGCACGATCACCTTGATCTGGCTGACCTCCGAGAGCGCGTTCATCGGGCCGCCGGTGTCCAGCTTCCAGGCGGCGTTGAGGACCAGCAGGCGGGCCTGGTCGATCGCGATCCGGGCGTCGGCGATCCGCTCCATGTTGCCGCCGAGGCGGACCAGCGGCTTGCCGAACGCCGTCCGGGAGACCCCGCGCTGGATGGCGAGCTCGAGGGCGACCTCGGCCTGGCCGATCAGCCGCATGCAGTGGTGGATCCGGCCCGGGCCGAGCCGGCCCTGGGCGATCTCGAAGGCGCGGCCCTCGCCGAGCAGGATGTTCGCCTTCGGCACCCGGACGTCGGTGAAGGAGACCTCGCCGTGGCCGACCGGCTCGTCGTAGACGTTCATCGTCGACAGCATCCGGTCGACCTTCACGCCGGGGGTGTCCATCGGCACCAGCACCATGGTGTGGCGGTGGTGGCGGTCGGCGTCCGGGTCGCCGAGGCCCATGAAGATCATGATCTCGCAGTCCGGGTGGCCGACGCCGGTGGAGAACCACTTCTTGCCGTTGATGACGACCTCGTCGCCGTCGACGATCGCGGTGGCGGCCATGTTGGTGGCGTCCGAGGACGCGACGCCCGGTTCGGTCATCCCGAAGGCGGACCGGATCCGCCCGTCCAGCAGCGGCTCGAGCCACTGCGCCTTCTGCTCGTCGGTGCCGTACTTGAGCAGCACCTCCATGTTGCCGGTGTCCGGGGCGTTGCAGTTGAAGACGTACGGCGCCAGGAAGGTGGCCCGGCCCATCAGCTCGGCCAGCGGTGCGTAGTCGGAGTTGCTCAGGCCGGCGCCGCCGTGGGTGCCGTACTGCTCGGCGTACGGCTGGTCGTGGCCGACCGGGAGGAAGAGGTTCCACAGTCCCTGGGCCCGCGCCTTGGCCCGGAGCTCGCCCAGGATCGGCGACTCCTTCCAGGTGCCGGCGTCCTTCGAGGCCGCGACGTCGTGGTGGTAGTCCGCGACCACCGGCTCGATCTCGTCACGGACGAAGGCGGAGACGAGGCCGGCCAGCTCGGCGGCCCGGGGCGAGGGAGAGAAATCCATGACGCTGACAGTAGCGCTGTCACGGTCAGGGTGGAACGGGTGGGCCCGGCGACCTCGGTCAGTCGCAGGCGCTGGCGATCTTGATGCCGTTCGGGGCGGCCACCATGCCCGGCGTGAAGTTCAGGACGCCGTCGCCGTCCTGCCCCTTCGCGGTCCGGACGTCGGCGGTGATCACGCTCTCCTGGCCCGGCTTGAGCGAGACCGGCAGCAGGGCGACCTGGCGGCCGTGGTGCTTGTCCGCGGTGACCGAGTGGGGGACGCCGTCCACCTTGAGCCCGGTGACCTCCCCGCCGTAGGGCGCGTAGACCCGGAGGTTGAAGGCGATCGTCCCCTGGGCCGCGAAGGCGCCGTTGCCGAGGATGTAGACGGAGAGCTTCTTGAAGTCCTTGGGCATCGTCGACTTCAGCGACAGCGAGAGCCGCAGGTCCTGGGCGCCGTGCTGGCGGCAGTCGACCGCGGCCGCGGAGGTGCGGTACTGCAGGTAGTAGTCCATCTTCCCGGCGGTGCTGTCGTTGAGGTACATCCCGACCTCGGGCTTCGCCCCGGTCTTCTCCCCGAGCGCGCCGCCGACCGCGGTCCCCAGGAGCTTCTGCTGCTCGGAGTCCCGGTCGGACCAGAGCTGCACCCGGTGCTGGCCGGTGGCGGCGGCGAGGCCGCGGATGGCGAGCTGCTGACTGCCCTGGCCGTTGGTCACGGCGTCGAAGATCTTGCGGGCGACGCCCTCGAAGAACGCGTCCTGCTGGCCGGGGTTGTCGATCAGCTGGTAGGTCTGGTTGAGCAGCACCGGGGTGACCGTCGCCGCGGTCAGGGTGATGCCGCTGCCCACCGGGATCGGACCGGTGCCCTGCATCAGGCCGGCGAGCGCGAGCGGGTCGACCGAGACCACGCCGTCGACGTCGATGTCGAGCTTCTTCTTCAGCATCGCCTTGGCGATCTGCGCCGCCTCCGGGAAGTCGGGGGTGAAGTTGATGTCCCGGAAGTCGGTGGCCGTGGTCGGGCCGTACTGCTGCTCGGTGTCCTTGGGCAGCTTGACCACCGGGCCGGTGAACGGGTTCACGTCGCCGGCCGATCCCTGCCAGCCCATCGTGATCCGGCCCTTGTCGGCGTGCAGCACCGCCAGCGATCCGGGCAGGCCGCCGGTGGAGCGGAGCTCGGCCGGGTTCTGGATGATCAGCAGGTAGTCCCGCGGCTCGCCCTTGCCGAGCATCGCCGGCATCAGCTCGAACGCGGTCGCGGTCGCGGTCGCCGCGGAGCGGGCCCGCTCGACCTGGTCCTGGAGGTCGCCGACGAGGTCGTTGAACGGGAAGACCAGCTTGCCGGTGCGGATGCCGTCGAGGTCGGCGCTGGCGCCGTCGATCGAGTCGGCGGCCCGACGGACCTGCGGCGTGAGCCGCTCGATCTCGGCCAGGTCGAGCTGGCCCTTGACGGGGCGGAACACGCCGCCGTCGACGGCCTTGCTCAGGTTCAGCGCGATCGGGGCGTTGATCCGCGTCGCCGTGTCCAGGACCTCCGAGACGGTCTGGACGGCGCCGATGTTCCGGCCCAGGAACGGGATGTGCCGACCGACGTCCCAGAGCACGCCGTCGGTGGAGTCCGAGGCGTTGCCGGTGTGGGCGCGCAGCTGGTCGAGCTCACGGCTGGCGCCGTCGAAGTCACCGGCCTTGATCAGCTTCTGGACCGACTCGGCACTCTCCCGGGCGTCGCTCAGCGAGCGGGAAGCGGTGAAGGCCTGCCAGGCGAAGACGCCGACGGCGAAGGCGGCGAGCAGGCCGAGGCCGATGCCGATCTGACGACCGGACAAGGGGAACCGCTTCTCTTCCTCCACGAGGGGAAAGACTAAGCGGTCTGTCCGGGAAGCTCGACCTCATCGGCGCGTCGGCGGGCCACCCGGACGGCGGTGGCACCGGCGAGGAGCAGACCCAGCCCGCTCAGCAGGACGACCAGGTTCGGACCACCGGTCCCCGGCAGGTCGGCGCCGGCGCTCGCGGGGGACGCGGCGCTCGCCCGGGGCAGCACCGTGACGGTGATCGTCCGGTCCCAGGTGTCGGCGGTCGCGACCGTCCTGGCCGAGGCGGCCGGGTCGGCGTAGGTGCAGACGCCGCTCAGCGGGATCTTGGTGATCCGGTTGACCGTGGGGGCGGTGTAGCTGGCGACGTACTTCGCGCCCGAGCCCTGCCGGACGACGTCGTTCCAGTCGAGCTTCCACGAGCAGCCGACGTTGGAGGTGCCGGTGGCCTTGAAGGCCTCGCCGCCGTAGACGACCGGGTGGTTGACGCCGAGGTCGATCCGGACGTCCGGGTACGCCTGCGCCGAGGAGGTGAGGCCACCGAGGCTCACCACCAGCGCTGCAATTGCCGCAAGAACGGCAAAGACGTACTTTTTCATGCTTCGGTCTCCCAGAACGACGCCATGAATTCCAAAGGGTCCCCCCGGAACCTTTGGCACGATTACCTGGCTCAACGAGTTCCCGGTGCCGGGGTTACGCGCCGCCCCCGAAGTTCGCCGTCTCTCATCGCACTCACAGGTCGATAGGGCAGGGTGGTCCCGACTCAGCGCCCCGGCGCGTTCCGCCCTTTCCAGCACATTGGGATCCTAAGCTTAGAATTCCACGTGGACAAGTTGTCGCG
>JADMIO011189670.1_pt1 | contig 11949 bp, 16 predicted proteins | sample 8958161 | NCBI WGS metagenome assembly JADMIO01 (sample SAMN16585339, study PRJNA669376) | soil metagenome | isolation source: Crop rotation soil | place: USA: Cullars Rotation, Alabama | collected 2011
TGCCGAGTGAGAACGGCCTTCATCGCCCCGCATTCGGAATGACCGCAAATAATGATGTTGGCCACCTTCAGGACGAGTGCCCGAGGCGAAACGCGGGACTAGTCGATCGGGGATTGTAATGCGTTTCCCGTCCGCTAAAATGGAAGCCTTACTGGCACGCCGTCGTCATTAGTCCCCCGCTTTGAGACGAACAATGGCCATACTCCACGTCGCAGTTACTGGACGTGATCGGCGCCATCTATCCGAGCTTCGGAACAAGTTCCGGGTAATTGTCGTCGGAGTTCAGGAGACCCGTCGCGGGCTCATCGTGGATGCTTATATCCCGGCCGAACGAGCCGACTGGCTCCGCAAGAAGGGTTATGGCGTTGAGCTCCTTCAGGAAGTTGAAGGCCCGAGTCGTGCGCGCCAGGCAGAAGGCCGAGCCGCAGCCGAGTCTCGCCTGAAGCGCGGTCGCTATGGTGATGTGATCTGGGGCGGTGGATATCTCACCGTAGACGAAGTCGAAGCCGCAATGGTCCTGGCGAGAAGAACCACCCCAGGCTATTTGAGCGCATCCCGCTTCCCCATCGTACCTGGGAGAAGCGCCGGTGCCACGCTTTTCGCATCGGTACAGACGACGGCAAGAACCGGCCGACGGTCTGCTTTCTTGCCGGGTTGCATGGACGCGAATGGGGCGGCCCGGACATTCTGATCTACTTCGGCATGCGGCTACTACGCGCTTACCGTGACCGCAAGAGCATCAAACTGGGTCACAAAGTGTTCACGCCCGCACAGGTACGCGCGATCGTGGAGAAGCTTGATGTTATTGTCTTTCCGCAAGTGAACCCAGATGGGCGTTACTTCAGCATGGAACGGTCTCCATGGTGGCGGAAGAACAGACGGCCGGCACCCAAGGGACGCGGGTCAAGGAGCATCGGCGTGGACATCAATCGCAACTTTCCCTTCCTGTGGCGCTTCGACCGGCACTTCGCTCCCAATACAGTTGGCTGCTCCTTCACACCAAGTGACTACGAATGTTACGTGGGTCCCCGACCGGCCTCCGAGCCAGAGACACAGAACGTAATTTGGCTTCTCGATCGACATCCGAATATCCGATACATGGTCGATCTCCACAGCTATGGAGAGACCATCTTGCACAGCTGGGGCACTGACGAAAACCAGTCCGACGATCCGCAAATGAATTTCCGAAACCCTCGCTACGATGGGGTGCGGGGACGGATCAACGACCACGTCTACCAAGAGTACATCCCCGCGGCCGACGCCAAGCTGGCAGCAGGGATGGGCAAGCGGATGGCAGACGCGATCCGACGTGTGCGTGGTCGCGAATACAAGGTGAAGCAGATGGTCGGGCTGTACCCGACCACAGCCGTTTCCAACGACTACGCCTACAGTCGTCACCTCTTGGATCGTCGTAAAGGCAGAATTATCGCATACACGTTCGAGTTCGGGCGTGGTCGAGCTTCCACCCCGTTTCATCCCCCCTACGATGAGATGCGCAAAGTCATGCGCGAGGTAACCGCCGGCCTGCTCGAACTTTGCGAAAAGCTGGCGAAGGAGACCTGACGAGCCAGTGTCGATTGCTAGCCTAGATTTCCTGCCGGCGTCGCCGCGGGCTCAAGATCCCCTTGCGGCTGATGCTAAATTGATAGATGGCGTAAGACGGAGCTACTACCATCGCTCCAACGAGTACAGATGCACGCCGCTCGGTATGCGGCACTGTAAGCGGATGGAAATTTTGTTCGACTTCACGTGATGGTGGCCTACGGCTATTGTAAGAGGAGGCTCTATATGGCTATGCGCCGGGTATTTCGTTCGGCCCGGGCAAGAAGAGCGGCAAATGGAGAGTGGGTGCCAAGACGGTTTTATCCCATGCGACTCAAGCAAAAGCCTGGGACGCCGCCAAGAAGGCGGGTCGAAAAGCACTCAAGAGCGGTGGGCTGGGCCAAGCCGTACTGCACGGGCGTGATGGCGTCATCCGCACAGAACACACTTACGGAGACGATCCTCGCGGCAGTAAGGGTTGACCGTCCTTGATCCAGGGCGGATCTTTACCGCTCTATTTTGCAGCGTGGGGCATTTTGGATAGGAGAACGCAGCATGGCCACCTACCGAGTACGCCAGAAGCTGGTCGCCATCGGCGACGACTTCTGGATCGAGAACGATCGCGGGGAGCAGGTCTGTAAGGTGGACGGCAAGGCCCTGCGCCTACGCAAGACCCTGGTCTTCGAAGACGTCGCCGGGAACGAGCTTTGCGCGATCCAGGAGCGCAAGCTGCGAATCAAGGACAGCATGGAGATTGAGGACCCCAGTGGCCGACGGCTGGCGATGGTAAAGAAGGCCCTCATCGCGCCGCTGCGCGACCGCTGGGCGGTCAGCGTCGCCGACGGCCCGGACCTGGAGGTTCAGGGAAACCTCCTCGACTACGAGTACACCATCGGTGAGGGACGGGAAAAAATCGCCGAGATCTCCAAGAGGTGGTTCCGGGTAGCCGACACATACGGCGTGCAGATCGAACCCACGCAGCACGACGTGCTGATCCTAGCCATCACAGTGGCACTCGACTCGATGACCCACCCCTCGGAGTAGAATTGAGATCCGAATAGGATCTTCCTAAGGAGAAAACCGGCAGACATTGGAATGAAGACTCCAATTTTCCCACACTTGCGCTACAATGAAAATCGGTACCGAGTGATCGGTGCTAAAGTGCCCCGAGGTGCGAGAAGTGCATGAGCCCTACACGCAGGTAGCGCATCTCGGGGACTATGGTCGGTAATGCCAAAATGGGCAGACTTGCCGAAGTACGCAGTGGATCCTTATGGACAAAACTGCCTTCTACGATGTCGTGCGCGAGGCCTTCGGGCCACTCAGCCAAAGCCAGGTCGATGGCTTCGAACGCTTGCTCACCGACGCACGCCGCACCGGCATCGAGCTCCACGAACTTGCCTATAACCTCGCCACAACCTGGCACGAAACCGCAGCAACGATGCAGCCGATCGCCGAGTACGGCAAAGGCGAAGGTTACGACTACGGCGAGCCAACTGAGTACGACGGCCAGGTCGCTTACGGGCGCGGTTATGTCCAGCTCACCTGGGTCGAAAACTACGAGCGCGCCGATGCCGAGCTCAGACTCGATGGCGAACTGCTCGCCGACTTCGACCTCGCACTCGAACCGGATATCGCTTCGCGAGTGCTATTTCGCGGCTGCCATGAAGGCTGGTTCACCGGCGCCTGCCTGCCGGACTTCGTCAATGAACAAACGCAGGACTATTACAATGCGCGGAAGGTGGTGAATGGTCTCGACCAAGCCGATCGGATCAAAGCCTATGCGCTCGACTTCGAGAGGGCGCTGGTGACCGCGAACTATGGCGCGGGGCCGCGTCCCAAGCCTCGTCCACCGAGGGTGCCCTCAGTCACGATCATAGCGGAGGTGGTAAACATCAAAAAGAAACGTAGCACACGAAAAAGCCGCCGGAGGACCTAATGGCCTTTCGCCTGGGACTTGCAACGACATTGTCTTCAATTGACTTGACACTCGAGGCGGCACCGGCAGCTATTTTCCGCATGTCGATGCCGCCTGAGGGAGATGTCAGTAATCACTACTTTGCTGGCCCGTCAGCGTTGTACATGGTCGCGATAATCTTCCAGCTTCCATGTCCATGTATTTACCCGTTACTTTGGTGGTCCCGTTATCGGTTTTCTGATCCATCGAGACCCCGCCACTGTTGAACGCGAGGTCGCCGTCTGAACCGCTCTTCTTCGTCGTGAATTTAATATTGCCGTCGCCGGCTTCAAACATTGATTGGTTCACGGCCTCAACACCCTTTGAGCCTTTGTAAAGTGGCGTCTCAAACTCGTCGTAGTAGTTGCCTCGTATTCGCTAAGTTTTTCAGCAACTGAACTCTATAGCTGCGAAATCAGATTCGGAAGGCATCATATCTAAACCAGACTTCGAAGTCGGACACGCTTTATGGGATCTTTAGAGCGGGTATGTACGCGAAACTCAGGCAAACGATCAGGCGACAGTATGCACGGAAGGATGACTGGTTCTCGGCACATGGAAAGGGTGAGACCCTATCAGCAGTCAAAACTACTCCACCCGTTCTTCTATCCAGGCCATCGCCTCCTCTCTGTCGCCACTTTCAAATACCTTGAAGGCAGGGTGAGCAAAATGCGATGCGATTTTAGGGGCTATCTTCAAAATTGCACTGTCTGTTATCACGGCGATGCGGTCAATTCGTCGGTGATGATCCCTAACGAATTTCATGTGCTCGATCAGTGCGCTCAAACTTTCCCATCCGGGGAATGATGACGCCTCAATTAGCAATCCGGTCAGTTTTCCAGATTCCAGAATGTACGGGTCGACGACTTGTGCAATTTTCTGAAAGTCGTCAGCGGTCATCGCGCTTTTGGGCTGCAGAATCAGTATGTCTCTGTCTCTGAGCAGTTCGTACTCAATCATAGTGATCTCTTTGGCCCACCTACCTCATGCCCTCTTACCAGTGACCATTTCACTTCGGGAGGCATTGCACGTCGTAGGCGATTATGATCTGCTTTGGATCAGCTAGCCCCATACTCTTTAGGTCTTCCAGGCCGCTTCTCAGCTTGGTCCCAGCGTCCTTTAAGCTGGCTTCTAGTTTCGATTTGGCCGACATGCATCGCTCTTCGCTGGAGAATTCCTGGAACACCACGGTCGGGACGAGTCTCCATTCCGCCCTGTCGCTTGTAGCGGTTGGATCGACCGAGAAAGAGAAGATATGCATCAGGATCCACATCGCTATGCTCCTAAGGTAGCAGGCTTAGCTGGATCGACAAAAACTGGGCCAGGGATTGGCCCAAGGCTCACTCAATCCTCAGTAACCTCCCAACTCTTGTCGGGGTTGAAACGCGCGATATCGCGAACGATGGCGGCGGTGTTGGGGCCGAGATCCTTTTCGTAAACGATACCTGCCTGATTGACGACGAAGGTCTTGACGCCGGTCTCGCCGTATTTTGCCGGCCAGGCAATCAAGCCGAAGCCGGCGATCATGTTGTCGTTGATGATGTAATCATAACGACCACCGGCGATGTTATCGCCCTGGGCCTTGAGAATGCGGAAGTGATAGCCGAAATAGCCATCGCCCTTCTCCTTGGCTTTGCGCAATTGCTGCTCATCTACCAGGCCACCGGCAGGGCTGTCACCGTCGCCCTGTTCGGCCGGCCAGTAAAGCCCGTCGGTCTTGCCCTCGCTGCTCACCAGCTTCTGAGCGTATTCGAGGACGCCGTCTGCATCGCGATCTTCCATCGCATAATCACGCTGCGCGTCGATATAGGCACGTACCGTCTCGATTGCCTCGAGCTCATTCTCGCCGATCCGCCGGTTGATAACCTCTTCTAGCCCGGCGATTGTGTCGAAATCCCATTTACCGTCCTTGGTCTTGCGCAACGGGAAGGGGAAGGGCCAGACCTCGTCGCCAAGCAGAAGGATTCTCTGATCGCCATCCTCCTCAACGCTGAAGAGCTTAGCGGCACGTTGTCGAATCTCCTCGAAATTCTCCTTGATGTTTTCGACCTTTGCGATGGCTGCGAGGTCAAGACCCAAAAGCTTGGCGGTGCCTTCGAAGTCGTTCGCCGCGAGTTTTGCCTTGAATGCTGCAATTGCCGCTTGTGGATCAGCAAAGGCCTCAGGTTCAGAACCGATAAACCGCTCGTAGCTCTCTTCGTCCGCGGCCCATGCTGAAACGCTTGTGATTGGTGCCAGCAGGAGGCCGACACCCAATACTGTGCTGAAGACTATATGATGCAATTTCATGATCGCCTCCCTATCGCCGTCCGCCGCGACCGCCGCCGCCGCCCCGTCCACCGCGGCCACCGCCACCGAAACCCCCGCCGCCCGGGCGCCGATAAATCTTAGGGGCGCCACCGCCACCGCGGTTCATTCCGCCGCCCCTGCTGTTACCGCCGCGATTGGAGTATTTTTTGGCCTTCTGGCCGCGATTGATGTCGCCCATCGGCGATGGTTTCTTTGATCGCACATCTTTCTTGCCTCCAGGCTTCTTCTTCCCTGCCGGACGCTGGGCTGCCTTTTTGCCACCTGACGGACGCTGGGCAGCCTTTTTGCCACCGCCCTGGCTCGGCCGGTTTGCAGCCTTGTTGCCGCCGCCCTTGGCGTCTCTGTTGCCAGCCTTACCCTGCTTGCCTTGTTTCTTAAGGCCTTCCATCGTGCTCTTACGCACGTCCTTCGCCTGGCGGTTGCCTTGCTGGCTGAAGGCCGGCTTGTTGCGGTTAAGGTCGCCCGCCCTGTTCTTGAGATTGTTGCGGTCGTTAGCCTTCAGTCCCTCTTTGAGCCTGTTTCGGTCAAGCTTGTCGAATTGAGACTTGTCGAAACCCAGCTTGTGATGGTCCACATGCGCCCAATCAATATCGTTCCAATTAATCTTGCCGTTGAAGTCCCTGTTGTTGAAGCAGTTATTGCAATTGATGTCGAAGTCATTCCCCCACGGATTATCGCCACCCCAAATTCCCCAGTCATCCCAATCAATGATGGCACCCCAAATAATGCCCGTAACAAATCCGGGAAAGTAAGGAGCTGACGGATAATAATAGGAGTCGTATGGTTCCGGATAATAGGTGATCGGCGCCGGCACATAGTCCGGTTCATAAAGCATCTGCGGCTCATAAACTGGAACATAGACCTTGTTAGCGCTTGCCGGCTGGATCACGACATTGCCGCTCTCCTGCGTCACCTTTGTCTTCTCGTCGGTCTTGAGCACCCCTTGAGCAACCGCCTTGTCCCGCAATTGCTGGATAGCTTCGAGCATGTCCTTCTGCTGGTTAGTTACCACCTCTCCCAAGGTTTCCATCCATTCGAGATCATCGTTCATCATCTTGATGACCTCGGGATAGTTGAGAAGCGCGATCACGCTACCGTCCCAGTCCTGGTTCGGTTTGAGGTCGGGCTTGGTCTTGACCTGCTCGAGAAACCGTTGCGCCTGCACGATCTGCAAGGGGTAAAGCGAAGCTGCAGCAATGGCAGCAACCAGCTCGTCAGGATAGAGTGCGATGCGCGCCACCAGCACCTCCATCTCATCATCGCTCAGTGGCTCTGGCGCTGTCGCTGTCTGATCATCTGTCGTGGCGGCCACATCTTGCGTCTGCGCACTCGCGAGATTTGATAGGTTGAGACCGTGTCCAATAGCCAGCGAGATGCAGGCAGCTCCAATATATCTAATAAGTTGACCGGTTATGTTCATTGGATAGTCCGCTCTTTGTGTGTTAGTTGACGATAGAATTGGTCGCCGAAATTAATTCCGCGGATGTCCCTGGGCATATTACAACGAGAAGCAGCGTCATCCCTCGTTGCTTCGTGGGCCGCGGCGCGGTTAATCCCGGTCGCTGCAGCAATGCCAAGAAGTGTGCTATTATAACATCGCTATGACTCCGAGATGACGTTCATTTAATCGGACCCTCTTAACAATCTGAGCGAACGGCCAAAACCTATGCGCGCAATCTCGACACTTCACTCTTAGCGTTCAACTCGTAATTTTTCATAAGGCGACCTCGAAAAAATACTGGTGGTCGTGGGCGCCAAGACTTCCATCTCCTCGTTGGTAGGATTCCAATCATCACGACGGGCGATCACTCCACATTGTCATCTGGAGATGACAGTGCGCAGCGATTTAGGACAATTTGAGCAAGATCGAATCCAGGGCACGACCGGGACATTTACAACTCAAAGCAAGGCCGTACCTGCAAATCGCGCATTCTCGCCCAACAAGGTGCATAGCGACCTCTGTTGACGCGCAGGATCGCTGATCGTTACTCTGCTGAGATCATGACACGCCAGCTTCTTCTCGCCAGTTTGATGATGCTTTTTGCATGGACCGCAAGGGCACAGGAGATGCCCTGTCCATTCAAATATCCCGACACTCCAGTCAATCAGGCTCGCGGTGTGGTCGGTTGCACTCTTCAATGCGATCAAAAGCTCACTTGCCCTGGCCAACAGACGACTGACCCGCAGAAGACCCCGCCGGCGATGGCGCCGCAACCATCTCCATCCCAGTCCAACAAGCCCGCGAAGAGCAGAAGTTGCACGGAAGGAAAACACTGGAGCGCGAAAAGGAAAATCTGTGTCTCCTGTGCGGCAGGAGCCTCCTGGAATGCCGGGCGCTCGGTTTGTTCCTGTGGAGAGGGACAGTTCGTCGAACCAAAGACTAATCGCTGTATTAGTTGCCCGGAGAATTGGCGGTGGCAAAAAGGCGCCTGCGTGTGCACGCGCAGTTTGAAGTCCGCGTTGGCTGGAAAGGCTTGCTCGCCTACGCGCCCGGTCTGCATGACCGGAAGCTCGTGGGATGCCGCGAACAAACATTGTGTGGACTTGAAGCTGCAGAAGCCGAAGGCGTCACTCGAGATCGAATTCGCTCAAATATTTGCGGACGCCAGCTCTTAGGGCCTACAAATCGATGACTTCACTTGGGATTTTGAGAAGCGAACTTGATGCCTTTGCAGCGAGGCGTGACGCGAAGTTTGCGGAGATATGCGCGTTGCTTCGTGAACAGCATGGAAAGGGCAAACACGATGCCGGTGACACCCCGGGGAGTGAGATTATCTTCGAAGCGGAGGACTTTATCGAAACATGGCAGGTAAATCGCATGGACCTACCCGCCGTTCCTAACCCCACGCCATTGCAGCGTTTGCTGACAGAATATTGCGAGATCGAGAATGAGATCATAAAACGCGAGGATGAACTTGCAGCGGTTGAAGACGATTTGGATGATGACGACGACTAGCAGCCCCGTTGGGAGGAAGCAAAGTTAGGAGATCAATTTAACCGTCCTATCCGTAGTTTTTCCTTACTCTTGCTAGTAAAACCCCAGGCTCCGCGGGCCCAGTTTGGCCTATGTTGTCTAGGCTGTTAGTCGGCATTTTTTGGCGTTATTCGCTGAGGGCGTCTACCGAATGACCACGCCAGCTTTTTTAGTATTTGCGACTACACATCACTTTTCCTGGCGGCGATTTGGCATTTGATAGCAGTGCCATTCACTTGGCTCACAAGCAATACCCGGATTGGAACAGGCTAGAGATCCATCTGACGCAATCGCGCACGTCACACAGTCGCTCGTTATTATATAACACGATTTCGCTTTGTCGGCTTGAAGCTCGGAAAAGGATTTATAGACCTTGAAGGAGGGTTGCTCGATAGTGCCGGCATGCGCAGCTGAGAAATAGGAAATTGCCAGCACAACGACACAGGATGGCAATTTCGCATTCATGGGGATCACTGACCCTCTACAAATTAAGAGGCCTGTGTCGACTAAAGTTGAGCGGCGCCAAAAGTATCACAATCTCGCAAATCTTTTGCTTCAAATCCTTTCTTGAACCACCGAACTCTCTGCTCGGAACTTCCGTGCGTAAAGGCGTCGGGAACGACATAGCCCTGGCTTCGCTTCTGGAGCCTATCGTCGCCGATTTGCGCGGCAGCATTCAAGCCTTCCTCGATATCACCCTGCTCAAGAATATGCTTTGTTGCATCTGCTTCCCGTGCCCACACCCCAGCAAAGCAATCGGCCTGTAGCTCCATTTGGACCGACAGCGCATTGCTGTCGACCTCTGAGGAGGTCATACGCGCTTGGGTAACTCTCTCTGCGATGCCCAGCAGGTTCTGGACGTGATGCCCAACTTCGTGCGCGACCACATAAGCTTGCGCAAAGTCTCCCGGCGCACCCAGCTGGTTCTTCATGTCCTGATAAAAGCTCAGGTCGATGTAAACCTTGTGATCCGGGGGGCAGTAAAAGGGACCCATCGCAGATTGAGCCTGGCCGCATGCGGATTGAACGAAGTCGGAAAACAGAACGAGTTTCGGATGCTCGTAGGTTTTTCCCATGTTGCTAAAAATTTCGTCCCAAACACGCTCGGTTGAACCGAGCACCCGTGCGACAAAGTCTTTGCCCGCATCTGTCGAGACATTACCACCTGTCACGCCACCTCCGGTATCGCCGGGACTGGTTACATTGGTACTTCCTTCAGGGATCGTATAGTTCGACTGATCTTGGCCACTTGTCGGGCCTGAGACCTGACCCCCATTTAAGATGCTTAGCAGATCGATTCCGAAAATGAACTTGATTGCGAGGTAGGCCACAATCAAAATGACGATCGTGCTAAGGCTCATGCCGCGGCCGCCGCCCATCGGCAAGCGAACTCCTCCGCCACGCCCGCCGGGGAAGCCACCGCCCATTCCGCCTCCGCTGCGTTGATCCTCAATGTTGTCGCTTGGCCGTTCCTGATCGAGACGCATATCAATCTCCCATTGCCGTAGACAGGCGAGTACCCCGCTGGCGTTTAGCGTCCTATGACTTACTCAGCTTTGCGGATAGAATTTCAATTAATTGGCAGGCTAGATCCCGGGCCTTCAGTCTGGACCAACTTTCGGATTTGTCTTTGCCCATCAAAGAGGCCGAATGGCTGTCGCTACTCAGGACATCCGAATTCCTACTATCGACCACGACCGCCAAATCGCAGACGTTTGCGTCTAGACGCTCTTTGCCGCGCGCTATGTCATCTTGTGACCCAAAGAGAAATTCGACAACCAGCTTGGGACGTTTGTTCGCCTGAGCTACAAGCTTCTGAGCCGCGTCTATGGTTGGAACAAGAACGAGCGTCCGTCTATCGCCCAACTGGTCGCTGACCTGCTTCTCGTCGAATGTCCCTTCCAAGCGCCACTTTGCGGTGTCTGCAGCCAGAATAGCGATATCGCAGGGCAACTCGCTCTCGCATTGTGCAAGCATTTCTTCGGCAGTCGAGGCCGTCAGCACCTGCGCACCGGGTGGCAACGGAAGATTGAGTGGACTGGATATCAATATAGTTTCCGCGCCGAGTTCTACGACAGCTCCGGCAAGTGCATAACCCAGTTTCCCATCGGAGTATTTGGCCAGATAGTGGGCAGAGCCTATGGGCTCATGACTTGAACCGGCGGTAATAACGACTTTCCGTCCCATCAACGACCGAGACGATAATGTTTTTACCATTGCTTCTTTCGAGGCTTCCTGTGGCGCCGCCGTCCTCGAGCCCATACTGATGTGGGATGCACTCAGTGTTCCCTCTAACGCCGCCCTCACATGATCAATCAAATCTCTTTCAGCTGCTGTGACGCGCTCGCCTCCAAATCCTAAGAACCCACCTTCGGCGGAGGCTTTGGCAACGTCTTCTGCCACTGAAAGTGCCCAACTCTTGTACCTTTCCGCATCCGACGGAGATGCATTCACGGCCAGTATGCTTGCGGCTTTTTGGCTGTCTTCCAGTGCTATACCGCGAAGCATGGAGGCGGTTGGACTGTCGCCGAGACGCGTCTTTAGCCATTGGCTTGAGCGCTTCGCCCACTCCATTGCCCCCTTAGATCCGGCATGGGGATCTGGAAGTAATTCACGTATCAGCGAGCTTTCCGGATTTGCTTTGGAACCCGCAAGAACGGACTTGGTAGAGGTAATTAATTCCTTGCCGGTTCCGATCAGTCCGCTCTTAGAGGCAGACGATATCGCGAGACCGATCAATTGCGGCAAGTTCGACAGAAGTTCTAGCTCATCTTCCGTGTAGGCCATTTCGCACCCAACAAGCCCGAAATCGACGCAAGAACGTTCAACACTCCACTCTTAGTTTGTAACTCGTAGTTCTTCGTAAGACGACCTCGTAAAACTACGAGTAGTCGGAGGCCAGAGTTTGCCGGCCGCGCCAAAGCCCGATTTGGCGCGACCAACTTTTATCCTCGACTGCTAATGCGATGTCTTCAGCAACCGGCGCGGCGCCGCTCGAGTCCACCGGTTCATATTTCTGGAAGTGGCAGATGGGTATCGATTGCCTAACGCTTTCAGAGAGTGTGTGGCGACATTGTGCAAGAAGGAGATCGTTTAATGGCGAATCGTAAAGTGTTTCGTGCGGTCCCTGATAAGAAAAGCGGCAAGTGGAGAATGACGAGCGGGA
>JADMIO011575666.1_pt1 | contig 11949 bp, 6 predicted proteins | sample 8958161 | NCBI WGS metagenome assembly JADMIO01 (sample SAMN16585339, study PRJNA669376) | soil metagenome | isolation source: Crop rotation soil | place: USA: Cullars Rotation, Alabama | collected 2011
CGGGGGGGGGGATGCGGCGAAGCTGGCGCAGGCCAAGGCAATCTATGAAACGATCGGGCCGGAGGACAAGAATTTCCTGGATGCGCGGTATCGCCTGGTGAGCCTGGCGACCACGAAGTTCAGTAACATGCCGGTGAACACGGCGGAGGCCGCAATGCAGGCGGCGGCGCAGGAGCTGTTCAAGGCGTGCTCGGGGTTCATTGAGCTGCTGGACCATCCGCCAGCAACTGCGGACAAGGAGGCGGTTGCCAAGGCGCAGGGGTATCGATACGACATCTGGATCATCGAGGCGGCGACCGCGGTGAATGCGGCCGTGCATCAGGCGGACGTGGCGCTGGATCGGCTGGCGAAACTGGATGCGGCGAAGGAGAAGTTGAACGAGCAGCAGCGCGGGGCGGTGCTGCGGTACAAAATCATGGCGTACCAGATGGCGAACCAGCCGGAGAAGGCGTTTGCCGTGGTGCAGGAGTATGCGAAGGCGAACGGGCAGGACGCGATGGCGGTGATCCGGTCGATGGCGCTCTCGACGCTGGAAGAGATCAACAAGGTGGAGGCGACGGACCCCGCGCAGGCGAAGCGGCTTGCGACGTACGTCGTGCAGTTATTCGATCCGATCATCAAGCAGTCAACGACAGAGGGGAAGGGAGAGACTGCATTTGAGTACAGATTGATCCAGGCGGACATGATGATTCGGGCCGGGCAGGCGGCGGAGGCGGGGAAACTTGCGGTGGCACTGCAAGCGGAGAAACAGGGGGACATCCGGGCGTACATGACAGAGGCGCGGGCGATTTTTGCCGGGGCTGAAGCGACGAAGGACAAGGGGGAGTACGCGAAGGCACAGGATTATTTTATCCGGATATTGGGGCGGCTGACGCCGGGGTCGGAGGGGTTCTGGGAGTGCTGGCTCAGGATCGTGCAGGCGATGGAGGCGCAGCGCGGCGATGCGGCGAAGGCGGAGATCACGCAGAAGCTCAAGGACCTGCAGGGTATTTATGGGACGAAGTTCGGCGGGGAGATGTTCAAGAAGGATTTCAGCACGTTGATGCTGAAGTATGGGGTGTAAGGTAAACGCTTCGGGGGGCGACCGGCGGGGGTAGGGGTAATCGCGCATAAAAAAAGTAGGCGAAGGCCTGGGAGGAGCTTCGCCTACCGGAGGGGAGAAAATAGCATGTTCAAAACGTCACGGTCGGGGCGTTGTGGGTGAAGGCATTGGAATGTAGTTGGGCCCCCGAGCAGTGAGTTGCGATTGCTGCCCACACCCATTAAGTTATCGGCACTATCGTTCGTTATCAAGAAATATTTTCCAAATTGCCTATCTTCCGGGTTCTTCACAATCAGAAGACTCCCTGCATGAGGCGGGTTTGTGATCATAACTATTGATGGACCAGCAGGTTCTGGGAAATCGGCGGCAGCGCTTGAGCTGGCGCGGCGGCTGGATGTTCCGCACTTGGATACCGGGGCAATGTACCGGGCGGTGGCGCTGGACGCGATGGAGCAGGGGATTCTGGATGATCCGGATCGGATTGGACATCGGTGCCGGCTGATCACGATTCGGTTTGACTGGACCCGGCGGCCAGCGGTGGTGCTTTTAAACGGGCGGGACGTGTCGGAGGCGATTCGGACGCCGGACGTAACGGCGGTGACGTATCAAGCGGCCGATAATCCGTGGGTTCGCGAGGAACTGGTGAAGCAGCAGCGTGCGATCGGGGAAGCGTGCGGGTCGCTGGTGACGGAAGGGCGGGACCAGGGGACGATTGTGTTTCCGCATGCGCAGTTCAAGTTCTATTTGAATGCCCATCCTGAGGAACGGGCGCGGCGGCGGGTGGATCAGTTGGCGAAGAAAGGGATTTCGGCGGAACTTAATGAGGTGCTGGAGCAGATCGTGCAGCGGGACATGCGGGACCAGAGCCGGGCGATCGGGGGGCTGGCGCGGGCGAAGGATGCGATCGATCTCGATACGACGGATTTGACGCTGGAGGAGACGGTGCAGGCGATGCTGACGCGGATCAACGCGGGGAAGGGATCATGACCGCTGCGGCAGGGCCTGCGAAGGGAGGATATGTTTATCGGGGAGAGGGGACCTCTTCGTTGCAGCGATTGAGCTGGAACGTCGGCCGGCTGATTTCGCGGATCGTGTCGGTGCTGTTTTTCAAGCTGCACGTCTCGGGGCAGACGAATATTCCGAAGCGAGGGGGGGTGCTGATGGTGAGCAATCACCAGAGCTTTCTGGATCCGTGGCTGGTGGGTATTGCGCCGTCGCGGCAGATACATTACATGGCACGCGACACGCTATTCAACAAAAACGGCGGAATCGGCGGGTTTTTGCATTACCTGCTGGAGTTGTGGAATGCGTTTCCGGTGAAGCGCGGCAGCGCGGATCTGACGAGCATTCGCACCGCGGTGGAGCGGTTGAACGCGGGATATGTGCTGAATATTTTTCCGGAGGGGACGCGCACGGAGGATGGGACGATCGGGGCAATTGCGCCGGGGTTGTCGCTGATTTTAAGCCGATGCAAGGCGGAGCCGCCTCCAGTGATTTTGCCGACGATTATTGATGGGGCGTTTGAGGCGTGGCCGCGGGACAAAAAGTTGCCGCGGGTGATGGGGGGCTCGACTATCCGTATTCACCATGGGAAGGCAATTCCAGCAGCGGAATGGAAAGGAATGGGGGCGGAGGAGCTGGCGCGGCGGATCCGGTGGGAGCTGGTGAAATTACAGTATGAGGTGGGGAGTCAGCATGCGGAGAAGTCGCGGGCGCGGGTGTCGGAGGAGGAGAAGGCGGCGGCGGAAGGGGAAGGAGTTGGGCGGGGGCGAAAAAGAAGGCAATGATGGATCAATGGGAATCGCCGTCGCTGGAGGCGAGGCGGGTCGTGATGGCGGAGAGGAGGCGGTGGATGTCGAGGGGTTTGGGGAGAAGGTCGTCGGCGCCCAACTCTTTGACTTCGGAGATGCGGGCGTTGCGGACGTCGCCTGAGACGGCGAGGACACAGCGAAGGGTAGAGGGGCGGCGCAGACGGAGCTGGCGGAGGACATCGGCTCCGTCAGCATCGGGAAGCATCAGGTCAAGGAGCAGGACGTGCGGTTCATCGTGGAGGAGGAGATTGAGGGCCTCCCGGCCATTGCGCGCCTCCAGGACGGTGGCGCCGGCGGCGCAGAGGAGGCGCGAGGTGGCGCGGCGGGTGACATCGTGGTCTTCGACGAGCAGGATTTTGATGTCCTGAAGCGAATGGGAATGAGCGCGGCCGTCGATCAGCGCACTGTCGGGCGCGGGCGATGCCGTGGCATGGAAACCGCTGGCGATGAGTTTGGGGGGGATTGTGATGGTGAAGGTGGTGCCCAGGCCGGGCGTGGATTCGACGGAGAGGGTACAGCCCAGGGCGTCAACGAGGCGGCGGCAGATGGCGAGTCCGAGGCCCGAGCCCTTGTTGCGGTCGCGCTCCGGGTTCTGGATCTGATAAAACTCGTCGAAGATGCGGGGCAAGGCGTCGCGCGGGATGCCCACGCCAGTGTCGGAGATGGAGAGTTGCAGGGCGCCCGTGGGGGTGAAACTCGTGCGAAGGTCGATGTTGCCGACGTCGGTAAATTTCACGGCGTTGCCGAGGAGATTGGCGACGATTCGGGCGAGCTTCATGCGGTCCGTCACGAGGTGGAGGCGGCCTCCGGCGGGAGCAGACGGCACGGGATGCAAAGTGAGGTGGAGGCGTTTTTCCGCGGCGACGTGTTCGAAGTGGCGGACTTCATTTTCAAGGAGCGGCTGGAGCGGGAAGTGAGCGACCTGCAGGTCCAGCTTGCCAGTATCGAGGCGGGCAAGGTCGAGGACGTCGGAAACCAGTTCGACGAGGGAGCGGGCATTGGACTTGAGATCGTGTACAAGCGAAGGGAGTTCCTTGCGAGCAACGACAACCTGCGCCTGGTCTGAGCCAGGCGCGGCGGAACGGGCGGACTGCTCGATCAAGTCGGCGAGGAGAGAGATGGCGTTGGCAGGGGTGCGAACATCGTGCGAGACGGCGGCGAGGAATCGCGTCTTCTGGACGGAGGCTTCCTCGGCTTCGCGGCGTTTGACCAGGACTTCCTGCTGGTATTCGATGGCTTGAAGGGCGAGGGCGCACTGGGCGGCGAGCCATTCGATGACTTTGAATTCGCCATCGGTCCATTCGCGAGGCTGCTGGGAGTAGACCTCGACAGCGCCGACAACGCGGCCTTCGATAATAAGCGGCGTGGCGAGGGTGGAACGGAAGACGCGGCCGGCCGCGGGCTGGGGGATGGTGATGTCGGGGCGGGACTCGACGTCGGCGATGTAGGCAGTCTGGCGACGATCCATGACGAGGTGGGCGAAGGTCTGGGTGAACGGGACTTCCTCGCGCAGGGTGCCGTGGACGCCGAAGCCGAAGTGGCCGCGGAGAGCGAGGGAGCCATTCTGGTCGTGAACGACGGCGGCGGCGGTGACACCTTCTTCCATGACCTGGACTGCGGCCTGGCAGACGGCGGACATGACGTCGCGTTCGCTCAAGTCGGAACGGAGCCAGCGGGCGGATTCGAGCAGGGTCTGGAGGCCACGCTCGCGGCGGGTGAGTTCATCGTTGGCGGCATGGAGTTCGACGGTTTGCTGTTCGAGTTCTTCAGCCTGCTGGCGAAGTTCCTCGGCCTGGCGTTCGAGTTCTTCGGACTGGGATTGGAGCTCCTCGTTCTGTTGGACGACTTCCTCTTCGCGCTGGGCGATTTCGGCATTGGCAGTCTCGAGTTCGCTGTTGGCTTCCTGGAGGTCGGTGGTTTTTTTGCCGAGGCGCTCGTAGCCACGGACGGCAATGCTGAGGGCGAAGGCGACGGTCCACACGGTGATGATGAACATCAGGAAGAAGAGTGTGAGGGTGAAGTAATCCTGTGGGCCGTTGGCGGGCTTGGTGATGTAGGATTTGTAGAAGGCGAGGCCGGTGAAGATGAGGGCCATGGCGTACATCTGACGGAGATCGCGATGCCAAAGGACGAGAAAGAGAGGAAGGGCATAGCCCAGGGGGACGTTGTAGTCGGGATAAAGGAAGACGCGGAGATAAACCCAGAGGGCGACGGCGATGATGGTGGAGGTGAGGGCGGCCCAAAAGGGAGGTCTGTTCCTGAGAAAGATGGGGAAGCTTTCGGGGAGGGGGCTGGTTTTCATGGCGCGGCCTTTCTGTACAGGCAGGGGCCGGCGCGGAGGAAGCCAGAGGTGGGGTGTTCGGCTTTTCCCGCGAGCAGGAGGCCGCCGGGTCGGAGCGAGGAATGCAGGCGCCGCCAGAGCCTCGCGGCTGCGGGGTGCTGCAGGTAAATAGCGAAATTACGGCAGGCGATCATGTCGTAGGGGGGTTGGGGGATATGGATGAAGGCATCGGCCGACTGGAACTGAACGCGTTGGCGAAGGGTTGATTTCACGCAGACGCTGGTGGCGTGGCGGTCGAAGTATTTGTCCTGCAGATGGGGCGGGACGCCGGCAATCCAGGAATGAGGATAAATGCCGGAGGTGGCACGGAGAATGGCGCGATGGCGGCAATCGATGCCGCGAAGTTCGAGGGAAGAGATGCTTAATTCGAGGAGGCAGATGCCCAGGGAATAAAGTTCTGCGCCGTCGGAACAGCCAACAGAGAGGATGCGGGGTGCAGGCGATTCGCGGAGGAGGCCTGGGAGGGCGATATTTAAAAGATGATCGAAGACGGGGGGATCGCGGAAGAAGGCCGTGACGCCGATGAGGAGGGCGTTGAGGGCGAGTTCCATAGAGGCGGGATCCTGTTCGAGCCGCCGGATGGCTTCGACGGGCGAACGGACTTGGAGGGCGCGGAGGCAGGCGGGCATTCGTCGGCCGAGCGCCGAGGGACGGTAGGCAGCGCTGTTTAATGGGACGCGGGCGAATAGGTAATCAAGCAGGAGGCGATCCGCGGGTGAGATCACGTGAGCATGGGGGACAGGGGGGCGCGCGAAGATGGAAGGGGAGGGCGCTTGGCGCGCAGGACGCGCATAACGATCAAGCGCGAAGCCTTGCGACTTTGCACCTGCGAACTGGACATGTGTGTACTTGTCGAGTACCTGGGACAAAGGGGCTCCAGCAGGTCGTTTTCAGGACGCGACAACAGAAAGTGAAGAGGTGAGTTTAGCATTTTTCTAAGCTGTGCAACAGAACGACGAATTGTCGTGGCAGAACCTTAGGAAGGAGCCTTGGATGGGCCGATAACTCTCCTCATCCGCATGAAACCTCTCCGAACAGCGTCTGCTGTTTGAGAGTATGATCGAGCTGTCTCATGAGTTGCTGGTGAGAAGATGAACACCTCAAGAGCCGTTGCTGGCGTCTTAGGAGTGATGATGACAATGGTCGGATCGGGCGAGGCATATGGGCAATCGGCGCGTCCTTATAATCCGAACGTGGAGCGAGGGAAGTATCGGAATCCGGTGATTTATGCGGATTACTCGGATCCGGATGTGTGCCGGGTGGGGGAAGATTTTTATATGACGGCATCGTCGTTCTCATGCTTTCCGGGGCTGCCGATTTTACATTCGAAGAACCTGGTGAACTGGACGATCGTGGGGCATGCGATCACGCATTATCCGGAGGAGTTGCGGGAGGTTTTTAGAGTGCCGCAGCATGGGGGCGGGGTGTGGGCGCCGGCGATCCGCTATCACGCGGGGAAGTTCTGGATCTTTTTTGCGGATCCGGATCATGGGATTTTGATGACGACGGCAGAGAAGGCGGAAGGGCCGTGGACGCCATTGCACCTGGTGCAGAAGAGTTATGGATGGATTGATACGTGTCCGTTCTGGGATGAGGATGGACAGGCGTATCTGGTGCATGGGTTTGCCAATTCGCGGTCGAAGCTGTCGAATATTTTGTGGCTGCACCGGATGGCGGCGGATGGGACGCGGCTTTTGGATGATGGGAAATGTATCTTTGATGCGCGGGGGATTTATACAACAGTGGAGGGGCCGAAGCTTTATAAACGCGGGGGAATTTATTATGTGTTTGCGCCGGGCGGAGGGGTGACGGGGGGGTATCAGTTGGCGCTGCGGTCGAAGGAGATCTGGGGGCCCTATGAGCATCGGATCGTGATGGATTCGGGGAAGACCCAGATCAATGGGCCGCACCAGGGGGCGTGGGTGGATGCGGCAGACGGCAGGAGCGACTGGTTCGTGCATTTTCAGGAGGTGCTGCCTTATGGGCGGATCACGCATCTGCAGCCGATGCGGTGGGAGAATGACTGGCCGGTGATTGGGGAGGCGGCGAGTGGCGCGGTGAAGGGGGAGCCGGTGTTGGTGCATGCTTTGCCGGTAGTGGGGCAGAAGACCGGAGGCGTGGCGATGCCCCAGACTTCGGATGAGTTTGAGGAAGAGAAACTGGGGCTGCAGTGGCAGTGGTGGGGGGAGTATCGGGAGGAGTGGTATTCGTTGACCGCAGCGCCCGGGAACTTGCGGTTGTATGCGGCGGGTGCGCCGGCAGGGGTGATGGGGTTGTATGACCGGGCGAATCTGCTGTTGCAGAAATTTCCCGCGCGGAAGTTTACGGCGACGGCGAAGGTGGATGTGTCGCATCTTGCACCCAGAGCAAAGGCGGGACTTGTGCTGGCGGGGAAGGTGATGGCATCGCTGCACGTGGAACGGTTGGGTGACAATGAAACGCGCCTCGCGCATACCAGTTTTGCATATCGCCCTCCCGCTTCTCCACGCGGCACGACGGACGCAAAGCGGTTTGATGCGCCGCCGTATGGGCCCGTGCCCGCCGTCACCATTACGCCGCCGACTCCATTTCCCGCCCCTTCAACGCAGGCACCTGCAACGCAGGGAGATAGTGAGAATGCGCATGTGAACGTGGCGGGCACGACGCTCTATCTGCGGATGACATGTGACGAGATGGCGGTCTGCACGTTCTCGTACTCATTAGATGGAAAGGAGTATCGGGTGCTGGGGAAAACGGTCACCGCGGTCAATGACACGTGGATCGGGGCGAAGGTGGGATTGTTCTGCAACGCGGTGGCAAGTACCGCACCAGATGAGAAATCGACCTTCATTGATGTAGATTGGTTTCGTTTTGAATGAGGCACGACTACAGTTCTACGACCAGCACTTCGTGATCCACCATTTTTTCAACGACAACAGATATCCAGCCGGCTTGCTCAACTGGCTCCAGGTTGTTGCCTGAGACCAGGCAGCGAATGCCGTGGGCTTTGGCGCCTTCGGGGAGTTTGAGGCGGATTTCCACGGGGCCGATGGGGATTAGTTCGTCCGCGGGGGCGCGCCAGGCGGCTTCGTTGGTGAGGTTGACGAGGTGGAGGATGAGTCGGCGGCCAGGGTCGGATTGTGTGTAGAGTTCGCAGTCGATGAGGCCGGGGCCTTTGACGTCCAGCGGGATGCTGTTGCGGGCGGCCCAGCGGACCGCGTTGGCGAGGAGGGTGGCGTGGTCGGGGAGGTGGTCGAGGGCGTAGCGGCGATCGATGTCGGCGGCGAAGGTGACGATGCGGGCATTGCCGGCTTCGCGAACGGTGATCGCGGGGATGTTGGTTGAGGGCGTGCGCATGTAGGCGGTTTCGGGTGGGTAGGCGGGGAACGAGGGAATGAAGGTAGCGAGGACGCTGGCGTCTGTCGCGGCGGTGAGGGTTGGGCCGAGGGTGCCGCCGAAGGGCAGGATGTCGGTGTCATCGAAGCCGGCGAGGAGCGGGTGGCGCGGCTCGGGGGAGTTCCGTTCGTTGGGGATGTGGGGGCCGGGGATGCGGCCGCGCATTTCGGGGGAAAGGCGGAGGTAGGAATGGGACGCGGTAGCGTTGGCTGCGCCTGCGGCACCACGGCCGCGCGGGGTTTCGGGGCGGATGCCGGTGATGCCCAGGAGGTCAGCGAGGGCGGGGGTTTCGCGAGGGGCGCCATAATTGTCCATGAGGCCGGTGGATCCGGTGGCGATGATCGATTTGCCGGCGCCGGTAAATTTCTTGATGGCGGTGACCTGGTCGTCGGTCAGCACGCCGATGTTCGGGAGGATGAGGGTGGTGAGAGTGGCGGCGTCGCGTTCAAGGTTGTCGAGGTGAACAGGGACGAAGGGAATGCGGGCGCGGAGCAGGGCCTGGCAGAAGCCGCGGAAGGGTTTATCGACGAGTTCCTCGGCATTGTCGCGGCCGAAGAAATCCACGTTTCGTTGAGACCAGGCGATGCCGATGGGGGCGATGGGGCGGCGGTTGATCAGGTAGCGTTCGTTCGCTTGATGCCATTTCATGATGGGTTCGGCGGTGTTGTAGGCGCGGCGGTCTTCCTGGTAGGCGCTGACGTGGTGCCACCAGGGCTGGATGCCGCCGGCCATGCCGGAGAGCATCCACATGCGGGCCTCGACGGCGGGCTTAGCGGTGAGACGGAATTGCGGGCGGCCGTGCTGGTACATGGCCATGCTTTCGGGCATCACTTTGTCAGGGCCGAGAACGCTGCGGACCAGTTTGCCCGCGACGGCATTGTCCTGGATGCCCCAGGCGTCGCGGCGGGACTGGTTGTCGAGCATGATCATGTCGGCGCGTTCACAAATGCCCTTCAAATCGCGGAAGGTGGAGCTTTGGGAAGAGGCGTCTCCGCCGGTCATGCCGACCCAGATGCACTCTTTGCCGCCGGCGTCGCGGGTGACTTTGTTGAAATAGTCCCAGACTTCCCGGCGGCGGGAGTAGGACCATTCAATCCAGCGCTGGAAGTTTTTGTCATTCCAGTCGCGGCGCTGCGGGAGTTCGAGGCTGGCGAAGGCACGGAATTTTTCGCGGCAGTGCGGGCAGTAGCAGATGGTGTTGCGGTCGAGACCGGCCCAGGAGTTGTCGGTGAAGCCTTCGGGGTGGGAGCGTTCAATGATTTCACGCAGGATGCCGGGGAGCCATTCGGTGTAGTAAGGGCTGTTAATGCAGGATTGGTACTGATCGCCGGCGCGGATGACCTGGCCGTTAATGTCCACGGCAAACCAGTCGGGGTGGGCGCGATAGAGGGGTTCGAATGCGCGGCTGGAATCCATGCGGGCGAAGACAACAAGGCCGTCGTCGTGCGCGGCTTTGGCGAGGTCGCCGTAAAGGTCGCGATCGCCCAGCCCCACGGCACGGTGGTGGAGTTCGAACTTGCTGGGGTAGTAGGCGAAAATGCCGCCGGCGTTGATGACGACGCCCTGGACGCAGGTGCGTTTCCAGTAGGAGCGCCAGAAGGGGATGTCGTAGCGGGCGACGTCGGCTTCGGTGATGTTGGTCTGGCCCCAGCGGAGTGTGCGGCGGTACCAGGGGAGTTGGGCGGCGGGGGCGGTTTGCTGGGCTTGAGTGGGCGAGGTGTTGTTGCCGATGGCGGCGGCCGCGCTGAGGGCGGCGACGGTTTTGATGAATTCGCGGCGGGTGGTGTCCATAAGGCCTCACGATAGATGGGTGCATTCTGCACAACGCGCATGCTTGTGGTTTCTTCCCTCTTCCCCGGCAAGTTGAAGGAGCGTGTACAATGCGTCGGTGCCATTGGAGGAACGATGATGCTCACTTCCCGCGCGATTGCGTTAGCGCTTTTTGCGTCCTCAACGGCTCTGCTTGCGCGTGGTGCTGATCCTCTGAGTGTGACGTTCACTCAAGGGAAGCAGGAGCACAAATTGTCCCTGGCAGATTTGAAGTCCATTGCGCCGAATGTGCCGGGCGATTGGTCGCCGTATAACTTTCTTGTCATCGAGTGGCGAGCGACCTCTTCGGAGCGGTTTCAACTGGAGCTGTTTGCCAACGATGGCGAGGGGGGAAAGGAAGTGATGGTTGCGAAGCGGATTTCGCCGTTTCAGGGGGCGTGGGTGCGGGCGAGTGTGCCGCTGGAGTTTTTCAGGAAGCCGGCGCGGGAGGGGTTTGATCTGGCGGCGACGTTCAACAAGCATCGGGACTCGTACTGGATAAATATCAATTTCGGCGGGTGGGGGCCGTGCAAGAATGTGACGGCACTTGGTTTCCAGATGGAGACACCGATTGGGTCGGGCGGGAAGCCGCCGATGATTGAAATTCGCTCGGTGAGCCTGGCGAACGAGGATCCGGGGGATGGGGTGCTGGAGCCGAAGGTGGTGGTGGATCAATTCGGGCAGTGGAAGCTGACGGAGTGGCAGGAGAAAGCGCATTCGCTGGAGGAGTTGAAGAAGGCTTGGGATGCGGAGGCCTCGTCGCTGCAGTTTTTGAAGCCGATGGTTGTGCAGGATAAATACGGCGGGTTTGCGGATGGTCCATTGAGTAAGGCAACTGGTTTCTTCCGGCTGGAACAGTCGGAAGGCCGGTGGTGGTTCATTGATCCCGAGGGCCGGCGGTTTTATTCGACGGGGTTCAATGGGATCGGGACGGCGTCGGCAACGCCGACGGCAGGGCGGGAGTCTATTTTTGAATCGCTGGCGAATGCGTCTACGCCACCTACTGCTCCTGGGCTGGGGCGCGGAGGATTTGGCGGCGGCGGGTCCTTCTATACGAGCAACCTGCAGAAGCGGTATGGGGCGGATTTTAATGCGGCGTGGGGCGAGATGACGTTCAGGCGGATGCAGGCGTGGGGCGTGAACACGGTGGCGGGGTTTGGGAATTCCCCTCTGGCGGCGATTACCTCGGGCGGGGAAAAGAAGGCGTACACGGTGATGCTGCGGAATTGGGCAAGCGGCGGGGGCGCACGCGGCGGTGGGGGCGGCGCGAACAACACCACGATCATGGGGTTGCCGGATGTGTACGCGATTGATTTTGAAGAGCGGGTTAACACGGTGGCGCAGCAGCAGTGTGCGGCGGTGAAGGATGATCCATATTTACTGGGGTATTTTGTGGGGAACGAGCCGCCGTGGCCGGGGCGGGAGTCGCTGTTGTGTGATGCGATCCTGGCGGGGCCGCAGACGACGTTGAAGGCGCGGCTGATCGAGGCCCTTGGACCCGGTGACACCCCGGAGCGGCGGAAGGCGTTTGCGTACGAGGCGTTTGAGCATTATCTGGCCGTGATCAATGC
>JADMIO011294238.1_pt1 | contig 11947 bp, 10 predicted proteins | sample 8958161 | NCBI WGS metagenome assembly JADMIO01 (sample SAMN16585339, study PRJNA669376) | soil metagenome | isolation source: Crop rotation soil | place: USA: Cullars Rotation, Alabama | collected 2011
GCGCAGCGGTCAAGGCGAGCATTCCCGCCAAAACGACCGTCAAACCCCAGGAAAACAAACGCGTGATACGCAACGCAACCATCGACCGAACGCCGATCTAAAGCCGCATCGCCTCCCGCCCAATTAACCTTAAACTCGCGTGGTATCGTTGCCCTGTCAACCCTGAAATGCCAAGATTTCGATCGGCTTAGCACGCACATCAAATGTCCACGGCCCTGCCAGATGCGGGCACGGAAGTGCTGAAGCCTGGCGATCGCATGCCTGATTGGCGGCACGCCTATCGCGTCCTCTCCGGCAGGATGAATGCGGGAAGCTGCCTTCTCGAGGTCGTTCCATCGGCAAGGAACGAGCCCTCGCGAGAAACCCGACCGCGAATGCCGCGTTCGAGCGCACAGCCGAGTGCGGCTTCACTCACTCGCGATCCTTCGAATCCGCAGTTTGCCCGACTGTCTCCGACGAGGCTTGCACGCTCGCTTGCAGCCGAGGCAGGAACTCCCACATGTCTCGGTTGAGTTTGGTCATGCCCTGAATGGCCTCCGCCAAATGGTTGATGCGGGCGTCATCCATCGTGCGGACCTGGCCGAGTTGAAACTTGCCCCGCACCTCCTGCATCCGGATGGTGTGGGTGTGCGTGATTTCTCCCTTCTCATTGAGCGTGTACATGCAATGATTGAATTCGTTACGGATCTTCGTCAGCTCGTTGAATTGCGCGATGATCCGGTCCAACGTCTTTTGCACGGCCCTGTCCTTGATCTTGATCTTCGCCAGCCGTTCGACCAGGTCCAGGCGCGCCCGCGTCGTGTTGAGCGTGGCAAATACAATTGCTGCAGATGCCTCGTCGGTATTCATTAGGATCATCAGGACATAGATGAACATGCTCTCGTTGTTGGCCCAGGCGTAAACCAGGTTACCAATCAGAGCCATGATGAAGGTACGACGATTGGCGGTGCTGTGCGCCGCGGCTTCGATCGCGGCGAAATCCGGTTTCGGAGGCAGCTGCGACACGGACCATCCCCGTCGTTCGAAGCGGAGCACCCGGCCCAAGCAGCGGTCGTCCTCGACCTCGCCCTGCGCCTGACGCTGCCCCGCCTCCCAAGGCATCGAATGAGAATATCAGAGCGACCGAACATATCGTACAATCGGCCGTGCCCGGAACAAATCATTCAGCCAGCAGTTCGATGGGTACGGAATGTTCGGTCTATGGAGGACCTATCGAGGGCGCCGCGCCGCGACGGCACAGATCGTTCCGTTGCTCGATGGGACACGCCACCGCCTGGGCAGTCTTCCCGATTCCATCTGGCACGACCCCTATGTCGTCGGGTTTTTGGGGATGCTCATCACGATGATTGCGACGCGTGCGGCCGGCTCGCTCGGCAGGGACGACCTTGCCGCCGTCCAATCGAAGGTGTGGGCCGAGATCACCGGCGCGTCAGGAGATCTCTTCGGCGAAGAAATCTGCTTCTATGATGCAGCCTATGACAACCGCTTCATCTCCGGCTGCCGCAACGCCGAGCTGTTCCTTCATGCGCTTCATGTCGCCACGCGCCAAAGCGCCCAAGAGCTCGGCATGGAGGCCGACACGCCGTTGATTTCGGCAGAAGGCGACGTCAGATCCACGCTCTGGTCGCGCTATTTCGATGCTCATCTCGGTGGGCCGACGGCTGGCGCGACGACGTGATGCTCGCCGGCAGCGCGAAGATGCTCACGACTCGCGGAATGCCCGTGACATGCTGTCCTTGATCGGCTGCATCAGATACTCCAAGAACGTCCGTTCGGTGGTCTTGATATAGACTTCCGCGGGCATGCCGGGCTTGGGCTTGAAATTCTCCATCGGAGGCGGCTGATGTTCGTCGAGCGCGATCCTGACGACATAAACCTCCCTGCCCTGCACAGTTTGTAAATCATCGGGAAGCGCGTCGGCCGACACGTATATGACCTTGCCCGAGAGCGTCGGTGTTGTGCGCCGGTTGAGGGCCGTCAGGCGGATCGAGGCCTCCTGCCCGACCTTGACGTGATCGATGTCCTGCGGCCGCACACGCACCTCAATAATGAGACCGTCGCGCAGCGGCAGGATTTCGAGAATGTTCTTGCCCGGCTCGATCACGCCGCCGGTCGTATGATATCGCAGCTTCACGACAATGCCGCGCACCGGGGCTGTGATATTCACGCGGCTGAGCACGCCTTGCTGCGAACGGATGCGCTCGCGGACATCGGCGATTTCCCCTCGCGTGCGATGGAGCTGCTCCACCGCCTCCTTGATCGCCGCGGTGCGCATGCTGAGAATCTGCTGCTGCGTCCTGGCAATCTGTTCCTTGGCCTCGCCCATCTCGCCATCGAGTTTGCCGACTTCACCGTGCAAGCCGGCTTGTGCTCGCTGGAGAGCCAGGATTTCCGGCTTGCGCACAAGCCCGCCCGGCAACAGAGAGCTCTTGGCGGCCAATTCTTCGCCGATGAGCTGGATTTGACGCTCGACGGCCTTTTTTTGCGTTTCCGCCGCCGTGACACGCTCTTTGATAGCGCTGATGCTGTCTTTGAGAGCCGCAACGTCCGCTTCGAGGTTCTTTCGCCAAGCTTCGAACGTCAGTTGCTGTGCCCCTACGATGGACCGGACGTCCGGATCATCCTTGTTGGCCAGCAGGCTGGCTGGGTAGATGACCTCGGGCTGGTCCCTTATTTGCGCGATCAGCCGGGCTTCCATAGCCTCGTCTCGCATATGGCGCAGCAGCAGCCGGTCGAGCTCGGCTTTGGGAGCCGTCTCGTCGAGTTGAAGGAGCGTCTGGCCCTCCTCCACCAGATCGCCTTCGCGAACCAGGATGTCGCGGATGATGCCGCCCTCGAGGTGCTGAACGATCTTGTTCTGTCCGGTGGTCACGAAGGTTCCGAAGGAGATAACCGCGCCGGCAATCGGCGCACTGTTCGCCCACACGCCGAAGCCCGCGACGAACACCACAATGGCGAGGAAACCCAGCACCGTAGGCATGTAGGTCCGCCGTGGGACGTCCGCGTACCACTCGCGGACCGCTATGACTTTCCGTGGCATTTGTCCTCTCCCGTCGGGCCAACGCTCACGCGTCCAGTCGCGGAGCCTCGCTGCTGCCATTGACTGGTACTTGGCCGTTGCCCGGCGCGCGGCCACTGAGCAGCGGCATGATGTCGTCACGCTTGCCGATCGCCTGTGCCGTGCCGTCCTTGAGGATCATGATCCGGTCGACGCTCTGCAGCAGGGATGGTCGCTGCGTGATGGCCACGACGGTGATCTTCTTTTCCTTTGCGCGGGTGAGTGCGCGCGCCAAGGCGATTTCACCGGCGGCATCGAGGTTCGAGTTCGGCTCGTCGAGAACGACGAGGCGTGGACTGCCGAAAAAGGCCCGCGCGAGGCCGATTCGCTGTTTCTGCCCGCCCGACAGGGGGCTGCCGTCAATGAGAACCGGAGTCTCGTATCCGGCCGGAAATTCGGAAATCATCTCGTGCACGTCCGCGAGTTCGGCCGCCTCGAAGATCTCCTCATCGGTCGCATCTTCGCGCATGCGCGCGATATTCGCCTTGATAGAAGCTGGGAAGAGATTCACGTCCTGCGGCAGATAGCCGACATTTTCGCCGAACTGACGCGGGTCCCAGTTGCGCAGATCCATCCAGTCGAGGCGAACATTGCCCGCGGTCGGCGCGATCGATCCGACGAGCATTTTTCCCAGCGTCGACTTGCCCGCACCGGATGTTCCGACGATCGCCAGCGATTCACCCGGCGCGAGTTGAAACGACACGCCGTTGAGGATCACTTTCTTGGTCGTCGGCGGCACGTACAGAATGCGCTCGACGGCGAGCAAGCCCGAGGGCTTGGGCAGCCGCAACCGCTCCAGATTGAGCGGGGAATTCTGCAGCAGAGTCTTGATGCGCGCATACGCTGAGCGCGCGTGAACGAACCCGCGCCATCCCTCGATCGTGCCCTCGAGCGGCGCCAGAGCTCGGCTGCCGACAATCGACGCGGCAATCACCATGCCGCCCGTGACCTCGTCATGCAGCGCGAGCCACGCGCCCCAGCCGAGAATGGCCACCTGTGTGCAGAGTCGCACCAGCTTGGAAATCCCTGCCAGATAGGTGTTGCGGTCCTGCGCAACCACCTGGGCCTTCAGCGACTCCGCTGTTTCACGGCCCCAGATCAGCACGCCTTCGGGAATCATTCCCATGGCGTTTATGACCTGCGAGTTTCGCGCCATCGCGTCGGCCGCCAAATTGGCGCGCGTCGCGTACGCATTGGCTTGAGCGAATGGAACTGCCGTCAGCTTTTGGTTGAGCAGCGCAAACACGATGAGGGCAAATCCCGTCACCGCGACGATCAAGCCGAGTTGCGGATGGATCATAAAGACTGCGAGCAGGTAAAACGGCGCAACCGGCGCATCCAACATCATCAAGATAACCGGACCGGTGATGAATGCGCGGAGTTGCTGCAGATCGCCCAGCGTCTGGAATTCGCGGTTGATCCCGCTTTGCGAGGCCTTTGCCGCCGCGCTCAATACCGGCGCGCCCAACCTCGCCTCCGTCTCGGCCGCAACCCGCGTGAGAATCAGCCGACGGATCATATCGAGGAACACGTGCGCAACGATCGCCGACACGACCACGATCGACAGCATCACAAGAGTGTCGATGCTGCGGCTGGTGTAAACCCGGTCGGAGAGCTGAAAGAGATAGATCGGCAACGAGAGAATCAACAGGTTGGCACACAGTGAGAAGACAGCGACAACGGCGAGCTTGCGCCGCGCCACCGCCAAGCCGCTGCTCAGGACTTTTTGGAAGTCACGGTCGGCTGCCCGCTGCTGCAGGGCCGCAGCAGCGCCGGCCTTGGCGGCCACCGCCGCGTTCGCACCGTCGGAACCGCTGGCGCCGCTGGCTCCGTTCACCCCATCCGCTCCGTTGGCATCGTGCGCACCATTGGCACCGTCCGACCGGCTGACGCCATTGGCCGGCGCGCCGGCCGACCAATCGTTCGGCGCTTGTGTGATCCCGTTTTTCATGGCTACCCCGACACTGGCTCCTGCGTCCCTGCGCGTTGCCGACCTCGGTGGTTAATGCATCACCGTTGCCACGCCGTCGTTATGGTGCTGCGGGTCTGGCGAGGGGACGACGGTCGTATGCTGATTTTGATCTGGGTGTTCCAGCACCGAGGTAAATGCGACGATTTCGGGGGCGAGCTGACTCGGATCTTGGCCGACGATCTTGCCGTCGTTGCCGATGATGTTGGTCTGGATCAGAATCATGTCGTTGTAGTAGTTGCCTTGCAGATACGGAGATTCGATGCTCCCCCCGTCGATGATCTGCGCGGAATTGACCGTAATGTCGTGGCCCGTACTCACCGATTGCGTTGCGCCCGATGGCGCCGCGGCGTCGCCGTTGAGCTGTACGGTGTTGACGTTCGACACGACATTGGTTTGCGAAATGTAGTTGACGTCGTAGTAGTCGCCGGTCACGAGCAGAACATGGAGACTGCCGAACAGGTCGGGAAACGCGTTCAGCAGGGCCGCACCATCGAGGGTTCCCGCGTGACCTTCGAGCGCCTGTATCACCGCCATCGCGTCCGGAGTGAACGCCTGGTAGCTGTGATTTCCCATGTCGGTAATGCTGGCATCATTGACTAGGCTATTCCCGCCGCCGCTGGCAGATTGTGACGCGTATCCCATGCCGTTGAAATTGATGTTGTTGTAGTCGAGCAGCACGTTCTGCTGGTAGATCAGATTGTCCTGATGGTAGTTGCCTTCGACAATAATGAGGTCGTAATTCGCCGTCAGATTCTGGAACAGGGCCGTGTTAAGCAGCGTGTTTCCACCCGCGATAACCTGACTCTCGCCCATATAGCTCGTCTGGTAGACGACGTTGTTGTTGGAAAGATAATTCGTCTGGATCAGCGAATGGATATCGAACAGGCTCCCATGGAGCACGTCCGCCGACCAATTTAGGCCGGAAATCGTGCCGACAGATTCTCCGGATGGCGTCAGGGTCAGAACGTCATTCTTGAAGTCGGCAACGTTCTGAATCGTATTCGGCGCAAACGCCGTGGACCCGTCCCCGGCAACGTGATTGAAGCCGTTGAAGACATTGGTCTGGATGATGGCGGACGTCTGATAGTAATTTCCGAGCACGGCGAGCGAGACGGACAGGCCCTCAAAATTGGCAAGCACCGCATCATTGGTGGTGATGTCGGAGCCGACCGAGATGTGCTGAATGCTGTCGTGCGAGTGATCGCCGGAGGGAGGCGGCGGCGGCCCGGCAAACGCCTGGTTGCCGGCATCGATGGCAGTATTGATGAGATCGGTCGCCAGCTGATGCGGATCGGTCCCATCCGTCGCCGCCATGCCGTTGACATAGACGCCGGGCTGGACCGCATACGAAGCATCACTGGCCAGCACCACGAGCGGATGCGCGTCGTGATTGTCGACGAAAGTTTTCAGATTGTTCGTGGTGGCAGTGGTCAGATCCAGATCGGCCGGTATGGCATTCTGCGCCTTGTCCAGCATTGAGACCATCATCTGACTGGCAAGGTGTTCGTTTGTGGCCACAACGTCGGCAGGCGCATTCACCGCGTTGTTGTTGACCATCACGTTGATCTGGCGGACATCGATCAATTCCTGATCGCCACCCGGCTGGTAGGTGACGGTGATCGTCAACCCGTCGCCCCCGACATCCCCGAGGGGCACGATGGCGGGTGGGAGGGGGAGCGCCGGCGAGCCCACGTGCAGCGTGTGCGCGTGGGAATGCGGCAGGCCGTAGTGTTTGTAAATCGGCGACACTCGCCAGAAATACGGCATCGGCAGCACAAGCTGCGGCAGGCCGAGCCCGACATTCGGCAATTCGTCCGGGAGCGGCAAACGGTGCATGGGATCGAGGGTTGCGCCGACGTCGGACTCACCGACGAGGCCGCTGCCGCCGCCCTCGAACATGATCTTGATAATGAAGTTGTCGGCCGGGGGAGCCTGCAAATACCCGGCGAAGTGCCAAATGAGTTCGCTGACGCTTGCGGAGGAGGCCATGATTCTCTCTCCCTACGTGGCTGGTGCAGCCACGCAGTTGCAAAGAACTAAGCGACGCGAACCCACCCCCGTGCCAGTTCTGTCGAACTTGAGAAAATGGCCCGCGCGGCGTGCCGCGCGGGCCGGTCTCGATAATTAGTGGCCCATATGATGGCCGGCATCACCCACGGACACGTGCGAGTCGCCGCCCGTGATCGTCGTGGTGAAGCTGTTGTTCTGCAGGTTGGCGCCGAGAACGATGCTCTGGGTCAGCGCATCGGCCTGCGCAGCAGTCGACGCACCCGCCGTCAGTGCTCCCGTCGCCAGGGCGCCCTGATTCACGTCGCCGACCTCGGCGTGCGCCACGTCGACGGCCACCGACGTCACGGTCGACCCGGTTGCGCTCACGTAGTCGCCGTACGAAATGTTGTTGCTGACCAGGCTGTTGATCTGGTCGAGGGCGATTTCGGTGTTGGTGCCGGCGTGGTCGCCGTAGATCATCTGGTCGATGGTCTGCGGGATATTCAGGACCGCGCCATCGAGGTTGTAGACGTCGCCGATGAGGGGCGTAAGGCTGGCATCCACGTTCACGTGCACGTCGACGCTGTTGTAGTTGGCATTGACGTTGGCGTTGGCGTTGCCATTGAAGTTGCCGTTGGCATTGAGATCGGCGTTGGCATTGTAATTGCCGTTGGCATTGAAGTTCGAGCTGGCCTGATACTGGCCCTGGCCCTGGTGTTCACCCTGGCCCTGACCTTGGCCCTGGCCTTGCGCCTGGGCCTCGAGCTGCGCTTCGAGCTGGGCTTCGAGCTGGGCTTGGGCTTCAGCCTGCAGATCTAATGACATGACGTGTCTCCATCGTGCGTGAAGACACACCGTTGCTTTTCGTCAATCGCTGATCTTCTGCGTCTGCGATTCCACGAAAGCTCTACGGTCGCTCTTCACACCAGTTGAAATGTTTGGGATTTAACGTGGCTTGAATTCGGATGATCGGTGCGGAAACCGCTGTCCGCAAAGCCGCAAGACAGTCGAGCTCCTGCGCCAATCGGATTGTTTGATTGGTCCCTTTCTGGTCGCGGCGCCTCCCCGGTTCGGCGCGCGCGCTTCGGACTGCCCGAATGCGTTACCACGCCGTACTCGGATGGTGAGCCGACACTGAACGAAAGTGTATATATCGTTCGATAGTCGCCGCCGGTGGTCGCGACGCGTCACTCGTCGAGGACTACGGAAATCTGGTCGGCCAAGCTCCTCAACTCATACTGAAGCGCGGCGTCGTCGGAATATCTGGTCGCGGCTTGCACGAGTTGGATCACGATCCGTTCGAGACGTTCCCGCACATCGAGAGGCAGTTTCATCGTGCCGGCACTCTCTGTCTCGGCAGGCCTTATTGTGCCGGTGTCGCGCTGTTTGTCTCGAAGCCCATCGGGTGAGGAGGGGAATGTCATTTGGTCGTAATCCAAACGGGGGATGCTGGGACTGCCGGAGACCTCGAAATTGGATCAAGGCCGTCGCGAGGCCGCAAAGCTGTCGTTTTTAAATTCATCTCTTGACACACAAAAGCCACGACCGGTAAAAACGTACAAAAATCCACAGTTTTCGCTGACTGTCGACAGGTCCTTGCAAGCCGTCGGACAAGCATCCGGCAGCTGCGAATGGCTCTCGCGTGATCTGAATCGGCCTCTTGTATGTTGGAGGTGGTCGATGAGTGCGAGTGCGCGTGCCGCCAGTATTGTGATCGCGGACGCTCAGCCTTTGGTTGTGCGTGGATTGCTTTCCATCCTCAAGGGTGAGAGCGACTTCACCGTCCTGGCGAGTTGTCAGGACGGCAATGCCTGCCTGCAGGCAATTCGCGACCTCTCGCCCACGCTGGCTGTTCTCGACATGGCCCTGCCCGGCCAGAACGGGCTCGAGGTGCTTGCGGCGGTCAAGCTCGATCGCCTGGCAACCCGCATTGTGCTTCTGTCGAATGAATATTCCGAGGACCAATGCACCCGCGCAATTGCCCGCGGTGCCTACGGCGTTCTCTGCAAGGGCGAGACACTCGGGGCGCTGCTGCGCGGCCTTCGAGAGGTTGCGAGCGGCTCCATGCTCCTGCCGCCAGCCGGACGTTTCACGCAACCCAACAACACGCTGAAGCTGAGCGACCTTTCGACCGTATTGACGGAGCGCGAGCGGGAGGTCGTTCGTTCGGTGTGCGCCGGCCTGTCGAACAAGGAAATCGGGCGCCAACTGAGGCTCACAGAAGGCACCATCAAAATGCATCTGCACCACATCTATCGCAAGCTCGCGATTCAGAACCGCACGGCCCTTGCGACCCTGGGCCAGCACAGGAGTCCCGTGCATCCGCGGACCAACGGCTCGCTCGCCCTCGCGAACCCCTCCAGAAATCTCGAGACGAGCCTCGGCACGATCGAGGACGATCTGCTGGCAGGCAACGAATGAGCGGTTCGAAGACCCGGCAGCGTTGATCTACCGATCGAATGCCGGATCGACGGGCACGCGGTAGCCGTTGGCGAGACGGTTGGTCTCGTTCGCCATGCCGACGACGGCCATCAGCTCGGCGAACATCGTGTCCGTCATGCCGGCCTTGCGCGCCGCAGCCGTATGGCTGGCGATGCAGTATTCGCAATTGTTGGTGACACTGACGGCGACGTAGATCATCTCCTTGACGAGCGGATCGAGCGCGCCCGGCGCCATGACTTCCTTGATGCTCTCCCAGGTGCGCTTGAGCGTCTTCGGATCGGACGCGAGATATTTCCAGAAATTGTTCACGTCGTCGATCTTGCGGGTCTGCTTGATGTCGTCGAACACCGAGCGGACTTGCGCCGAGGCATCGTCATAGCTGATCGGCTTGTGCGGGGACATCGGGACTCCTTTTGAGCGGGCAAGCTGCCGAGCCGGCAATCCGGGCTCACGCCGCGTCTCATGTGCTGTCGCAGGCGCGGGGTGTAATTCGTCGGATCCGATGCTGCTAGCGTCCTTGCCGGCCCTTCAACATTCCGGCAATCCCGAGATCCTCGTCAAGATCGGGCCAGTGAATGCCCATCGGCATGATCTCGAAATGTGCTCGCTCGGCCGCCGACGCGCGTTGCAATCGGGGATACCACGCCAGCGGCGTCGCGATCTTGCGCCCGTCCGCCAGCGTGACGACGAGATCGGTCGCGGTGAAGTTCACCGCGACGGCGCGCAGATCGCCAACGTTAATTTCCAAAGTGCTCATTCCAAGCGTCCAGAAGCTCTTGGCGGTTCCGCCTGAAGACCGTAGGCAACCGCCCCCTCGCCTCACAATGGCAGATTGTCGTGCTTGCGCGGCGGCATCTCTACCTGCTTGTGGCGCAGCATGGCGAGCGCGCGGGCGATGCGTCGCCGGGTCGAGTGCGGCATGATGACGTCGTCGATGTAGCCGCGCTCGGCGGCGGCGAACGGCGAGAGGAAGCGCTCCTCGTATTCGCGCGTGCGCGCCGCGATCTTCTCAGGGTCGCCGATGTCGGCGCGGAAGATGATCTCGACCGCGCCCTTCGCCCCCATGACGGCGATCTGCGCCGTCGGCCAGGCATAGTTGAGGTCGCCGCCGACGTGCTTCGAGGCCATCACGTCGTAGGCGCCGCCGAAGGCCTTGCGGGTGATCACGGTGACGAGCGGCACGCTCGCCTGGCTGTAAGCGAACAGAAGCTTCGCCCCGTGCTTGATGAGGCCACCGTATTCCTGGTCGGTGCCGGGCAGGAATCCCGGCACGTCCACGAAGGTGACGATCGGAATGCCGAACGCGTCGCAGAAGCGCACGAAGCGCGCGGCCTTACGCGAGGCGTCGCTGTCGAGCACGCCGGCGAGCACCATGGGCTGATTGGCGACGAACCCGACCGTGCGCCCGGCGACGCGGCCGAATCCGGTCACGATGTTGCGGGCGAATGCCTGCTGGAGCTCGAAGAAATCGCCTTCGTCGACGACCTTCAGGATCAGCTCCTTGATGTCGTACGGCTTGTTGGGGTTGTCGGGAATGAGGGTGTCGAGCGAAGGTTCCTCGCGCGCGACGTCGTCGTGCGAGGGCCACTCGGGCACGCCGTCGGCGCAGTTCGCCGGCAGGAAATCGATCAGCCGGCGCATCTGCAGCAGGCACTCGACGTCGTTCTCGTAGGCGCCGTCGGCGATCGAGGACTTGGTCGCGTGCACGGACGCGCCGCCGAGCTCCTCGGCCGTCACGACCTCGTTGGTCACCGTTTTCACCACGTCGGGACCGGTGACGAACATGTAGCTCGTGCCCTTCACCATGAAGATGAAGTCGGTCATCGCCGGCGAATAGACATCACCGCCCGCGCACGGACCCATGATGACGGAGATCTGCGGGATCACCCCCGAGGCGATGACGTTGCGCTTGAACACTTCGCCGTAACCGCCGAGCGCCGCCACGCCTTCCTGGATACGCGCCCCGCCGGCGTCGAACAGGCCGATGATCGGCGCGCGCGCCTTCATGGCCATGTCCTGCACCTTGATGATCTTCTGCGCATGCGTCTCCGACAGCGAGCCGCCGAACACCGTGAAATCCTTGGCGAAGACAAACACGGTGCGGCCGTTGACCGTGCCCCAGCCGGTGACGACCCCGTCGCCGGGGATCTTGGTCTTCTCCATGCCGAACTCGCCGGAGCGATGTTCGACGAACATGTCGAACTCCTCGAACGAGCCCTTATCCATCAGAAGATCGATGCGCTCGCGCGCCGTCAGCTTGCCGCGCCCGTGCTGCGCCTCGATACGCGCCTTGCCGCCGCCGAGCCGCGCGTTCGCCCGGCGCTGTTCGAGCTTGTCGAGAATGTCCTTCATGCGCTGCCCCAGGCCGCCCTCGCCTGCATAGCACGGTCGCCGCCCGGCCGCGACGCTCCGGCCGCCGGCTCCCCCGCGAGAGGCTTGTCCACTTGCCGCCGCGATCGTGACACAATCACGCCGGAACAAGCCCG
>JADMIO010604197.1_pt1 | contig 11946 bp, 8 predicted proteins | sample 8958161 | NCBI WGS metagenome assembly JADMIO01 (sample SAMN16585339, study PRJNA669376) | soil metagenome | isolation source: Crop rotation soil | place: USA: Cullars Rotation, Alabama | collected 2011
GTGCGGGTAGTGGGGGGGCGACGCCTCCTGCGCTGGCGGTGTGGAGCCGCAGCTATGGGGACGTGGGCCAGCAGTATCCCCAGGCGATCGCGGTGGACAGCGACGGAGCGTCCATCGTGGTGGGTGTGTTCACAGGGAATATCGCCTTCGGCAGCATTCCGCTGAAGTCGCTGGGTGATTACGACGCCTTCGTAGCCAAGATCGACAAAAATGGCGACGCGGTGTGGGCCAAAGGCTTCGGCTCACCGGGCGACGAGCGCGCCACCTATGTCTCCGTGGATGAGAAGAACAACGTCTTCATCGGCGGCATGATGAACGCCGGAAACTTCGTCGACTTCGGGGGCGGACAGCAGGGTGACGGAGCGGTCTGGCTCGCCGAGCTCGATAGGGACGGAAAATACGTCCGGAGCAAGGTCTTTTCTTCCACCTACGGCGCCTTCCTGCGTGGACTCGCGATGGCGTCGGACGGAACGTTGCTGGTCAGCGTGCAACTCGGTCAGCCGACGGCCACGATCGATCTCGGCGACGGCAACGCGGCCACGTCTACGACGCCGTACCTTGTCCTTGGAAACCTCGACACCCAGTTCGGCATCATCGGCGGGCACGCCGGGGTAGCGCTCGAGGACGGTTATGCCATCGCTCCCTCGACGGGCGGGAAGTTCTTTTTCTCGGGTCGGACGGCGACAGACTACGTGGTGCAGTCGGCCGATCTCTCGTTCAAGGACTTCTTGATCCCGCTGCACCTCGGTCCGACGAATGTGTCGCCACCTGCGATTGCCGTGGATTCCGCCGGGGACTTGCTGGTCGCCGGTGCGTTCGCTGGAACCCTGCAGTTCGGCTCGCTCTCGCTGGAAACGACGTCGTCCCGGAGCGGCTACGTCGGAAAGCTGAGCGCGAGCGGTCAGGCGGCGTGGCTCAAGCGGTACGGGCTCGATTGCTGCGCGGTGAACGCGGTCACGATCGCGGCCACGCCTTCCGGTGAAGTGTTGTTCGGCGGGTTCGGTCAGGGACCGATCGATTTCGGCGGAGGCAACACGCTGCCGCTGGCCAACGTCGACTACTTCGCGGTCCGGCTCGACGCAGACGGGAAGTACCTTTGGGGCAATCGGTTTGCCCACGCGGCCGGCTTCCCCTACCTGTTCATCGCGAGTGACCCCACCGACGGCGCGGCTCTGCTTACTGGATCGCTGACCGGGAGCAGCGATTTCGGCGACGCGGTGCGGACGAGCGTTGATGAGTCGGAGGATGTGTTCGTGGCGAAGTTTGCGCCCGTTACGCCCTGAGCACCCGCACCAACTCGCGGTCCCGTCTTGCTGCTGGAAGACGGGACGCGGCCGGCGTGCGGTCGAGCGATAGTTCCGCCCTGCCAGACCGATTGCGCGCCGAAATAGAGGGACGTTACGGCGTCCTGGCGCAACGAAGGCCGACGCCAAAATCGCGCATCGTGTACTCGTAGCGAAAGGTCGCACGCGCTCCAAGCGAGCCCGCGAAGGCATTGGCGCTACGCGTGGTGTGGCCCTCGCCAGAGGAAAGCGTGACGCAGTTCGAGCATGAAGTGGCCGAGTACGGAGCGTACCAGTCCAGGGTCCATTCGCCGACGTTTCCACCGAGATCCGAATGCCCCCACCTTCCGTTGCCGGCCGGTAGGCTACCCACGTTGCGAGTTATCCCCGACCCGATGATGTGGCTCCCCTCGATTGTCTTGTTGGCCGGCGGGGTTGACCATGGGTAGAGACGTTCCTCGCCGCCGCTACCGGCAAGCTCCCACTCCGCCTCCGTAGGCAAAAATCCGCCATCCCAGATGCAGAACGCATACGCCTGGTACCAGCTCACGCAGTTGATGGGAAGGGTCTCTCTGCCTTCGGGGTTTTGCGTCCAAGTCCTGGGGGTGGATTCGCAGCCGAGTTGGGAAAAGGCCCCCCAGGTGGTCTTTTGCGTGGGCAGATTCTTCGCTGTGCTCCAGTTCGCGTCCCAGCCCGACTCGTCAGCGAGCTGACCTCCGGCGAGGTGGATATGCTTTCCAGATCCGGGAGTGGGAACGTACCCATCGACCACGGCATCCACGAATTTCCGAAACCGTCCCAGTGAGACCTCGTACTTGTCGAGCCGGACGGCGCTGACGGAGGTCGCCACCCAGGGGGTTTCGTTCGCGAGGAACGTGACGAAGTCGTCGTCCCGGCAAAAAGTGGTCCCCGCGTTGCAATGCCAGTCGGGGTCCCCCTCTTTCCTGCCCATATTGAACGTCCCCCCTGGAACGAGTTTCGACTCGCAACAATCGCCATCCCCAGTCGGCCCGCATGTCTTCGCCAGCCCGTGGCAACTCGGCGGCCCGCATGTCCCGCTGTTGCACGTCTCTCCCACCCCGCATGCGTGGCCGCACGTCCCGCAGTGGCTCGGCGTGTCGTTCAGATCGGTCTCGCACCCGTCCTTCACGCCGCCGGTGCAGTCGTCGTAACCAGTTTCGCACGCGAGCTGACAACCCCCGCCCACACAGGACGGGGTCGCATGGACCGTACTGCAGGCCGCCCCGCACACACCGCAATTCCCAGCGTCGCTCGCGAGGGTGCTCTCACAAGCGTTCGCGGCGCTGCCATCGCAGTTCGCGGTCCCCCCGCCACACGGCTGACACGCTCCGTTGCCGCAGGCCGTCGCAGTATCCGAGCACACGACGCCCAGCTCCCACCGCCCGTCGGCACCGCAGGACTCCGGCGTGTTCCCATCGCATGCAGTGGCGCCCGGCTTGCACACCCCGCACGCCCCCAGCCCGTTGCAAACGCCCCCTCCGCACGGCGTCCCGGCATCGAGCGGCGTGGTGCCGCAAACATTCCCGTTGCACGTCGCCGCCTGGCACTCGCCTGGAGCGTCGCATTGCGTCTCGGAGGTGCATGCAACACACTGCCCGTCTCCAGTGCAGTACGGTGTTCCGCTGGGGCAGTTCTTCTCGACAACTTTCTGACCATCCAGATCGCACGCACTCACCGTGCTCCCGTCCTTGCACGTCGCCGAGCCCCCGACGCACACATCACACTGTTGCCCGATCGGATCGCACAGCTTTCCCGCGGCGCTGCAGTCCTCGAGTAGATCGAATCCGGTCTGGTCGGCGTTGCATTTCTGGAGCACCCCGGCAGAACACACCTTCTGCCCGGGGAGGCACGCAGCACTGGTACACGCTCCGGCTATCGCGTTGCACAGCGGTACGCTGGCGCAGTTCTGCTCGGGCACGAACTTGTGCGTCACGGGGTCGCAATGCGAGAGCGCCGCCCCGTCGCAGGCGTACTCGCCTTCGATACACTCTCCGCAGTTCGGGCCCGTTCCGGCGACACAGTGCAGACTGTCGGAGCAGACCGTCGCCGTACTGGTCAGGAGGTCCGGCCCGCACACGGTTCTGGTGGCTCCGGCGCAGACGATGGCTCCTGGCGTCTTCCCAGCGCACTCGGGGACGGGGGGAAGACACTGGGCGTCCTTGGGGTCGCAGAGCGCCGTGCCGGAACAAGACGATTGGGCGACCCATGTGCAGGAGAGCGGGTTGCACACCAGCACCTTGCTCTGAGCGTGACCCGCGCACGCGAGGGAGAGGGCAAAGTCGCAAGGCTTTCCTGCCGTGGCGACGCCGCCATTCGTGATCGTGCCCGCGCAGTTGGGGGCTCCGGAGCCACCACCTCCGCCCGTGCCGCTGTTCCCCGCCCCGCCCGCGCTGCCGCCCGAACCGCCACCGACGCCCGCGCCGCCACCCTGGATTCCGCCGCCCCCGGCTCCACCTAGGCCCCCGGCCTTGCCAGCGGTGCCGCCCGAACCGCTGCTCGTCCCCGCCTTGCCGCCGGCGCCGGTCGCCATTCCTGCGACACCGCCCGAACCGCTGCTCGCCCCCGCGCTTCCACCCGAACCGCCGGTCGAACTCGCGCTGCCGCCACCCCCTGCGCCGCTCTTCCCGGCCCCACCCGCGCCTCCTCCGGCGCCAGCCGTTGGGGCAAGGCACTTCCCCGCGCCGTCGCACATACCCCCAGCGCAAACGGTCCCGGCCGGGTCAGGCTCGGTCACCTTGCCCCCGTTCCCGTCGCAGCGTTGCGTGAAGCATGGCGCCGCGGTCTGCGACGCAGCGAGCGAGCCTTTGGGAGAGAAGGCGCTGACGCACGTGTTGTTCTCGCAAGCGTTGTCGAAGCACACGCTCGGCGTGGCGTTGCATTGGCTCGCCTGAAGACACGCGACGCAACTCCCGCTTCCGGTGCAGAGAGGCTGCGCGGGTGGGCAGGCCAGGGGAGCGGTCTTCCCGCTGGAGGTGCAGACCTTCTGCGTCGACGACGATGCGCAGCCGACCACCTTCCCCGGGGTGCACACCAGGCATCCCAGGGCGGGATCGCACGGGCCCTTGAGGCACTGATCGAGGAAGACCCAGTCCGACGTCATCGACGAGCAGCCTTGCAGGATGGTGTCTCCGTCGCAGCGGAAGGTGCCGGGCGTGCATACCCCTCCACCCGAGCCGGCTACGCCAGCCTTCCCTGCGGCACCGCTCGCGCCGCCCTTGCCTGCGGCTCCGCTGGCGCCGCCTTTGCCTGCGGCACCGCTCCCGCCCCCGCCCTTGCCTGCTGCACCGCTCGCGCCACCCTCGCCCACTACAGACGTGCCCGCCGCGCCCGTGCCGCCGGTTCCGGAATGTCCGGAAGTTCCGGACATACCGGCATCCCCGCCCGCTCCAGTGCTAGCCCCGGCACCTTCCCCCGCGCTTCCGCCCGTCCCAGCAATCCCGGCGCCGGCAACCCCCTCTCCCCCCATGCCGCCAGATCCAGCCGCATCGGCGCCACCGGTGCCTCCCTTCGAAAGTCCCCCCGCGCCGCTCACCCCGGACGCGGCGCCGGCCGTGCCGCCGGAGCCGGGAGCCGGGTCTGTGGGGGAAAATGCGTCGCCCGCGCAGGCGGGAAGGCCGAGGGAGAGGGCCAGGGTGAGGAGACTGGAGACGCGGCGGGATGGGTTCATGGAAGACGGGACTCCGATCAGGGGAGGCGAGAGCAGTGCGGCTGCGGACATGCGACGCGGGCGCCCCTCCTTTCGTCGGTGGGTCGTGGGTGGTTGCGTGAAATCGGATCGTGGGCAACCTGTTTCGTTCCTCAACAGGCGCGGTCCAGGCTCGTACGCGTCCTGGCGAGCGGTATGGCTGCACGTTTCCAGCGAGCGTCTGGTGGAGGCAGCGTGTGGATGGATCGGGTCGGGTTCCCGGGAGCGCTCGTGCCCACGTCCGCCTCGCTGAGGTGTCGCACGGGTGGTCGTGACGTCACGACGCTGTCGGAGGGCGGGGAGGGGTGGTCGAGGGTCGGTGGCAATCCGGACTGCGGGCTGGAAAAGGGCGTCTCCCTACTCGGCTCGACGGGTGAAGCGGCCGTTTGGGCCCTCGCCGCGGCTCCGGACCGCGGGCTGGAAGCCCACGGCAGCAGGGGGAAGCCCGCAGCGGGCTCGTCACATGACGCTGTGACGGGCGGCCGCGAAGGTCACCGGGGCCAGCGCGCGACCACCACCGTCCGGGAGCAGGTGGCCAGCCTGTGCGTCTACGCGGGCAATCCTCCACAGCAGCTCGGCAGCCGTCGACGGTACGTGACCCATCGCGAAATCGAGCTGGGAGCCCGTCCGGCGTACGCAAACCATCTCGGAGGGCAGCGAGAACGCCCTCTTGACGCGAACGACCCGTCTCCGAGAGCAGCTGAGATGTTCCTTGCCGTTGCTCGACCATGCGATCGGAGCAGCTGAGTTCCTTCCCGGCATGGTCGAACCATGTCCGAGGGCAGCTGAGCTGCATCCCGGGATGGTCGAGCCATTTCCCGTGGCAGCCAGGCTGCCTTTCGATTCGCACCTGCCGTGGCCGGGACCAGCTGAGCTGCCCTCCGGGATGGTCGAGACATGTCGCGAGGCGGGCGGGCAGCCCTCTCGCCGGGGTCGCCGACGCTGCGGAGTAGCGCGCGGAAGAAAAAGTCATCGGGTCACGCAACTGGTCGCCAGACGCACCGATAGGGGGGCACAGCGGCGCACTTCGCGCCTTCACAACCCAGAGAGACCGTCATGACAACCTTCCTCGACACCACCAGCACCCCCGCCGAGTTCTCCCACCGCTACCGTGACGCCTACGAGCGCCTCGAAGCCGAGCGCGCCGCCCTCTCCCCAGCGGAGCTGCTCGCCGTCAACCTCGACGTCGCCACCGCCGTCACCGCGGTCATCGGCACGTTTCCGTTCCTCGCCTCTCTCCGCCCGGAAATCCAGGCGACCTACGCCAAGTTCGACTGGAAGAGTTTCGACAACCTGGAGTCGTATGCCTACGCGCTCTACTACGCGCAGACCGTGTACCTCACGGCCTCGACGCCGGTGGCGACACTGCCCGAGCTGGCCGCGCGAGCGATGAAGCTCCGCGAGCTCTTCCTGCCCGACGCCAAGGCCCTCGCCAACCGCGGCATGCTGGACGGAAGGCTCCTCGACGAAGTGAAGGGCGGGCCCGGCTACCGCAACACCGCGATGGATCTCGCTGTGCTGGTCCGGATGTTCCGCGCGAGCTGGTCGACCGTGTCGACCAAGACGGCCGTCACCCTGCACGAGCTGGGCGAGGCCGAGCAGATGGTCGAGCAGCTCACCAACGCCGTCGGCGAGCGCTTGCAGGCCCCGGTGGCCGTGGCCGCGGCGGCGGACAGCCGGCAGCGAGCCTTCACCCTCCTCGTGAAGGCCTACGAGGAAGCTCGTCGCGTCACGACACATCTGCGCTGGCACCAGAACGACGCCGACCGTTTCGTCCCCTCGCTTTACGCAGGCCGTGGAGGACGTGGGAAGTCGACCCCTGCCGAGGGGACACCGCAGCCCGCCCCCTCGCCCTCCGTCCCGGTCACTCACGCTGCCCCGATCCCCCCGGTGGAGCCCGGGATGCCGGGCGGCTCGCCCTTCGCCAACTGACAGATCCGTCCCCCAGAGAGAAAGGTAGAGCACTGTGACAACGGCATCGCGATTGTATCTCGGCTCGTCACGGCGGATGGAAGGCGCGGGCGAAAGCGAGCGCTGGCTCCTCCCCGCGCACCACCTGGTCACCCACGGCGTCATCGTCGGCATGACCGGCAGCGGAAAGACCGGCCTGGTGACGGTCGCGATCGAAGAGGCCCTTCGCGCCAAGGTCCCGGTGCTCATGCTCGATGTGAAGGGGGACCTGCCCAATCTCCTTCTCTCGTTCCCCACCTTTGATCCGGCGGCCTTCCTTCCCTGGGCCGCCGGGACAGCGGAGCCGGGGGACGAACGGCCCGTCGAGGCCATGGCCGCGGAGCTCGCGGGCAAGCGTCGCCGCATGCTCGAGGGCTGGGGGATCGGGGAGAAGGAGCTCCTGTCGTTTCACTCCTCCACCGACATCCGCGTGATCACGCCCGGCTCGACGGGGGGCGAGTCGCTTCACGTACTGTCGTCGCTGGAGAGGCGCTCCCCCCGTTGGGATCACGATCCCGAGAGCGCTCGCGCCTCCCTGAGCGCCGCGCTGTCGCTGGTCCTGCGTCTCGTCGGGCGGGATCCGGATCCGGCGCGGAGCCGGGAGCATGTGTTGTTGTCGGTGCTGGCGGAGGCGCGGCTGAGAAGGGGCGAGACAGCGGATCTCGGGGCGTGTTACCGGGAAGCCTTGCTGATGGGTCCTCGTCCCCCCTGCGCGATGCCCATTTCACCCGGCGTCGGGGGCCGCACCATCGCGATGGCCATCGCCCCGTACGCGCACCGCACGCAAGTGATGCCCATCACGCTCCGCGACCGGCGCGCATCAAACGATGATGCCCATCTCCGGCGCGCGTTACGCGCACGCCGCGATGGGCATCGTGGTCTTTGCGCCCCTCGATCAGTTCAGAAGAGGTCTTCGAGCTCCTGGCGAGATGCCTCCTCGACCAACCGTTGGTCGACACGCATCTCGTGGTAGGCGTCGATCGCAGTGTTGCACGCGGTGAGGAGCATCATGAGGGTCTGGATCTCGGGCTCGCCCTCGTCCCCGAGCACAAGCTCTGGGTGGAGCTCGTCGAGGAGCTCGGCGACCACATCGATTGAGTCCGAGAGGATCCGGAAGGCGGCGAGCTCGGGGAAGTTCGCCAGGGACAGGTCGTCGTTCATCATCGGCCCTCCGCGTCGATGGCGCGCTGGATAGCCTCGCCGTCGACCAGCTTTTTTCGTCGGCGCGCGGCCTCACGAAGACCTGCGGTGGCCAGTCGGTCGATGTCTCGAAGCGTTCCGGAGGCGCGTTCGTGAATGAGAGCGACCGCCTCTTCGGTGAAGAGCTCCCGGTCGCAACCGACTGCCCTCAGGCGGAAGCGGAGGTAGTCGGCAGTGTCTTCTTGCACGAGAGGCGTGAGGATGAAGCGGCGATGGATCCGTGAGAGCAGCGATCGGTTGCGTCGGAGCTCCAGGCGATCGAGCAGCTCTGGCAACCCGACGAGGACGAGAGAAAGGAGCGCGCGACTGTCCCACTCGTAGTTGAGAAGGATGTGGAGATGGTCGAGTGTATCGGGATGGAGGAGGTGCGCTTCGTCGAGGAGGAAGAGGGGGTGGAGGCGCTCCTGACCGAGCTGCTGGACGTGCGTGCTGACGGCGTAGAAGACGGCCGCGGCGGTCGCGGAAGGGGCCAGGCCGAGCGCCAGGCAAAGCTGACGGTAGAAGTCCCGCTTCCCGAGCGTTGCGTTGTGACAGTAGGTGAGGCGGAAGCGTGTCGGCGGCAGCCGCTGTCGAAGCGCGCGAAGGACGCACGTCTTACCAACCCCCGGCTCCCCCACCAGCATCGCGCACTCGTGGTCCTCCGCGGCTTCACACAATCCAGCGACGACTTCTTCCTTGGATGGAGGGAGCCAGAGCTCGGCGTCGGCGATCTCCTTCGCGAAGGGGGGCGCGGAGAAGCCGAAGTAGGCACCGTACGTCGTTGCGCTCACTGGTCACCCGCCTTCTTCGCACGCGCGCGGATCGCGCCAGGATCGAAGGGAACGCCCCGGCGTCGCGGCGCTTCGGCTTCGCCCCGCGGGGGACGCTTCCGGTGGGCATTCTTGATGGGGTCGACCGGGTGCAGGGACAGACGCTTGCCCTCGATCTCCACCGCGGGGGGCGCCTTCGGGTCCACCCACGAGCGGACGATCGTCACCGTCTTCCCCGCCAGAAATCCCTGGGCCAGCTCGTACGCCACCCCATCGACGGACACGACGCTATCGGTCCCGATGCGGCGCCGCTCGCGGACGGTGAGGGCGTCTCGGAGCTTGTCCTCGGTGAGATCGTCGGAGCGCTCGTGCGCCTGGTACACGGAGCGCGGTGATCGTCCGATCAGGCCGCTGTGGGGCGACCCGTGATACCGCTCCAGAAACGCGGCGAGGCGCGCGTTGAGCTCGTCGAGCGTCATGTCGCCGATGCAGAAGTCGAGGAGACCCTCCCGCAGCGTGCGCCAGAAGCGTTCCATTTTTCCTCGGGCCTGTGGGTCGTGAGGCTTCGGATGAAGCAGGAGGATGCCGAGCCGCTGACATGCGGTCTTCAGCACCTCCCCGCGGTAGGTCGATCCGTTGTCCAGGTAGAGGACGTCGGGCGGCCCATGGCGCCGCAGGGCGTCCACGAGGACGGCGAGCATATCCACCTCTTGCTCCGTCCGCCGGGCCTCGAGGGCGATCACGTAACGAGAAGCGTCGTCGAGCAGCCCATGGATCCGGACAGGGATCACCGTGCCGGACTGCATGATCACGAAGTGGCACACGTCGCCCTGCCACAGGGCTCCTGGATGCTCCGCCTGCCACCGGAGTCGGGTCCGCTTGGCCGCCGAGCCGTCCGCCTTCTCGACCCTCGCTGAGCAGCGCTGGAGGCCACGCTCCGCGAAGAGTTTCCGCACGACGGCTTCATGGCGCCGTGCGTCGGCATCGAGGACGCCCTCGGAGACGAGCGTGTCGAGGATGAGTGGCACGGACGCGCTCCGATGCTCCCGGCGTATGTCGCAAAGGAGGTCACGGATCGCTTCGTCGAAACACCGACCGTGTCCCTTGTCTGCGCGAGGCGTGGGTCGAAGTGCCTCCGGCCCCCCGGCCTTGCACGCGTAGAGCCATCGCTCGAGAGTCGGGACGCTGTACGTCCGCGTACACGCCGCCTCCGGTGGCCGGAAGCATTGGCGGCTGAGCTGCTCCAGCTCCGCCCGGAGCTCCCCGTGGGCGAGGTCGCGAGCGATGAGTGAGCCGATGATGCCATGGCGAAACATCGCCATGCGCTCGGCGTGATCCTTCGATTGCAGAAGTTCCATAGGACGCGGTGTCTTTCTGCGCCCCCGATGAATTCGGGCGGCGCACGAGAGAGCCTCCTTCCTCGCCCCGAATCGCGGGAGCGATCCGGGCGGGTGGGTACGATGTTGGGGGTGGTCTCGGTCACGATGTCCCTCGCCAAGGTGCGCTGAGCGCGCCGTCCCAAATGCGAAGAATGCGATCCGCAATGCGCCGCCCGTAGCCGGCGATCGTCGTGGCCAATCTGGCCGCTGCCTGACGCAGGGTCCCGACTGTCCGGCTTGCGCCATCCACGAACTGCCCGGCTCGAGCTGCGCGCGACCAGCGCACGAGCGCCGCCCACCGCTGCTGCTCCCTGGCATCCCGCGCCTCGACGTGAACGCCGACTGCCCGACGTACGGCGTGGTGGCTCCCCGATTCGAGCCCGAAGAGGGTGAGGGCGTAGGCGATCGCAGTGGCCCCGTACCGTCTCCGGGGTACGACGCCGCGCGGAACCACTTGCATCGTGGCGCCGCACGCCATGCAGAGGTACCGCCTGACCTCGACCTCCCAGGTCTCTGGTGGCGCACCAGGCGAGCGTGGCCCTCGTAGGCCTCGAGGACGGGTGCCGTGGCCCTGGATCGCCAGCCGACGCCCGGGAGGCCGGCTCGCTGCCCCGCAGCACCGGCACGATGACGGCCGATGCCGATCGACGTCGGCGTCGCCCTCACCGCGGCCACGGACCTTGCGCCTCGCGCGCGATTGGTCGACGCTCTGCTTGCTCCGGTCCTGGTCCAACAACTTGCTCCGGAGCACGACGCGGGGGGAGTCCTCGAAAAACAGCCCCCGCGTCACCTATTCCATGGCCGGCCTGTCCGCTGCTCCGCTCCTGCGCGGCGCTCGCTGCCATGGATCCGCGCTCGCGAGCAGGGCGTTGACGAGCGCGCACGCTGGCCGACGCGTCGACCATCGATCTGCTCACGGGCAACGGCTAAAGCCCACAGGTCGCGAATGCCGGGCGTGGTCCGTGCGGGTCGCCGCTTCATTGAAACGAGAGCAGTCGGACCAGAACAGATACGTGATGGGAGACGGGGCGGTGTCCTCGCAGTTCCATCGCGGAGGCTTCCCGAAGCCTACCGGATCTCCGTTATGCAGAGCGCTCGCTAACAGGGGCGCTGCTCCACGATCTCGCCGAGCCGCCGATCGAAGAAGTAGGCGCGCTCCCGGTGGATTCATTTCTCCCGAAGTCGGAGCGGCGGGCACTGGCGGCGGCGCTCAACAACTTGCTCGCGTCGCCCACGTTCGCGAGCTGGCGGCAGGGGACGACGCTGGATGTCGGGGAGTGGATGGAACCGAAGGACGGGAGGACGCCGGCGGTGATCGTGAGCGTGGCGCACCTGGACGACGAGGAGCGGGCGCTGGTGCTTGGGGTGCTGTTGGAGGAGGTGCTGTCGTGGGTGCGCTCGCTGCCGGGGACACAGCGGCTGCGGGCGCTGGTGGTGTTCGACGAGGTGTATGGGTTCTTGCCGCCGCATCCCGCGAATCCTCCGACGAAGCGGCCTCTGGTGGCGTTGATGAAGCAGGCGCGGGCATTTGGCGTGGGGGTGGTGGTGGCGACGCAGAACCCGATGGATCTGGACTATCGCGCGCTGGGGAACGCGGGGTTGTGGTGCGTGGGCCGGTTGCAGACGGATGCGGATCGGGAGCGGGTGGTGGATGGGTTGGTGGCGGCGGGGGGGGCGGG
>JADMIO010826499.1_pt1 | contig 11946 bp, 14 predicted proteins | sample 8958161 | NCBI WGS metagenome assembly JADMIO01 (sample SAMN16585339, study PRJNA669376) | soil metagenome | isolation source: Crop rotation soil | place: USA: Cullars Rotation, Alabama | collected 2011
CTTTCCCGCCATCCATAAACGAACAGCATGTCCGTTGGAAACAGACAAAATACGATTTTCATGTGAATGTGGAAGCAGTTTTACCGGAAAAAGTCGTCTCATCCGACATAAGCTAACAGTATGTTCGGGCAAGGCTTCCAATGGAAACGATCAAAATATGATTAACATATGAATGTGTAGCATCCATTGACATCATAAAATAGCATGATTATTAGAAACGATCAAAATATGATTACCATATGAATATGATAGCAGTTTAATTAAAAAAATTTGTAGGATACAACAAAAATATCAATAAAATGAAAAGTATGTATCATTAAAAAATCGAAAAAAATTGAAAAAAATTGAAAAAAATTGAAAAAAAATATTTAAAATGTCGCCATTCGTTTAATGAAGAAATAAGTTCATTAAATTGAAAATCAGATTGAGACAAATGCCAAAAACGTCAAAACACGAGTGTAAATGTGGAAGAGCTTTTATTAAAAGAAGCACTCTTGTTAATCACAAAAAGACAACATGCCCATTAGAAACAGTCAAAGTATGTTTTCCGTGTGAATGTGGAAGTATTTTTACCCAACAATGTAATCTTGTCAGACATAAAAAAACGGCATGTCTATTAGGAATGGACAAAATACGATTTCCATGTAAATGTGGAAGCGTTTTTACCCAAAGAGGTGATCTTACCATACATAAACGATCATCATGCCCATTGGAAACAGTCAAAATACGATTTCAATGTGAATGCGGAAGCATTTTAACTAATAAAAGTAGTCTCGCCCATCATAAACGAACAGCATGCCCACTAGAAACGGATAAAAGAATTTTTTCATGTAAATGTGGAAGCGTTTTTACCAGAAATAGTGGTCTTATCTTTCATAAACGAACTGCATGTCCACTGGAAACGGTCAAAATACAATTTTTCTGTGAATGTGGAAGCGTCTTTACACAAAAAGGCGGTCTCGTTAGACATAAAAAAAAGGCATGTCCGCTAAAAATGGATAAAATATGATTTATGTGTGAATGTGGGATTTTTTTAATAAAAAAACGTCCATAAACCAAAAATATGTATCATTAAAAATTGAAAAAAAATGAAAAAAAATATTTAAAATATCGTCATTCATTTAACGAAGAAATAAGTTCATTAATTGAATATCAAATTGAGACATATGCCAAAAACATCAAAACATGAGTGTAAAAAAAAATGGGGAAGTAGTTTTACCCAAAAAAGTAGTCTTGCCAAACATAAACATACAACATGTCTATTGGAAACGGTCAAAATACGATTTTCATATGAATGTGGAAGCGTTTTTACCCAAAGAGGTGATCTTACCAAACATAAACGTTCATCATGTCCATTGGAAACGGTCAAAATACGATTTCAGTGTAAAAAAAAATGTGGAAGCGTTTTTATCCAAAAAAGTGGTCTTAACCATCATAAACAAACGGCACGACCACAAGAAATGGATAAACACGATTTTCATGTGAATGCGGGAGCGTTTTAGCCACAAAAATAATCTCATCTATCATAAAAAAACGGCATGTCCGTTGAATACGATTTTCATGTGAATGTGGAAGTAGTTTTACCCAAAAAGGTAGTCTTGCCAACCATAAACGAACAGCATGTCCGTTGGAAACAGACAAAACACGATTTTCATGTGAATGTGGAAGCAGTTTTACCGAAAAAAGTCGTCTCAACCGACATAAGCTAACAGTATGTTCTGGCAAGGCTTTCAACAGAAACGATCAAAATATGATTAACATATGAATATGATAACAGTTTAATTAAAAAATTTGTAGGATACAATAAAAATATCAATAAAATGAAAGTATGTATAATTAAAAAAAATTGAAAAAAAATATTTAAAATGTCGCCATTCGTTTAATGAAGAAATAAGTTCATTAAATTGAAAATCAGATTGAGACAAATGCCAAAAACGTCAAAACACGAGTGTAAATGTGGAAGAGCTTTTATTAAAAGAAGCACTCTTGTTAATCACAAAAAGACAACATGCCCATTAGAAACAGTCAAAGTATGTTTTCCGTGTGAATGTGGAAGTATTTTTACCCAACAATGTAATCTTGTCAGACATAAAAAGACAGCATGTCTATTAGGAATGGACAAAATACGATTTTCATGTAGATGTGGTAGATTTTTTTCTGGAAAATCTAGTCTTGCTAACCATAAAAAAACAGCATGCCCACTAGAAAAAAACAAAATACGATTTCCATGTGAATGTGGAAGTATTTTTACTCAAAAAGGCGATCGCACCAAACATAAAAAAACAGCATGTCCACTAGAAATTGTCAAATTATGCTTTCCATGTAAATGTGGAAGCGTCTTTACTGAAAATGGAAGTCTTACCTTTCATAAACGAACCACATGTCCATTAGAAACTGACAAAATACGATTTTCATGTGAATGTGGTAGATTTTTTACCCGAAAATATGATCTAACAAAACATAAACAAACAGCATGTCCACTGGAAACGGTCAAAATACGATTTTCATGTGAATGTGCAAGTAGTTTTACCAAAAAATGTGATCTTATGCGACATAAACGAACAGCATGTTCACTAGAAACGGTCAAAATATGTTTTCCATGTGAATGTGGAAACATTTTTACATCTAAAAGTAATCTTAATAGACATAAACGAACATTTTGTCAATTGGAAAACGGACAAATCACCATTTCCATATGAATGCGGTAGTCTTTTTTTCTGTAAAAGCTAGTCTTACTGAACATAAACGAATGACATATTCTGATAAAGATTCCGATGGAATCGGACAACATACGAAAATCATATGTATGTGTAGTGTCTTCGCCAACAAAAGTTATCTTATATGACCAATGCTAGTAACTTAAAAAGTATAATTCGTCGATGCATAATTCAAAAAACATAATTTCTAAAATCATTTTGGAAATTATTTTAACTAAAATAAACACCACGTTACTAAAATCGTTAATATAATATTGTTTGCTTATACTATTTTAGATATCTTCTAATTTTAGATACATTAATAATATTTTTTATTTATTATTACAATAATACCACTTACCAATAGGTTTTATTCTGATTCTTTCGTAATGTCTATTGGGTTCACTTGTTATTAATGTTTTTTAACAAACACACAATAATATTTTATCAAGTTACTAGCATTGGAGATATTCCTATAGTTAATTCATACTAATCAAAAAAAAAATTGAAAAAAAATATTTTTAAAATATCCTAGTTCATTTAACAGAGAATCAAGTTCTAAATTAAAATTCAAATTAAAACAATGCCAAAAGCGTCAAAACACGAGTGTAAATGTGGTAATACCTTTACCCTAAAACATAATCTCGCTAAACATAAACGAACAGCATGTCCACTGGAAACGGTCAAAATACGATTTCCATGTGAATGTGGTAGCATATTTACTGAAAAAGGCAGTCTCAACAAACATAAACGCACGGTATGTCCACTAGAAACGGTCAACATAAGGTTTCCATGCGAATGTGGTCGAGTTTTTACCCGAGAAAGTAGTTGGATTGCTCATAAAATGGCAGCATGTCCATTAGAAACAAATAAAAAAAAAACACAATGGTCGTGTGAATGTGGTAGCATTTTTACCCGAAAAAGTAGTCTCACCAATCATAAAAAATCGGCATGTCCGCTAGTAACGGTTAAAATAAAATTTTCATGTGAATGTGGTCGTTTTTTCACCGAAAAAGGTAGTCTCGTCAAACATAAACAAATGGTTTGTCCATTAAAAAAAAAATGGACAAAAAAATAATGGTTTATGCTAATCAAAAATATGTATCATTAAAAAAACAAAAAAATTGAAAAAAAAAAATAAAATATTGTTATTCACCTAATAAAGAAATAAGCTTGTTTAATTGAAATTCAAATCGAACCAAATGCCAAAAACGTCAGAACATAAGTGTAAATGCGGAAGAACTTTTACTCTAAAACGTAATCTCATCAGTCATAAAAAGACAGCATGTCCACTGGGAACGGGCAAAATACGATTTCCATGTGAATGTGGAAGCAGTTTTACCCGCAAACGCGATCTTATAAAACATAAAAAAACAATATGCTCGTTAGAAAAGGTTGAACTACAATTCCCATGTGAATGCGGATGTAGTTTTACCGAAAAAGGCCATCTCATTAACCACAAAAAAACAGCTTGTCCGTTGGAAACAGACAAAAAAAAAATACAATTTCCGTGCGAATGTGGAAGCACTTTTACCCGAAAATCGGGATTTGTCAAACATAAACAATCAGCATGCCCGTTGAAAACAGCCAAAATACGATTTCCATGTGAATGCGGAAGCACTTTTAGCCAAAAAAATAATCTTACCGAACATAAACAAACAGCATGTCCATTGGAATCTGCCAAAGTACGATTATCATGCGAATGTGGTAAATCCTTTACTAAAAAAAGTCATCTAGTCCACCATATAAAAACAGCATGTTCACTGGTAACAGCCAAAATACGAATTCCGTGTGAATGTGGAAGAACATTCACACAAAAAAGTAGTCTTGCCAAACATAAACAAACAACATGTCCAGTGGAAAAAAACGAAATACAATTTTCATGTAAATGTGGAAGCATTTTTTCCCAAAGAAGTTATTTAGTCAACCATATAAAAACAACATGTCCACTGGAAATGTTCAAAATACGATTTTCATGCGAATGCGATTGTACTTTTGCTCAACAAGACGACTTTGCCAAACATAAAAAAACGGCATGTTTGTTAGAAACAGCCAAACTATGATTATTATGCAATGTAGGTGCTGGACCTAAAGATCATTGAAAAAATTTCATGGTTTGGTTGCTACCTTATATAATAATTCATTAACTGATATAGCATATTGGAATTGAAAAAAATATTTAAACCGATGATGGAAGCTTGTTAAAACAAATGCCAAAGATGTCAAAACAGAAAATATATGAAAATCATAGATTTCCATATATTTTTCAAGAACTGTCACAAAATTGAAAAAAATATTTTTAATTATCTTCATTTATTTTAACAAAAAAAAAGAAATAAGTTCGTTAAATATGAAGCAAAATAAAACAAATGCCAAAAACATCAAAATACAAGTTTAAAAAAAAATGTGGTAGCATCTCCACTCAAACGTGGTCTCAATAGGCATATAAAAATAGCATGCCCATTGGAAACGGTCAAATTGCGGTTTCCATGTGAATGTGGCCATATTTTTACCCAAAATAGCGTGTCCGTTAGAAAAATACTTTTTTTTTTACCCAAAAAGCCATCTTACCAGACATAAAAAACGATATGTTCATTAAAAGACAGGCATTACGTATATTTTTGTAAAACATCCAAGTAAGGTTCTCATAGAAATAGGAAGATTTTACATTAAATGATATACATAAACATGTATCATTGATAAAACAAAAAATTGAAAAAAAAATATTTTAATATTGTCATTTATTTAATTCAAAATAAGTTCATTAAACTTAAATACAAAACAAAATTAACTACAATGCCAAAAAAGTCAGCATATCAGTGTAAATGTGGTAGCACCTTTACTAGAACTACTAATCTTACCAAACATAAACAAACGACATGCCCGCTGGAAACGAATAAAAAAAGGTTTCAGTGTAAATGCGGTAATGATTATGCTACAAAATATAATCTTAGTATACATAAAAAAACAGCATGTCCACTAGAAACGGTCAAAATACGATTTTCATGCGAATGTGGTACTACCTTTTCAATTAAAAGTGATCTTGTTAGACATAAACAAACAGCATGTCCGTTAGAAACGGTCAAAATACGATTTCCATGTGAATGTGGCAGTATTTTTACCACAAAACATAATCTTGGCATTCATAAAAAAACATCATGTACGTTGGAAACTGTCAAAATACGGTTTTCATGTAAATGTGGAAGTACCTTCAGCCAAAAAAGTAGTCTTATTTCACATAAAAAAACGGTATGTTCACTAGAAACGGACAAAATAAGATTTTCATGTGATTGTGGTCATACTTTCACCGAAAAAAAAAATCTCGCCAAACATAAAAAAAAGCACCTTCATTAAGAACGCCAAAAAATAATTCTTGAATCTAGTATTTTACCATTCATTGAACTATATTTATAGGTGGTTCATGTTAATCAAAATATGTATTATTAAAACACAAAAAATTGAAAAAAAAATTTTAAAATATTGTTATTCACTTAATCAAAAAATAAGCTTGTTTAATTAAAAATTCAAATCGATCCAATGCCAAACACATCAAAACACAAGTGCGAATGCGGAAGTGTTTTTACCCTTAAAAGTAATCTTGCCAAACATAAACGAACAGCATGTTCATTAGAACCTAACAAAATAAGATTTTCATGCGAATGTGGTACAGCTTTTACCCGAAAAGATCATCTTCTCAAACATAAACAAACATCTTGTTCATTAGAAACAGACATAATACGATTTTCATGCAAATGTGGTAGCAGTTTTACCCGAAAAAGTAATCTCACCGCCCATAAACAAACAGCATGCCCATTGGAAACAGACAAAATAAGATTTCCATGTAAGTGTGGTCGTACATACCATGAAAAAAGAAATCTTATCAAACATAAAAAACAGCACCTTCATTAAAAACGGCCAAAATATGATATTCACATGAATGCAAAAGTATCTTTACCCAAAAATGTCATTCTATCATGAATAAAACACAACATATCTATATGTCCATTTTCTAATGTACATATGAAAATCATTACCCAAAAAAATGTTATCTTACTAAGGATAATAATATGTTTATGTGTCAATTTACTAACCTAAATGCAAGAACTCTACCATTAAATTATCCTTATAAATGATACATGTTATTAATCAATAACGTATATCATAAATGTCAAAAAAAAATTGAAAAAAAATATTTTTAATATCGTCACTCATTTAACGAAGAAATAAGCTCTTCGAATAGAAATTCAAATCGAAACAAATGCCAAAAAAACCAACATATTGGTGTAAATGTGGCAGTACTTTTACTCAAAAAGGCGACCTTGCCAAACATATAAAAACAGCATGTACACTAGAAACGGCCAAAATACGTTTCTCATGTGAATGTGGTAATACTTTTACCCGAAAATATCGCCTTACACATCATAAAAAAACGGCATGTCCACTTACAATGTGGAAAATACAATTTTCATGTGTATGTGGCCGTATTTTTACTGAAAAAAGTAGGCTTGTCAAACATAAAAAATCAGCATGCCTACTAGAAACGATCAAAATAAGATTTTCATGTGAATGCGGTAGTACCTTTACTACAAAAAGTGGTCTTGCATTACATAAAAAAAACCATTAAACATAAATGGAATGTTCATGTAAAACGGACGATGGTTTTTACAGAAATTGAAAAAAATATTTAAAATATTACCAAAGTTTTTGAATCCAAGTTCAAATTGAAAATCCCAAAAACTCCAGAAAACGCCAATATATCAGTGTGAATATGGTAATATTTTCATCCCAAACAACCAGTTAGATAGAAACAGCCAAAACACGATTAGATAATATATGTTATATGTTATATGTTATATGTCATATGTTATTAACATTAAAATCATAAAAAATTGAAAAAAATATTTAAAATATCGGCATCTAAAGAAACTAGTTAAATAAAAAATCAAAATAAAACGAATGCCCAAAACGCTAAAACATCGGTGTAAATGTGGTAGTTTTTTTTCTAGAAAAGATAATCTTATTAAACACAAAAAAGCAGCATGTCCATTAAAAACGGATAAATTGAGATTTTCATGCGAATGTGGTGGTACCTTCACAGAAAAAAATAGTCGAAGAATACATAAAAATACAGCATGTTCACTAAAAGCAGCCAAAATACGATTTCCGTGTGAATGCGGAAGTATTTTTACTAAAAAATATAGTCGTAACCTCCATAAAAAAACAGCATGTCTACTAGAAACGGTCAAAATAAGATTTCGATGTGAATGTGGCAGTATTTTCACTACAAAAGGTAACCTCAGCAGACATAAAACAATATGTGTAAAAATTAGTGATTGGATAAAATGATTCTCAAAACATAACGTAAATTTTACCAATACATTATCAGCATAATTCATATTATGTTATAAAAAATATATGTAACACTAGGAATGAAAAAAAATTGAAAAAAAAATTTTAAATATTTCCTTTTACTTAATGAAGAGATTAATTCCTTAAATAAAAATACAAGTTGAAACAAAATGCCAAACATGTCAAAATATCAGTGTAAATGTGGTAGTCTATTTATCTATAAAAGTAATCTTGTTGCACATATGAAGACATCTTGTAACAAAATGCCAAACATGTCAAAATATCAGTGTAAATGTGGTAGTCTATTTATCTATAAAAGTAATCTTGTTGCACATATGAAGACATCTTGTAACAAAATGCCAAACATGTCAAAATATCAGTGTAAATGTGGTAGTCTATTTATCTATAAAAGTAATCTTGTTGCACATATGAAGACATCTTGTTGCCTAGAAACAGATAAATTGCATTTTCCATGTAAATGCGGAAGTATTTTCACCCAAAAAAGTAGTCTTACCGTACATAAAAAAACAGCATGTCGACTAGAAACGAACAAAATGCGATTCTCGTGTGAATGCGGTCTATTTTTTTCCCAAAAAAGTAATCTTGCCACACATAAAAAAACAGCATGTCCTCTAAAAATGGACAAAATGAGATTTACATGTAAATGTGGACGTACTTTTACCCAAAAAGATAATCTCAACAAACATAAAAAAACAGCATGTCGATTAGAAACAATCAAAATACGTTTTCCATGTGAATGTGGTCGTAGCTTTACCAAAAAAGCTACACTCGCCAAACATAAAATACAACATGTTCATTAAAGGAATAATATGATTCTCATAGAAATATGATAATTTTACTATCAAGTTATCTTTATAAATGATATATGTAATCAAAAAAAATTGAAAAAAATATTTTTAAAATATCCTAGTTCATTTAACAAAGAATCAAGTTCTAAATCAAAATTCAAATTAAAACAATGCCAAAAGCGTCAAAACATAAGTGTAAATGTGGTAATACTTTTACCCTAAAACATAATCTCATCAAACATAAAAAAACAGCATGTCCACTGGAAACAGTCAAAATACGATTTCCATGCGAATGTGGTAGTATTTTTACTGAAAAAAGTAGTCTAACCCGACATAAAAAAACAGCATGCTCACTAGAAACAGAAAAAGTACGATTTCCATGCGAATGTGGTAGTATTTTAAGTACAAAAGACAGTCTTAAACAACATAAAAATGCAATGTGTCCATTAAAAGCGGTCAAAATACGATTTCCATGCAAATGTGGATGCAGTTTTACTACAAAAAGTAATAGAACAATACATAAAAGGTCAGCATGTCCACTAGAAACTGTCAAAATACGTTTTTCATGTAAATGTGGAGTTATTTTGAGCCAAAAAACTAGTCTCAATCGACATATAAAAACTGTATGTCGATTAAGACAACCAAATTATGATTTACACCTATGATAGTATAAAATCTACCATTTTATAATTTATCATTTAAAAATCAAAAAAATATGATTTTATGAAAATGTGTTAATATTTTTTTTTTGAAAAAATACTTAAATCGAATTATAAATTGAAACAAATGCCAAAAAAAAAATTGAAAAAAAATATTTTTAACAACACCATCCATTTAACAGAGAATCAGTTTGTTAAATCGAAATAAATGCCAAAAACTTTAGAACATAAGTGTAAAAAAAATGTGGTAAGGCTTTTACTAGAATTAATCATCTCCACCTACATAAAAAAACAGCATGTCCACTATCCCTAGTCAAAATACGATTTCCTTGTGAATGTGGCAATATTTTTTCCCAAGAAGGTAATCTTATCAGACATAAAAAAACAACATGTATATTAGAAACGATCAAAATACGATTTTTATGTAAATGTGGAAGCATTTTGACCTCAAAATTATCTAGCCAAACATAAAAAACAGCATGTCCGCTAACGCCGGTCAAAATACGATATCCATGCGTATGTGGTATTATTTTTACCCAAAAAAGTAATCTCAATAAACATATGAGAAAATCATGTCCATTAACAATAAACAAAATATGATTTCCATGTCAATGTGTATGTCTTTGCCAGGAAGGTTAATCTTACCTATCACACATATTTTTTCAGGACGATCAAACGATTTTCATAATCACAACAAAAATTGCCATTAAATTATCCCTAACAATGATAAATGTTAATTAATAAATGGAAAAAAATTTTAATATGTTCATTAAATAAATGAACAATTAAAAAAAAGCATGTTAAATTCAAGTCCAAATATAGATTGAACAAATGCCAAAAAATTGAAAAAAAAATATTCTAATATCTTCGTTTAATTAACGAAATAATAAGTTTCGTTAAATCGAAATAAGTTCGTTGGATCACAAATTCAAATTGAGCTAAATGCCAAAAAAACAAACATACAAGTGTATTTGTGGCGCTATCTTTACTACAAAAAAGTATTTAACCGCGCATATGAAAACCACATGTCCAGCAACCATCAAATTATGGTTTTGTGAATGTGGTAATACTTATACTCGGAATGGAGATTTGATCAAACATAAAAGAGTATGTTCATTAAAAACTGGTAAGTTGGGGTTTAAATGTGAATGTGGTAATTCTTTTGCTCAAAAGAATGGCCTTGCCTTACATAAAAAATCAGCATGCTTGTTAACTGTGGACAAAATACGATTTTCATGTGAATGTGGTAATACTTTTTCTCACAAAAATAGTCTTAACATGCATAAAAGAACAGCATGCCCACTTGTGAAGACCAAAATACATTTTTCATGTGAATGTGGGAGCATTTTTACCGGAAAAAGAAGTCTTGCCCGCCATAAAAAAACAATATGTCCATTAACGTCAAACAAATCGCAATTTACATGTGAATGTGGTGTTATCTTTATCCATAAAGGTAATTTGACCAGACATAAAAGAACAACATGTTCATTGACAACCGCTATCGAAAAAGATATATAAATCTTAGATTTATATATCTTTTTTCGATAGCGATTAAATAATTTTTATAATATATGTCAATTAAAAAAAATTATAAAAAAAATATTCCTAAATATTTTCATTATGCCATACATAAAAAAAACGGCATGTTCATTTGGAACATCCATAAATTGATTGTTCTAAATAATATAAAAAAGAAAACATCGGCATACAACTATTCATAAATTTTTATCATTAAATTATCTTTTTTGAATGCTAGATATAATCAAAAAAATTGAAAAAAATATTTAAAATAGTCTCATTTACTTCATAAAGTAATAAGTTCATTTAAAAAGATGCCAAAACATTTACCATATCAGTGTCAATGTGGTAGTATTTTTTCTGAAAAAAGGAGTCTCAATAGACATATAAAAACGGCATGTCCTCTAAAAATAATCAAAATAAGATTTCCATGTGAATGTGGCTGCACATTTGTCCAAAAAAGTGATCTTGCCAAACATAAGAGTAAAGCCTGCATATTAAAGGTCAAAATAAGATTTCCATGTGAATGTGGTAGTACTTTTACCCAAAAAAGTAATCTCTACAAACATAAAAAAACAACATGTCCATTAAAAATGGATAAGGTACAGTTTCCATGCAAATGTGGTAGTATTTTTACACAAAAATGTCATCTTGCCACTCATAAAAAAACAGCATGCTTTTTAGAAACAGAAAAAACACAACTTACATGCGAGTGTGGTAGATTTTTTACCAGAAAAAGCAGTCTTATCAGACATACAAAAACAGCATGTTCGTTGGGTCGAAATACGTTTTGCATGTGAACCTAGTATTTCTATCAAATTTATCACACATAATGAAACATGTTCGTAGAAAGATCGACATCGACATCTACATCGACATCTACATGTGATTTTCATATAATATGATAGTATTTTT
>JADMIO010909372.1_pt1 | contig 11946 bp, 10 predicted proteins | sample 8958161 | NCBI WGS metagenome assembly JADMIO01 (sample SAMN16585339, study PRJNA669376) | soil metagenome | isolation source: Crop rotation soil | place: USA: Cullars Rotation, Alabama | collected 2011
GGCTTTTGCTTGGGCAACTCACCAGAGCCGTGCGACGACAACAATCACGGCACCCACACGATTGGGACCGCAGTGGGCGCCGACGCCACGAACACAAACCAAATCGGCGTGGCCCCGGGTGCGAAGTTCATCGCGTGCCGGAACATGGACACCGGCGAGGGCACACCGGCCCGCTACATCGAATGCATGGAATGGTTCCTGGCGCCGTATCCCATCGGGGGCACGCCGGCGCAGGGAGATCCCGCCAAGGCACCCGACCTCACCACGAACTCGTGGCAGTGCCCGGCCTCGGAAGGCTGCGCGCCGACGACACTGCAGGCTGCGGTCGAGGCCCAGCGGGCTGCCGGCATCATGTTCGTGGCCGGGGCGGGGAATGGCGGCCCGGGTTGCTCGACGGTGTCCGACCCGCCGTCCCATTACGACGCCGCGTACACGGTCGGCGCGTACAACGCGGCGACGAATACGCTTGCCAACCTCAGCAGCCGCGGGCCGGTGACCGTCGACGGCAGCAACCGGCTCAAACCCGATATCACCGCGCCTGGAATACTGATTCGGTCGGCAGTGCGCGGCGGCTTCTATTCGTCGTCCTTCAGTGGGACGTCGATGGCGACTCCGCACGTGGCCGGCGCGATCGCGCTGCTGTGGTCGGCTGTTCCGCCGTTGCGCAATCGGATCGATCAGACCGAGAACGTGCTGGACCAGGCGGCCATCGACGTCTCGTCGATCGAGTGCAGCAGCAGCGGTTCCCCCAACAACCTGAATGGCTGGGGGCGGCTCGACATCAAGGCGGCCGTCGATCTCGGGCCACTGGCCGTCGAGCCGCCGACTCCCGGGGCAGGTGCGGGCCTGTGGCTCGGTGCAGCGCTGCCCACACCGTCGCATCACACGAGCCTGCTGCGGTTCCGCTTGCCACAGAGCGGTGCCGTCGATTTCGCGATTTTCTCCATCACCGGTCAGCGACTGCGCACCCTGATGCTGGGACCGAACACTGCCGGCGAGCACACGATCCGATGGGACGGCCTCACCGATCGAGGCGCGGCGACGCCGCCGGGCGTTTATCTCGCCCGGCTCCAATCGCGTGACGAACGGGCAAGCCGCTTGCTGATCTGGTTGGGTCCTTAGGTAGGGACAGCCGCGGTCTTTCGGGCCGCGTGCCCGGCTGATTTGCAGGGCGAACGCGATGCTCTACTTATTGCCTCACGGCCCCGTAGCTCAGACGGATAGAGCAGCGGTTTCCTAATTCCGATCAGCGATTTCTCACCGACGTCGATACGCCTCACTTAGGTCATTCGGAGCACTCGCCAACGAAGAGCCCCGCCCGGAGATGCCCGAGCGGGACGATCGTATTTCGATGGACTCGAGAGCGGACACGAACGGTCACGGTGGGTCATTGAAGGGGTAGCCAAGGGTAGCCAAGTATGGCGACGGTTGGGAGGCCGGACGCCCGAGTCGCCGATAGCGTAGATTCCCCCGATGCCACTCACCCCCGGCACCCGCCTCGGCCCTTACGAGGTCGTCGCCCCGCTCGGCGCGGGCGGCATGGGAGAGGTGTACCGCGCCCGCGACACGCGGCTCGGCCGCGACGTCGCGATCAAGGTGCTGCCGCAGCACCTCTCGGCCAACCCCGAGGTACGCGGGCGGTTCGAGCGGGAAGCAAAGACGGTCTCTTCGCTCAACCATCCGAACATCTGCACGCTGTTCGATGTCGGGCGCGAGGGCGACACCGACTATCTGGTGATGGAGCTGGTGGACGGCGAGACGTTGGCGCAGCGGCTCTCGCGCGGCGCGCTGCCGCCGGGCGACGTGCTGCGCCTGGGAGCGCAGATCGCCGACGCGCTCGACCGCGCGCACCGCGCCGGGGTGGTCCACCGCGACCTCAAGCCCGGCAACGTCATGCTCACGAAGAGCGGCGCGAAGCTCATGGACTTCGGCCTCGCGCGCGCAACCGCGGCCGCCGGCCCAGTCAGCGGCAGCGGCGCCACGCTGTCCGCCCTCACGCAGTCGCCGACGATGGTCTCGCCGCTCACCGCCGAGGGCGCGATCGTCGGCACGTTTCAGTACATGTCGCCCGAGCAGCTCGAGGGGCGCGAATCGGACGCACGCGCGGACATCTGGGCCCTCGGCTGCGTGCTTTACGAAATGGCCACGGGCAAGCGTGCGTTCGATGGCGCGAGCCAAGCCTCACTGATCTCGGCGATCATGAAAGAAGAGCCAAGATCGCTAATCGAGTCCGTCTCCGAGGCGTCGGCTGGACTCGCGGCCGCACAGCTCGACCGGCTCGTGCGGCAGTGCCTCGCCAAGGACGCGGTGCAGCGCCTGCAGAGTGCCCACGACTTGAAGCTGCAGCTCGAGTGGATCGCCGGCGCCGGCTCGCAGTCGAGCACGGCGGGACCCACCGTCGCGCGGCGCAGGCGAGAACGCATGCTGTGGGCGAGCGCCGTCGTGCTTGTGGCCGCCGCGTCCATCGGCGCGCTCTCGATGCAGCGCTCGGCCACCCGCCCGCTGTCGCTGGAGGCTTCCGTGCTCCCGCCCGCAGACGGGGAGTTCTCGTCGAGCTTCAGCAACCCGTTGCCACTGGCGATCTCGCCGGATGGCACCACGCTCGTCTTCTGTGCGCGCAAGGGCGAGGGCGCGGACCGGCTGTGGGTGAGGACCCTCGCTTCCGCGCAGGTGCGCGAGCTTGCCGGCACCGAAGGCGCGAGCTCTCCGTTCTTTTCGCCCGACGGCCGTTCCGTCGGCTTCTTCGCCCGATCGAAGTTGATGCGCGTGGACGTGGCGGGCGGGCCGGTGATCGCGCTGGCCGACACGCCCGATCCTCGCGGCGGATCGTGGGGAAGGAACGGGGTGATCGTGTTCGCCCCCGATGCATCTACCCCCATCTATCGAATCTCGGCGGATGGAGGCGCCGCGACCGCCGTGACCGCGATGGACACGACCCTCGACGAGACCACCCATCGTTATCCCGCGTTCCTGCCGGACGGCGAGCGCTTTCTCTACCTCACGCGCCGCAGCGGCGCCGGAGCCGGCAGGGAGCCGACCATCTTCGCCGGGTCGCTCAAGTCGCTCGAGCGGAAGAGAGTCCTGGCCGGCGCGTCCAACGTGGCAGTCGCGTCGGGGCACCTGCTTTTCGTTCGCGGTGGGATCCTGATGGCGCAACCGTTCGACGCGGAGCGGCTCGCCACCTCCGGGTCCGCGGTGCCTCTGGTGGAGGACCTGCGCTGGGACGAGCGGTTCAGCCGGGGAGTCTTTGCGGTCTCGCGCAACGGATTGCTCGGCTACATGAGTGGCAGGGCCCGCACAAACACGCAACTCGCATGGCTGGATCGCGCCGGAAACCTGGTCGGCCGGATCGGCGAGCCGACCAGTTACACGTTCGGCGGCCAACCGGAGATCTCCGCCGACGGCGGCCTCGCCGCCGTGGCCGTACTCAACGAGGAGCAGGGACGCTCGGACGTCTTCGTCGTGGATCTCGCGACCGGGCGCAAGCGCCGCCTCACCATGGACGAGAGCGACCATTCGCAGGTCACGTGGCTCTCCGGCAACCAGCTCATCGCCCTCGACCACGACAAGGGAAGTGCGCACGTCGTGCGCACTCTAGGCGGAGCGATCCAGGACACGCTCCTGAGCAGGCGTGGCTGGCACTGGCCTCTCGACGCGTCGCCGGACGGGCGCTACTACATCACCTGGTGTTCCGACATCGGGGTTTCGGACGGCCTCTTCGCGATTCCCGTGCAGGGAGCCCATGAGCCGATTCCCATCACCGGCGCCGCCGGATTGCCGGGCAGCGGGCAGTTCTCGCCGGACGGGCGTTTCGTCGCATTCCAGGCCACGGAGTCCGGGCGCTCGGAGGTCTTCGTGGTGCCGTTTCCTAGCACCGGGCAGCGGTGGCAGGTTTCGCAGGCAGGGGGAGTCGAGCCTCGTTGGAACCCGAATGGACGTGAGTTGTTCTTCTTCGACCCCGAGAATCACCTGATGGCGGCCGAGGTTTCGACTTCGACCTCGTCTCTCGGCTTCCAGGTCGGCGACATTCGCGCGCTGTTCCAGTTCCACGGAAGTGGAGGCACCCCCCGGTACGATGTGTCGGCCGACGGCTCCCGCTTCCTCGTCACCATGCCGCCCGCAGGCCCGGGCGATCCGCCGGTCACCATCGTGTCCGACTGGACCTCCAAGCTGCGCAAGCGTTGATCCGCGCGCGACCCGCGGCTCGGAAGAGCTGGCGATCAAGGCATTGCCCGCCGCGTTCGCTCAGGATCCCGAGCGTCGCCCGACCTGCGCGCTTTCTCCTTCTCGAAGTCGAGCCGCTGACGAATCCAGCCCCGCTGCGCGTGCTGACCTCGTGTCATTCGGAACACTTGCCAACGAAAAGCCCCGCCCGGAGATGCCCGAGCGGGGCGATCGTTTTTCGATGGACTTGAGCGGACACGAACGGTCACGTTGGGTCATTGAGGGTGTAGCCAAAGGGTAGCCAAGTATGGCGACGGTTGGGAGGCCGGACGCCTGCGTCGCCGATAGCGTAGATTCCCCCGATGCCCCTGACCTCCGGGACCCGCCTCGGCCCCTACGAGATCATCGCCCCGCTCGGCGCGGGCGGGATGGGCGAGGTGTATCGCGCGCGCGACACGCGGCTCGATCGCGACGTCGCGATCAAGGTGCTACCGCAGCATCTATCCGCGAACCCCGAGGTGCGCGCGCGCTTCGAGCGCGAGGCGAAGACCGTCTCGTCGCTCAACCACCCGCGCATCTGCACGCTGTTCGACGTCGGACGCGAAGGCGAGACGGACTACCTCGTGATGGAGCTGGTCGAGGGGGAGACGTTGGCGCAGCGGCTCACGAAGGGGCCACTGCCCACCGCCGAGATACTCAAACTCGGCGCTCAGGTCGCCGACGCACTCGACCGCGCCCACCGAGCGGGGGTGATCCACCGCGACCTCAAGCCCGGGAACGTGATGCTGACGAAGAGCGGGGCGAAGCTGATGGACTTCGGGCTTGCGCGGTCGGCGGGCATGCCTGGCGCTGCGCGAGGCAGTGGAGAAATTTCCGGGCTGACGCAGTCGCCCACAGTTGCCGCACCACTGACCGCCGAAGGCACGATCGTCGGGACATTTCAGTACATGGCGCCCGAGCAGCTCGAGGGAAGAGAAGCGGACGCAAGATCCGACATCTGGGCGCTGGGCTGCGTGTTCTACGAGATGGCGACGGGGAGGCGCGCGTTCGAGGGCAAGGGCCAGGCATCGCTGATCGCAGCCATCATGAACACCGAACCCGCGCCGCTGGGCGCGCTGGCACCCATGGCGCCACCGGCGTTCGAACGTCTGGTAAAGCAGTGCATCGCCAAGGATCCCGATGACCGCTGGCAGTCGGCAGGTGACCTGAGCCACGAGCTCCAGTGGATTGCGGATGCGGGCTCGCGCGCCGGCGTGCCGACGCCGGTCTCGGCGCAACGCGCGAGCCGCGAGCGCATCGCCTGGCTGCTCACCGCGGTGCTCGCGGTGGTTGCCGCCACCTTCGCGCTGCGTTCGGGCAATCGCTCGGGCGGGCAAGTGACCTTCCAGCAGCTCAGCTACCAGCCGGCGGCGATCTTCCGGGCCGCCTTCGCTCCGGACGGCAAGACCATCGTGTACAGCGCGGCACGCGAGGGCAACACGCCCGAGATCTTCACCGTCCGCCCGGAGTATCCCGAGCCCCAGTCGCTCGGACTGCATAGCGCACAACTCCTCTCGGTGTCCTCGACGGGAGAGTTGGCCGTGCTCACCGACGCGCGTTACCTCGCCCATCGGCTCTTCACCGGTACGCTGGCTCGCATGCCGCTGGGCGGCGGAGCGCCGCGCGAGATACTCGAGAGTGTTCGCGAGGCGGACTGGTCGCCGGACGGCTCGCAGCTCGCAATCATTCGCCTCGTCCAGGGCAGGGATCGACTCGAGTTCCCGATCGGCCACGTGCTGTGCGAATCCGGTGGGTACCTGAGCGATCTCCGAGTGTCACCGCGGGGAGACCGGATCGCGTACTTCGAGCATCCGTCGCGCTTCGACGATCGCGGTTCGGTGAACGTCGTCGATCTCCACGGCAAGAAGACCGTGCTCTCGGATGGCTACTGGGGCGAGGAAGGGATCGCCTGGACCAAGGACGGCGCGGAGATCCTGTTTTCGGCCAGCTACGGCGGTAACACATGGACGATCTACGCCGTGACGCTGGCCGGCAAGCGGCGCGTTGCCCTCGAGAGCGCCGGCGGGCTCACGATCCACGACGTGGCCCGAGATGGACGCTGGCTCGCGACCCGGGATGATCAGCGGGATGGGATCATGGTCCACACTCCCGAGTCGAACGAGGACCGGGATCTCTCCTGGCTCATCTCTCCGAGGGCGCGATCCTCTCGCAGGATGGGCGGACGGTCATCTTCAGCGAGCAGAGCGCCGCGATGGGGACCAACTACGCGGTGGGTCTTCGGAAGACCGATGGATCACCCGTGGTGAAGTTGGGGGAAGGAACCCAGAGAGGCCTGTCCGCGGACGGCAAGTCCGTGCTCGCGGTGGTCGCGTCCACGCCGCCCCAGATCGTGATCTATCCCACGGGGGCAGGCGAGCTCCGGCATCTCGATCGAGGCGGTCTGGAGAATGTCGAGTCCGCGGAGTGGTTCCCCAGCGGCGACAGCATCCTGATCTGCGGCAACGAGCCGGGCACGGCGACACGGTTCTACGTCCAGGATCTGGCGGGGGGCACCCCGCGGGGTATGACTCCCCCGGGAACGAACAGCGGGAAGCTCTCGCCGGATGGCAAGCTCGTCCTGGCGAAGGGGCCCGATGGCAAGTTCTTCCTTTATTCGCTCTTCGGAGGCGAACCGCGACCCATACCGTGGTTGTCGGACTTCGAGAGGCTCATCTGCTGGACCGCGGACGGACGCTCGGTCCTCGTGAGCAGCGACGCGATGATTCCCAGCCGCGTCGAGCGGGTCGATCTCGAGACCGGACGCCGAACCCTCTTCAAGGAGATCGCTCCATCGGACCGTGTTGGATTGATGTTGGTTAATCTCAGCTTCCTTACGCAGGACGAACGATCGTACGCCTACGGAATCACCCGGCAGACGCCACTCTATTCCTCGTGGAGAGCAAGAAGTGAGGCAGGCTGCCCGGCCTCTAGCTCGGCCCCTACGAGATCATCGCGCCTCTCGGCACCGGTGGCATGGGCAAGGTGTACCTCGCGTGCAACATGCGGCTAAGGCCCGACGTCGCGGTCAAGGTCCTCCCGGCCGCCGTCGCGCATGACGTGGATCGCCTCGCGCGGTTCAGGCGGGAGGCCTGCTCAAAGGCGAAAGGCTCATGCATCAGCGCGGGGCGACTTGACAAATCATCAAGTGACATCATAGGATCGTCGAGAACATGGACGAGCCGCTGGCACCGGATGCCGCGAAGAAGCTGATCCGCGAGATCCTACGAGCTGGACGCTTCACTTACTCGAGACACGCCAAAGAGGAGTTGCTCGCCGACGGTCTCACCACGGTCGACTGCGAGAACGTGCTTCGCGGTGGGGTCGTTAGGCCGGGCGAACTCGAACACGGTACGTGGAGGTACCGCGTCGATACGAGCCGAATCACGGTCGTCGTGGCCTTTAGGTCAGAACACGAGCTCGTCGTCGTGACGGCGTGGAGAATCGGGCGCTGAACACCCGGTGAACGGGAGAGACCCATGAAGTGCCTAGAGTGCGGAACCCCGATGAAGACGCGGAAGGAGAACTACCGCTACGACGAGTGCGGCCTGAAGTACATCACCCTCGTCGGCGTGGAGGTGACCCGCTGCCCGCGCTGCGGCAACTATGAGATCTCGATTCCGCACCTCGAAGAACTCCACCGGCTGCTCGCCAAGGTGCTAATCGAGAAATCAACGCGCTTCACCGGTGACGAGGTGCGGTTCCTCAGGAAGAGCCTGGGCTGGTCGGGCTCGGACTTCGCGAAACACATGGGCGTTGCTGATGAGACTGTTTCGCGCTGGGAGAATGACGCGGCACCGATCGGTCCACAGGCGGACCGATTGCTGCGCTTCTTGGTCGCCCAAGGAAGACTGACGACCAACTACCCGGCGGAACGGCTCACCAAGATTAACTTCAAGAAGGCGACGGCCACGAGGGTAACCTTGACCACGCGAAACGAGGAGTGGAGCGTTCGCGCCGCGTAGCCGTCGCACTCGCCTGCCGTCGTATGCTGTGGCTTCGTGTGGCCCCGTAGCTCAGACGGATAGAGCAGCGGTTTCCTAAACCGCGTGCCGGGTGTTCGACTCACCCCGGGGCCACCACCTAATTTGCCTCGAGCACCGCCGAAGCTGGCCGTGTGCGGAGTCCGATCCTCAAGATTGGACCGCCTTGTGTCGATATGGTAAATATGCCATACTATGGGTGGCGGAACGCAAAGGAAGCCCCTTTTCTGGGTCGGCTCATCGAGGAAGGAGCTCCGCGAGTTCCCCGAAGAGGTCAAGGACGTGATGGGGCACGCGCTGGACGTGGCGCAGCTCGGGGGCAAGCACCCCGACGCGAAGCCCCTGGTCGGGTTTGGTGGCGTCCTTGAAGTCGTCGATGACTTCGCCGGCGACACCTACCGCGCCGTTTACACGGTGAGGTTCGCGGAGGCGGTCTACGTCCTTCACGCGTTTCAGAAGAAATCGAAACGGGGCATCAAGACACCCCAGAGAGAGCTGAACCTCATCAGGGAGCGGCTCAAGCGAGCCGAGCAGGAATATGCGAGCTGGACCAGGTCGAGAAAGTAGGAGGCGGCGCGGAAAGGCCGAGATTCCTGTTGAGCGGAGCAGCGGGAACGTCTTTGAGGATCTCGGTCTTCTTGACAGCGCGGAGCTCCTCGCAAAATCCGAAATTGTTGCTCGTCTAGCGTCCATCATGGAGAGGCGTTCGCTTACCCAGGTTGAGACGGCAAAGCTCCTGGGCGTGAGTCAGGCGGATGTGTCCGACCTCGTGCGAGGAAAGCTCAAGGGTTTCTCCACCGACCGTCTCTTCCGATTCCTCAACGCGCTTGGCCAGGACGTGGAAATCAGGATGCCTCGACGGCTGCATGCTCGTCGCTCGGGACACCTTCGCGTCGTCGACGACAATCCCGAGGCGGCCGCCGGCGGTTCCCGTAGCAAGAGGTAGGGCACACTCGTCGTACTGAACGAACGAAGCGAACGACGACCTCCTAAACCGCGTGCCGGGTGTTCGACTCACCCCGGGGCCACCAACCTCTTCGCCACGAACAGCGCTGCGCCACGTTCCGTCGCCTGCCACCAAGCGGGTCAGCCCACACGTGATCCGACACAGGACAGCCGTCCAACTGCTGCGGGCGGACATCGACATCAACACGATCCGAGCGTGGCTCGGGCATGTGTCCACCGACACCACCAACATGTATGGGGAGGTCGACCTCACGATGAAAGCAAGAGCGCTGAAGGTGTGCGCGATTCCTGATGTGCGCCGTCGGTCCTGGCATGGGCAACCCGGACTGATGGCTTTCCTCCGGTCACTGTGAAAAACGGGAGGTGCCAGAGGAATGGATGTCTCTTCAGGAGGAGGCCACGATGGCGAAGAAGCAGAGGTAAGGCCCGACCTTAGTACCTCGGCGGAGTATCGCCGACGGACGGTCGAGCTGGTCCGAGGCGGCAGAGCCCCGGGGGCATTGTCGCGTGAGGTCGGCGGCGTAGTCGATCGGACAGTGAGTCCGCCAGCCGGTCATGATAGAATTCCCCATCATCGAGACGATCCCTCATCCATTCTGCGGAGGTCGCCCATGCCGAGACGCGGTATCCTTCCATTCACCATCCCCTTCTTCGCCGCTGTCGCGACAACTATGTTCTTCGATTCCTCAAGTGCCACGGAAGTTTCCTTGAACTTCGGATCGCTTCCCTCAAGCCAGGGTTGGACCTACTCCACCAGCGGGACCAATTCCGGGGTACCCGAGTCCTCCGTGTTCTCTGTGTCGGGGGGTGTGCTGGTACTGAATACGATGAGTACGGGGTCGGGTGGTACGATCCAATACACGCGATCCCAAGCGCTCAACGAAACGGAGTCTCTCGTGATCGCAATGCGGGCCCGCCTAACCAACATCGAGGGCGATGCGGGTGCGGGCTGCTACGGGTACGGATTCGCGGTCTCTGTCAACACCGGCACTCGAGCTATTCAGTTCGGGTTCCTGCCCGATCGGATTCGCGACGACTGTCCGGTCCCTCGCGACATTGTATTTCTCGACAATACGATCTTTCATGACTATCGGATCGAGATGCTGCCGAACGGCAACGTGCGCCTCTTTGTCGATGGCGTCTTGCGGGCGACAACCACCGTGCTGGCTGTCACGAGTCCGCCCAGGCTGGGGCTGGGCGATCAGACAGGGAACACCAATGCGCGGGCCGAGATCACGAGCTATCGAGTCGTCCAGCCTGCTGCGGCTGTGCCCTCAACGTCGGCATTCGGTCTACTTGCTGCCGCTGCTGCGATGTTAGGAGCTGGCGGGTGGACGCTCATGCGCCGTCGGGCAGGAGCGGTTGCTTGAAAGGGCAATCGCTAGAAACGACAGGATCGCCCGGCTCACCCTAGAAAAGCCCCACACTCGTCGAACGAAGCGAACGAAGACCCTCCTTAGACCGCGTGGGGGGCGTTCGACTCATCGATACAGCACCTTGATGCGACCCCAAGTGGATGGACGTGTCGGTGTCGGTAGAGAGCCAAACACCTGAATGCGGCTGTTCCAGGTGTCCGTAACGTAGATCCGACCGTCGGGCCCGACCCCGACCCCGATGGGCCTGTAGAACTCTCCAGGACCGCTGCCATACGAGCCCCATTCGGTGAGGTACTCACCGGTGCCCGTAAACACCTGGATGCGGTTGTTCCCCGCGTCAGCGACGTAGACGTTACCGCCAGCATCCAGGGCAATGCCCCAAGGCCCAGCAAACTGGCCAGGCTGTCCGTAACCGTAACTACCCCACTGCCTGACGAAGACTCCGCTCGTCGTGAAGACCTGGACCCGTTGGTTGTCGTCGTCCGTGACGTAGACCAATCCGCTCGGACTCACGGCAATGGCGAGCGGGAAGTGAAACTGGCCGGGCCCGGAGCCGTACTCGCCCCACTCCGTGAGATAGCTGCCGTCGCTCCTGAGGACGACGACACGGGAGTTGGAATCGTCCGGCAGGTAGAGGTTGCCGCTGCCGTCCAGAGCCACATCGGCGGGGCGAGCGAGTTGCCCCTGGCCCTGGCCGATCGTGCCCAATGGGCCCAGATACGTGCCGTCGGTCGTGAACGATGCCAACACGAACACCGGAGGCCCGTTCGTGTCCGGAGTCGTTACGTACACGTGACCATCAGGGCTCACGGCGATTCCAGAAGGGGAGAAGTAGTTCGGAGGCGCGGGCAAGGGCCCGGTCCATGAGGTGACGGGAACGCCGTCACTCGTGAACACGAAGACGCGTTGCCTCGCCTTGTCCGTCACATAGACGTTGCCGCTTGCGTCGAACGTAAGATGCCAGGGGCGTCCGAAGCCTTGCCAGACCGCCAGGAGCGAAGGCGGCTGACACCGCGCCAGTGTGGGGAGCAGGGTGCCAAGGATGATGCAGGTGGTCACCAGGAGTCGGCGCATCTGGAGCCTTCTTTCGCCAGGAAGTGATCCTGCGCCCCGCCATTCAAAGGATTGCGCCGGTGGTACGGGTGGTCAAGTACTCCAAAGGGAGTCACCGATCGACGACGCTTCGGAAAATCCCGGCTTGATCTCGTCTCCCGGTGGATGCACACTTGTGCCGTCAACGTTCCCCACGTGATGCTGCAGATGGGAGTCCTTCACGATGTCCAAGTTCATCCGAGGCGTCAGCCGGAAGCTCACGCTGGCGGTCGTCGTCGTGGGCGCGCTGACGGCGTTCGCGACGGCGAGTCACGCCAGCCACCGTTACCGGGGCGGGTATTCACCAAGCGGACACTCGTACACGCGTT
>JADMIO011356748.1_pt1 | contig 11944 bp, 12 predicted proteins | sample 8958161 | NCBI WGS metagenome assembly JADMIO01 (sample SAMN16585339, study PRJNA669376) | soil metagenome | isolation source: Crop rotation soil | place: USA: Cullars Rotation, Alabama | collected 2011
GCCGCGACTTCAAGTCACGTGAATTCCAAGCTTCGGATCCCACTGTGCTGGAAAGTCTTTTTCATGCAATCCTGGCCCGCTCTTTTAATCGAGCGGCGGTAAATGCAGAATCGGTGCGGCACGCCATACTGAGGGAACTCGTGGCTCAAGGCTAGCCGCGGCGTCCGCAAGGTCGACTGCTGCAGCGACGAGGTCGGCTAACGCCGATCGATCGCGCGACCAAGCGCCATGCTTACACGCCGCCCGCCGAACCGCCGCACGCATCCTGTCCGGGTTCTTGGCCCAAGCGGAGAGCGCAAGGCGACGCATCTCGTCCCGTCCTCGGCGCCGCTTCACTGAATCACCCGTTCACGGGTAACCGCGAAAGCCGCGACGGTCTTCACGTAGGCCCCTTGCGCCCGCATCGCTAATCGAAGCCATACGTCCGCTGCGGACGCGCCTACGCCCGCTGCGGTGGCCTTGCGGACCGCGTACGCGATCAACGATTCGAGCCACACCAGCTGCGCGGCGAGGGCGTCCTCGAGCCCGGCCGTGTTGCCTTGGCGCAATCGCTCGGCTCGCTCGCGGATCGCCTTGGTGACCGCGACCGCGCGCTCGGCGTTGAAAGCGCCCGGCGCCAGGCCCTCGACGAGGAGGCCGCCCCAGGCGACAGGGTCGCTCACGAAGCCGGCAGCGCTAGCGGGGGCACCGCCGCGGCCGTCGAGCTTGCTTGTCGGCGCGGGTAGGGCGCCGCCGATCTTCTCCATGCTGCCTTCTTCATCACTCATCGTTTCGCTTGATCCTCTCGTTGTTGGTTGTTGTGACGTGTGCAGTGACGGGTCTTCAACGGCTTTGCCACGCCTATCTGCCTGAACGGCAAGCTTATTTCTGGCCAATGGCGGTAGTGACGCCATTTTGGGCAAGCTTGACGCTCCCGCCCCAATACAAGTACTGCGCTACCGCCAGCCGCGTAAGTGAATTTCCAAAAAGTTCGAACGTAATAAGGGCAGGCGTCACTGGCGTCACTGGCGTCACTCGGTCCGGTGATTGGGGCCCTGCCTCAAGTGGGCTGGCAAGCTCCGAAGTCGGGGTCGTTGTCGCTGTCATGGCCAATTGCGGGCCCCGGCTGGCAGTGCCCGCCGGGGTCCGCTCTCCTCAAGCCGCCTTCACCACTGACAACGCGCGCGCCGCTGCCCCGTGCTCGATCTCGCGCTGCGCCCGGGTAGCGCCGGACTCGGCATCGGGGTGCAGCGCGATGCCCAGATACAGACGCGCCTTCGCAGTTTTCTTGCGCTCGTACCCCTTCTCGTGGAGTGCCTGGAAGAAGTCGCGCTGGTTCAGGACGTACTTGTCTCCCTGCTGGCCGGCCCAGTCGACATAAGAGGCGTGGAGCTTCCTTCCGGCCTCCTGAAGTCCTTCGCCAACGACAGCGCAATCGGCTATCCACTGGCCAATCACATCGACATCGCGGCGATATTCCTCGGTTTCGGCGAGCACACGCGCAGGCACATCGAACTTGTAGCCGCGGGCCGCGAATCTGGTGAAGCCTTCTACCGCCCAGCGAAGGATCCCGTTTCTCTCGGCATCCAGCCAGGTGTCGACTGTGGATTGAGAGACATCCCCGGAGAACTTGGCCGTAAGCGGAATGAGGCGAAGGCGGTCTTCCCACAAGCCCTCGCTCTGGTCGCGGATGCGCGGGCGCGAATTGCTGAATAAGAGCAGGGTGAACTGTGCCGCCATTTCGGATGGCGGCGCCATGAATCCTCGTATTTGCACCAGGTCGCCGCCGAGAAGTTGCTTGACAGTAGCAGCCGAGAGCGTCTCGCCGCTCTCCGTCTCGCTCACGGCGACTAAGCGCTTGCCAGCCAAGGTCGCCAGCTTGAACCCAGCGTCTCCGGCCCCTTTATGCATGAGCGCCCCGCGGTCAAGCGGTCCAGCATAGTCACCCATCGCTTTCATTAGGTGACGGAGAAATACGCTCTTGCCATTGCGGCCTGGCCCCACGCCAAGCACCATGTTGCGCCGCGCATGACCTCCCCACAGCGCGGAGCCCACGAGTTCCTGGATGTAAGCGGCAATTTCCACGTCGCCACCCGCCATAAACAAGACGTGTTCTCGCCATTTGGGGCACTCTGCAGCCTCGTCCCACGCTGCCCCGCATTGCTTGGATACGGGTCCGCGTTGCGTTATTTCGTCTGCGGAGAGGAGTCGTCTCCCGGCGATGTCCAAAACTCCGTTTTGCACACCGAGGACACACGCGTCAGCATCAAACTCTGCAAGCTTGCGCGCCGTCACCTCACGCTCGGCGAGATCGATGACGTTATCGATGGCACGTCGGTTGCGCAGCTTGTGTAATTCCTCCGGCTTGCGGCCCTCTGCCTCCAGCTGTTCGATCAGCTCCAGATACTCAGCGGTTGCGCGCGCCTTCCGCTCGTCGCAACGCCAGATTCCAAGCTCGTCCTTATAGAGGAGGGCCGTTCCTTTGAGTTTCGCGCCGGACAGAACCACAAAACGGTCTTTCCAGCTGGTCGCCAGTCGGTTGGCAAGCGCTGCTTCGTCGATGCGACCTACCAAGGGAGCCGGATCTTCCCATCCCCACGTGAGGGCGACCTTGTACACCCAGTCGGCGGTAATGCCGCCGCTGGCATTGTCGATGCCAGCCCACGTTTTGCGGACGCCCTCCGCATCGAACTTGCTTGCCGCGGCCCTGGAGAACATGTCAAAGAGGTTGAACCCTTCGTCGCCATCATCGGCATCCTTGATGGCGCAGCCGACGCGCCGCCAGTCTTCATACGCGAAGGCAAGACCTCCGAGCGCGCATTCGCGTCCTTCGGGCAGCTCGGCTCCACTTGTCCCCGGCCACGTCTGGCCCTCCTTGCGTCTGTGGCGCGTCAAGAAATCAACAGCACTCTTGAAGCGCTGCCACTCGGCGCTTCGCGCCGCATTCAGCGCGGCCGTCGCCGCCGCATTACGTTTCCGCTCCGCCGCTCGCTGTAGCTTCTTCTTACGCTCGGGCGCCGCGGCCTTGCGCTTGCTGTCCTCCGCCAGACGCTGCGCGGCGTAGGCGCAGGCGAGAAGCTCGCCGGCCTTCACCGGATCGCCGTCGATGCGTTGCGACTCGAATGGGCCGCCATGAAGTTGGGCGGGCAAGAAGAAGATGCGCGACGTGTCTGTCGCTGTCGAGGGATCGATGAGAATACCCAGCTGCCGCGCGCATTCGTCGCGCGCTGCCGCGTATTCGTTCGGTTTGATCGGTCTGTCCACAAAGACAACGACACGGAGCGATCGGACGCCTGCGGAGGCGCCACCGTCCGAGATGGTCGTGTGTACCACGCCGGTCAGGCGAAGCTCCTTCATCCGCTTCGCCACATGTTCGAACGAGGTTGCCTGCGCGTCCACGTCCAGCGCGATGCATGACAAATGCTCGACGTTGTCCTTGTCGCGCTTCGCATCCGAGGGGTAAACGGCAGGGGACCAGGCGGACAACTTTTTCTTGATTTCGGCTCTGGCCTTCTTCGGCATGGAGAAGTACTGCTCGGCCTCGACACCAAGCGCGCGCGGGGTCGTCAGCAGCTGCGCGAATTCGTCGAACGACAACTTGGCATTCCTGGGCTTGTTGTCGGCTGCTTTGTCGAATAGGGAGATTGCGATCTTATCCATCAGCGTCCTCCCGCCGCCTTGATCCACACCGCCGCCGCGGTGTACAGCCCGGCGCGCTCGGCAGCCAAGCCAATCGCATCTTGGACGCGCCAATGACTGACCAGGTGCAGCCATACCCACGCGCGCGAAGCGACCGCATCCGCGTTCGCTCCCCGCTGGTCAGGCACCGGAGCAGCTACCTTGATGACGTCACGGGCGGCCGCGACCGCATCGGCATACGAGAGCACGGGATGGTCGTGCAAGGTGAGCAGGCGGCTCACCGCCGCCGCGGTGTACGGATCCGGCGGCTCCAGAAAGTGGAGTGCCGCAGCGACGTGTGCGCTCTGGATCAGTACTCGGCGCAGCTTAGGCGCCAGTACATCCGGGATCGCGACGGGCGCGAGCGGCGCACCCCTCATCGCCTTGACGAACGATGGTGAGAAGTTCAGCCCGTCGAACTCGCCGAGCTTCACACCATGTTCGGCGAAGGATCTCCAGCTCTCCTTGAGATTTTCTGTGTTCTGCATTTGTTCTCCGTCTATTTTTGTTGTTATCGGAATCCTCGTCTCGCTGTTGGGGACGAGAAGCACTTCTACTGCGCACCATCAAATAGGGGGGAAGGCCTCCCTTCTTGCCGCGCTGAGGACCGTGCCGACATCGACAACGTCCCAGCCCGTGGTACCGACAACTTGCACCGAATCGCCGATACGCAGGTCCAGCAAATCGACGGGCGGCAACAACCGCGCGGGCAAACATCGGTTGTAGTCGCGTACGCCCAGACGCGTCGCGACGTGTTCCTGCACCAGCTCGTATTCCGTAGTGAGGACCGGCTGAGAGATGAAGACAACAGCTCGCGCGCCGCCCTCGACGAGCGAATACACCACTCCGCGTAGCCGCTTCTCATGGAGCCGCGCCGCGAGGCCATTCGCAGGTTCATGCACAGCGTCGATCACAGCGCACGAGACCACCTCGGCAGGAGGCCATGTGACGTAAACGGCGCCCCACGAGCCTACCTGCGCCTGGCGTTCGGTCTCAAGAAGTGCTTGCCAGCGCGTGCTACTCATCCCGACGCGCCGCTCCACAACCTCCAGGCAAAAGAGCGGCAGCGGTACGGTCCTGTATTTGGGCAGCGGCTGGCCCGGTCGCCAGATCTTCAAGGTGACCTTCGGCTCAAAAGCGAAGGGCTCCATCCCGGGGCTCACTGTCCCACTCCATGAACGCCTTTCGAGTTCGGGATCGTCCAGGCGATCTGATCCCGCGCGAATGGGTCGTTCAGCGCCATCCACAACGTCAACGCGTGCGCCGTGGTCGACATCGTTGCGCCACGGCCGCGGAGCATTCGCGAGCGATCGTCGCTCCATATGACTTTGGTGAATGGCTTGCCCTGCGGATTCGTCCACTGCACCGGCACGCGAAACGGAATGCGCAGCGCCTGGGCGCGCGCGATGAGGGTCGGCGTCGGGATGCCAAGGAACGCAGCGATCGCATCTGGTCCATCGATCGTCACTTCGCGATCGGGTGGGCTGTGCGCCGCGACGTCCGGGAAGCTCCATCGGTCTTGGTTCACGTAGTCACGCCAGGTCACGAGCCGCACGGCGTTCATTTCTTCCCGGACAGGTACGCGAGGCGCGCCAAATGCTGCTTCTTGGCTTCCGCAGCCGCGGTATCTCGGCGCGCCACCCATTTTGCGACCGTCTCGATCGCCCACCTCGGCGAGTGCGGAACGCCGTCGATTGCGCGCGGAACGCGCCAATCGGGCGCTGGAAAGCCGCCGCACATAAGCAGTCTGTAGAGTGTCGCGCGCGAGATTCCCGCGAGGAGGCAAGCCTCGTCGACCGTGAGACGCGCGTGAGATTTCTTCAGCATGGAGTTCGTCCTCTCTTGTAGTTGTAGGTGTCCACGGGAGCGCCCAGGTTCGGCATGGCGTCGGCGGTTGGCATCGCCTTGGGACCGGCGGGTACGCCGCCTGGCGCGCTCCCGAGACCACACGAAGGTTAGTTCACGCCGCGGAGCGTGAGAAGCTTCTTACCCAAGATTTCATCCGGCTCGCCACTGGTCCCCGCGCGCAACCGAGTCGATCCAGCGCTCGACCGACGAACGCAGCCATAGCGCGCAGTTCCCGCGCTTGATTGGCGCCGGAAATTCGCCACGACGGATCATCGCGTAGATGCTGGACGTGCCGTAGCCGGTGGATAGGCGCACTGCGGGGAGCCGCAGGAGCGGGTCCTTCACGAGTGCGATGTCGGGGCCCGCTGGCGCGGGTGTCTGGCGGGTGTTGCGCGTTTTGCGCATGGGATTTTCTCCTCTTATTATTTTGTTGGCGCGGCGCGCAGGACCCTGCACGACGACGTTCACATTGTAGTCCGGCTGGACCGCGAAAAAATCCGGCGTGAAAGCGCCGGCCAGGAGGTCGCGCCCTGACAACGACAACGGGCTCGCTCTTATTCGTGCTCGCCGGCTCTCGAATGCGCGGCGCAGGGCGCGGCTCCGCCCGTCGCCCCCGGCCAGCTGCCGCAACTTTCTTCTTATATATACCTGGAGGCGCGCGCGAATCGCGGAGCGATTTTCAGGCCGCGCGCTTATCCCTGATCGGTACGACGGTGGCGCTCGTGGGCTCCGCCTCGCCGCGCTGCGCCTTGGTGAGCTGCTCATCCCACCAACGCGCAAGCTGAATACGCCTTTGCAAGCGCTCGCCTCGGTCGTACGCGCGCACGACCTCGTTGTCGTGGATATGGTCCAACGCGAGTTCAACGACATCGCGGTCGAAATCGCCATCTTCGCGGGCGAGCGTCGAGAGGGCAGAGCGCCAGCCGTGCGGCGAGTGCTTGTCGCGCAGGCCGAGCGTCACCCTGTAATCCTTTTCGATTGTCTCCCGGGCAATGTGCGAGCGCTTCCCCTTCACCGGCGAGGGGAACAGATGTCCCTTCCCGCTGCCGAGGGACTTCCACTCGCGCAACTCTTCGGCGATGGTCGGCCCGAGGAAGATCTTGTGTGCTGGTCGTTTACCGCTCTTCGCCTTCATGTTCTCGCGAGCGATGGTCCACACGGGCGCGTCGGCGTCCAGGTCGAACTCCTCCCATCGCGCCTGGACCACGTTGGCGATGCGCGCTGCGGTGAAGGCGCAGAGGCGATGCGCCATGCGCGCCTCTCGCGTCAAGTGCGCCCGCTCAGCGCGCCGCAACACCTCGCCGAGTTCCGGCCACTTGAGGCAAGCCGGATGGGATTGCGAGGGTTTGGGCTTCGACAGCACCTCGGTGACCGGCTCTGCCGGGTTCTCCGCGCACTTGCCTTGGGCTCGGGCGTATTGGAAGACGCTCCGCACATGCTGCAGGATGCGGTGCGCCGTCTCGATCGGTGCGCCGGGGCGGCTCTGCACGTCGTCTATGACCTTTGCGAGCAGCGCGGGGGTTATCTGGACAACCGGCAGCGTGCCGATCTTCGGGAAGATGTCGCGCTCGAACGCCCGCTGCGACTTGCGGAAATGCACTGCACTCCACTCGCGCTGCTGCTTCCTGAGCCACGCGCGCGCGACTTCTTCAAAGGTTTCGCCGCTCGCGACCACGTTCGCAGCGCGAACCAGGCGGCGCTGTTGCACGGGGTCTAGGCCCTGCGCAAGCCAGGCGCGCACCTTGTCGCGCTCGGCTCTCGCCGCCTTCAGGGAAAACGCTGCAGCTTCATCGCCGCCGGCGCCGTCAGCCTCGTAACGCCCGATCGTGTAGACGCGCTCCTTGCCGGCGTAGCGGTAGCGAACGCGCCACACGGGCATTCCGCCTTGCGTCATGCCGAGCATCAGCCCGTGGCTGTCGCCGAGCGTCTCCTTGATCGCGGCGGCTCCGCCCTTCCGCGCGCGCGCGTGGGCCGTTACGAAGGCCCGGACCTGCAAGTCCGTAAGCGGGTCGTTGCGCTTCTTCTTCACCATCGGAGGCACTTCGCCTGCCGCTCCTGCATTTCCCGTGCGAATCACGTTCTTAGTTTCGTTCTTTTCCGTACCCACAAGCCCCTCATTGGCTTTGCCGGCGATCCCGGCCATAGCCACAACCATATACACATCCAATCGAGCATGCAATGGAGCGCCTTGCACGGCCGTGCAGAGTGAAGCGGCCCGCACTTGGCGGGCCGTTTCGGGTCGTTCTACTGCATTTGGTGGAGGCGGGGGGAATCGAACCCCCGTCCGCGAGCCTTCGACACTTGGTTCTACATGCGTAGCCAGGCCATTTGAGTTACGCGTTCCCCCGCAGACCGGCGAGCTTGGGAACGTTGAGCCACCTTGGTTTTAGCCGTGAGTGAAGTGGCCCCACTCACCGCGATCTCGAGTAAATGACTCTGCCGTAGCCTTACAGCACTACCCGGGCCCTCGAGAAAGCCCGGTGCAGAGTCCAGCGGGTATTAGGCCGCCAGAGCGTAGTTGTCGTCGTTCGCAACTAGATTGATTGTCGGATGGGATTTACGAGGTCATTCGACACCCTCGGCATGCCCCTCATGTTTCCGAACTCGCGTCGAAACCGGGTCGCCCCCGTAGCTTCGAATTCGGTCCCGCCATTATAGCGGCGGGCAAGGTAGGACATGGGGACCAGGTGCGGGTTCTGCAAGGGGCGTTACGGCGGTAGGAAACGGCCCGCACCCCTACCGACGCTTCAGCAGCTCCTGGGTCGGCGCGACCAGCCCGAGTTGCTGGTACACGCCGAGCGTCTCGAGGACGACCCAGTCCTCGACGATGCGGCCAGCGTCGATACGTTGCATGACCGCGCAACGAATCGTGATCGGGCGCCCCGTCGCCGGCACGCCCTGCCACGGCCCGCGGTGCGTTCCCGTCGCGGTCACCCAGCAAACGACCCGCCCGCCGCCGTCGACGATCTCGTCGATATGCCATTGGAGATCGGGAAACGCGGCGAGCCATGCAGTCATGTGCTCACGCAGCTCCTGCGGCCCGCGCGGCACGGCGGAAACGCCGCCCGCGGCCGAACGCAGCTGCCGGGTGATGCATTCGGGCGCGACGATCTCGTCGAGGATGTCGAAGTCGCGCGCATTCCAGGCGCGCTCGAAGAATGCGCGAGCGACTTCGACATTGGAGCGCGGGACCGCGCTGCCGCGATCGCGACTCAAGCCGCCTGCCGCGTGAGGCCGCGGTCGACCAGCCACTCCAGCACCGCCTCGGGAGATTCGAGGATCGCATCGGCGCCCCAGAGCGCCGGCGGATCGCCGTCGCCGAGGTATCCATAGGCCGCGACGACCACCGGCATGCCCGCCGCGCGTGCCGCAGCCACATCCCGCTTGTCGTCGCCCACGTAGAGCGTGCGCGCGGGCACGACGCTCAACTCGGCCGCGGCGTGCAGCAGCGGATCGGGATAGGGCTTGGGCCGCGGGCAGGTGTCGCCGCCCACGATGATCGCCGCGCGATCGGTGAGGTTGAGCGCGTCCATGAGGGGCCGCGCGAGACGCTCGAACTTGTTGGTCACCACGCCCCACGCGATGTCGCGCTCCTCGAGGTGCCCCAGCAGCGATTCCATGCCGGGGAAGAGCTGCGAGTCGATGCAGATGTTGTCGGCGTAGATCTGCAGGAATTCCTCGCGCATCGCCTGGAACTGCGGGTCGTCGGTCTGGATGCGGAAGGCCGCGGTGATCATGCCGCGTGCGCCGTGGGAGACGAAAGGACGGACCTGCTCGAGGGGCACCGCGGCGAGCGAACGCCGGCGGCGCATCTCGTTCACGGTGCGCGCCATGTCGGGGGCGGTGTCGATCAACGTGCCGTCGAGGTCGAAGAGGACGGCCTCAAGCACGGCGGCATCCCACCAGGTAGTTCACGTCCACGTCGCGCCCGAGCGCGTAGCGCCGCGTGATCGGGTTGTAGGTCATGCCGGTGAGGTCCTCGAGTGCGAGCCCGGCGGCGCGGCAATCGGCCGCGAGCTCCGAGGGGCGGATGAAGCGCGCATATTCGTGCGTGCCGCGCGGCAGGAGCCGCAGCACGTACTCGGCGCCGACGATCGCGAAGAGGAACGACTTGGGATTGCGGTTGATGGTCGAGAAGAAGACCCACCCGCCCGGCTTCACGAGGCGGGCGCATGCGGCGACCACGCTCGCGGGCTCGGGCACGTGCTCGAGCATCTCCATGCATGTCACCACGTCGAACGCCTCTGGCATGTCCTGCGCGAGCGCTTCCGCGGAAACCAGGCGGTAATCGACCTCGCGCCCGCTCTCGAGGGCATGCAGCATCGCGACCTTGAGCGGCTTCTCGGCGAGGTCGATGCCGGTCACGCGCGCACCTTGCGCGGCCATCGCCTCGGCCAGGATGCCGCCGCCGCAGCCCACGTCGAGCACGCGCTTGCCCGCCACGCCGCCGCAGAGGCGCTCGATGTGGCCGAGGCGCAGCGGGTTGATCTCGTGCAGCGGGCGGAACTCGCTGTTCGGGTCCCACCAGCGATGGGCGAGGGCGCTGAATTTGGCGAGCTCGCCGGGGTCGACGTTGCCGGTCCGGAGCGATGCGTTCATGACACCATTTTGCTCCGCCACCACGCCGCCTTGGCGAGGACATCGCCCTCGTCCATCCCGCGCAGCTCGCGCTCGACCACGCGCGCATCCCCCGCCACCCACACGTGGCTCACGTGCTCGCGTCCCGCCGCATAGACGAGGTGGGATACCGGGTCGTAGCACGGCAGCGTCTCCGGCGTCGCAAGCTCGACCGCGACGAGGTCTGCCCATTTGCCCGCCTCGATCGAACCGACCTGCGCATCGAGACCGATCGCGCGGGCACCCTCGAGCGTCGCCATCGCGAGTGCCTCGTGGGCGGGCACGACATCGGCCTCGCCGCTGCTGCCCTTCGCGAGAAGCGCCGCGGTGCGCATCTCCGTCATCACGTCGAGCCGGTTGTTGCTCGCGGCGCCGTCGGTGCCCACCGCGACGCGGATGCCGCGCTTGCGCATGTCGGCGATGCGCGCGATGCCGCTCGCGAGCTTGAGGTTGGAGGAGGGGCAGTGCGCGACCGAGACTCCCTCGCGCGCCATGAGGTCGAGCTCGCGATCGTCGAGGTGCACCGCATGCACCGCGATGAGGCGCGGCCCCACGAGGCCGAGGCTCGCCATGCGTGAGAGCGGGCGCGCGCCATGCTGGGCCATGCCTTCGGCGACTTCCTGCGCCGTCTCGTGCACGTGCATGTGGATCGGGGCGTCGATCTCCTCGGCCAGCACCGCGACGCGCCTCAGCGTCTCGTCGGCCACCGTGTACGGCGCGTGAGGCGCGAGCGTGAAGCTCAGCAGCGGCTCTCCGCGGTAGCGGTCCCGCGTTGCGAGTCCCTTGGTGAGGTAGCTGCCCGCGTCGGTGGCATAGGCGCTCGGGAATTCGAGCGCGATCACGCCGAGCGAGGCGCGCATGCCGGCCCTCAGCGCCGCACGCGCGGTCGCCTCGGGGAAGAAGTACATGTCGTTCACGCACGTCACGCCCGCGCGCAACATCTCCGCCATCGCGAGCAGGCTGCCGTCGTGCACGAACTCGTCGGTCACGTGCTTCGACTCCGCGGGCCAGATGTGATCGCGCAGCCACGTCATGAGCGGCATGTCGTCGGCGAGGCCGCGCATGAGCGACATCGCCGCGTGGCAGTGGATGTTGACCAGGCCCGGGATGAGCACGTGGCGCTCGAGGTGCACGACCTGGCGCGCCTCGAACCGCGCGAGCGCTTGCGCGGCCGGAAGGATGGCGACGATGCGGCCCTCGCTCACGGCCACCGCGTGGTCCTCGAGCACGCCGCGCGGCGCGACCGGCACTACCTGGGCCGCGCGGATGAGCAGGTCGACTGTTTCCATGGAGTCGGCTATTTCAACACACCAAAACAAAAAACCCCGCCGGAGCGGGGTTTCTTGCGAGCGGTGGGGCGGTTACTGCTTCGTGCCCTTGAACTCGATGTCGACGCGGCGGTTCTTCTGGCGGCCTTCCGCGGTCTTGTTGGTCGCGACCGGCTGGGTCTCGCCCTTGCCGATGGTCGTGATCTTCGAGGCCGCGATGCCCTTGCTCACCAGGTACTCCTTGACCGCGTTGGCGCGGCGCTCGGACAGGCGCTGGTTGTACTTCGAGCTGCCGACGGAGTCGGTGTGGCCCGTGGCGATCACCATCTCGATGTCGGTGCCCTGCAGCTTCGAGAGCGCCTCGTCGATGGCGCGCTTGCCATCCGGACGCACGACCGACTTGTCGAAGTCGAACAGCGCGTCGGCCTGGATCACGACGGCCTGGCGCACCGAGGAGGGCGCCGGACGCGCGGGCTCCGGAGCCGGGGCGGGCGCGGCGGGCGCGGCCGGGGCCGCCGGCTCCGCCGGCGCGGCGGGCTTCGCAGGGGCGGGAG
>JADMIO012753022.1_pt1 | contig 11944 bp, 10 predicted proteins | sample 8958161 | NCBI WGS metagenome assembly JADMIO01 (sample SAMN16585339, study PRJNA669376) | soil metagenome | isolation source: Crop rotation soil | place: USA: Cullars Rotation, Alabama | collected 2011
CTTTCCCCCCGCATTAATCTGCAGATATGCGCCCGCTTCTTTCCATCGCGGGAGGAGCGGCACGTTGGGCTCCATGTTCACGTACCGCTCAGGGTGCGCGATGATTGGAATGAGCCCTGACTCCGAGAGCTCGCGAATCACGTACGCACTGTTTGGAGGAATCGCCATGAAGGGGAATTCCACCAGCACGAAATTCGTTTTAGCGAGACGAAAAAGCGGATCATCGAGCTTCGGATGAGGTGTATCGAGCATCACCTCAAAACCGCGCGCGAGCTTGATGCGCGGGAACTCTTTCTCGACCAGCGACTCGAGCTCGATCCACGCTTCAGCAACCCTGTCCAGATATCCCGTTGCCGCACGCGTTTCGATCTGCGATGCGGCGAGGTGAGGCGTCGCAATCACTCCCGTTATCCCGCTCGCAGACATGGCCTTGAGCCCGCCGCGCGACTCATCGATCGTCGCTGCGCCGTCGTCTACACCAGGGATCAGGTGATTATGGAAGTCGAGCATTCACGAGCAAGCTATAAGGCACACCACTTTAGATGAACCCACCGCCGCGATGACACCCACGTTGCTGGACGATGGTAGCGCATCCCGCTAAGTTGACCGACGCACCTGCTTTCACCACCGCCCTCAATCGACACTGGACATTGATGAAGATCCTGACGTTAAGCCTCTGCATCCTTGCAGCAGTTCCAGCGCTTTCAATCAGCGCACAGGTTCCGGTTCCCCAGCCGGCTCCATCTCCCGTGCCGCCGGGCTTCCCCGACAGCGATGGCCAGTACCTGAGCCCCGGCGATGAAGTAAGAATCGTCGTCTGGAGAAATCCCGAGTTCAGCGGCGATTTTCAGGTCGCCGCCAATGGAACGCTGATTCATCCACTCTATCGCGAAGTGCCGGTCGCCGGAGTGCCGCTGAGCGTGGTCGAAGACCGCCTCAGGACCTTTCTCACGCGATTCATGACGACTCCGCAGTTCGTCATTCAACCGCTGGTAAAGATCATCGTCAGCGGAGAGATTCGCTCCCCCAACGTCTATTCCGTCCCTCCACAAATGACGATTGCACAGGCAATCGCCTTTGCAGGCGGCGCGACTGAGCGTGGAAATATTTCTGATGTCCGCGTGATACGCGACCGGCAGGTCGTGCGGATAGATGTAAGCAAGCCAAACTCGGAAGCAGCCCAGCTCCAGATTCGCTCAAACGATCAGATCGTTATCGGCCGCAAGCGGCGGTCGGCATGGGAAGTCATCGGCCCAATCACGGGAACGCTCTCCCTGATTGTCGGAATATCGAATCTGCTCTGGAGACGGTACTAGCGGATTGAAGTCGCGCGCCGTCAGCTCATTCGGAGGCGACGGCGCTTTGCAAGACTGATCGAGAGCGCGACCGGAGCAGGTGCCGGAGTGCCACGCGCCTTGAACTCGAACCACTTCTGAAGCGCGGGGCCAACGAGTCTCGCAACTCGCTCAGCACCGTAAGGGCGCGCACTCTGGTCTGGGCTGCACCAGATGCTCAGCACGTAATGCGGACCGCGCGCATCGCCCGAAAGGCGGATCGGATAATCGAGCTTCCACGCCCAGTTCGCCGAAAGAATGTGCTCGGCGATACGATCGAGCGTGAGATCATCACCCGTCAGCTCCATTCCTAGAAATCCGAATGACGACGCGGATTCAGACAGAAGCTCGGAGATATCCCTGATCGAATCAGAGCGCTGAAGCTGCGTGCACAAATCCATCGCCTTGATCTGGTCGCTGATGATCGTTCGTGCACGCGAAGGTCCGTTGAGAAGAACTTCGCCGGCGATCACGAGCTCGTGATACGAGAGAAGATTCGTTCCGTAAATCACGAGCACCGAAACTCCGACAAGGCCCAGGATAGCAACCGATGTAGCGACGAAAGGTGCAGTGAGCGCCATAAGCAATCCGAACGCGGCCATCCCAGCGGCCAGGCTCCAGAGAATTATCGCGGTCCGCTGAGGCGTTACACCAAGCGCGAGCAGCCGATGATGAATGTGTCTTGCGTCTGCGCCCGAGAGCGGAACGTGCCGCAGCCATCGTCGCACTATCGCGAGCGTACCATCGAGAATGGGTACAAACAGCGCGAGGATCGGGACGATCACCTGCACCGCCCCGTACTTGTTCACTGATCCGCCAACACTCAGCACTGCGAGAAGAAATCCGACGCTCAGGCTTCCCGCATCACCAAGAAAGATTTTTCCTTTGGGAAAATTGTACGGGAGAAAACCAAGGAGAGATGCGGCGAGAACGACTGCAGGCACCAGCACCCACTCGTTTCCAAGGAATGCGCCGACTGCAACCACCGCCATGCATCCTACAACCGCGACGCCTGATGCGAGCCCGTTCAGTCCGTCGATGAAATTGAGCGCGTTGGTTATCCCGACGATCCAGATCATGAGCAACGGGAAACCGAGAATGCCCGTTGATACGCCGTCGCCATAACCCATCGCGATGGTGTTGAAGCGAAGACCGTAGTACCACACGATTCCCGCAGCAGCTATCTGCGCAACGGATTTTACGCCGGCTGAGAGTCCACGGAGATCGTCGACGAGTCCGATGAGAAACAGCAGCGCAGATCCGAGAAATGCGCCAGCAAGAATGCGCAGCTCATTTGCACCAGCAGGTCCCGAGTCTATGAATCGCGGAACGGTGCGGAAAAAAATCAGGCAGGTGACGGTTGCAGCGACGAGATATACGCCGACTCCACCAAGCCGCGGAACAGGCTGAACGTGAATGCGGCGATCATCGTCAGGCGCGTCGTAGAGACTGAGTGCAGCAGCGCCTCTTATGACCAGGGGTATAACAGCCAGTGCCAGACCTAACGCAAGCGCGAAGGCCAGCACTAACCAGATTGCTGTGGTCATGGGGGTCATCTAATGCGTAGCACAGTTGTCAGACGGCTTATCATACGAGCGCACAAACATCTGCGCAAATCAAAACCGGAAAATGATGCGAAATCGTGATTATTGCCTCACGACGTGGAATTAACAGTCAGGCCGTTCTGTCGCAGGCGGCCGGCAAGAACGGGGTCCAGCCGCGCTACCACGACAATCTCGTCGCCCTCGTGACGCTGTTCCAGGACCTCAGCGCTCCGATGAACTTCCGCCAGCATCTTGCCGTCGCTGATGGGAAGGCGGATCTCGGAGAGAGGTCGTCGCTCTCTTGCCTGCACCAGCAGCGCGCGCTTGAGCGGTTCGAGGCCACCCTCAGTCGTCGCTGATACGAATACAGAGTCAGGAACGAGATTGGTGATCCGGTGCTCCATCGCGACGAGCTGATCGTGAGGGAGCATGTCGATCTTGTTGAATACGTGAAGAATGGGAGTCGATGCCGCACCGATTTCCGAAAGAACCTGATTCACCACGATGCGCTGCTCTTCCCACGACGGATGACTCGCATCGATCACGTGCAGCAGCAGATCAGCATCTGCAACTTCTTCGAGCGTCGCGCGAAACGATGCAACGAGATCGTGCGGAAGCTTACGAATGAATCCAACGGTGTCGGTGAGAAGAACCGTCGTGTTGTCCGCCAAGCGAATTTCGCGAGTGAGGGGATCGAGCGTTGCGAACAATCGGTCTTCGACGAATACGGATTCTGCACCCGACATCGCTTTCAGTATCGAAGATTTTCCCGCATTCGTGTATCCGACGAGAGATGCGCGAAACTGTCCCTTTCTCGACGTTCGGCGCACCTCACGTGCTTTCTGCACGTCCGACAGACGTGACTTGAGAAGCTTGATGCGATTGTTGATGAGACGACGATCTGTCTCGAGCTGAGTCTCACCAGGTCCGCGCATTCCAATACCGCCGCGGAATTTCTCGAGGTGAGTCCACATGCGCATCAGTCGCGGCAGCATGTACTCGAGCTGCGCGAGCTCGACCTGCATTTTCGCTTCCGAGCTGCGCGCCCGTGTCGCGAAAATATCGAGGATCAGCTCAGCGCGATCCATCACGCGCTTCCCCGTTGCATCCTCGACATTTTTTCCCTGCGCCGGCGTCAGCTCATCATCGAACACAATGAGCGTCGCTTCGCTCTCGATAATCTTGTCGCGCAGCTCGTCGATTTTTCCCTTGCCGAGATAGGTCGCGGGGTTGGGTTTGTCGATTTGCTGAGTGAGCTGTCCGACGACGACACCACCGGCGGTATCCACCAGCTCGGCGAGCTCCTCGAGATGCTCATTCATGACCTGACCGCGCGGAGTGCCAGTGGTGGCACCCGCTGCGAGTCCAGTTCCGTCATTGCGACCCGATGGCCGCTTGAGCTGGGCCCCGACGAGGAATGCTCGCTCTACCGGGGCCTCGAGCTCGATCAATTCACGTGGCGTTTGTTTCTACCTGCTCTGTGTCGTTCCACCAAAACTCGAGAACCGTCCGCGCTGATCGTACGGACGAGTAAAGTTGCCGAGTGGAGTTGCGACGGTAAAGTCACCCGTCACACGATAGTTGATTACGCCCTGCGTGAGTAGCTGTCGGCCAGCAGTTCCCAATCCCGCGTATGTGAAGTCGACGGGAATGGTGACGTAGGTCGAGTCGTTGTTTCCAACGCGAAATGCGTTGTTGAGCGCACCCGTGCCGAGATCCTTGTCTTCGACCATGAGCCGATAGGTGAGCCGGGTCGCATTGAGATCGAAGCGATTGGGATTGTACACACTCAGCACGATGTCGACTGATCCGCCGCTCAATCCAAGTCCGCGAATCTTTGCATCATTGAAGTGAACGATCGGCTCCTGAAATGAGCCGAGGCCGAGCGATGCACAGCCGGCGACGGCGGCAACTGCTGCTGCGAGAAATATTTTTTTCATACGAGATCTCCTGGTTATTCGGTTACCGTCACCGGCGATTCGGATACCGGCACATCCAGTGCTCAGCTTCCCGGCGCGCCGGGCCCAGTCTCGCCGGAATCCGGCGACCGGTCACCGGAGACGGTTGAATCCTTTATCTGCTTCCACCACGCCATCCTCTTCGCAATATCCTTCTCAAATCCAAACGGCCCCGGCTCATAGAACTGAGTGCCCTTGAGCTTGTCGGGCAGATACTCTTGCGGGATGTATGCCTCGGGGACCGAATGCGCGTATTGGTACCCCTCATGGTACCCCAGTTCCTTCATTAACCGCGTCGGCGCGTTCCTTATGTGCATCGGCACAGGCTCCGCTGGAGTTTCCCGGGCAGCTTCGAACGCTGCATTCAATGCGCGATACGATGAGTTGGATTTGGGTGCAGTCGCGAGATAAATGAGCATCTCGCTCAACGGGAGATAACCTTCGGGTGGACCAAGCATGTGATACGCGTCACGCGCAGCGACTGCGAGCTGAAGCGCATTTGGGTCCGACAATCCAATGTCTTCCGCCGCCATCGCAATCGATCGCCGAAAGATTGTCATTGGATCTTCCCCGCCCTCGATCATTCGCGCCGCCCAGTAGAGCGCACCGTTGGGATCCGATCCTCTCAGTGATTTGTGCAGCGCCGACAGCATGTTGAAATGCGACTCACCACGCTTGTCATGCTGCGCGAATCTTTTCTGCATTGCATCGCGCGCAATCTCCGTGGTGATCCGGCCGCCCTTTCCCGCATGAACCGACGCTGCCTCGAGCACAGTGAGTGCGCGACGTGCATCTCCGTCTGCTTCGTTTGCAATGAGCTCGATCGCATCGTCGTCGGCGGTGAGCTGCATCGTGCCGAGTCCTCGGTCGCTGTCGGATAAAGCGCGAGTAACGAGCGAGCGCAGGTCGTCGACGGAGATAGGCTGCAGCACGAAGACGCGCATTCTCGACAGGAGCGCGCCATTCATCTCGAATGACGGATTTTCCGTCGTCGCTCCGATCAATGTGATCGTGCCGCTCTCGACGTGCGGAAGAAACGCATCCTGCTGCGCCTTGTTGAATCGATGAATCTCGTCGACGAAAAGAATCGTCTGCGTGCCGAGCTCGAGTCGTTCTTCGGCGGCGGCGATTATCTCGCGAATTCGCGGAACACCTTCAGTTACGGCGGAGAATGGAACGAACTCGCGATCGGTGTAGCGCGCGATCAATCTCCCGATGGTCGTCTTTCCCGATCCCGGCGGACCCCAGAACACCATCGAGCTGATTGCACCTTTCTCGATTGAATCGCGAAGCGGCTTTCCTGGGCCGAGTAGATGCTGCTGTCCGACGACTTCATCGAGCGTGCGCGGCCGCATGCGCGCGGCAAGCGGCTGCGCACTCGGTGGCGGCGTGAAGAGCGACGCTTCGCCCTTCGATGCTGTTCCCTTCCTGAATGCCTTTGGCATTTACCGTGTTACTGGACGTACAAACGCAGTGATGCGGTTCATAGTGCGCCCAGTCATCTGTGTGGCAGCGACGTTCATACCACTCGGTTTATCAGAAACCGAGCCAGCAGATACAATCCGCATCCGGCAAAGAACGACCCCTGCAATCCCCAGTCACGCTTTGCCTGAAATTCAGGCACGAGGTTCGATGCGCCGACGTACAGGCTCACTCCCGCGGCGAGAGCAAGACCATACGTGCTCAGCGGCCCAATCAATCCAGTCATGAGCGCACCGATAATTGTCGCGATTCCAAGAGAAGTCCCTGCGAGCAATGCACGTCGTCGCGACGATCCAGACGCAAGAAACAATGAGGATATCGCCAGGCCTTCCGGAAGCTTGTGCAGCAGGATTGCTGTAAATACAAGGAACCCAAGAGATTCGCGCACGGCGAATCCGCTCGCGATCGCTACACCGTCGACGAAAGTGTGAAGCAAAAGTCCCGCGAGTGCGGACATGCTCACCGCTTTCGTCACCTCATGCACTTCCTCACCAAAATGGAAATGCGGAACCAGCGTGTGCTGTGTGAGATGCACGAGCAGAAAGCCCGCGAGAATCAGCGGTGCTGCAACGACTCCGATGTGCTCGATTGCTTCCGGTGCGAGATCGAGAATCGCCACCGACACCATGAAGCCCGCCGACAGCGCAATGAGCTTCTCGAGCGTCGCCATGCTCCACTTTGCACGCGACGTGACTGCAGCTGCACCCGCAACGTTTGCAACCGCGGCGAGCAGCGTATACGCTACCGCCGCGCCACTCACGCCTGCGTCAGTGACAGCCGCTCAGCGGCAGCTTGAATTGCGGATGAAAGTGTTGGAGCTGGTGCGCGATCCCATCCCTGCGCACGCCACGACCGGTCGGCGAGCGCAGCACGCTCTTCCAGTCCCTTGCCCTGCAACAGATAAAGCCACCGGTCCGACCGCGCATATACGAACAGCTCGAGCTGGGGCGTAAGTGTGAGCTGATCGTCCGCTGTGTAAAGCGAAATCTCCACTCCGCCATAAGTCGCCAATGGAACCTTGAGTCGCGCGATCGCATCTCTCACATCGGGAAGCGCGACGGATTCGCCATTCCACGTTGTCTCACTGCGAAAGTCGGTGATCGCAACATCCACTGCAGGATCAAGCTGCTCACTCAACGCATGAAACAGGTCGACGACACGCTCCGCATTCGCGGCGATGTATGCCTCGTAATTCTCGCCGACTTTCTCGAACGTGAAGCCATCCACGCCCGAGCGAAAGCGCTTCCACACAGTTATGTCAGGATTTCTGCCGCGAAAAAGCATTGTCGTCTAAAGCTTTGGTTCAGCGTGAACGGGACTTCATCGCCGATGCTTCAGCGAGAAGGCGCTCGTGTGTGTTGAACGAGGGGTCATTAATAACCAATTCGAGAAGCGAGCGTAACGTCCTCCCAACCTCGGGCCCGGTAATTCCGGCTTTCTCCAGATCGCGTCCGTTCACTGCGAGATCGCCGATTTCTATAGGATCGTGGTAAGCGATCCTGATTGCGCGGCGGTAGACCGACGCAGCGCGCGCAGGATCAGGACTCTCGATCCCCGCCAGACGCTCGGCGCACCAGCGCGCGCGTGCAAGTCGAAGCACTGAAGCAAGACGCGTGCGACTCGTCGTCGCAGCCCATTTACGGATAGCTCCATCGGACACATTCCCGTACATCAACGCTTCCCGCATCTGACTGCCGACGCTGCTCCACGCCGTCAGAATCGAGCCGATCCAGGCGGCATCCGCATTGGAGAATCGTAAAGTCTTGAGCATTCCCGTGACTGCACCGTGAGGCGCCGCCGCGAATAAAGCGATCATCCTGAGCGTGCGACGCTGCGACAGACCTGCGGCTTTCGGTGCGGGAAGCTGGTCGATGGTACTGAGATCGACGTCGCTCACGCCGGAAAGACCCGGGATCAATGCGTCAAACGCCCCACTCTTCTTCCATAAGGCAAACGCAGCACCCGGCTTTCTCACCTGCTCCATCGTCTTTTCGATTTCCTGCTTCACCCGTTCGGCCGAGAGTCTCCCGAGGTGAGGAGCGCTTTCCATGATCGCATTCCATGTCTCAGGCTCGATCGCAAATTCGAATCGCGCTGCGAACCTCAGCGCACGCAAGGCACGCAACCGGTCCTCACGCATGCGCTCCGACGCAACACCGACTGCGCGAATGACTCCACGTTCGAGATCTTCGCGACCATGGAATGGATCTGCGATCTCCTTTTTCTTCGGGGAATATGCGATTGCATTGATGGTGTAATCGCGGCGCGCCAGATCTTCATCGAGCGTTGCACCGAACTCCACTTCAGCGTGTCGTCCGTCGGTCTTCACATCTTTGCGAAATGTGGTGACCTCATGCATCACGCCGTCATCATCGAGCACGCCAACCGTCCCGAAAGGAATTCCTATTGGAACGGTGCGCGCGAAAAGATTCCGCATTTGCTGAGGGCGTGCGGCAGTAGCGAGATCCCAGTCGAGATGCGGATGACCAAGCAGCGCATCGCGCACCGCGCCGCCTACGCACCAGGTTTCGTATCCCGCTTTTTCGAGAGTGCGCGCGATCTTGAGAATCTGCGGCGACGGCTGAAGTTTCTCGATCAATCAGCCATCCCGAAAGAGTGCGCGCGTCTCCTTCATGGACATTCCTGCGCCGAGCGCGAGCATCAGATCGATGCGCGCCTGCTGTGCGCGACGCGATCCCCCGAAAATCACGCCAAGCTCTTCCAGTCTTTTTCCGCCGCCCGCATAACCGTACGTGTTGCCCACACGACCGCCCTGCGTGCGTGACGTCAGCACGACGGGCTTGCCCTCTCCAATCCATCGCTCGATCGACGGAACGAGCGCTGGCGGAACATTGCCTCGTCCCATCGCTGCGATCACGACTCCGCGCGCAGTCTCTCGCGCACAATCGAGGAGTCGCGTATCGATTCCCGCAGCAACGAAGATGATGTCGATCGGCGTCGCAGGCTCGGCTGGCTCGACAATCGGCGGAAACGGAGGCATCTCGCGATGCACGACAAGCTCGCCTTCATCGAGAACACCAAGCGGGCCAAATCCTGGGCTCTCGAATGCATCGAGCAGATTGGTGTTGGTCTTGGTCACATCGAGCGCGGAGAAAATTTGTCCGCTGATCACCACCATCGCGCCAAAGCGACGAGTCTCCGGACTGGCTGCAACGCGCACTGCTTCGAGCAGATTCGCCGGCCCATCCCATCCGAGATCGCTCACCGTGCGCATTGCACCTGTGAATACAACAGGCTTTGGCGCGGATATCGATCGTGCGACCAGATACGCACTCTCTTCGAGCGTATCTGTTCCGTGTGTGACGACGACACCCGTTACTTCAGGTCGCGCGAGATGCTGCCTGATGCGATTGCGCAGCGACCACATTCGCTCGATGGTCATGTGCGGGCCAGGAAATGCTCCCCACTCTTCGGTCTCGACACCAGTGACGTCGTCAATGCCGCGAGTCGCTGCGAGAATTTCTTTTGCGTTCAACGCCGGCACTGCACCACCACGCTCCACGTCGTTGCGCATTTGAATGGTGCCGCCGGTGAAGAGAATGACGATCACCGGCTCACCACACCCGCGATTGCAGTCATCGCCGACTCCGAAGCGTTCTCAACCCCAAGCTCGGCAGCAGCTTCCATCGCGTACGTGATCAGCGCGTCTGCAGCGAGGAGCTCGAGAGCTGACTCACGCGAATCATCGAGACGATCGAAGACTCGTGTCGCTATTTCAACGAGGACGTGCGGAATTTCTCGAGGCTCGCAACGCATTTCTCCGGCGAGCTCGCTCAGACGACTCAGGAGCGCAGTCGGCGCACCCGCAGCCCGCGAAGCGAGCCAGTCCGCAATCGCGACTGAGTTTTCCGCCGACGTCATCCGTTGACGAGATGCGCCTGCACTACTCCTTGAACTGCCGCCAGCGCTTCGGGAAGTCGGCCAGCATCAGGAATTCCCGCCTGCGCCATGTGCGCCTTTCCACCGCCTCGTCCACCCGCGACAGCAGCGACATCACGAATGATGACGTCCGCACGCAAACCCTTTTCGCGGAGGTCATCAGTGATGACGCCCAGGAGTGAATTCTTTCCGTCACTGAATGAGGCGGACAGAACAGCGACTCCACTTCCGAGCTGCTCGCGCAATGTGTCGCCAAGCGCCTGCAGCGACTTCATGTCGACTGCAGGTACCGCCGCGCTCACTACCTTCACGCCGTTCACCTGCGTTGCGCGATCGATGAGCTGCTGAATTCCACTCGAGCCTCCGCCGCGAATCGCTTCGTCGAGCTTTTTCTCGAGAGTGCGACGCTCCTCTATGAGCGAGTGCGCGCGCCGCACAACCGACGACGCATTCGTACGCAGTGTCTCAGCGACTTCGTCGAGCGTGTGACGACGCTCCTTCACCATCGCATACGCGCGTGGACCAGTCACCGCCTCGATGCGACGCACTCCGGCAGCGACGCCAGTCTCGCTGACGATCTGAAACAGCGTGATCTCCGCAGTGTTGCGCACGTGCGTGCCACCGCACAGCTCCGCGGAAATTCCCGGTATCGACACAACGCGCACGACGTCGCCGTATTTCTCACCGAACAGCGCCATAGCTCCGCTCGCCACCGCATCGGCATATGCCTTCTGCGAGATGTTGAGCGGAACGGCAGCAAGAATTCCACGGTTCACGTCGTCTTCGATTTTTTCGAGATCGTCACTCGACAACGGACCGTGATGAGTGAAATCGAATCGCAAACGATCAGGTGCAACCAGCGATCCCGCCTGGTGCACGTGATCACCAAGCGTTGCGCGCAGCGCAGCGTGAAGCAGATGAGTCGCGGTGTGGTTGCGCTCGGTATCGAGCCGCGTGTCGCGCGGAACTTCGGCATGCGCCGGTCCCGCGGAGACACGACCTTCTGCTTTGCCTATCGCGGTGGGCTTTCCATCAATTCTCCGGACTTCGTCGACGTCGATCTTCCATCCATTTCCAGTGATCGATCCGCGATCCGATATCTGTCCGCCAGACTCCACGTAGAATGGAGTCTCACGCAGCATCACCGCGACGCGACCTTCAGGAAGCTCACGCAGCGCGACGACTTCGGTATCCGATTGAATGCGATCGTAACCGACAAACGTCACCGGCTCGGATGATACCCAGCTCGTATCTGCAAGCTCATCTGTGCTAACGCCGATCTTCCTGGACTTTCTTTCTTCCTGCGACTGCGTGCGCTGAGATGCGAGCGACAACTCGAAGCCGGCGATGTCGACCGTATATCCACGCTCGCGCGCCATGAGCTCGGTGAGATCGATGGGAAATCCGAACGTGTCGTAAAGCCTGAACGCATCTTCACCGGAGATCGTCCCCTTGATCTCTTCCGATCCCTGAGTCGTTTGCTCGGGCGCGATTTCGTCGAAGCGACGCATGCCGCCATCGATCGTAGTGAGAAATCGCTGCTCTTCAGCACGAGTCGTCTCGAGGATCTGCCGCTGTCTCTCTACCAGCTGCGGATACGCGTCTCCCATGGTCTCGATGACGCGCTTGACGACATCGACCAGGGTCGGCGCGGCACGACCGAGAAGCCACGCGTGCCGCACCGCACGCCGCAGAATTCTGCGCAGCGTCGCACGCTCAGGGAAAG
>JADMIO010803756.1_pt1 | contig 11943 bp, 10 predicted proteins | sample 8958161 | NCBI WGS metagenome assembly JADMIO01 (sample SAMN16585339, study PRJNA669376) | soil metagenome | isolation source: Crop rotation soil | place: USA: Cullars Rotation, Alabama | collected 2011
CTTTCCCATCGGGCCCTACTGCTTTGTCATTTTTACTACTCCGGTATTGCCGGCAGTCCTGAGCTTAAGGAAGTACATTCCGGGCAACAGGTCCTGACATTTTACAACGATCTGGTTGTTGCCCTTTACAGTGGCAAAGATATTGCTGTAAACGACCTGTCCGACCATGTTCACAACATCGATAGTAGTTGTGCCATTCTCTGCAGCGGAAAAACTGAGCGTGACGAAATTACCCGCCGGATTGGGATAGAGCTGTATATCCATTGCTGCGGTATTACCTACTGCACCTATGCCGGTCATATTATCGTCATCATCTACGAGGTTGGCAGCCTGGTAGTAGACCAGTACCGCAGTTTCATTCTGCGGCGCACCTGCGCCCCAGCCCGGTACATTGATCACGGGAAGGTCATTACCAACGGGTGCATTGTTCAGATCGGCTTTTTGCCTTCCCACACATACCACACCTAAGCCGGTCTTGTACACGCCAAATATTTCCGTGTTGTCGCCTCCCGCCTGGGTGAGCGTATCCCATTTCCCGACGATGAGCGAACTGTACAAAGGCACATGGAAATTCTCATCGTACACACGCACAAAGGAATTCCATGAGCTTACCCCGCCATAATATGGCTTCACCATTTTCTGGTAAGCATTAGCCGTTGTTATCGTACGCCTGCCCACCCCTAATATGCATACATTGCCATCGCTGGTCACTTTCATATTGTTGCGTGCGAGACGGGTGGTATTCACGTCCGGCCAGCCTGTATTCGGATCAGGCCATCCATCGAGGTTAGGGTCAGCATGCGGAGTACCCAGGCCACCTGTGCCTTCGAACAGCTCGGCTACATAAGTGCTGTTGGTGAGCATACCGTCGCTGAGCCTCAGCTTTCCCAGCCAGGACTCGTGTATGTTCCCGTTCGTTCCCGTGAACCTGTTCTGAAAACCATAAGCATTGGGGTCGGCTGTTATCGTATTGCCCTCCCAAAGGTTCTCTGTATTGTTACCATGCGCCCGGGCCCCTACAACCAGCTTGCCATTCTTATAATCTATCGCCAGGGCATCCACGTACTGGTCGGGTATGGACTCCATTGTATCTCCTGCCGGAGTGATCTCGTGATAGAGCCGACTCCACCACCTGAGCATTCCAGAAGAGTCCATAGCGATGACCGCAGGTTCAAAATCAGGAGAATAGCCATTGGCAGAATCTGCAGTGCTCTTAATGTTCATGCCTATGTACAGGTTATTGTTCGTCCTGTCCACACAAATGGACGAACCACCATATACCGGGCAACATGAAGTAGCTGAATAGCCCGTGTATCCCGGGCTCACCGCTGTGGGATTGTTAGGATCGCAAGGGCCATTGAACAATATATCAACAGGCCATTTGCCTTTCTTATAACCGCCGTTGCCATCCGGGTAAAAACTATTGTATTCATTCTGCGTCCAGGAACGCAGGTCGCACCTGCCCCAGGTCTTCAGTACGATGCCGCTGTAGTTGACCGAATCGATGCCGCCGGGGTAAGAGGTGGCAGGAGTTCCTTTCCATTCAGAACCATTGTCCAGCCAGTGCGTGCGCCAGTTATTAACGACCTTCCTCGCGCCGTTCTGCCCCAGGCAATAGACAGCGCTCCAATCATAGCCATGCGCCTCGCCTGAGATATAGAACACCTGCCCGTTATTGGTGACGTCCCAAGGGTGGTAATCCTTAGGGCCGGACTTCGCCCACACAGCTGTTTTCCAGGTAAGCGCTGTAGGCGTACCTGCAACGAAGTTGTTGTTCAACTTTGCAATGATGTAGCCACCATTGTTAGGGTCTGTATCAGCAGTATTGCAGCTGATGAACAGATCGCCTGTGGGGCTATAAGGCAGTGAGTTGGTCTTCATGAACCGTATATCTTCCACCACTCCCTGCGGAAAGTGCACAACCTGCAGTACCTGTTGCATGTTAGCAGACAGGTGCAGGATGAATCCGTAGCGGTTAGACCCCAGGCCGTTGTTGATACCCGAAGTATTTGCCAGTGATATTTTGGGCACAGAGTTGCTGACCCAATTGAGGTCATCGGCATAGCCACAAACGAGGAAGGTCCCGTCGGTGATCTGCATTACATCATAGAAGGTCTCCTTCCCGCCGTTACCCGCGTAGGTGACCATATTTGTCTGAGCGCTGGCCGGAAGGCCTGCTATACCACACAAGAGCAAAAGGACTACCCGGTAAAGAGATCTCATGTTCATCGATATTTACTACAAATTAATAAATAATTGGGAACAGGGGCGATCAGGGATGTGCAACCGTTCAAAAAAGCAGTTTTATGTGACATGGTTGGCGGTTTAAAAACGGGAAACCGCGCCAGGCTTGATTTGCTGGGGTTTTTATGTGACTTTTAGGTGACTTTTAGGCGACTTATAGGTGACTTATAAGTGACTTTTATGCGACTTATAAGTGACTTTTATACGACTTATAGGTGACTTATAGGTGCCTTGGTCTTTAAACCGCGATGCTTTAGATCTGGATGATGACCATGATGTATGTATGCGGAAGCTCCGGAGAAATGTAGGGTCCATAGATGTCAAAGAACGGGACGGCGGACAAGGTTGTTCGCTGTGGAATAAAGTTACGAAGATGGGTTGTGTTGGACAAAAAAAGCTGTCCACATTTTTTGTTGTGGCGGAGGCAACTACGTTCATCTTTATCGCATTGAATTCCTTTCTGAGAACGGCTTGGTAACGGCAGTTCGGGATGCCCTGCGGAACATCCACGAACAACGGGCCGTTGCTTATCTACGCGTTTCAGGATACCTCTTCGGCCTTCTTTTCAGACATCAACTTCATTTCTTTGATATCAGCATCTATCTTCTCTCGTTTCATTCCGACGCGGAGGAAGCCGAAGATGCTCATATATACATTCGCTATCCAGACGAGTGCGAAACCTGCGATCAGGTAGCCACGCCAGTCGGGGAAGAGCAGGTGGTAGTTCGTTATGATCAGGAATATGATAGTGACGTAGTGACTGAAGCAGTACTCACATGTGAACAGATAAAAGAATTTCCGCCGCAACATTGTCCTACTGTTCTTCGAACGTTCGATAAGATGATCACGCAGCTCCTTAAATACTTCTTCGTGCGTGACCGTCCATGCGATGCAAGCGATAGGCAATGCGAGCAGGAACAGCCATATTATTTGTGTTGAGAGCGCCATAAGATGTATATTTTAGTTGTCGCTAACAGGCTTTAAAAGTAATGCCAGTATCATTCCCGCTATTTCGTGCGTAGAGGGTAGGGCAAGCGCTGCGGCGTTAGGTAAGTTTGTTGAGATGGTCTTAACTCTGTCTCCTTGATGCCGCCGGGCCCCTTGCAGAGGACCGGGCGGGGACGTGAGCTGTCCACATTTTGTGGTTTCGCAAGTCTGAAGACTTGCAATTGTTTGGACACAAGTCGAAAAGACTTGCGCCAGACGGGGGCCAGCTGGGATCGGCTACCGTTGCGACGTATTCGGAGACTAAACCGAACTTGAGTATATTTATCGGGAACTGTATAAAAAAATGGGAATAGGCAGGCGTGAATTCTTAAGGTTGACAAGTGTGGCCTTGGCGGGGTTGCTCATTGACCCGCTGAAGGCGGTCGCGATACACGACAATGTGTATGTCAACAAGAAGCTGGGAATACTATTCCATATACCCCGCGACTGGGGTTTTATTTCTGTAGCAGACTTCGGCAAGCTGAAAGATGCACAGGTCTTCGGTGAAGGACCGGATATGACCAAGGATGAGATATGGCAGGACCTGGGCGCTCCTATCTGTGTGGCCACGAAATACCCGGACCACGAAAACCCGGAGCTTTACGGAGTCTTCTCCCCTACCATCACACTGCACATCACTCCTAAGAAAGACCTGGAATACCTGGGGTATAAGACGTTCGAAGAATTAATAGACGCTACTGCCCAGGGAACTTCCTTATTGCTAAAGGACTTTAAGGTAGCCCGGAACTACGAACCGTACCTTATAAGCGATGTCAAGTTCTACGAACACGATGCCGAATATCTGTTCGAGCACGAACAGATGGACGCACCGCTGAAAGCAGAACTTAAAACACTACGCGCGGAGCATAACGGCTTCTACTACGACTTCAATTGCCACCAGTCCATCGCGCAAGGCCAGGTCGCGGAAAAGGAATTTGAGGAGTTCAAGAAGTCGATAAGGTTGATATAGTTTTCGCCGGTCTGGAGGAATCTTTGTATATTCAAAGTCTAAATATCACTATAGAATGACCGACAATTCTAAACCATACTCGGAAGTATGTAGTATGATCAGACATTATTCTAATGCCAGCCTGACAGTACGGACATTATGTTTTGTACAGGGACTTGCGTTCCTTGCAACGTGGTCTATCTATTTCAACCTGGGTAACACTATGCTCTCGTGGATGTTACCTGTATGTGGTCTATTCTTTACACTAATGACCTTTCTTTTTCATAATGGATATTATACCACTACCGGAGAGTACTACAGAATAGCACGACAACTTGAGAAAGAACTGTTCACGGATAAAACTTATCATCCATTTCATAAGTTTCATGAATACCACGAGAAAAAATTCAACCAGCGAATGGCAAAGATGTTCATTATCAATGCTCCTTTTAGTATGATAGCCACGGCGTTCGCTATCGCACTGGCAATTTCATTGTACAAATAGTAAATGTAGACCGAACATTAGTGTTATTAGTAAGCCTGAAGACTTGCAATCGTTTAGACACAAGTCGAAAGACTTGCGCTAGGAGGGGGTGCTGTTGCAAACTGCTCTTATCTATGGCCACAAGTCGCAGACTTGCGGCAGCGGGGCTACGCAAGTGATGCCATATTATCATTGTGAAGTTTTACATAGACTTCTTGGGCTATCGCATAATTCATCTTTAAGTTTTCGATAATAGTTTTCAGTTTATCTTCAACGACTCTTCTTGCTTTATTTAATTCCTTTGACATGCGGGGAAGTTGAGATACAATATCATGGAACTGTTGCATCTGTTCTTCAACACCACTGAATACATCAATCATACTTTTCAGAGATTGAACGTCTGAATCCTGAATCATTCCCAATTCGATTCCGCCAATATTTATCAATTGTGAAAAGGAATCTATACCTCTAACAAAATTGTTCGTCCATATTGGTATTTCAGGATCTAGTCGATTTGCAAAATCAATCATTATTTCAGCAACCCTATTATATATATCTCGTATATCCTTAAGGCCTATAACTTTTTTTGCATTATTTATTCTTTCAATTTCAGCAGTTCTTTCGCTAATTTTAGCTCCGACCCATTCCATAGAAGTTGACATGCTTACCAATGCTTCTGAGGAAGTCTGAAAACACTCTTGAATTATATCATTATAATCTAGTAATCCTAACTCTTCAATATTATCAACTCCTTGGTCAATTTGCGTGTGGGATAATTCGACCGCTGCCGATTCTTTTAAAGTTATTGATTCTCGTAAGGAATTAATGCGTATCGGAATATGAATTCTGAGTTGCGTTTGAAAATCTTTTATCTCTTTAAATTCTGAAATCAATAAATTTTTCTTCTTTAATGATTCTTTAAAATTTAGGACCTTAGCAAATTCATCTGGATTTATTTCACTTAACGATGCTGGTGATGCTATTTTGAAATAAAACAATATTTGAATCGATTTAGAATCTCCACCGTATTTATTATACGCATTTAAAAACTCTTCTTCAGTTCCTGACTTTGCTTTCGTAGTAGGAGTTCCAAACTTTTTCCATAAAATACCGATGAACAAATCATAATCTGTACCTATATCTTCGTTGATTATTGCCTGTGGACTTATTTCACTAATCCCCGGAGCTGAATGAGTTTCCCATTTCATTAACTCTATCACCAACCCATTTTGCACACCGTAAGTACGATTCAATTCATCAATAACCTCTTCGATGGCCTGCCTCTCATCTAATACATCTGAAGGCGAAGCAATAAATATCTTATATTTAACTATGTTTTGTGGCATCTTTTTGACTTTCATTAAAATTAACTGTTATTAAAGGCTCAGAAAAAAGAACATATCCACATTCCATTCTCAAATCCACCCTCAAAAATTATTTTTGCCCATATCACATAATACCGTACTTTTGCACTCCAATTCTCATATTGCTCTTTAATAAGGTTGCATTTGGGAGAGTCACCTGTAATAAGTTGTTGCAGGTATTCGCTAACACCAAAAAAAGTTAAAATGGCTAAAGAAATCACTGGCTTAGTAAAGCTGCAAGTAAAAGGCGGCCAAGCCAATCCGGCACCTCCGATAGGACCAGCACTGGGTTCTAAAGGTGTCAACATCATGGAATTCTGCAAGCAGTTCAATGCTCGCACACAAGACAAAATGGGTAAAGTTCTACCCGTAGTCCTCACAGTTTATGCTGACAAGTCTTTCGACTTCGTGATCAAGACCCCTCCGGCTGCCGTTCAGCTGATGGACCATTCTAAGATCACTAAGGGTTCGAAAGAATCTAACCGTAGCAAGGTTGGTAAGGTTACCTGGGCACAAGTAGAAGAGATAGCCAAGGACAAAATGGCCGATCTTAACTGCTTCACTATCGAAAGCGCCATGAAAATGGTAGCCGGTACAGCGCGCAGCATGGGCCTCACAGTAGAAGGCACCGCTCCATGGGCGTAATTGGTTCACCTTATTTAAACATTTGCAACAATGGCAATCACTAAAAAAAGAAAGGCTGCAGAAGCCAAGATAGATAATAACAAGACCTATACCCTTGCAGAAGCATCTGCACTGGTAAAGCAACTGAACTGCACTAAGTTCGACAGCTCTGTGGACGTACACATCCGTCTCGGTGTTGACCCGAAGAAAGCAGACCAGGCGATACGTGGTACAGTGAGCCTGCCTCACGGTACAGGTAAAACAAAGACCGTACTGGTACTTTGTACCCCTGATAAAGAAGCTGAAGCAAAGGCAGCAGGTGCTGACTATGTGGGCCTCGATGAATATGTAACAAAGATCGACGGTGGATGGACAGATGTAGACGTGATCATCGCTACACCTTCCGTGATGCCTAAGATAGGCCGTCTTGGTAAAGTGTTAGGTCCCCGTAACCTGATGCCGAACCCTAAGACAGGTACTGTGACCAATGATGTAGCTGCCGCAGTTACTGACGTTAAGGGTGGTAAAATTGCCTTTAAGGTTGATAAAGCAGGTATCATACATGCATCAATAGGCCGTGTATCTTTCGAGCCAACTAAAATAGCTGAGAACGCGCAAGAGCTTATCAATACGCTGATACGCATGAAGCCGGCAACAGCAAAAGGTATTTACGTAAAGGGTGTTAGCATGGCTTCCACTATGAGCCCTGGTATTACAGTAGATACAAAAGGCATGTAATATCGGCCTGTCCCGGCAGTAGTCGGGGCGAAGTGAGAAACAAATTGATCACGCCTTAGAGAAGGGCAAAAAAAATTAAACAAATGACACCTGCTCAAAAAAGAGAAGCTGTAGAAGTACTGAAAGAGAAATTCTCTCAATACAGCAACTTTTATATAACAGATACCGAGTCTCTGAACGCGGAACAAGTGAGCACCTTACGTCGCCATTGCTTTGATAAGCAAGTGGAAATGAAGGTAGCTAAGAACACACTGATAAAGAAAGCGCTGGAAAGCCTGGACGCTGAGAAATACAGTGGTGTTTATGAATCACTGAACAATGTAACTGCATTGATGTTCAGTGACAACCCAAAAGAACCGGCCGTTATCCTCAGCGCATTCCGCAAGGCAAGCAAGAAGGAAAAACCGGAACTGAAGGCTGCATTCATCAATGGTGACATCTTCGTTGGCGACAACCAACTGGATAACCTGACGAAGATCAAGACGAAGAACGAGCTTATCGGCGAAGTTATCGGCTTACTTCAATCTCCTGCTAAGCGCGTACTTGCTGCGTTGCTCAACTATCATGAGAACGGCGCTACAGCTAAGGCTGAAGAAGCTGCTCCGGTGGCAGAAGCAGCACCAGAAGCACCAACTGCAGAAGCAGCACCTGAAGCTCCGGCTACAGAGGCTCCGGCAGCAGAAGGCGACGCACCTGCAGCTGAGTAATTACCCGGCGATATACTATAGTGTATCACCAAACGAACATGGCTTCCAAGCTTTATTATAAAAACCAATTTTTTAAAAACATTATTAAAACATTATACAATGGCAGACATTAAAGCATTAGCGGAACAACTGGTTAGCTTAACCGTTAAAGACGTACAAGAATTAGCTGACGTACTGAAAGCTGATTACGGAATAGAACCAGCTGCTGCTGCAGTGGTAATGAGTGCTGGTGGTGGCGATGGCGCTGCTGCTGCTGAAGAAAAGACTTCATTCAACGTAGTATTGAAGAGCGCAGGCGCTTCTAAGCTGAACGTTGTGAAGATCGTTAAGGACCTGACAGGTCTTGGCTTGAAAGAGGCTAAGGAACTGGTAGACGGCGCTCCTAAGAACGTGAAAGAAGGCGTAAGCAAGGCTGAAGCTGAAGATCTGAAAGCTAAGCTGACCGAAGCTGGTGCTGACGTTGAGATCGCTTAATTCTTCTAAGAGTTATATAGAAAGACCCCGCTAATAGCGGGGTCTTTTTTTGTGTGCTGATATGATCGCCCCCTAGCCCCCTCCCGCTTGTCAGCGGGATAAATTCCGGGGGAATATGGTATCGGCTCGTGCTACGCCGACCACCCGGCCTTCGGCCACCCGTCCTAAAAACAGGAGGGGAGCTTAATGGTATCTGACCGAGACAAAAAAACGTCCCGGCCATAGGTCGGGACGCGATGTTTCAATATTGTTGACCGGTAAAATTACTTAGGAAGGTAGAACTTACCGTTGGTGATCACGTCTGAATCATTGGTATTGACACCCGGAAGATTCTGAAAAAGGACACCGTTGAATGTTCCCCTGATATTGCCATCTTCTGTTCCCTCCACTACTACTGTTGCATGCCCGGAGCCGATATTGGAGGTATTACCTTTACCAACGTAGTTGTTGTCCATCGGGTTGATGATCTGGTGCATCATGATACCATTCGTACCGTCCGGCAAGAAATTGTAAGTACCGTTACCATTATAGGCAGTAATGACCATTGTGAACGTTTGCCATTGTGTAGCTGTATCGAACCTGAAAGCTGTTAAAGATGCAGTACCCGCAGTGCTGTCGGACCACCCGCCTGCGAGGAAAGAAGCGAGATAACCATTGATGTTCATGGTCATGTAGCCGATAGGTATCGTAACGCCGGAAGACGGATTGATGGGGTTAAGGATAGTTCCCTGGGAGACCGCCGGGTCCGCATCATATGCACCGTTGTTACAGGAAACGAATACAGAACCTAGTCCGGCTACCAGCAGAGCTGACAGGAGCGCTTTTTTCATAAGAATATTTTATGCAGTATAAAGATAACAAGCCTTCTAATAATACAAAACATTATTTTAACCACAATATTAGTGCCGAAGTAGCAGTTTAAGCATTTTTAAGTGTCTGCCCCTACTCTATTTCATGTTTTAGCACAATATTTGACCCTGTAGTTAAAAACATACCCATTCAATGAAGTGTATATTGTCCAAAGGAGCTTATCTGCTAGTAGTTCTTGTGTTGTTCTCCTGCGGTATTACAGCAAATGCCCAGCAGAAGATAAAGGGGTATGTGACGGATACAGATAAAGCCGCCCTACCCTTTGCCACTATAAAACTGGGCAATACAGGACAAGGTCTGATCACCGACCTGAACGGCAGCTTCGAGATAACAAAGCAACCGGGCGTGGAGTACATAGAGGCATATTACCTGGGCTATGAAAGTAAACGTGTGACGCTGGATGGCAGAACAGAGCTGCACATCGTGCTATCAGTAAAAGAGAACGCGCTGGGTGAGGTAGTGATCAAGTCGCCCTATGAAAAGATAAAACGCATACTGAACAATGCCATCGCCAACCGCGATAAGAACAACCCTGAAAAATATGACTGGTACCGTTGCAAGGTCTACTACAAGATGATAGCGGATGTGAACTATGATATAGCGGACTCGTTGATAAAGAAGGACACCAGCGGCGAGACAAAAGACCTCAAAGACTTCCTGGACGAACAACACCTGCTGATGTCGGAGACGTACAGCATACGCACGTGGAAGCGCCCGCAGAAGTTGCAGGAAGATGTGATAGGGACGAGGCTGTCCGGGTTCAAAAAGTCTTTGTTCACCGGTATGGTAACGGACGTGCTGCCTTTCCACTCTTACAATGACTACATAACGCTGAACGGCAAGGACTATCACAACCCCGTGAGCAGGGGATTTTACCAGCACTTCAAGTTCGATATAGAAGATGAGGTGTTGCAAGGAAGTGACACGATATGGATACTGAGCTTCAAGCCACAGAGCGGATATACAGAACTGACCGGCAGGGTGTACATACACTCGGACAACTATGCCATAGCCTACCTGGTAGCCAATGCAGAGGACAAAGCGCTGAACAGGGAGATAAGGCTGGAACAACAATATAAAAGGATAGCAGGGAAATGGTTCCCGGAGCAACTGAACTACATACTCAAGTACCATATAGCGCAGGAGAAGGGATCGAAGTACGATATACTGATGCGGGGTAACTCGAGGATAGATTCGGTGAGCTTTGAAGAAGATAAAAAGTTCAGGTTCGACAAAGCACATAGTGTACAACTGGTAGGCAATGCCGACGAACTGAGCGACAGCACCTGGAACAGACTGAGACCCGAAGCACTGCAAGGCAAAGAAGTGAAGACCTATAAGGTGATGGACAGCATGATGGCGGATGCAGGTTTTGATAAGATAATGCCTTACCTGGAAAAACTGCCGGAGGGCAAAGTGCCCATTAGTGTGTTTGACATGGACATTGCGCGGCTATATAGTGTGAACAAATATGAAGGAAGCCGGTTGGGCCTCGGGCTGCAAACGAACGAGAAAATACTAAAGTGGCTTTCGGTGGGCGGATGGTCCGGCTATGGCTTCAGGGATAAGGAATGGAAGTACGGTGGCTTTGCGGAGATATATGCGGACAAGCGAAAAGAGTTCACGTTCCGGTTCGCTTATGATAATGACCTGAAAGACCCCGGAAGAGTATCACTGAACAAAGAGCTGGACAAGAACTACCTGCGCCGCTACCTAATGAACCGCGTGGACCAGGTGGAAGCATACAGCGCATCGGTAAAGAAAAGATTGGGCTACTGGACCGTGGAACTGGGCGGCAGAAAAGAATACATCATGCCGCGATACAACTACAATTTCAGGTATGATGGTAATAACCATTTCGACTTTGAAGCAACGGAGGTATCGGTGAACTGGAGGTATGCATTTGCGGAGCGCAGAGCGCCCTTCTTCGGGAAGTATTATAGTACAGGAACGAAGTACCCGGTGTGGTATGGGAAGATAGTAGCGGGTACACTGGAGAGCGGCAGCTTCAAGACCGACTACGTGCAAGCCATAACAGCGCTACAATGGCAGAAACACATCAACAGGATAGGTAATGAACGTATATTACTGATAGCCGGTAAGATATGGTGCAATGATCCCCTGCCGCTGAGCAAGTCCTTTGCGGGCAATGGTCTGCGCTTTGATAAGAGCATCTCGCTTTATTCATTCGGCGGGCTGCTGACGATGTACCCTTATGAATATTATAGCGATGAATTTGCCAGCCTGATATTCAAACATGACTTCGACTGGAGGTTGTACACGCTGAGCAAGCCGGGGTCGTCGTTCAGTTCGTCGCCCTATATCAGTATAGGGCACAACATCCTGTATGGCAAAATGAAAGACCGTAGTGTGCATGAATATGTAGCGTTCGCCGTACCTGATATGGGCTATCATGAAAGCGGACTGATGCTGAACAGCCTGTTGCGCTTGAACTATCTGAACGTATATCATATCACCTTCAATGCGGGCTACTTGGGAAAG
>JADMIO011096086.1_pt1 | contig 11943 bp, 9 predicted proteins | sample 8958161 | NCBI WGS metagenome assembly JADMIO01 (sample SAMN16585339, study PRJNA669376) | soil metagenome | isolation source: Crop rotation soil | place: USA: Cullars Rotation, Alabama | collected 2011
GTGGCGCCCGCAGGAAGACTACACGACCCAAGTGCTGGATGCGACGCTGCGCGTGCTGAACGAGCACCACACCGGGACGCTTCAACCCAAGCTGCCGCTCGATTTTCTGATCGTAACGGGCGACCTGACCGACAGCGGGCTGCACGACGAATTGGCCTGGTTCCTCGCCACCATGGACGGCCAGCAAGTTCGGCCCGATTCCGGCGCCCACGACGGCGAACAACGCGCGGTGCCGGCGGAAGACAACCCCAAGCTGCCCTTCAAGGCGGTGGGGCTCGACCCGAGCATTCCGTGGTATACCGTGTTCGGGAACCACGACGGCCTGAGCGTGGGCGTGTTCGGCGTGGATCGGAGCGCGCCGGATGATCATGACTGGGCCGCGCCCATGTTTGATCTTGTGGCCTTCTTCATTGGGCTAGACCAGATAAAGCCGTGGCGCAACGCCCTGTGGCCCACCGACGACCGCAGCCCGGCCATTATTCTTGGTACCGGGCCCCCAATGGATCCCAACACGCTTCAGTTGCGCACCGACCAACTGCAAGCCGGCCCCATCGTGGCCGATGCCGATCGGCACTACATCTCCCGGGGCCAGTTCATCGCGGAACATTTCCATTCAACCACACTGCCGCGTGGCCACGGCTTGTCACAGGCCAACCTCGACAGCGGCCAGCCTCGCTACTCCGTCCATCCCAAGGCGGGCGTACCCGTGCGGCTGATCGTAATGGATACGGTCGCCCCGGACCCGCCCTTCGGGTTCCCCGCCCATTACGGCGTTTTGGCCCGCGAGCAGTTCGACTCGTTCGTCAAGCCGGAAGTGGAGGCGGCGCAGCAGGCGAGTGAGTTCGTGATCCTGGCATCGCACCATCCCAGCGCGGATTTCGACACGCCCTATCCGGCGTCCAAGGTCGGCACCACCGAATTTCGGAATTACCTGGCAAGCCAGCCGAACGTCATCGCCCACATCTGCGGCCATACCCATCGCCACCACGTCGCGCTGGTCCAGGGGAAGTACCCGTACTACGAGATCGAGACGGACTCGCTCATCGACTACCCGCAGGAAGCGCGCGTGTTGGACGTGTACTACATGGCCGATTCGAATTCGGTGCGGCTCGAGAGCCGCATCGTGAGCCATCGGGAAGACCCGACGACGCTGGCCAGCGAGTCCTATCGCCGGGCGAGCATCGATGCGCAAAACGGCCAAGGCGTCATCACGAAATCGGAAGACCTGTCGTGGATGTTCCCGGACCCGAAGGCGCTGTATGGCCCGTCGTTCGACATGCCTCGCGCGCAGGACTGGCCTCCGCAGACGCGTTCGCCGGAGGAGCGCTACGGTCGGCCGGAGGATAGGGAGTTCTCGGTCGTGTTGCCCCGCACGGATTTTCGCCCGCGATAGGGAGTGGGCGTGGCTCCTACATTCCTGTGGGAGTGGAAAGCTTTCTCATCCACCGAGCGCGTGGCACCTTCAAGCGCAGCGACCCTTGCCACCACGCCTGACGGAGCGCCAGAGACTACGGATGCGAATATAGCTGCGTTAGGCGCCACAGGCTGAGCGGAGCTTGAGGGTGGGGGTGAGGGAAAGGGACATAAGGGACGAAAGGGACGTAAGGGACCCAAGGGATGTAAGGGACGAGTGATGAGGAATCCCGGTCCTTTTCGTCCCTTATGTCCCTTTCCCTCACCCACACCCTCAAGCTCCGCTCAGGCGGATTCGCCTAACGCAGCTGCATTCACTTCCGCAGGCTCTCTCGCTCTTATAGGCTTTGTGGCAGGGGTCGCTCCGCTTGAAGGTGCCACACGCCCGGCGGGAGAAAAGGAAGAACTCCCGTTGGAAACGGGAGCTACGTGCGGGTCGCTATCGCGTCAGCTAAATGGATCGCGGCGCTGGATGGTTTGTTCGCGGCCGGGGCCAACGCTCACGATGGAGATTGGCACTCCGATGAGCTCTTCGATGCGCTCGAAGTAGACTTGGGCGCTCTTCGGCAGTTGGGACCACTGCGTGCAGGTGGAGATGTCCTCTTCCCAACCCGGCAGCTCCTCGAAAACCGGCTTCGCTTGCTGTAACCGCGAGACCTGCCCGGGAAAATCCTGCGTGCGTTCGCCGTTGATCTCGTAAGCCGTGCAGATGCGGAGCTTTCCGACCGTCCCGAGGACGTCCGGCTTGGTGATGGCCATGTTGGTCGTACCGTTCAGCAGGGCCGCACGCCGCAGTTGGACGCAGTCAATCCAGCCGCAGCGGCGCGGCCGGCCGGTGGTAGCACCGAACTCGACGCCGCGCTTGCGCAAAAGTTCGCCGGTGCCGTCGAGCAGTTCCGTGGGGAAGGGGCCTTCGCCCACGCGCGTGGTGTAGGCCTTCACGATCCCGATGACGCCGTTCACTTCCTTCGGTCCCACGCCCGCGCCCGCGCACACGCCGCCGGACAGGGTGGTCGAACTGGTCACATAGGGAAACGTGCCGTGGTCGAGGTCAAGCATCGAGCCTTGGGCGCCTTCGAACACGACGCGCTCGCGGGCCTCAAGGGCCTCGTGGACCATCTTCACCGCATCCGCCAGGTAGGGACGCAGCCGGTCCGCGTACTTCAGGTATTGCTCAAGGATCGCGTCGTAAGACAGCGGCTCGCGGCCGAAGAGCTTCGTCAGCACGGCGTTCTTATAGTCGAGCACCGCCGCGAGCTTCTCTTTGAAGAGGGGCGTGTCGAGCAGATCACCGAAACGGATGCCGAACCGGTCGGCCTTGTCGGCATAGGCGGGCCCGATGCCACGGCCGGTTGTGCCGATCTTCTTCTTTCCGCGAAAACTCTCCTGGGCCTCGTCGAAGATCTTGTGGTACGGCATGATGAGGTGGGCGCCGTCGGAGATGAAGAACCGGCCCTGGAACCGGCAGCCCACGGCCTCGAGGCTGTCCAGTTCCTGGATGAGCACGGCGGGGTCCAGAACGGTCCCGTTGCCGATGATGCACTCGATGCCGTCGTGCAGGATGCCGCTGGGAATAAGATGCAGGACCGTCTTGCGGCCGTTGACCACGAGCGTGTGGCCGGCATTGTTGCCGCCGTGGTGGCGCACCACCACGTCCGCCTCGCTCGTGAGGTAGTCGACGATCTTGCCTTTGCCTTCGTCCCCCCACTGCATTCCCACAATCACATACGCGGGCATGCCATGCTCCTTATTGCCGGCTCTTGCCGTGCCGGCCTTGGGCGCAACTTATCACCTGCGCCCCCGTCCCGTCCCCTGGCAGACACTACGGCTTCTTGCCGAGGTCGCCCGGTTTGATGCCCGCCTGCCTGAGGGCCTGCTCCTGGACTTGCTGCGCCCGGTACACATAGATGCGCTGAAGCTCTCCGACGACCTCGCTGAGATGACCTTGTTCGGCCGGAGTGAGCCGACCTTCGGTCTTCTCGCGCAGCATCAAGAGCGTGTCAACGACGAATTTGGCGTGACCGAGGTCCACCATGACCTGCTTCTGATTCGGCTCCGCGACCATGCCAAGGGCGTACATTGCCTGTGTCGCCAGGCTCGTCAGCAGCCCCATGAACAACGACTCCTCGCCTTCCGGTTCGCCTTGCTGGGGCTCGCCGGATACAGGGGCTCCTTCGGTTGCCGATTCCGCCTGCGGGGGCGCGGCCTCGGGCGACTCGGCTTTCTGCCTTGCCTGTTCCTTCTCGCGCTGGACTTGGGCCTTCCAGCCCTCGTCGATGATGATCTTACGTTCTTCGTCTGCCATGACGGGTCCTTTTCAACCGGCGGACCCTCGAACGGGCCCGCCGGGTTGGGTCACAGAGAACAGGCCCCGCAACGCGGGGCCGCAGTTCGCTCGACGCGTTACCAACAGGATAGGCAGGCCAAGTCCCTACTTGTTCTTGTGGCGATTGGCGCGACGCTTCTTCTTGCGCTTATGCTTCGCGATTTTGGCGCGCCGCACTTTTCTTCCACCAGCCATGCGCTATCCTCCGTAGATTTCGTTTACCCATCCCACCGCCCGAACGCTGCGGGGCAGCCTCGCAGGAAATTATGAATTATGAATTATAAATTATGAAATGCGATTGGCCGGTTTGAGTGCCGAATCGCGGCACAACGACCCGTCGGAGATCATTTCATAATTCATAATTTACAATTCATAATTCATTCTTTAGCCACTGCTCATCCGGCAGGGTGTAATCCACAAGTTCGCTGTCGTCGAAGTACAGGCCTATCTCGCGTTGCGCCGTCTCGGTCGAATCCGACGCGTGTACGAGGTTGTAACGCGTGGTCAACCCGAAATCGCCCCGAATCGTACCGGTGTCGGCTTTGAGGCAGTTCGTCGCGCCGTTGACCTTGCGGGCCACGTCGATCGCGTTTTCCCCTTCCCACACCATTTGTACAGTGGGACCGGACGTGATGAACGCCATCAGTGGCGGATAAAACGGCTTGCCTTCGTGTTCGGCGTAATGCTTCGCGGCCAGCTCACGCGGCACGATCCGCATTTTCATGGCGACCAGTTTGAGGCCCTTGGCCTCGAAGCGCTCGATTATGGTTCCCACGAGACGCCGCCCGACGCCGTCGGGCTTGATCATGACGAATGTTCGCTCGGCCACGTGTTTTCCCGGTTCAAATGGGTTGCGGTCTGGGTCCAAACACAGCATATGACCCCGCGGAGGGGTCATAGACGACGTTCAACCCGCAGACCAGTCCTGCCTGGCACATTTGCGCCACGTAGTATATCAAATGGATCGCGAAGGAGACAAGCGTTTGGGCCATGGCGAACGATGGAGCGATTGCTCACAACAGGGCTCGAAACTGCTCCTCGGTCAAGTCGGCCTACACAAGGACTCGGCGAAGAGTGGTGCGCGGGACATCGCCTGGGTGAATCGCTATAGTCACATTACGACCTGGCCTGCCGGAATGGCGTAATTGGCGGTGCGACCCCTTCGTATGCCAAATCTGCCATCCGCCACGCTGCAAGGCGGACAGGACCTCGCGCGCCGAACAAACCGGCAGGCCCGGACTCATGCCGTAACGGGAAATTTGGCCACGTGGACGGACACGCTCACCGTGATGTCTTCAGGCACGGTCTCGCCGGCCTTAAGAATCCCTTCGACATGACACTGGAGGGCCTCTTGGGCATTGGCTTTCGCTTCATCCAGTGTGCGCCCCCAGGTGACAATGCCCGGTAATGCAGGCACCACGACCTGGTAGCCCTCGCCATCATCGTCCCTGAAGTATTCGAACAGGACCGTGTAGCTGTATGTTTTCATAGACCTTAGGATCCCGCATCTATCAGCAAGTGTCTAAGGTAACGTATGGGCTCAAGTGTACCGCTGATGAATGGTTCCATCAATCACGGTCAGAACTGCAGCACGTCCAGACCCGGAATCGACGAATCGAGGGGGACCGTCTCGATGCCGGTGGCGCCGAGCTTGGCGAGTTCGTAGCGGGCTTTCGCCAACGGGAGCTCCTTGCTCGTCGTGCTCATCTGGACGCTGAATTCCGTGTAGTTCAGGCCCTCGTTCATGGTGGGTTCGTCGGCGTAGAGCTTGTTTTGCTGGAGGTATTCCTGAATCTTGGGCACATCGTCCTTGCGGGCGTTGAAGAACAGGAGCACCTTGTCTTCGGCGAAGATGGAGCCGTAGAGGTTCAGGAGGAACATGCGGGCGAGGTCGTATTTCGCGGGCTTGTTCTTGATGTTCGGATTCACCCATATTCCGGCCTCGGAGTTCATGATATCGTCCATGATCTTGAGTCCGTAGTTGCGGATGGCGCTGCCGGTCTGGGTGATCTCGAGGCCGAAATCGACGGACCCGTTCACGACCTTGGCTTCGGTCTTCCCCCAAGTCTCGTAGATAACGATCCCCGATTTGATGCGAGGCGGGGTCTTGAACTTCTGGACCGAGAAGTCCCTGTGGGACCCCCCGTAGCCGAGCTGTTCGGTCTTGCCCCTGAACCACTCGAGCGCGAGGTACGGCATCTCCGAGACGATCGTCACCAGCGGCTTCGTCGCGAGCAATTGACCGAGCCACTCGTCGCAGGAACTTGACCCGGAGCCGGGGTTGCAGATGATGACAATGCGCACCTGACCGCGCTGGAGCGAGAGCACCTTCTTCAGTTCGATATCCTGGCCATACTCGTACTTCAGCTCGAGCGCCCGCTCGCGGACCCAGTCGTCGCCGCCGATGGCCACGTCGATCTCTTCGAGCGCCAGTTGCGACCCGAACTCTTGCGGCCGCCCGTCCCACCCGACGAGGAAGGTGGTGATGGGGAATGTGCTCGGCCCGCCTTGTTCGTAACCTTTGGTGGCGAATCCCGCGTTCTTCAGCAGACTGATGAGGTTCCCACCCCGCGACGGGTCCGCCAGCGACCCCGCCGGCAGCCCAATGATCAAACGTTCGTCCGTCATCGATCTTTCTCTTTCCCTCGTGGATTGGAGCGCATAACCGAACGGGCCGCGATACACCCAGTAGCGCCCGGCACGGAGGCCGGGCGTGTCGCGGCCCGTTCGGTTACGCGCTCTTACCCAGCCCCAATAACGCGACAGTATGCGCAATCGTCCTGGCCGGCGCAAGGGGAATGGCGGACGGAACGGCGGCTGCGCGTGACGCGATGGTCGCGTCGCGGTATCCTATACAAGGCGACTTACCCAAGAGACAGGAGGACTGGCCGTGAAACACACGAAGTTGGTCTCGTCCGCTCTACCCAAGTCCGCGACATCGATCCGCGCTCCGGACTATCTGCCCGGCTTGCTCGGCTTGATCCAATGGCTCCACGACCAGTTCAAGGGCATTGTTTACTGAGCGAGGCGCCCGTGCGTGTCCTCGGTTCCCGCTCCCATCCGCGTGCGCGGTCGACGTAGCGTTCCGTGTCCGGACTGGAGGCCCGTCGGTTGCGCAGCCGGGCGGGGGTCACGTAATATCTCGCCTCACAAGTGCAGACGGAACCTTCCATAGACGAGAGCCCGTCGCCTCTCGATACGGCGCCCGACGTAACCGCTCGCGGAGGCGCATCCGGCGGCTTCTACGCGTTCGCAGCGTGCCTGTTGTCCGCCTGCATCACCATCGCCTTATCGGAACTCGTCTTTGACAACACGCTCGTCCTGTACTACCCCCATCTGCTGGGCGGCCTGGCGGTGGCGTTCCTGATCGTCGGGTGCATTCACGTGCTTTCGCGGCGTTATCCGGCCCGCCTCGTGTTCTCGCGCGCGCTGGTTGTTCTGTGGGTGATCATCGGCGTGACCACCCTGGCTGATGTCGTGTATGGCTGGGTCCACCTCGGCGGCTACGGGGATCGCGTGCCGATGATGGAGATCATCCGAACAAACCGCACGTTTCCCCGTTGGCTTATGGGGATGGCGGTCCTGAAATGGATCCACGCCGGGATCTGGGAGATGCCCACCGTTGAACGGATGATGTCGGCCAACCTGGCGTCGCCGGAGGGGTTTGTCGAGTTCTGGAGTACCGTGGCCATGGCCGTGGCGACCACGTCGATCCTGTGGATCTGGGGGCGACGACGGCTGTCCGTCATCCTCGCGACGCTGGTGCCGGTCTGGTTCATGTTCGGCGTCGGCTACGTCGAGTACTATCCTTTTATAGCATGGTTCTTCCTGCTCTGGCTCATCTACATCTTCGAGACCCCGGTAAGGCTCGAGAACCGGTCGCCGTACGAGGTGGGCATCGTCACGGCGGCGATGCCGTTGGCTTACATCGGGTTCGCCCCGCTGAGCGCGCTCATGCTGGCCGTTTACGCATTGCGTGGCCCTCGGGACTTCTTCAAAGCCGTCGGCACGGCCGTGCTGGCGGGCGCGATCATGATCCGCGTTCTGTACCCCGGCGACGTGGACGTGTTCCTCCGCGATCTCTACGAGAACATGCAATTCCTCGACAAATGGACCTACGGCCGCTACGTGGGGCACTACATTCGCCCCGGCTCGAACTTCTTCGCGCCGGGCTATGCCCTTTCCCCCGACCACCTGCGCGACCTGCTGTTCATGTACGTGTTCGGCGGCGGCGTGGCGTTTCCGTTGATGCTGGCGGCGCTGGCACTGTGGCGACGGCCGCGCAAGATGCGCCGGTGGCGCATCGCGATGCGTGACTCCCGGACCGCCACCGCCGTGGCACTCGTGCTCTGGCAGGCGTTCTACATGTTGTTCTACGTCGCGCGACTGGGCCCGCAGGAGGACATTGACCTGTTCTTCTCGACGTTCGTGGTGATGGCCTTCTTCGCCGGCTACCTGGCGGATCGGGCGATCCGATCGAGCGCTATGGACGAGCGAGCCACATCACTCATCGCCGCGTGGGCTCTCGGGGGCACGAGCATTGCGGTCATCTACTTGCTGGATGTCGGCATGCCGGTTGTATGAGGGCCACAAAGAAGAGCAAAGAAATCAACCACGAAATACACGAACCACACGAAAGGAAGAACAAAGAAGAGCAACCACGAATCACACGAACCACACGAATGGAAGAGAGAAAAAGGGATCTTGGACAGGATTCACAAGATTGACAAGATGAACAACCAAAAGGACGCAGCACGACCCCTGCTCTCCAATTCTCTGTGCCCTCTGTGCTGTGTTTCTCTTTCTCTTCCTTTCGTGTGGTTCGTGTATTTCGTGGTTGATCTCTTTGCTCTCTTGTTCGTGTTCCTCGGTGCTCATCGTCTCTTGGTGTCGCTCTTCTTCGCCACTTCGCACGCTAAAGCGTGAACTACGAACTCACCTCACGACGCGGTTGCGGACTCGCTCGTACATGAACCAGAAGCGGCGCAGGCGCGTCTCGACCTGCGGGTCGAGAGCCTCCTTTGAATAGCTCGACCGGACGTAGAGGTCTGTCAACTCGACCGCTTCCTCCTTCAGGCGATCCATCACCTTCGGGAACGACTCCATAAACTCGTATGGCGTTTGATCGTCGCGCCGGGGCACGCCGAGATCGTAGGCCAACGCGCAGAGGGCTTCGTAAGCCGTCGAGACAAGTTCCTGAGGCGTCAGCTTTCCCACGTTCACAGGGTTGCGCAACGGGTTGGCGTACTTCGTCGAGATGGCGATCTTGCGCGAAATTCGCGGCGTGGGTGTGAACGAAGGAAGGCGCGGCAGGCTGAGGACGCGCTGCAACAGCCGGTCGAGCCAGTCGAAGAACCGTACCACGAAGGGCGGAAAGCGCAGCCGTTCACGCGCGACCTTTGCCGCGAAGGCCCCCACCACGCGCAACGCCCCGTAGGCCACGAAGAGCCCGAGCACGATCAGCACGCCTGTGCCGACGCGTTCCATGAACCGTGACTGCTGCAAGACCTCGACGGCCGGGGCGGCCACGGACAGTTGGAACGTGGAGCCGCGGGTCCAGAAGTCGGTCTGATGTTCGTCGACCGCGGCCATGGGCGGCAACGACGGGGCCGGCAGCGCCGTGGCCCCGAACAGGACCACGGCGATCATGATCATGCCGAGGCCGATCCAGAACGGGCCGAGCCCCGCCGGGACGTGGACGTGCCGGGAGCGGAAGTATTCGCGAAGGCCGCCGAGGCTGGTGAGCATAAGCAGCGACAGGGCGGAGACGGTGTATAGCCCGGCGTAGAAGTATCCCGCCATGACGAGCCCCCGACCGCCCTGGCGCAACACCGGCAGCCCTACGGCGAAGGCAAACATCACCGGCACGGAGAAGTATAAGATGGAGACGCCGGGGTGACGCTTGGGCAGACGGCGGTTGGCTTGAAGCTGGGCCTTTGGCTCTTTCTTCTCGGGCTTCTTCCACTCCGTGGGATCGTAGAAGTCGTCCTCCGGTTTCGGGGCCGGCTTCCGCTCCATGGCCCTGTAGGCCTTGCGCAGCGTGCCGGTGAGGATGCCGATGTCGCCGGCCTCGGGGTTTTCGTCGATGCAGCATTCCTTCGCGAGGCGGTGCGTGAGCCACCAGACGAACATGACGACGGAGAGGTTGAACGCCACGGCGTAGCCGGTCTTGTCCATGAAGTGCCGCGCCACGGACCCCACGTCGTAGACGCCCGTCGTCATGACGGTGTAGAGGATGACCGTGCCGCCAAGGACCGCCAGGTACATGAAGCCTTCGTTCATGCCCTCCCACGCGATGAGGCGGTTCAGCGCCACGATGCCCATGATGAAGAAGAACACGACGAACCGAAGGTTCTGGTCGTGGACCTCCGTGTAGATGTAACGCACATCGAGGAGGAAATACATGATCGAGCAGACCATCACGAAGATCATGAACGGCGTCAGCGCGTCAATCAGCAGATCCGTGGCCGACCGCGGCTGAAACGGTTCAATGACCGATCCGCGCAGGAGAGATCTCGTGGAGGTTTCGCTCATGCTCGATGTGAAACAATCCGATGCCGTGGGGCGCCAGAAGCGACGCGGCTTCCTTGTACCCCGCCCAGTTATCTATGACGAATACGCTAACCGCGAAGCCGGTCAGTTTCATTTCCCCGAGGACGAGGGCGAGCTCCGGTGTGACGCGCCCAACGACGGGCAGGAGCGCCGCGTCGCGGGGCAGGCGCGCGTTCTCCGACAGGATGACGTCCTCGAGGGTCAGGCCGTCCGTCGGGACCACCCGTGCCAGGTTCTCGATGATCTGGCGGGCTTGGACCGTGCTCCGCCGCGTGGGCACCTGGAGCGGACGAATCCGATCCGAGATGCTCTCGCCCACCACGCTCTTGTAGGCGTCCTCGCGCGAGAGCGTCGATTTCGATTCGACGTCGAACCTGGCCATCTCCGCCGCGTCGCGACCGTTGGTGACCATGCCGAGCTGCTCGCCGGAAGCCTGGAGCAGATAGGCAATCGAGGCCGTGGTCGTGACGGCCAGCTCGATTCGGCTCTCGCGCTTTTCCCCGGCGTAGCCTGCCTCATGCAGATCGAGGAGTAGCGTGCCGCCGATCACGGTCGAGGGCTCGTGGGTCTTGACGTGGAGCTGGCCCGTTCGCGCGGAGAGTTTCCAGTGGATCCTGTTCAGAGGGTCGCCGGGTACGTATTCACGCGTGTTGGCGATTCGCGTGGGATCTTCGTAGATGCGGTTCGAGATGCGCACGGGACCCTGGGGTCGGCGGGCGTTGATGTTGAAGGTCCCGATGTACGCCACCGTCGGCAGGACTGAGATGTAGTCCTGCTGCTTGCCGGTTCGGAACCGCTTTTGCAGACCGAACAGGTCGCCCGATTCCATCATGAGCGGTCCGATGCGATGGTAGCCGCGGGTGGTGCAGGTGAGCGTGTAGGCCAGCTCGATCGACCGCCCCGGCATGAGGACCGCCAGCCGCGCGTTGCTGCCTTCGAGCGGAAAGCCCGGCGGGATCACGTCTTCGACGAAGATCCACGGAATGGGCCAGCCGCGGCGGTTGGTGATGGTGGTGCGCACCTCCGTTTGCTCGCCTTGGCTGAGTGTGGTCTGGCTGATGGTGCGCGTACAGTCGAGGCCCGAGAGCCATAGTACGGAGGAGAAGTGCGCGATGGTGACGAGGAGGAAGAACGCGTAGATCGTGAAGGCCATGTAAGGGCTCTTCACCAGGAACGCGACGCCGATGCCTGCCAGCGCGACTATGAACCAGAATATGTTCTTCATACGGACGTATAGATCATGCGCGATAGGCGGCGGGATTACAAGGGACGGCCGTCAGTGGTCAGTGGTCAGTGGTCAGCAGTCAGCAGTCAGCGACGAGCGGCCCCTTCCGTCGTTGCGAGGAGCGGGGTCGAGGTAGCGCCGCGAGGGGAGGTCGGGCCTGCACGGCACCGCGAACCGGGGCGGGGCGAAGGGGCCCAAGCGACGTGGCAATCTGGAGTGTGGTAGGCCCTGTGTCCACGGGAATGATGACTGGGGAGATTCTGCGCGGGAAGATCGAGGCTCGGCCACACTCCAGATTGCTTCGTCGCTTGGGCCTTCTGGCCCGTCCCGGCGTGGGGAAGAGCCGTGGGCTTACCGCCTGTCGCAGCCTCACTCCCAGCCCCGCTCCTCGCAACGACGGGGAGGGCGGGGTTGCGGGTGGAAGGGA
>JADMIO011184670.1_pt1 | contig 11943 bp, 13 predicted proteins | sample 8958161 | NCBI WGS metagenome assembly JADMIO01 (sample SAMN16585339, study PRJNA669376) | soil metagenome | isolation source: Crop rotation soil | place: USA: Cullars Rotation, Alabama | collected 2011
CGACTTCAAGTCACGTGAATTCCAAGCTTCGGATCCCACTGTGCTGGAAAGCCGCATGAACCCGCGCGAAACGCAGCAATTGCAGCGACCTCAAGCGGCGTCGGCGATCCTCCCGTCGGCAAACGCAAGCACGGCTCGTGGATGGAGGCCGCGCACCGCGCAGACGAGCTGGCGTCCGAATACTTCGAGGCAGTGGAGGCTGCGGCCCTCGTCGCAGCAAAGGTCGAGGTCGAAGGCGCGCCAATGCGCGTTGGGGTCGCGGCTGTAGCGGCCGAGCAGATCGAAATTGGCTTCCCAGCTGGCGCGGGTGAATTGGACGCGGACCGGATCGGGAAGCGCCCAATAGAAAGTGTCGCGCTGCGTGATGCCGAACAGCTGTAGCGAGGCATCGTCGATGAGGAGCGGCAGCTCCTCGATCTCGTCGTCGAGAAGGCGGTCGCGGGCATGGAGCGCAAGTTGGCGCTCGACCTCGGCAACGGCGGGAAGCTGGCGGAAGACGATGCGAGCCATGCTGGTGTGAATCGACGAGATTCCAAACTGTTCCAACCTGATCTCGGTCAATTGCGGGCGCGCCGGGATGGCGCATCCGCCCGCGCTGGGCCAGGGAAGCGCCGTGCTCGAGCAACTGGGCCCGGACATCTGGATCGCCGACGGCGGCATCGTCTCCTTCTTCGGGTTCGACTATCCGACGCGGATGGCGGTCGTGCGGCTTGCCGATGGCGGGCTGTGGGCGTGGTCGCCGATCAAGCTCGATGCCGGGCTCGAAGAGGAAGTCCGAGCGATCGGGCCGGTTCGGCATTTGGTCAGCCCCAACAAGCTGCATCATTTGTTCCTCGCCGAATGGAAGGCGAAGTTTCCCGAGGCGAAGCTGTGGGGGACCGCGTCGACCGTCGCCCGGTTCGCGGACCTCGGCTTTTCGGGCACGCTCGGCGACCGCGCTCCGCCGGACTGGGCCGGGCAGATCGACCAATATCATTTCGACAATTCGCGCTTCCTCGACGAGCTCGCCTTCTTCCACCGCAAGTCGCGCACCGCGATCATCGCCGATCTGTCGCAGCCGTTCAGCGAGGGCTTCCTCGAGAAGCACTGGCCGTGGTGGCTTCGCTGGGTGGCGAGGCGCATCGGCATGGTCGAGGGCAGGGGCTATGGCCCGATCGAGATGCGGCTCACCTTCCGGCGCCGCGCGGAGGGGCGTGCGAAAATCCGGGCGCTGATCGACGAGGACCCCGAGCGGGTGGTGGTCGCCCACGGCGAGATCGTCCGCAGCGGCGGCGCGGATTTCCTGCGGCGCGCCTTCTCCTGGCTGCTTTAGCGAGCCGCACCTGGTCGCTTACTTTTTCAGCTCGACCAGCACCGCGTCGAACGGCTTGTCGCCGACGTTCGTCGGCTTGTGCGCGCCGGCGGGCGCCCACGCGGTCTCGCCCGGCTTGCCGCTCGCGTCGATCGTCTTGCCGTTGGGCAAAGCGAACTTGATGTGCCCGGCCGACAGGTAAGTGACAACGCCGTTGGGATGCCAGTGCATCACGCTCGTCTCGTGCGGGCCGTAATGGATCCGAAGCACGCGGACCTGCGCGTTTTCGAACACGACCTTGTAATGCTTGGGATCGACCTTGACCGGGTCTGGCCCGGACGCGGCAAGGGCCGCGGTTGCTGCGAAAGCGATGAGGCCGGTCGCAAGCGCGGCGCGTGCGCCAATGTTCATGAGCGTTCTCCCCCAGCGCCGGTCGGAGCCGGCGCGATTGACTGGTACGCGGACGCAACAAGAACTGGCGTGGCCCTCTACGCCTGCGCGGGCTGCGCGGCAAATGAACCTTCGGTCACTCGATGATGTGGTCGCGGCCCTCGGCCTTCAGTCGCGCGAGGCCGTCGCGCATCTGCTGTAGCTGCTCGGGCGAATGGCCGACCCAGTCCTCGACCTCGCCGACGACGCGCAGCGGCTCGATCGAGCGGTAGGAGGCGGTGACGTTGCCGGGGAATTTCTTGTCGGTGAGGTTCGGGTCGTCCTCGAACGCGCCCGTCGGCTCGACGATGTAGATGCGGCCGCGGCCGTCACCCTTGGCCAGCTCCGCACCCCACGTCGCTGCGTCGAGCGTCGCGGTGAAATAACTGTGCTTCAGCCCGCGCTCGACGAAATTGCTGCCGAACCCGGGCATGATGAGCTCGCCGACGGCGAGATCGGCCCTGGTGCCGTGGTAGAAGGTGGTGCCGGGCGGCACGTCGCGGGCGTACATTGAAGCTCCTTATCGGCTGCAGATCGCGGAAGCCAAAGTTGAAGACATGCTATACATGTATAGCAGGAGCTGAACATGCTTGCAGTAAGGTTGGGCAAGGAACTCGAGGAACGGCTGGAGCGGCTGGCCGCAAAGACCGGCCGGACCAAGACCTTCTACGCGCGCGCGGCGATCGAGGCGCATCTCGAAGACCTCGAGGATTTCTATCTGGCCGAGGAGCGCTTGCGCGATTTCCGCAGCGAGGACGCGATTCCGCTGGCGGATCTGAAGGCCGAGCTTGGCCTGGACGATTGAGTTCGTCCCCGCCGCCCGCAAGGAGCTGAAGAAGCTCGGGCGAGCCGAGGCGGCCCGGATCGTCGACGCGCTGGAAACGCGGATAGCCACGCGGGACGATCCCCGCGAACTGGGAAGCGCCCTGGGCGGCGATCTCGGCCTCATGTGGCGCTGGCGGATCGGCGATTATCGCGTCGTCGCGCGCATCGAGGACGAGCGGATCACGATTCTGGTCGTGCGCGTCGCGCGCCGGAGGGAAGTTTATCGGTGATGCTTCGCTACTTCGCCTTCACCGGTGCGTCCTTCACCTCGACCAGCAGCGCGATGTAGGGCGTCGTGCCGATGTTCAGCGTGTCGTGGAGCGGAGAGAAGTCGGCCCAGTAATTGTCGCCGGTCTTCTCGTCATAATCCTCGTGGCTGCCGTCGGCCTCGGTCACCCGGATCTTCGCGCCCGAAAGCACATAGCCGACGCGCGGCGGGTGCGTGTGCTTATGGTCGAGCGCGCCGGGCAGCAGCGTATATTGAAGCACCCGGACGTGGTCGTTTTCGAGCAGCAGTTTGAAATTGTCGGGTAAGGAGACGAGGCCGTCGACCGGGCCCTTGGTGACGGGCGGCGGTTCGGCTGGAGCGGGTGCGGCGGACAGCAAAAGCAAGGCGGAAGCGACGGCAAAGGCAAGCGTCAGTTTCATGAGATACCCCGATCTCTGCGCCTGTGGCGAGGGGCGGGGCTTAACGCACAAAGGCGGGCGAGACTAACCGCTGTCGCCTGTTTCGATGGGGCAGTTTACAAAACTGCCATAAGATCAAAGCTTTGTGAGAAGAAAAAAGCCATTGGAAATCCATCGCGCCAGCCTGTAGCTGGTTGGGCCTCTTAAGAAACGACGGAGGCATTCAATGGATTGTGACAAGCGCTTCGTGATCTTCGATCGCGACGGACAGCCGTATTATGCAGCGCGGATCGATGGGAAATTTCAGGTCGGCAAGGAACGCGAGATTGTCACCGACAGTCTCGCCGAATTTGCATCGGCGGTGATTAAGCGTTCGCTTGGTGGCCGGTTCCTCACGCCGACCGGCAGCAAGAGCATTATGGGCATTGGCGGCCGCGCCCGCACGGCAGTCCGGTACGAACTCGATCCGGCAATTGCAGGCGCGATCGGAGTCCCGGCGCGCGGCTAATCAGTTTCACCGAACTGCCGGGCAATGGCACCTTTCCATTGCTGTCGGTGGGGATAAGGGCCGGGCCGAGCGTCCGGCCCTTGTTTTCGCGCCACACCTGGACAACGAAGTCACGTTCAGCTTGAGTCCCTTCGCCGAGAAGGGGGAAGAATGGCTGTAGTCGGTAAGCTAACAAACAATTCTGAGGAATCTGATGTCTCGGGGTTGCTCTCTGGGGATTCCATCTTTGCGATCCCTTATTTTCAGCGGCCCTACAAATGGAAAAAGGCGCGGCTAGACCAGTTCGAAAAAGATCTCCTAGACCTGGTGGATGATGAGACGCTCACTCATTTTCTCGGAGCCGTGATCATTCATGGTCGTCGGAGCTCGCCATCTGATCCCACGCTCTATGAAGTCATCGACGGGCAGCAGCGGATAACGACCATATATCTGTATTTGTCGGCTGGTCTGAAAACGCTGGCAGATCACGGGTTGATCGATGACGCTGTATCGCTTTTTCAAAAGTATCTTGCGATCGGTCGTACGGTGAAGGCGGAGTCTAACTTCAAGCTACATTCCTGTAAGGAGGACCGTAACCAACTCAACGAGCTAATGGATGACTTGCAAAAGAAGTCCGATTTTGCCGTGAAGCTTGGGTCATTTCAGCCGCAGAAGTTGAGTCCCAGTGGGTGGACCAGCGGTCCATTGTCGAAGAACTACCAAGCTGCGAAACGGTTTTTCAAAGACCAGGTCGATACCTATGGAACGGATCGCGTCTCGGCCATTTTAAACGCACTTCTCGAGCGCGTGAGCGTGGTCCAGATTGATGTGGTTGATCCGACGAACGGGCCGAAAATTTTCGACAGTTTGAACTCGCGACAAGAACCGATGACGGTCGGCGATCTCGTCAGGAACGAAATTTTCTCCCGCGTTGCGGCCCTCGGCCCAGAAAAGATTGATTACGTCGACACGCACTCCTGGCAGCCCTTCTATGAACGATTCAAGATCAACGATACGACAACTCTCTTTGAGGCATATTTCTTTCCTTATGGACTCATCAAAAACTCAAATCTGAGCAAATCACAGGTTTACGGGTACCTTCGGAAGGAGTGGGAGAAGCACGGCGAACCCGCCGAAATTATCGAAGAACTCGCTGAGTATCAGGATGCATTCCTCGACCTGATGACGGGTTCAAACAGGCAGAGCCTGCCTCAGGATGCTGCTGCGGCCGTGAAAAGGTTCAAAGATTTCGGTTTCCCCGCATCGGCATTGCCGTTCCTAATGCAGCTTACAAAAGGAATGCACGACGGATCGGTGGAAGTTGCTTCAGGTGTCAGAATCCTAAATGCCATCGAGTCCTTTCTGATTCGTCGCGCCCTCTGCGGTATCGAGCCGACAGGCTTGCACGCAGTATTCAAGAAGCTCTGGGAAGACACGAAAAAGGAAAGGACTGCCGAAACGGTTGCAGCAAAAATAAAGGAGAGGTCTACCGTAACGTGGCCCGACGATGAATTCGTCATCCGTTCAGTTCGTACGCGCCCTCTTTACGGTTCCGCAGTCGCACCGTTCGTGATCAGGCAGTATGATATTGCGCTGGGCGGCGACGTGCCAGCGAACGTACCGTGGATTGAACATGTTTTGCCGAGAAATCCGGATCCGGCCTGGGACGAGAAGTTCGACAAGGATGAGAGATCGAAAGTTACAAATCTGTGGGCGAACCTAATCCCGCTTTCCTCTGGGATGAACAGCGAACTGACAAACGGTCCATATTCAATCAAACGGCCGGTGTATGAAGCGGATGCGATGTTCAAATCCGCCAGGGTCTTCGCCAAAGACTATCCCGACTGGACGCTCGAAGAATTAGAACATCGCTCCGAAAAGCTAGCTGAGTGGGCGCTGTCGAGGTGGCCAGGGTAACACTCAGCGCGTCTCACTCCGCAGCCGGCACGTAAAGCTCACCGCCTTCGTCGTGGAAGCGCTTGCTCATCTCGGCCATGCCGGCTTCGGCTTCGATAGGCCCACCCCCAGCCCCTTCCGCATGCGGGAGGGGAGTTGAGTTCAGGAGGCCATCATCTGCGCTCCGAATGCCCCCGGCATCCCGTCCTCGCTGATCCTGCTTCGCCGCGAAATCCCTCACCTCTTGCGTGATCTTCATCGAGCAGAATTTGGGCCCGCACATCGAGCAGAAGTGGGCGGTCTTGGCGCCCTCCGCCGGGAGGGTCTGGTCGTGGTATTGCTCGGCGGTTTCGGGATCGAGCGACAGGTTGAACTGGTCGCGCCAGCGGAACTCGAAGCGCGCCTTGCTCAGCGCATCGTCCCACTGCTTCGCCGCCGGATGGCCCTTGGCCAGGTCCGCGGCGTGGGCGGCGAGCTTGTAGGTCACGACGCCGACCTTCACGTCGTCGCGGTCGGGGAGGCCCAAGTGCTCCTTGGGGGTGACGTAGCAGAGCATCGCTGTCCCGAACCAGCCGATCATCGCCGCGCCGATGCCGCTGGTGATATGGTCGTAGCCCGGCGCGACGTCGGTCACGAGCGGGCCCAATGTATAGAAAGGCGCTTCGCCGCAGCTCGCGAGCTGCTTGTCCATATTCTCCTTGATCTTGTGCATCGGCACGTGGCCGGGGCCCTCGATCATCACCTGGCAATCGTGCGCCCAGGCGGTCTTGGTCAGCTCGCCGAGCGTGTAGAGCTCCGCGAACTGGGCCTCGTCATTGGCGTCGGCGATCGAGCCGGGGCGGAGGCCGTCGCCGAGCGAGAAAGCGACGTCATAGGCCTTCATGATCTCGCAGATCTCGTCGAAGCGCTCGTAGAGGAAGCTCTCGCGGTGGTGGGCGAGGCACCATTTGGCCATGATCGATCCGCCGCGGCTGACGATGCCGGTGACGCGCTTGGCGGTCAGCGGCACGTAGGGCAGGCGGACTCCCGCGTGGATGGTGAAATAATCCACGCCCTGCTCGGCCTGTTCGATCAATGTGTCGCGGAAGATTTCCCAGGTCAGGTCCTCGGCGATTCCGCCGACTTTCTCCAGCGCCTGGTAGATGGGGACCGTGCCGATCGGCACCGGCGAGTTGCGGACGATCCATTCGCGCGTGTCGTGGATGTTGCGGCCGGTCGAAAGGTCCATGACCGTGTCGGCGCCCCAACGGATCGCCCACACCATCTTGTCGACTTCGGAGGCGACGTCGGAGGCGACGGCGCTGTTGCCGATATTGGCGTTGATCTTGACCAGGAAGTTGCGGCCGATCGCCATCGGCTCGGATTCCGGATGGTTGATGTTGTTGGGGATGATGGCGCGGCCGCGGGCGACCTCGTCGCGGACGAACTCGGGCGTGATGAAGTCGGGAATGGCGGCGCCGAACGATTCGCCGTCGCGGGCGAGGGCTTCGCGGGTGGCTTCGCGGCCCATATTCTCGCGGATGGCGACATATTCCATCTCGGGCGTGACGATGCCGCGGCGGGCGTAGTGCATCTGCGTGACGTTGGCGCCGGGCTTGGCGCGGAGGACGCGGTTGCGGACGTTGGGGAAGGGCTGGACGCCGCCGCTGCGGTCGGGGCCGAGCTGGCCGTTGTCCTCGGGGCGGACTTCTCTCGCGGAGACTTCCTCGACGTCAACGCGGCCGCGGATCCAGTCGCGGCGAAGCTCGGGAAGCCCGGCCATGATGTCGATGCGGCTGTTGGGGTCGGTGTAGGGGCCGCTGGTGTCGTAGAGAACGACCGGCGGCTCGCCCGACGAGGGCTCGAGGTCGACCGCGCGCATCGCGACGGCGAGGTCGCCGACGTGGATTTTCCGGCTGCCGCGGATTGGGCCGGTGGTGACCTTAAGCTCGGTACGTGCAGGCGCGTCGCCCATATGACTCTCCTTCTCCCTACGCCGGTGTCAGCCGGATCAGGTTCGATGGGTCGCGGCCGCCAGCCGCCTCTCAACCGCTCGTGCGGTCCCCCAGGGAAGAGTCGTCCTTAGGCCCCGCGCCGCGCCCGCGCTAGGCCGCGGGTCAGCGGACCTGCGCGGCCTGCTGCTCGGTGGCGCTGATGGTGCCGTCGTGGTTGGTGTCGAGCCGGTCGAACTGCCCAAGCCGCTCGGCCTGGAACTCCGCCGAGCTGATCTTGCCGTCGTGGTTCGTATCGAGCCGCTTCAGGATCTCGGCTCCCGGAAGCATCCTCGGCTTGGGCGCTCCGGCCTTGAACTCCGCGATGCTGAGCTGGCCGTTGTGGTCGGCGTCGAGCTGGGCGAACTGGGCCTCGACGTCCTTGGCGATCTTGGCCGCCGTTTCCGCGCCGACTCGCTGCTGCGCCGCCTCGGCTTCCGCCGTGCTGATGAACCCGTCCTTGTTGGTGTCGACGCGCCCGAAGGCGGCCGTGAGCTCGCCGACAACCTGAGCGCGGGAGATGTCGGCGGGTGCCTTGGCTTGCGCGAATGCGGGTCCCGCCAGACCGGCAACCAGCGATGCGATGATCAAATGCCTTGTCACTTTGGTCCTCCGTTGAAAGCTAGTCGTCCCAATGGTCGAGCGCCGGACCGAGCGCGGCCTCGAGCGGGCCCAGCCACGGCTTGTAATTCTTCCACACGTCGACTCCGTCGCGGTTGATCGGACGGCGCACCTGCTCGGCGCTCGGCGTTCGGACCGCGCGCTTGTTGGAATGGAATTCGAGGCATGAGCGATCGAACGGCACGCCGATGAAATCGAGCAGCCGGCGGATCTCGCCTTCGGGGTCGTCGATCAGTCTCTCGTTGAGGATGCGGTGGACAGCGCCCGGCTGGACCTCGTCGAAATGGGCCATGAACCGCCAATAATCGCGGTAGAAGGCGCCGATCGTTTCCAGGCTCGACGCAAAGGGATTGTCGTTGCGCCGATAGTGCTGCTTGAAGTTGGAGAAGCCGCACGCCATCGGGTGGCGGCGGGCGTCGATGATCTTCGCGTTGGGAAGCGCAACACGGATGAGCGCGAGCCGCATCCAGTTGGGCGGCATCTTGTCGATGAAGAAGGGCCGGTCCATCGTTCGGAAGGCGCGGGTCCGTTCGATATATTCCTCGCCAAGGCCGGCGATCTCTCCGGCATCGAGATTCGCCAGCTCCTGGAACACGTGGCGGCCGTTGGCGGCGCCCTGGCGCCACAGCCGCTTCCACATCGTCTCTAGCACCTTGATCTCCGTCGTTCCCTCGATCTCGGGATGTGAGGCGAGGATCTGATCGACGAGGGTCGAGCCGGCGCGGTGCAGCCCGACGACGAAGATCGGCGAGGGGTCGGGATAACCCCAGGCCCCTCGCTGCTCGAAGAAGGCCGGGGTGAGGGTCGCGATGCCGGCGTCGACGAAGGCCGTGCAGCCCATCGCCGAGCGGTCGAATCCCGCGGCCTGGAGCTGGTTGCCGGCGGCGTAATGGCGGAAGGATTGCTGGTAGAGCGCGCGGTCCTCCAGCGCGCGGCCGAGCGCGAAATTCAGCGTGGTGGAATCGGCCGTTCCGGGACTCTTCTTCAACGCCCTGCGCATCGCCGAGACGTCGGCGTCGGAGAAGCGGAACGCCTTGAAGTTCGCCAGCGCCCAATAGGCCGCGCCGCATGACGGCTGGACCCGAAGCGCTTCGCGGACCGCCGCCACCGCCTCATCCCGGCGCCCGACCGCTGCCAGGGTCTCGCCGAGCGTGATCCAGACATCGGTGTTGGTTGGCGCGATCCGCGTCAGTTGCTCAATCACGGTGATCTCGCGATGGTGAAGGGCAAGCGCGTCGAGTGCGATAATCTCTTCAACCATAATGTCGAAGTCGTGGCGCAGGGCGGGCGGCACGCGGTCGAGCTCGGCGAGCACTGCCGACGCGCCGACATGTAGCTGCAAATGCCTCAGCAAGGCGATGATGCGCCCGGCACCGGGATCGGCGTCGGCCGCGCGCCGAAGCAAGACGGCGGCTTCCTCGGAGCGAAAATCCCCTTCAGCGATCTCGGCGAGCTTGGTGAGTGCGTCGGCATCGCGAGGCGACCTGAGGAGATGGTCGCGAAGCAGTCGCTGAGCCTCATTGCCGTTCCCCGCGCGAAGCTCCGACGTCGCGAGGTCGAGAACGATCCTCGACTGTCCGGCAGCCGCCGCGGGATCGGTCAGGGCCTGAAGGCGCACCGACCCTCCTGAAACGCCCAGGCTCCCGCTGCCACGGTCATCGCGGCTGTAGCCCGCCCGCCTTCATTTCCGCCGCCGTCACCACCCCGTCCTTGTCCGCATCGAGGCGGTCGAAATTCGCGAGCGTGCCGGCGCGATATTCGACCTGGCTGATCTTGCTGTCGCGGTTGGTGTCGAACCGCTGGATCATCGGTGCCGCGTTGGGTGCCCGCTCATTCGAGGGGAACCTCATGAACTCGCCCGGGCTGAGCACCCCATTATGATCGGTGTCGAGCGCCGCGAACAATGCCCGCTTGCGCGCCTGTGCCGCAGCGATGATCTGGGAGGTCTGGAAATCCTCGATCTCCTTCTTGGAGAGGGCGCCGTCCCGGTCGGCGTCCATGCGCTTGAACTCGGAATCCATGTTGGAGAGGAAGAGCGCGCGCGGGATCGGCTGTGCCTGCGGCGCTGCCGCCGCGGGCTTGGCGGGCTGGGCCGCAACCGGAACCGCCAGCGCGGCGGCGGACAACAGCGCGGTCATACGCTTGAGCATTCGATTCTCCATGTCTGGAAGCCGGGCAAATCGTAGCCGAAAAGAACGCCAATTCAATCCGTCCGAACATGAACAGTTCGCACGCGGCGGTCGCGGCACCTTCACCTGCCACCGTGAACCATTAACCATTTAGTAAATTTTCTTGACATCTGGTGAATGCCCCCCAGCGCTGGTCCGGCCGACTCTTTCGAATCGTGTATTCACAATCACTTAGCGATCAAGGACGGAATTTCAGCTAAATCGGATTGTGTCATTCGCGCAACAGGGGTCTTCGCGCACCTCGGTTAACACCGGAAACAGGAGAAACCCGCGGAGAATTGGGCCATTGTAGCCGTGCTTCGCTGCACCTCCCTGCGGCGAGTAAACAGGGGTGTTTACACATGAATCGAACGAGAATTCTTCTCTCGGCGTCGGCAGGTGCGCTGGGCGTAGCCCTCGCGCTCGCGCCGACACCGGCGGCCGCGCAAGCGGTCTGCAGCGCGGGCACCGCGACAAATACGGACGACACGGCGTGCGGCAACGGCGCCGTGGCCAATGGCGGCTCGGCAGTTGCGGTTGGTGAGGGTGCCTCGGGTACCGGGGCGGGCTCAGTGGCGATCGGAGGCGACCTCGATGGTAACGGCTTCGCCGCTATTGCCAGCGGTCTCGGAAGCACGGCTGTCGGCAATGACACAAATGCGAACTCGACCGGCGCCACCGCTCTTGGTGGCGATACGTCCGGGAATGACACTGGTGCATACGCCAACGCGGTCAACGCGACCGCGATCGGCGCCGACACGCTCGTAACCGCCTCTAACGGTACCGCGCTCGGCCAAGGGGCGACAGTAACCGCCAGCTTTGGAGTGGCTCTCGGCCAGGGATCGACCGCCGGGTTCTTCAACTCGGTAGCGATCGGTGCCGGAACGGTGACGACGGGCAGCAACCAGGTGAACCTTGGTGGCAAGACGCTCAGCGGCGTTGCGCCGGGTGCGATCGCTCCCGGTTCGAGCGATCTCGTCAACGGCGACCAGATCAACACGATGCTGACCAACCAGGCCGCGACGGATACGCTCCAGACCAACGCCATCCAGACCAACGCCAACGATCTGGCGGTGCTGACGGCGTCGGATCTGCAGCAGAGTGGTGACATTGGCACACTGGCGACGAACAGGTTCACTCAGGATGCCAACATCGCCGCCAACGGCGCGGCGATCACGGCGCTGCAGACGCTCGTTGCCGGTTCGAGCCTTCCGTACCTCGACGTCAACAGCACGGGTCCGGACGCGGTCGCGACTGGCTCCAACGCCGTCGCCATCGGGCCGAACGCGCAGGCGAACGGAAACGACAGCGTCGCGATCGGCGACGGTGCGGTTGCCAACGGCGCTTCGGTGTCGATCGGCAAGGGCAACGTCTCGACCGGCACCGGCGCGGTCGCCATCGGCGATCCGAACACGGCCACCGGCCAGGGCGCGGTCGCGATGGGTAACGACAACACCGCCACCGGCGAAGGCGCGGTTGCGATCGGCGACAACAGCTCGGCCACCGGGCTTGGTTCTGTCGCCCTCGGCAATAACGCCATCGCGTTCGGCAATGCCACGACCGGCGGCGTCGCCATCGGTAACGGCGCGTCGAACTCGACCTTCACCAACTCGGTGGCGATCGGCAACG
>JADMIO011124237.1_pt1 | contig 11939 bp, 6 predicted proteins | sample 8958161 | NCBI WGS metagenome assembly JADMIO01 (sample SAMN16585339, study PRJNA669376) | soil metagenome | isolation source: Crop rotation soil | place: USA: Cullars Rotation, Alabama | collected 2011
GGGGCGTGAAGGCGCCGCGGGCCGCGGCGCCGCGCGCGGGGGCGGACGCGGCAACCAGCCGAATCCGTACGCGATGCTGCCCGCCTTCTGCCGCGTCGCGGTGACGCTCACCCCGTCGAGCGACTCCGACATCAGGATCGAGGTCTGGCTCCCCGACAGCACGACGTGGAACGGCAAGTTCCAGGCGGTCGGCAACGGGGGATGGGCCGGCACGATCGGCTACGCCGCGATGGCGACCGCGCTCGCCGCCGGCTACGCGACCACCAGTACCGACACGGGGCACGTCGGCAACACGGCGTCGTTCGCGCTCGGACACCCGGAGAAGGTGATCGACATCGGCTATCGCGCCGTGCACGAGATGACGGTGCAGGCGAAGGCGATCGTCAACGGCTACTACAACAGCGCGCCGAAGTACTCGTACTTCAACGGCTGCTCGCTCGGCGGCCGCCAGGGCATCACCGAAGCGCAGCGCTATCCGGCCGACTACGACGGCATCGTCGCCGGCGCGGTCGCATGGGGCGGCATGGACCGCTACGTCGGCGTCATCATGAACCAGGCGGCGATGCTGAAGACGTCAGGCGCCTACATCCCGCCGGAGAAATATCCCGCCGTGCACGAGGCCGTGCTGCAGGCGTGCGACGGCCTCGACGGCGTGAAGGACGGGATCCTCGAGAACCCGCTCGCGTGCCGCTTCGACCCGAAGGTCCTGCAGTGCAAGGCCGGCGAGGACACCGTGTCGTGCCTGACGCCGGCGCAGGTGCAGAGCGCGAAAGCGATCTACGCCCCGGCCCGCGATCCGAAGACCGGCAAGGTGCTCACCGGCGGCCTGATGCCCGGCACCGAGCTGCAGTGGGGCACGCTCTACAGCCCGCAGGGCTATGGCAACGCCATCGAGGCGATGAAGTACATCGCCATGAAGGACCCCTCCTGGGATCCCGCCACTTTCAATGCGGCCACCGACGTCGAGAAGGCGCAGAAGGCCGACCCGGACGGGATCCTCAAGTCGGACAGTCCCAACATCAAGGCGTTCTTCGATCGCGGGGGGAAGCTGCTGATGTACCAGGGATTCGCCGATCCGCAGGTCACCTCCGACAACGCCATCCGCTATCACCAGGCCGTGCTCGACAAGGTCGGCAAGCACGTCGAGGGCAGGTCGATCGAGCTCTTCATGATCCCCGGCATGTATCACTGCCAGGGCGGGCCGGGCACCGATACGTTCGACAAGGCCGCGGTGCTCGACGCGTGGGTGACCACCGGCAAGGCGCCCGATCGCATCGTCGCGTCACACCGGACCGACGGCAAGGTCGATCGCACGCGGCCGCTGTGCGTGTTCCCCAAGGTCGCGAGGTGGAACGGGAGCGGCAGCGCCGACGAGGCGCAGAACTTCGTCTGCGCCGCCGACGCGCCGGTCAAGGGAACGAAATAAGCCCGTTCGATAGGAGAACCCCTGCGAACGGCCGGGGAAAATCGGGGGCCCCGCTCGCCCCGCCCATCTTTTCTTCGCTCACTGGCCGTAGCTGAGCATAGAATCCGGTCTTCCCGCGCAATTCAGTGCAGTGCACCCCGCAGTCGCGCCGGGGTACCGCGATGGCCATAGACATTGGTTTCTCACGACGAGCCCTTCCTGTTGCCGCCCTCGTTCTGCTGCAGGTGCCGGGTTTGTTCGCGCATGGCGACTCCGGACGCACGCACCGGGCGCGGCACGATACCCGGATCGAGCAGATCGAGCTCGCCGGCACCACGTCGAACCGCGTTCGGGTTCTCGTCGAGCTCCGGTCCGAATCCGTATCCACGCTGCGGTCCATGACGCGCCGCGGCATCCGGCTGCGCCGCCATCACACCGGTGTCGGGATGTGGGCGGTCGATATTTCCGCCCGTGACCTCGCGTGGCTCGAGACGCTTCCGGACGTCGTGGAAGTGAGCGTCGACGCGGACGTCACCGCGGCGGCCGACGTGAGCGCGAGTGGCGGACCCTCGTCTTCGGCAGGGGCGGGCTCAGGCGGCGCGGGTCTGCGCGAGCTGCTCGGCCTGTCGAACGCCGACCCCGGCGGCGACGGCGTCGGCGTCGCCGTGATCGATTCCGGCATCGCGCCGGTTCCCGATCTCGCCGATCGCATCACCGACTTCTACGACTTCACCAACGGCCAGCCCGGCGTGCCGACCGTACCCGTCGATGGTTTCGGGCATGGCACGCATGTCGCCGGGCTCGCCGCCGGCAACGGCGCGCTCTCCGGCGGGAGGTTCCGCGGCGTCGCGCCAGCCGCGCACCTCATCGGCCTGCGCGTGCTCGACGACCACGGCATGGGCTCCACGAGCGACGTCATCGCCGCGCTCGAGTTCGCGACCGCCAATCGCGAGGCGCTCGGCATCGACGTGATCAATCTCTCGCTCGGCCACCCGCCGTACGCGCCGGCGGCATCCGATCCGCTGGTGCAGGCCGTCGAAGCCGCGACTCGCGCCGGCATTGTCGTCGTCGTCGCGGCGGGCAATGTGGGCGTCAGCACCTTCACGCATCGCGTCGGCTACGGCGGCATCCTCTCGCCCGCGAACGCGCCGTCGGCGTTGACGGTCGCCGCCGCGAAAACGATGGGCACCGTCGATCCCACCGACGACACGATTGCGAATTACAGCTCGCGCGGCCCGACGTGGTACGAGCGGCTCGCCAAGCCCGACGTCGCCGCGCCGGGCCAGAACCTGGTGGCGCCGTACGCGCCGGGCAGCACGCTTGGCATCACGCACCCCGAGCTGCTCGTCGACGACGGGCACGGCGGCGGCAACTACCTGACGCTGAGCGGCACGAGCATGGCCGCGGGGGTGGAGAGCGGGCTGGTCGCGGTGATGCTCGACGCGAGCCGCGCACGAACCGTGTCGCTCGGCCACCCGCCCGCCTATCCGCCGCCGAACGCGATCAAGGCGTTCATGGAGTACACGGCGCTGCCGATGCGCGACGCGGCGGGCGCGGCCTACGACCGGATGTCGCAGGGCGTGGGACGCGTCAACGGCCAGGGCGCGGTGGCGCTGGCGCGATCGATCGACACGAGCGCTCCCCAGGGCTCGCCGTGGATCGTCGAGGGCGTCGCGCCGTACAGCTCTTACGGCGGCAGGGTCTTCGCCTGGGCGCAGCACGTCGTCTGGGGGAACAGCATCGTCTGGGGTGAAGGGATCATCACGGCCAACAACATCGTCTGGGCCGAAGGTGTCGTCTGGGGCGACAACATCGTGTGGGCGGAGCACGTCGGCCCGGTGAACAGCGTCGTGTGGGGCGAGAACATCGTCTGGTCGGAGAACATCGTCTGGGCCGAGAACATCGTCTGGGCGGAAGGGATCGCCTGGGGCCAGAACATCGTCTGGGCGGAGAACATCGTCTGGGCGGAAGCGTGGGAGGCGATCGTTCAGTAGCGGGTGCGCTTGCCAACCGAAGCTCGGGGTCGCGGCGACCGGTCCCCCTTTGCTCGCGTCGCGAGCTACGGGGGACAACCTTCGCCGGAATCGCGGAGCGAAGGTTGGCGCGCCCTACAGGATTCGAACCTGTGGCCTTCGGCTCCGGAGGCCGACGCTCTATCCAGCTGAGCTAAGGGCGCGAAGTGGCTTCAGGTAATTCAACATGCAAAATGCAAAATGCAAACCCTGGGTCGTTCGATACGACATGGTGAACGGCGCAATGACCTTCACCCATCACGTCGCGTCGACTCGCGGTTTGCATTTTGAATTTTGAATGTTGCATTGACGTGGCGCGCCCGGCAGGACTCGAACCTGCGGCCTACGGATTCGAAGTCCGGCGCTCTATCCAACTGAGCTACGGGCGCACGGACGTGCATCATACCACGCGGGTTGCTTGCGTTCTCCGCGCCCACCGCCCCACAATGACGACTGCTCTCATTCCCGATCGCATCCCGAGGAGGGACACTTTTATGATCGTGCGACTTGCCGCAGCCGGCTTCCTGGTGATGCTCGCTGCGCCCGCACTCGCCCAGAATACGACTGACCAGAATCAGACGCAGGACCAGGACGTCACCTATCAGGAACAGGTGGTCGTCACCGCGTCGAAGACAGAAGAGCAGCTCGTCAACGCCCCCGCCGCGGTCAGCGTCATCTCCACCGAGACGATCCAGAACTCGCCGGCCACCAACATCGGCGACCTGCTGCGCGCGGTTCCCGGCGTCAACGTCTCGCAGGTGTCGGCGCGCGACGTCAACATCACGACGCGCGGCGCGACGTCGACGCTCTCGACTTCGCAGCTCGCGCTCGTCGACGGCCGCAGCGTCTATCTCGATTTCTTCGGCATGGTGATGTGGGACCTGGTGCCGACCAACCCCGACGAAATCCGCCAGATCGAGGTGATCCGCGGTCCTGCCTCCGCCATCTGGGGCGCCAACGCGATGAGCGGCGTCGTCAACGTGATCACGCGCTCGCCGCGCGAGGTCGCCGGCACCGGCCGGGGCACGCAGCTGACGATCGGCGCCGGCTCGTTCAATCGCAGCGTCACCGGCGTCGATGCGCGAGGCAACGCGGTCACCCGCGATCAGGGTGCCGGCTCGCTGTTCTACGTCAACGGCTCGCACGCGGAAGCGGTCAACGATCGATGGGCGTTCAAGCTCGGCGCGGGGTACCTGACGCAGGACCCGATGCCGCGTCCGCCCGGCGTCATCCCCAACGCCTTCAACACGCCGTACCCGAGCTTCACCAACGAGGGGACGCAGCAGCCGAAGTTCGACGCGCGCGTCGATCGCGACCTGGCCAACAACGGCGGCACGGTGTCGTTCGAGGGGGGCGTCGCGGGCACACAGGGGCTGATCTACAGCGGCATCGGCCCGTTCAACATCGCCAGCGGCTCCACGCTCGGCTACTTCATGACGCGCTACCAGAAGGGCGGCCGGCGCCTCGCGTTCTTCACCAACCTGCTCGACGGCAATGCCTCGAACCTGCTCGCGTTCACGCCGACCGGGCGGCCGCTGCCGCTCGACTTCGACACCAAGACGTTCGACTTCGAGGCCAACGACGTCAAGGCCCTGGGGACGAAGAACGTCCTCAGCTACGGCGGCAATTTCCGCCACAACACCTTCGACATCTCGATCGCGCCCGCTCCGGGTGAAGACAGCCGGAACGAGGGCGGCGTGTACCTACAGGACGAAATCTTCCTCAGCAACTACCTGCGCTGGGTCGTCGGCGGACGGGTGGACAAGTTCTCGTCGATCGACAACGCGGTCTTCTCGCCGCGCACGACGCTGATGATCAAGCCGGCGGCCGATCACACGTTCCGCCTGTCGTTCAACCGGGCGTTCCGCGCGCCGTCGTTCATCAACAACCACATCAACACGACGATCCTGAACCAGGTGGATCTGAGCCGCGTGGCGCCCATTCCGCAGCTGTCGCCGTTCGTCTTTCCGATTGGGGCGGTGGGCAATCCCGACCTGAAGCAGGAGACGATGACGGCGTACGAGATCGGTTACACGGGCGTCGTCCTGAAGCGCGCGACGGTGACGGCCGCGGCCTACTGGAACAACACGAAGGACGGGATCTACTTCACGCCGAATGGCGCGTACACGGCGGCGAACCCGCCGCCGGGCTGGCCGCTGCCCCCGGCGGTCCTCACCCTGCTCGCGCTCAACAACCCGCCGGTCGTGCTGCCATCGAGCTTCACCTACCTGAACCTCGGGAACGTGAAGGACAAGGGAATCGAGCTCGGCGTCGACGGCGCCGTGAACCGCTACCTGAACGTCTTCACGAACTACTCGTACCAGTGGATGCCGGTGGCCGAGGACCTGCCGGCCGGCACGTCGATCAACGACATCAACTGGCCGGCGAAGAACCGCTTCAATGCCGGCTTCGACTTCAACTACGCGCGCCTGATCGGCAACATGTCGGTGAACCACACCGATTCGGCGTACTGGCAGGACGTGCTCGACGTGCGCTATGCCGGCGTCACCAAGCCGTTCACGACCGTCAACGCGGGCGTGGGCGTGAAGTGGGCGGGCAACCGGGTGGTGACGAGCCTGAAGGTGATGAACCTGACCAACGAGGACGTGCAGCAGCACATCTTCGGCGACATCATCAAGCGGCAGGTCGTCGGCGAAGCGCGGTTTATTTTTTGATCGAGCGAAGGGCGCGCAGGTCCGCGCCCTTCGCTTTCCTCAGCCCCGCCCAGGGATCGCCTGCGTCCTTGATCCGCTGCGCAAAGCTGGCGATCGTGAAGTCCTGCGGCTCGACGCCTTCCTCCACTTCCTCCCACGTGAGCGGCGTCGAGACCCCGGCGAACTCGCTGGCGCGCGCGCTGTAGGCGCTCGCCAGCGTCTTGCCCAGCGCGTTCTGCATGTAGTCCACGTAGATGCGCCGGCCGCGCGCCTTGATCGAACGCTCGATCGTCGCCTGCTTCGGATGCCGCTCCGCCACCATCGTCGCGACGAGCTGCGCGAAGAGGAACCCCGACTCGTAGGGCGTGCCCGGCGCCACCGGCACGTAGACGTGCAGGCCGCCAGCGCCCGAGGTTTTCGCGAAGCCGGCCACCTTCAGCGAATCCAGCGCGTCGCGCACCCAGCGTGCGACATCGAGCACGCGCGCGTAGGGGAGGCCGTCCGGCGGATCGAGATCGATGGCGACGTGGTCGATGACGCCGGGCGAGGTGACGCGCGAGAACCAGGGATCCTGCGAGATCGATCCCAGCTGCGCCGTGTAGAGGAGCGTCGTCAGCAGCCCGCCGACCAGGTGCGGACGCGTCTCGGTTCCCGTCGCGACGCGCTCGATGCGCACACCGTCGGGCACCTTGTCAGGCGCGCGATGCTGGTAGAACGGGCTGCCGGCGATGCCGTTCGGAAAGCGCTTCATCACCAGCGGCCGATCGGCCAGCACGGGCAGGATCAGCGGCGCGACGCGAACGTAGTGGCGAAAGAGATCGCCCTTTGTGACTGTCTTTTTAGACCCGCCGGCCGCTGGCCAGAACACCTTGCCGAGATTCGAGACCTCGAGCCGTCCACCTGGAAACGTGATGCTGCCGCCCCCGGGGCCGTGCTCAATCTCGTCGAGTTGTGTCAGCAGCGATTGGAGAGAGCTCTTTGTGGGTGCGCTCGCGCCTGCCATGCTTGCCGGGTGCCTCCAGCCCCGCGAACACGGGACGCCGAAGCCGGCCGTCCCGCGTCCAGCCCGAGAACTGTACTCGTACGGCGAGGGTGGGCTTCACCCAGTGGGCGCGCTCCTTCGTGTCGGGGATGACGGCGAACGGCGAGGTCCTCGTCTTCTGCCCGCGCAATTGCTTCCACACGAGGCCCAGCTGCGCGTCGGTGAAGCCCGACGCCGCGCGTCCGACGTAGCGCAGCTCGCCCTGGTCGCCCATGAGGCCGAGGAGCAGCGAGCCGAAGAACGGACGGGAGCCGCGCGGCTCGGTCCAGCCGCCGACGATGCAGGTGTGGGTCATCAGGCGGCGTGCGATCGTTTGCGAGCGCGCGCCGTCGTTTTCTGCGCGCGAGCGGTCTTCTTCTTGCCGCCACCGGTCCCTTGCAGCGACTGCCGCAGCCGCTCCATCAGGTCCACCACGTCGGCGTTCCGCGGCTCCACGTGATCGACGAGGTGCGCTTCCTTCCCTTTCAGCTTGGCCTTGATGATCTTCATCAGGTTCTCGCGGTACTCGTCGGTGTACTGCGCGGGGTCCCATTTGTCTTCGAGGTTCTCGACGAGCGTCCGCGCCATCTGCAGCTCGGGCTTGCGGATGTCCTTCGCGGGCGGGAAGTGGTACTCGCGGACGTCGACGAGCTCCTCGGCGTAGCGCATGAGCGTCAGCACCATCGCGTCGCCGGCCACTTCGAGGGCCGCGAGGTGCTGTGCCTCGCGCAGCACGATGGTCGCGATGCCGACGAGGCCCGTCTCCTTGATCGCTTCGCGCAGCAGCGCGTACGCGCGTTCGCCGCCTTTCGCGGGCACCAGGTAATAGGCGCTCTCGAAGAAGCGGTCGTCGATCTCGTCGGGCTTGACGAAGCTGCGGATGTCGACCGTGCGGCTCTTCTCGAGCGCGGCGGTCTTGAAATCGTCCTTCGTCAGGACGACGAAGCGTCCCTTCTGGTACTCGTAGCCCTTGACGAGCTCGTCCCACGCGACGGGCTTGCCTTCGCGCGCGCAGACGCGCTCGAAGCGCACGGGCGACTTGTCTTCTGCGTGAAGCATCCGGAAGCGGGGCCGCGAATCGCGGACCGCGGTGTGCAGCTCGACCGGGATATTGACGAGGCCGAACGCGATCGACCCCTTCCACAATGCACGCGCCATGAACCAGAGCGTGTGCAAGCTCCAAGCCCCACGCTCCAAGTTCCAAATTCGAACCGAATTGGAGCTTGGACCTTGGAGCTTGGAGCTTGGAGCTTGATCTTAACTGGACCGGCGCGAACGCAGCTCGCGCTCCGCCTCGACCCAATCGTCGAAGTCCTGGCCGTCGCTGCCGCCGCGACGCAGGTAGCGGTGATACGCAGCCTCGGCGATTTCGTCGTAGGTCGGGTTGTCGTTTCCGTTCGGCGCGGTCCCGGCGCCCGAGGAGGCGGGCCTGTCGGCGGCCGCATCAGCGGAAGCGGATCGCGGCGACGCTGAACGCGCGGGACCTCGGCTTCGCGAGCGGGTCGTCGGTTTGTCGTTTGGTGTACTGGTGGTTCTGGGCACGGCGGGCAACTCCTGTGAAGCGATCACATTGTAGTCAACGGGACCATGTATTCAACGGCGCGACAACGCCGTCTCGACCGTGTGTCGTCCTCTCGTGCGGCCAGCTCGTCCGCTCGAGTCCGACGTTGCAGTCTTAACGGCAACTCGTGCCAAATCGAAGACGACGCGAACCGTCATGCGGTGGTTCGTGAGCGCAGGTGCATCACGCCCGCGAGCGGGATGTGCACCCACGCGGGGCGGTTGTTCAGCTCGTACGCCAGCTCGTACAGTGCCTTGTCGAGCACGTAGGCGCGCAGCAGGAGCTCGAGATCCGCCGGCGCCGGCAGGAACCCGGCGGCGCGCGTCGCGGCGAGATACGCGCGCAGGAACGCCGCGTTCACCCACGTCTCCCAGAACGTGGCCCACGGCGCCAGCCGCCTCGCATCTTCAGGACGCATCTCGGTGGCGGCGCTGAGGGCGGTCTGCGCCGCGTACCCGATCGATCGGATCATGCCCGCGACGTCACGCAGCGGCGACGACTTCGCCCGGCGCTCCGCCAGCGGACGCGCCGGCTCGCCCTCGAAGTCCAGGATCATCACGTCGCCCTCGTGCACGAGCACCTGCCCGAGGTGATAGTCGCCGTGGCAGCGGATGCGCAGCGAGGAGCCGCCGACGCGCCGCAGCTCGTCGAACTGCTGCATCAGTGCGTCGCGGTGCGCCAGCACCTGGCGCGCTTCGTTCGCACTCCGCGCGTCGAGCCGGGGGAGCACCGCGTCGAGCAGGTTGAGGTGCTCGTCGGCGCGGCGATGCATCGTGTCGATGATGTGCTCGAGATCCGCGCTCGTCAGCGGCTCCGGCGCGAAGGCGGGATTGGTGGTGGCGCCCGCCAGCGCCGTATGCATCTCGCCGGTGCGCCGGCCGAGGATCCACGCGCCGGCGAGGTAGTTGCGGATCACTTCGGCCACCGACGCCGGCGCCTCGGCGATGCGTCCGTACGCCCACGCGTCGGCGGTTTCCGCGGGCGCATCGGTCGGCAGCTGCATTCCCGCCACGTTCTCGAAGAAGCGGCCCAGCTCGTCGATGGTGGTCTGCCACGCGTTCCCCTGGTTGGGGACGAACTCCTGCAGCATCGCGATCGCCGCCGGCATGTCTGGCGGCTCCTGGAGGCCGGGTGCTTTCGGGCCCGGCAACCGCAGGTCCGCCCGCGTGTACGCGATCGTCCCCACCAGCGGCGGCACGTGCGGAAAGCGCTGGCCGGTGAGGTATTCGACCATTTCGACGTCCGGGTTCGGTCCCTCCTCGACGCGCCGGAACACCTTCATGATCAGGCGCCTGCCGAACACCACCGACGTGTTGCTCTGGTCCGGCGCGGTGCGGGCGATGGGAACGAGCGTGTCGGCCGGCGCGCGCTGCGGCGTCAGGTCGATGTTGTCGGCCTGCGTCACGCCATGGCGCATCTGCAGCGTCCGCTCCTCCTGCACCGACGCCAGCAGCGTCGCGCACGTACCGTCGTCGTAGAGGCCGTCGTAGAGCGCGCCCTTCCGCGCCCCCGTGATGCGGGCGAGGAGCGCGCCCGGATGCTGCTCTTCGATGGCGCGCGCTTCGTGCTCGCTCGACATCGCCAGCGGCAGCACGTAGCGCTCGCGCCCGCCGTCGGCATATTCCGCTTCCACGACGGTCAGGAACGCCGGGTGCTGCCCGCGGCGCATCGTCGCCCAGTCCACGAAGCGGGCGCGCGCGAGGCCGCGCGCCTTGCCGCCGAACCAGCGCTGCCGCTCGAGGAAGGGCACCAGCACCTGCTTCTCGATGATCTCGCGCATGCTGCCGTCGAGGACCGCATCCCAGACGACGCCGGCAAAGAGCGCGGGCACCGCGACCGGCTCCTCGGGCGCGGGCGCGGTGCGCGCGGTGATCGGCGTGACCACCTCCTGCAGCTGGAACCAGTAGAAGCCGTACGGCGCCAGCGTCAGGAAGTACGGGTGCTCGGCGACGCGCGGGAACTCGGTGCGGCCGAGCATCTCCACCGGCGTCAGGCCGGCGAACTCGCGCAACGGGATTTCGACCGGCTGCACCGTGCGCGCGAGGTTCGCCACGCACAGCACGATGTCGTCGCCGAGCCGGCGTACGTACGTCAGCACCTTGCGGTTGGCCGTCGGGATGAAGTGGATCGATCCGCGCCCGAAGACCGGGTGCTGCTTGCGCAGCGCGATCATCCGCTTCATCCAGTGCAGCAGCGAGAACGGCGCGCGCTCCTGCGCCTCGACGTTGATGGCGTCGTAGCCGTAGACGGGGTCCATGATGGCGGGCAGGAAGAGCCGTCCCGGGTCGCAGCGCGAGAAGCCGCCGTTGCGGTCGCTGCTCCACTGCATCGGCGTGCGGACGCCGTTGCGATCGCCGAGGTAGACGTTGTCGCCCATCCCGATCTCGTCGCCGTAGTAGATGACGGGCGTGCCGGGCATGGAGAACAGCAGGCTGTTCATCAGCTCGATGCGGCGCCGGCTGTTCTCCATCAGCGGCGCCAGCCGCCGGCGGATGCCGAGGTTGAGCCGCATCTGCGGGTCGGCGGCGTACTGCGCGTACATGTAGTCCCGCTCTTCGTCCGTCACCATCTCCAGCGTCAGCTCGTCGTGGTTGCGCAGGAAGATCGCCCACTGGCACGTCGGCGGAATCTCCGGCGTCTGGTTCATGATCTCGACGATCGGATGCCGCTCTTCCTGCCGCAGGCCCATGAACATGCGCGGCATCAGCGGGAAGTGGAACGCCATGTGGCATTCGTCGCCGTCGCCGAAGTAGGCGCGCACGTCCGACGGCCACTGGTTCGCCTCGGCCAGCAGCACGCGGTCCTCGTACTGGTCGTCGAGCGTGCGGCGGATCTCCTTCAGGATCGCGTGCGTCTCGGGCAGGTTCTCGTTGATCGTCCCCTCGCGCTCGATCAGGTAGGGGATGGCGTCGAGCCGCAGCGCGTCCACGCCGAGGTCGAGCCAGAAGCGCATCACGTCGATGATGGCGGTGAGCACCGCGGGGTTCTCGAGATTGAGGTCCGGCTGGTGCGAGAAGAACCGGTGCCAGAAGTACTGGCCCGCCACCGGGTCGAAGGTCCAGTTCGACTTCTCGGTGTCGATGAAGATGATGCGGGTGCCGGCGTACTGCTCGTCGGTGTCGCTCCACACGTAGTAGTTGCGCTCGGGCGAGCCCTTCGGCGCCCGGCGCGCCCGCTGGAACCACGGGTGCTGGTCCGAGGTGTGATTGACCACCAGCTCGGTGAGCACGCGGATGTGGCGCCGGTGCGCCTCGTCCACGAAGCGCGTGAAGTCGTCGAGCGAGCC
>JADMIO011419620.1_pt1 | contig 11939 bp, 9 predicted proteins | sample 8958161 | NCBI WGS metagenome assembly JADMIO01 (sample SAMN16585339, study PRJNA669376) | soil metagenome | isolation source: Crop rotation soil | place: USA: Cullars Rotation, Alabama | collected 2011
CTATCTGCCGCGCGACGGCATCGCGATCATCCTTCAGCCGGTCGTAGAAGATCACCTCGGCGCCATAGCCGCGCGTGGCCGCGACCTTGACGGCCGGTGCGTCGCTGGGCATGCAGATCACCGCCGGCGCGCCCAGCAGACGTGCCGCCAGCGCGACACCCTGGGCGTGGTTGCCGGATGAGAATGCGATCACGCCGCGCGCACGCGCCGCCTGTGTAAGCTGGCTGATGGTGTTGTAGGCGCCGCGGAACTTGAACGCCCCGCCGCGCTGAAGGTTCTCGCACTTGAGGAACACCGCCCGGCCGGCTTGGGCATCCAGCGTGCGCGAGGTGACCACCGGCGTAATCTGCGCTACGCCGCGCAGCCGCTCGCGCGCGGCGCAAACGTCGTCAAAGCTGATCGAATCAGAATCACTGTGAGCCACGGTACATATCCTTTTCGAAATGGTTAATGCCGGCATTCTATCACAGGCTGTTCTTCGCATGTGGGTGTGAACGCAATATTCTTGGTATACTATCGGATATGAGGCTGCCATGATTACAGACGTCATTGTGAAAGAAGCAGGTAGCAAAGGCAAAGGCGTGTTTGCCCGGCGCGATTTCGCTCGCGGCGAGTTTATCTTCCGCCGCCGGCACGGGCAGGTTGTCGGTAACGAAGAGATCGGCTTGCTTTCGGAGGAAGATCAGCGCCACCTGTGCGAGCTTGATTGGGAGCGTAGCGCGGTGCTGCTGGCGCCCGGCTGCTATCTGAACCACTCCTGCGATCCCAATGCGATGCGCAGCGGCATGCGTGTTTTTGCGTGGCAGGACATTCGCCAAGGCGAAGAGATCACGATCGACTACCGGCTGAATGCGTTTTCGGATGATCGCTGGGATTGTGTATGTGGAAGCGCGAATTGCCAGGGCTTTATTGTCGGTAGCTTTTTTGCGCTCAGCGAAGATCGACAGATCGCCTACCTGCCGTATGCGCCGAAGTTTATTCAGCGCGAGTATCGTCGCCGAAGCGGTCTAAAAAAGGGATCGAAACACGTATGATCGAAACACCGCGCACGATCATCCGACCGTACACCGAGGCCGATATCGTCCTGATCGCGCCGATCTTCGCCGATCCAATCACGATGATGTTCTGGCCCCAGCCGTTTTCCGGGGATGCCGCCGCCGCGTGGGTGCGGCGCGCCGGCGCATCGTTTTCGGCCACCGGCATGGGCCGCATGCTGGTAGAGTTGCGCGCTGGCGGCGTGCCGATCGGCGATTGCGGGATCGTCGAGGCCGAGATCAACGGCCGGCGCGAGTATGATCTGGGCTACATTATTCATCACCCATATTGGCGGCAGGGCTACGGGGTTGAATGTGCGCGGGCGTGCCTGGAGTATGGCATCCACAAGCTTGGGCTGCGGCGCATTGTCGCGAATATGGCGCACGATCACGTCGCATCCGCCCGTGTGGCCGAGCGGCTGGGCATGCGCCGCGAGGCTAGCTTTCACAATCCGCGCAATCGCAATATTTTGACGTATGTCTATGCGCTAAATCTGTGAGCGCAGGTCGCTCGATCGAGCGCTTTCATTTTGTCTTCTGTCGTGCCACACGACCTACGCGGTGCGCGCAAACGCCTTTGAGCCTGCGGCAGCATGGAATTTCTCATCTATGTTTCATTTTTGCGCTCTGCGAGCGCAAAAATGAAACGCAAAGGAGCTAAAGTACCGCTTTAGCGCTGCCGATAGGCCGCCAGATTGGCCGCGATCTGCTCACTATGCCCGCGATCGTGATCGGCTAAGGCCGCGATGCCCTGCTCGACGGTCAGCGGGCCGCGCGTGGGGTGGATGCCGCTACGGGCCAGCTGCGCCGGGCGCAGGATGCGCAGGAATTCGACATACTCAGCGCGCTGCTCGGCCAGCGTGATCAGCAGAAAGCCCGGCTGTTTGTTGTGGTAGTCGCGCTGGCGCACCCAGGCGGGGTCGACGGCGGCCAGCGTTGGGTTCTCGGTGGCGAGCATCTGGCGGGTGCGGCCCGGCCAGAGCGCCCCAACATCGATGATATGCCCGACAAGCTCCATGATCGACCACTCGTCCGGCGCAGGCCGGAAGCGCAGCGCTGCATCGTCCAGCCCCTGGAGCTGGCGCTTGAGCTGCTCTGGAAAGGCTGCCAGTCGGTCGATCTGTGCCTTGACTCCATCGCTCATGGTGTAGCTCCTTCTTTTATAAATAGGACTTCTGCGAGCGGGAGGTTTGGAGGGCTGCAAGCCCTCCAAGAAACTCTCATTTCGCCCACAAGGGCGACTTTGTCGCCCTTGTGGGCGAAAAAGAAGATTCGCGGGGGCGGCGAAGCCGCCCCCGCACCCCCACCACACTGAGATATATCGATTGTACCAGATCGCGGCGTGGGTGTTGACACAGAACGGATGTTTTCGATCCTCATTCTGATGCCTTGAAAGCGTATTTCAAATTCGCCCCGAGCATTGCGACCCATGTACCGATATGGTACAATGCGGCTGGTAGCCTAGTATTTCATATACCGAATCGATAGATAAGTACGCATGCTACTTGAACTCAATATCAAGGATTTCGCGATCATCGATCGCCTGAGTCTGCGCCTGGAGCAGGGCTTCAATGTCCTCACTGGCGAGACCGGCGCTGGTAAATCGATCATCATCGACGCGCTGGGCACGCTGCGCGGCGATCGTGCCGACCCTACGTTTGTGCGCGCCGGCGCCGAGCGCGCGCGGGTCGAGGGCGTGTTTAGTATCTCCGATCGTCCCGACGTTGTGCCGGTGCTGGCCGAGTATGGCCTGTGGGATGATGAGGACGAGCAGGTTATCCTGTCGCGCGAAGTCAATGGCGAGAGCGGCCGCAGCGTGGCGCGGATCAACGGGCGGGCCGTCAGTATCTCGGTGCTGCGCGAGGTTGGTGGCCGGCTGGTGGATATCCACGGCCAGCACGAGGGCCTGTCGCTCTTCAACACCCGCACCCACGGCGAAATGCTCGATCGTTTCGGCGGGCTGCTGGCGCAACGCGCCGAGGTGGCCGAAAAGGTCGGTGCGCTGCGCAAGGTGCGCGATGAGCTAGCCACGCTGCGGAAGGCCGCCGCCAGCCGCGCCGAGCGAATCGAAGAGCTGCGCTTCTTGCTCGAAGATGTCGGCGCGGCTAAGCTGCGCCCCGGCGAAGAAGCCGAGCTGTTGCAGGAACGCTCGCTGGTACAGAACGGCGCGAAGATCACCGACCTGGTGACATCCTCCTACGCGCTACTCTACGAAGGCGATGAGGCTGGCCGCCGCCCGATCAAGCCCGTGGTCGAGTCGTTGGGCACAATTAATGATGCGCTGGTCGAGCTGGCCCGGCTGGATCCCAGCATTACGCGCGCGGCCGAGCAGGCCAGCGAGCTGCTGTATATGCTGGAGGATCTGGCCGCCAGCGTACGCGGCTACCGCGATGGTATGGAATTCGATCCGGCGCGATTGGACGCGATCGAGGATCGGCTGACGCTGTTGCGTGATATGCAGCGCAAATATCATGGTAACATCGAGCAGATTCTGGAGCGCGCCGCCTCGGCCGAGGCCGAGATCGAGCGCCTGACCCACAGCGCTGAGCATCTGGCCGACCTGGAAGCACAGGAGGCGGCGCTGCTGGCCGAGATCGGCGCGCTGGCAGGCCGGCTCTCGCCGCGCCGCCGCGCCATGGGCGATCAGCTCGCCGCCGCCGTCGAAGGCGCTATGCGCGACCTGTCGATGCCGAATGTGCGCTTCTTCGTGGCCCTGGAGCATGAAGAAGATGCCAACGGGGTACCTGTGACTTTTGATGACGAACGACGAACGACGAACGACGAAAGCGCCCCTTCGCCGATGGTCGGTGGTCGGTGGTCGTTTGATAAGACGGGTATCGACCAGATCGAGTTCTTGCTCTCGCCTAACCCTGGTGAACCGCTGAAGCCGCTGGCGCGAATCGCCTCGGGCGGCGAGAGCGCGCGGCTGCTGCTGGCGCTCAAGTCGATCCTTTCGCGCGTGGACGATGTGCCGACGCTGGTGTTCGACGAGGTGGATGTAGGCGTTGGCGGGCGCGCCGGCCATGTGGTAGGCGAGAAGCTCTGGGGCATCAGCGATCGCCACCAGGTGATCTGTATCACTCACCTGGCCCAAGTCGCCTCATTTGGTGATGCGCACTACGCGATCGCCAAATCCTTCAGCGCCGATCGCACCCGCACGAGCATCATGCTTCTGAACGGCGAGCAGCGGGTCGAAGAGCTGGCCGCGATGCTCGATGGTGTGCCGGTGAGCGATCACAGCCGCCACAGCGCTCGGGAGATGATCGAGCGCGCGAGCGTGTTCAAGCTCCAGGCCCGGCAGGAGTCCCAGGAAACGCTACTTGTGTGATGACAAGGGTGAACGGGTGAAACGATGAAAGGGTGAAGGGGTGCATCGAGTTGCCCCTTCACCCTTTCACCCCTTCACCCGCTCATATATTTCAGGAGGCAACCCGGTTGCAACGACAGACCACCATCGCCCTCTGGTGCGAGCGAATCATTGAGGCAGGCTGGCTCTTCGCGCTCGTCTTCATCCCTTCATACTTCAACTTGCTCTCGTCACGGCACTTCGAGCCGGATAAAGCCACCTCGCTGCGCGCGATCGTGCTGATCATGGTGGCGGCTGGTCTCATTCGCGCATTGGAGCTACGCATCCACGCCCCGGCCCGCACCGAGGCCGTGCCGCCCCGATCGGGCTGGCTTAAGCGCACCTGGCAGCGCCTGAACTCCATTCCACTCGCGCTGCCGACAATGCTGTACGCGCTGGTGTTTCTGTTCGCAACCGCCGTATCAGTGGTGCCGGCCACCAGCTTTTGGGGGTCGTACCAGCGCCTCCAGGGCACATACACGAATCTTTCCTATGTTGGCCTGGCGACGATGATCGTGCTGACTTTGCGCCGGCGTGAGCAGCTCGATCGGCTGATCACCGTGGCGATCCTTGGCAGCCTGCCGGCAGTCGGCTACGGGCTGATCCAGCACTTCCAGATCGACCCGCTACCCTGGAAGGGCGATGTGGTCTCGCGCGTGGCATCAACCATGGGCAACTCGATCTTCGTGGCCGCCTATTTGATCCTGATCGTGCCGTTTGTGATCTATCGGGCGATCACTGCATTCCAGGAGTCGCGCGTCGCAGCCGAACCAGGTGATCGCTCCGATCTGGGCTGGGCGGCGGCATATGCGCTACTCGTGTTCGGCAGCCTGGCCATGCTCTTTGCGACAATCAAGTTCGGCGCGGTGGTGCGCACGGCCGACCTACGCTATTGGTGGGTCTACCCCGCCGCGCTGGTCGTCGTGTGTGGGTTGTATGTCGTACCGACATTGCGCCCGCAGCATACGGAGCGGATCACATTTGGGATGATCTGGCCGGGCGCGCTGGCAGTGATCTTCACACTCGTGCTGGGCTTCTTCTTCCTGCTTGGCCAGAACTCCGGCGACCAGGTGGTGCAGGCGCAACCGGGCCGCAGTGACACCAACTGGCCGATCTGGCTGATCGGCGGCTTACTGCTGGTGGTGTTGGCCTATGTTCTGATCTATATGTTACCGCGCCGCACCGCGCCAACGCGCATGCTCCTGCGCATGCAGGGCCTGGGTATGCTGGTGATCGCAGGCTTTTTGCTGATCACAATCTTCTTTACTCAGAGTCGCGGCCCCTGGCTTGGTATGGCAGCTGGGCTGTTCGTGTTCTTCACGCTGCTGCTATGGAATGCCTACCGGCGGGCGCGCCAAGCCGGCGACCGGCGCGCGTCGCGCTGGCGCGGGCTGCTGATCGGTGAGATCGTGCTGGCGCTGGCGATGGGTGGATTTATTGTGGCGTTCAATACGGCCGACTCGCCGTTGTTCGATCAGCTGCGGGCGACACCTTATATCGGGCGTCTAGGCACCTTGCTCGAATCCGAGAGCGGCACCGGCCTGGTGCGCCGGCTGATCTGGGTTGGCGATGACAAGGCCGGCGGCGCAGTCGGGCTGATCACATCCGACCCACTGCGCACGGTGATTGGCTGGGGCCCCGAGAGCATGTTCGTGGCCTACAACAAGTTCTACCCACCTGCGCTGGCGAACATCGAAGCGCGGGGTGCCTCGCCCGATCGCTCGCATGAAGCCTACCTAGATGAGCTGGTCACGAAGGGCTTGCTGGGGCTGATCAGCTATCTGTTTGTACTGATCAGCTTCTGCGCGCTGGCCTGGCGTCTAGCGCGCCATGGCAGCAGCTGGAACACGCAGGTGCTGGCGATTGCCGGGCTCGCGATCATCACCGCGCATATGATTGAAGGGCTAACCGGCATCCCGATCGTGTCGACACTGATGCTGTTGTGGATGACGCTGGCGGTTGTGGTTGTGGCTGGGGCGCTCGATGGGCAGTATTCACTCGATGGCGCGCCGGCCCCAGCCGCCGAACCTGTGCCCGAGCCAGCGCTCACGCCAGCGGCGAAAGGGCCGGCCGCCAATCAGGGCGGGCGCCGTCGCCAGGGTGCCGTGGCGCGTGGGGCCGCGCAGGGCCGTGCGGTTCGTGGCCGCACAAGCAGTGCCAGCCGCGCGAGCAGCCCAGCCGCGCTGCTGATCTATGGCATGATCGGCGTGCTGGCGTTGGCCGGGGTCTGGTTCTTCAATATCGATAATGTCTATGCCGATATGCGCTTCAATCAGGGCCAAGGCCTGACCGACAGCCCCAATTCTGGCCTGGAGCAACAGATCGTCGGTATGACCTACTATCTGGATGCCATACGGATGGAGCCGGGGCAGGATTTCTACTACCTCAATCTCGGTCGTACCCTGATGAACGTGACCGATATCAAACGGCAAACCAATAATACTCCACTCGGCCAGATCAAGCCGAACGCCCAGCTGAACGATCTGCTACGCATGACCGACGACCAGCAAGTACAGCAATATGTGTTGAAGCAGTCGCCGCTGGAGACGATGAGCTATGCGCAGGCAGTGCTGGAGCAGGCGCGCAGCCTGAATACCCTCAACAAGGATCACTACGCCAACCTGGCACGCATGCATAGCTTCTGGTACTCACGGCTAACCCAAGATCCCGACCAGCTGCGTCAGTCGATCGACTGGTATAAGCAGGGCCACGTGATCGCGCCGCAGGATGTCACCATTCTGAACGAGTATGCGAGTGCGGTTGCGCTGATGGGCAGCTATACCCGTTCCCATAACGATGAGACGGCAGCGCAGCAGTACTACGACCAGGCCGCCCAGCTGCTCGCGCAATCCAAAGCCTTGGATCCACGCTACAGCGACACCGACCTACGGCTGGCCGATGTACTGCGCTTGCAGGGCAATGCCGGCCAAGCGATCGATATGTATCTGAAGCTGCTGGAAACCAATCCGCACGCGCTCGATAGCCAGGTATCCCAGATCGCCGACGGCCTACGCGACCAGCCCGATCAGCTGCGGCGGCTGCGCGATGCCTACACGGCCGCCGTAGCAAAAAAGCCCGACGATGCCGCGCTGCACTCGTTCATCGGGCTGATCTCCATCCGCATGAACGATCTACCGCAAGCCGCCGCCGCATTCGGCCGCTGGACGCAGCTCCAGCCACAGAGCCTGGAGGCGCGCCGCAACTACACGCTGGTGCTCAGCGACACCCGGCAGTACCCGCAGGCCCTGGCCGAGGCGCAGGCGCTGTTGAGCCTAGCACAACAGCAGCAGCTGCCGCAGGATCAGCAGGGCGCAATTCAAGGGTTGGTGGATTTCTTGAAGGGGCAAGGGGCCGGCGGGTTGTAAGCGGCGCACAAATAAAAACAGTGCCATCCGGGGTGACAGGGTGACAGGGTGATCATCTGCACGTTGTCACCCCGTCACCCTGTCAGCTTGTCAGCGGGACGCCTTATTTTTCATATGGCCCTTACCCCAGGTACGCCCGTCGTACGCGCTCATCCGCCAGTAGATCAGCCCCTGATCCTTCGATCGTGATCTGGCCGGCCTCCAGCACATAGCCGCGATCCGCGTTCTGGAGCGCCAGGTTGGCGTTCTGCTCAACAAGCAGAATCGTCACACCTGTGGCGTGCAGGTCGCGAATGATCTCGAAAATCGCGCGGACTACCAGTGGCGCCAGCCCGAGGCTTGGCTCATCGAGTAACAGCAGCCGAGGTCGGCTCATCAGAGCGCGCGCGATCGCCAGCATCTGCTGCTCGCCGCCCGAGAGCGTGCCGGCTAGCTGGTTGCGGCGCGCGGCTAGCTGCGGGAAGCGCTTGAACTGCTGCTCCATATCGGCGCCGATTGCGGATCGATCCGAACGCGTGTATGCGCCTAGCTGAAGGTTGTCCAATACCGTCTGCCGCGCCAGGATGCGCCGGCCCTCGGGCACCTGCGCGATACCCAGCCGTACCACCTCGTCGGCTCGCAGCCGGGCGATCTCGCGTCCGCTATAGGTGATCGCACCATTACTTGGGTTGAGCACCCGCGAGATCGCCCGCAGCATGGTGGTTTTGCCCGCGCCGTTGGCTCCGATCAGCGTGACGATCTCACCGGCATGCACAACCATGTTGACATTTTGCAGTGCTTGGATGCCACCGTAATTGACGTGCAGGCCCTGGATGTCTAGCAAAGGTTCCATCGTTTCACCTTATCAAAGGTGGGGTTTGGGGCGGCTTTGCCGCCCAAAGATAATTCGTTACTCACCTTACACAGTGGAGGGGTTTGGGGCGGCGAAGCCGTACCGGAAAAGAAGGGTGATTGGAGGGCTTGCAGCCCTCCAAACCTCCCACATGTGTCTACCTGCGTAAGGTGAGTTCGTTCGTTGACTACGTTGCCGCAAAGCGCGCAACGTAGTCAACGAACAAAACAGTTTTCTTTGGAGGGTCGTAGACCCTCCAACCTCCCACTGGGATGAAGAACTATCTGCAATCCTTAATCCCCCAAGTATGCCTCAATCACCGCCGGGTCGTTCTGCACATTGGCTGGGTCGCCCAGCGCGATCAGCTGCCCAAAGTCGAGCACCGCGATTCGGTCGCACAATCCCATCACCAGCGGGACATGGTGCTCGATCAGCAGCACGGTCAGGTCGAACTGTTCGCGCAGCTTGCGAACGAACACTGTTAGCTCATGCTTCTCGGTTGAGTTCATGCCGGCGGCTGGCTCATCGAGCAGCAACACCTGTGGTTTGAGCGCCAGTGCGCGGGCGATCTCCAGGCGGCGCTGGTCGCCATAGGCGAAGTTGTGCGCCTTGACATCGGCCCGATTCGCCAGCCCGACCAGTTCGAGCAGCTCGATCGCGTTCCGGCGCGTGTCGCGCTCCTCGGCCGGCGCCGGCGGCAACCCAAACACTCCGGCCAGCAGGCCGCTTTTGGTGTGCACATGTCGCGCAATCATCACATTCTGCAACGCTGAGAGCTGGCCGAAGAGGCGAATGTTCTGGAATGTGCGTGCGATTCCCAGCTTAGCGATGCGATGCGGGCGCAGCCCGGTAATATTGCGGCCGCGGTACAGCAGGCTGCCGCTCGATGCCGGCGTTAGCCCCGTCATCAAATTGAATAGCGTCGTTTTGCCGGCGCCGTTTGGGCCGATTAACCCGAAAATCTCGCCCTGACGAACGCCGAATGAAATATTGTCTACCGCGACGAGGCCGCCGAAGCGACGCGTCATCCCGCGCACTTCGAGCACGTTCGGCGCTTCGACCGGTGCATTTGCTTGCATATCTGCCATTCTGCCGTTGGCGACGCTGCGTTATATTCGGGATGCCTTATGAATGGACAACCCCACTGTTATGGGATCATGATGGCCGCCTGCGGCGAGTCAGCAGATCTGGCGTGATCAAGCCGTGTGGAAAGAAAACTGCCCCGACAGCAATCAGCACGCCGTAAATAATCAGCCGGCCATCGCGCAGTAGCTGCGCCATCCAGCCCGGCAGCCCTATAATACCGGCGACAGCGCGCAGCAGCTCGGGCAGGGCTGTCAGCGCTAGGCCGCCCACAACCGGCCCGACAAAGGTGCGCGAGCCGCCGATCAGCACAAAGGCCAGGTAGTTGATGCTGGCGTCGAATGTGCCCTGGCGCGCGTTCCAGGTATTAAGCAAGTGCGCGCTGACGGCGCCGACGATGCCGGCCAGCATTGCTCCAAGGGTGAACGCTAGCATCTTATAGCGCGTCGGGCTGATGCCGATTGCGTCGGCGGCCAGCTCATCCTCACGAATAGCGATAAACGCGCGCCCGACCCGGATGCGTTCGAGTCGGTAGATGAAAAACATGCTGATCAGCAGTAGCGGGAGCGCGACCCACAGGTAGGCCGCCTGTGTGGGGAAGGGCTGAGGAATATTGAAAATGCCAACCGCTCCGCCGGTGATCGACTCGAGGTTGTCGGCCAGCGACAGCACGCGGATGATCTCGACAAACGCGATTGTCGCTAGCGCCAGGTAAATGCCGCGTAGCCGCAGCGCCGGGAGGCCAACGAGCAATGCCAGACCACCCGATGCCACACCCGCCAGTGTCATCTCCAGCAATAATAGCGGCAGCGGGTAGAGACCGTCGGTAACGGGGAAGATTTTTGTCGACATGTAAGCAGCAATATAGCCGCCCAGCGCATAGAATCCAGGGCTGGCGAGCGATAGTTGCCCGGCCATCAGCGGAAGATACAATGACAGGGCCAGGGTGGCCGCAAGGATCATGGTGACGATCAGAAAGCCATAGTCGTTGAGCAACGCGGCCATACGGCTACACTTTCTGAACCACTGCGCGACCGAGGATGCCTTGCGGTCTGGCGACGAGCACGATGAACAGCAGCGCGAATGCGATCGCATCTTTGTATTGAATGGAGCTCGACGGCACAAACGCCTCGGCCAGGCCGATGGCGAAGCCGCCCACCACCGCGCCAGGGATATCGCCTAGGCCGCCTAGCACAATCACCGCTAGGCCTTTCAGGCCAAACGCGATCCCAAAGTATGGCCCGGCGATGCTCACGCTCAAGCCCACCAGCGAGCCCGCAATGCCGCCAAGAAAGCCGCTTAGGAAAAAGGTCAGCAGGATCAAACGATCAGTGTCGATGCCCAGCAGGCTGGCGGTGGTCGCATCTTCGGCGACGGCCTGTAGCGCTTTGCCGACCCTGGTGCGCTTGATTAACAGGGTCAGAGCGACCACAATTACTATCGAGACAAAGAAGATGATGATTTGCACTGTGCGCACTGGAATAGGTCGCGTGGCAGTGCCGAAATTGATCGCGGCGGGTAACTCACCGAAAGGATTATCGGGAAAGGCATAGTTCTCGGCACCCACCAGGTACTGAATGGCATTCACAATCGCGATCGCGACGCCCAGACTTGACACAAGCGACAGCAGGGGATCGCCCCCACGGGCGCGCAGCGGGCGGAACGCGAGCTGCTCGACGACTACACTTGCCAGCCCGGCCAACGCCGCACCGACCAGCAGCGCCAGCGGGAAAGGCAGCCCAAAAGGCAATGCTCCATTGGCAAACAACCCGTTGAACCCGAAGCGCGACCCAGTCAAGGCATACGTGAAGTATGCGCCAAGGGTAAAGATCGCGCCATGGGCGAAGTTGATGATCCGCAAGATCGAGAACACCAACGTATAGCCCAGCGCAAAAATGGCGTATACACCGCCGATCGCCAGGCCGTTCAACACATTTTGTAGCAGTAGCGAGGTGCTCATAGTTTCGAAGGCGAACCCTAGGTCAGCCTTCCTATCCTACTGCACGAAGTTAAACACACCCGATACGCCGTCGGGGTTCATCTTGATCTGTGCGACGTAGTACTGTTTCTGGTTAACTTCACCCTCAGGTGTGAATGAGATTTCGCCCAGCGGTGTGGTGTAGGTTCCTGCCAGAACCTGCTGGTTGAGTGCCGTGCGCAGCGCGGCCAGGTCTTGCTTGGCGAGCGGGCTTTGCTTGTCGAGTGCGGTCAATGCGTCCACGTAGACTTGCACACCTGCAAACATTTGGGCGCTGAGCTGGGGCGGCTCGGCCTGCTTT
>JADMIO012611010.1_pt1 | contig 11939 bp, 9 predicted proteins | sample 8958161 | NCBI WGS metagenome assembly JADMIO01 (sample SAMN16585339, study PRJNA669376) | soil metagenome | isolation source: Crop rotation soil | place: USA: Cullars Rotation, Alabama | collected 2011
TCTGTCCGACCGGTCGCGCGGGCAGTCCGTATCTTTCAGCCGCAGCCGCGGTGAATGTTTCTGCCAGCAAGGGAATATCTTCGCGGCGTTCGCGTAAAGGCGGAATATCGATCGTTACTACTCGCAAACGATAAAAGAGATCGGCACGAAAATTTCCGTTGGCTATTTCCTGTTCCAGCGGCCGGTGGGTGGCGCTAACGATGCGAACGTCAACCGGAATTGATTCGTTCCCTCCCAGCCGTTCAATCCTTCGTTCCTCGAGCGCGCGCAAAAGTTTAGCCTGCACGTTTGAGCTCATGTCGCCAATTTCATCGAGGAAGAGCGTGCCGCCGTCAGCCTGTTCAAATTTTCCCTTCCGCTGGCCAGCCGCTCCGGTAAAGGCGCCTTTTTCGTGACCAAATAACTCGGACTCGATTAACTCCGACGGGAGCGCGGCACAGTTCACGGCGACAAACGGTCCTTTGCTGCGAATGCTGTTTCGCTCGTGAACCTCGCGTGCTACTAATTCCTTTCCGGTTCCTGATTCGCCTCGCACCAAAACGGTAGCGTCCGTTTCCGCAACCTTCTCGATCATCGCGCGCACGCGCTTCATTGCTTCCGACTCACCAATCAGCCCGCCACGCTGTGAAGCTTCAACCTCAATGCGCCGGCGCAGCGAGACATTCTCGCGGCGGAGAGCCACGGTCTCCGCGGCGTTCTTTACTACCAGTCGCAGATCGTCTAACTCGAAGGGTTTTGCAAGATAGTCGTAAGCCCCGGACTTGACCGCTTCGACGGCCATGCGTTCTGAACCATGTGCAGTAATAATTATGACAAGTGGACCACTTTCATTGCTGTCGTCACCCTTGCCGTCCTGGAGTTCCTTGAGCAGCTCCAGGCCGCTTATGCCCGGTAGATTTACATCCAGCAACATCAGATCGGGCTCCTGCTGTTTGACCAAAATCCTCGCGGCCTCAGCAGAATCCGCCTCAGAAACGTTATAACCAAAGGTTGTCAGCGCGCGGCGCATGCCATAACGCGATGCTTCCTCGTCGTCCACAATCAGTAATCGCAACTTATCTTTTCTCACCTTCCGGGCAGTTTAAAACCTACACGGGAATTTCCCTAGCGTATCGCGTGCCATAGAGGAATCCGGCAAACTGAAGGATTAGTTGTGGTCTGTCTGCTTGGATTTGCAAACTTCATTGGCACTATAATCACCCGGCAATCAACCAGGACTTCAGGGCATGACACTTTCCCTTGGTTCGCACCCAGGCAACCACCGGAACAGCAGGTCCAGCAGTTAATATCTCGGCTTAATAATTTGTGTTCGTAAGGAAAACGTTTGAGACGCGTCTCAGCAAATAGAAGTCCGGCGACGCCCCTGTCCGTCTCCGAACGCTGGATCGACTTGCGGATGATCTCGGCAATGCGGGTAGTCCTGGCGCTGGCCGCGTTGTTGGTGATCTACATTGATCCTTCAGAACCAGATCGTCTTGTAGTCCCTACATGCCTGGCATTGGCGGGATACGCGTCTTATAGCGTTGCGGTTTTCTTTTTGAGCGTGCGTTTAGGCCGAGTGATTCCGCTGCAGGCTCTGCACTGGATCGACGTCGCGTGGTATCTCCTGCTCATCGCTCTCAGGCACCACTGTCGGTCCTTGTCTTCCTGTTGAGGCAGACTCTCGCGCAGCTCGCTCCTGCTTCATTCGCACGCGCTCGTCTTCGACGAACTGACCTGCTACTCGCCGGTAGCCTTCAAATTCCGCCAATAGTTCGGCTGCTTCTGAAGTCAACGCGTGTCCGGAATAACGTTCAAACAACACGCGCGAAATCACCACTCGTCCTTCAAGTTCAGAGAGCGGCAGTCCCATTCCCCATCGTTGCAGGATCAATCCTTCTTCTTCGGAAAACTTCTCCCCCGACTGCCATCGACCATAGAGCTCGTTAAGCTTCGTCGTCTGTTCCACGTCAAAGGTTTGGTACGGATGACTCTGGACAGCGGGTCCTTGATCAGCGCTTTTGACCGCTTGCGTGGGAACGACGAGTAGGGCAACAGCCAAAGTAAAAAGGCAAAGCGTTAGCCAGCCATAGCGGGAGTAAAAGAAGTCCGTCGTTCGAGGAGTCATATTATGTCCTGGGATCAGTCAGAAGTATTCGCCGAATTGGACGGGGAGGCACGCAATTCGAAGGTGGGAGTCTGACAAGGAAATCAGTAGCCTTTGAAGTGCGCGTTCGCCGTCGGAGGCCGAAGCACAGTGGCCATATGGTACATCAACGCGCCAAAACGGGCGAGCTTTTAATGACCCATTTAACTCTGACAAAACGACAAATTTGCGGCGTTTTCCAAGGTACAAAACGGTTAATCCGACCTTGGAGACAAGACGGGCGGGAGTTATCGCAACGGCGACCAGGTTGCGGGATGTTGCGGTGGGCTTTTGATTAACCGCTGTTGGTTAATCCTTGGTTCGTTTGGCCGACATCACCAGGATGATGGCGTCACCCGAAGGACCAATGTTGAGTGTGCCCACGACCACAGGCTCGCCCTCGCGCATGCTGATATCTGTGTTCAATCCGGTGCTCTCGTAATTAATCACGGGCGCCATTGGTGCGGTTGAAGCAACGGTCGACGACGCGATGATCGGGATCCTGACTCCAAAACCGAATCCTTCCATTCGCACCAGCTGCCGGCCGGCCGAGTCCTGGACCATCTTAACTCCGACAATTTTGAATTCGTTGAAGCTTGGTGTGGTGTCGGAGACAACTCCCGATGGAACCAGCGGTCCGCCGATCCATTTCAGATTTAGACGACCTTCGTTCTTCACGCGGTTCAGCAAAGTTGCTGCGAGCCGGTAGTTTTTGAACGGGAGTGACGCTCGTAACTGTTTGATAACCGGATCGAGCGCCGGCGGAAGTTTCGCTTCATCGCCCGCCTGATTTGTGCCCACGAGCAGATACAGCTGAGTGTCAAGATTTGTTTCATCGTTCTGCTTATCATTTTGTGCAGCCGGAGACTGAGCAAAAACTCTCGAGCCGCAGGTTGTGATTCCAACGAACAGCACCAGAAACAGAATTGTAAATAGACTCGTACGCAGATTCATTCTCTTCTCCTTAAGTTAGTTGTTGCCAGGTGCGCAAACTGAGGATAGCGAGCGCGCGAGTTGTCGCTTTGACAACGCCACTGCTCAACTTGCGCCTGATGCGATGGGCCATTGACATCCATTCACACGCAGACCTCTTCATAAAGTTCCAACTTGAAAAGCTTTGTTCCTGAAATGCCAACCTTACTTTCCGCTCAATGGCACTCGCAATTCAAATTTAGCGCCGCCGCCGTTATTCGCCGCCAACAGACGCGCGCTGCCACCGGCTTCTTCCATCCGTTTCCGAACAATTGCGAGGCCTAATCCGGTCCCTCTCTGCTTGGTGGTAAAGAACGGTTCCCAAACGCGTTGCCGCAAGTCAGCCGGGATGCCGGGTCCACTGTCCTCGACAAAAATAACCAGCTCGCCGTTTTCAGTCTCCTGGGTGATAGCGACTTCGCCGCCCGGCGGTGTTGCTTGTAGTGCATTGAGCAATAGATTCGAAAGCGCGACCCGCAGCGCCGAAACTGCCGCTCCGCTCAACTCTTCATCCTTCGCGACCTTGAACACCAGCCGCACTCCATCTTTCTCGGCGGTCAATTGAAAAAGCCTTACGACTGACTCGATCAGCTCTTCGTAATGTGCCGGACGTTCCGCAGGCGGTTCCTTCCGCGCAAAGCTAAGCAACTGCGTCACGCTTCGGCCCAACCGATCAGTCTCACCTACGATGAGGCTTAGATCTCTGGAGTATTCGCCACTGAGACTTTCATCCTCGCCCATAACCTGGGCGATCGACTTGATTGCCGATAATGGATTCTTGATTTCATGGGCTACCGTCGCGGCCATTTGACCAAGCGTCGCGAGTCGCTCACGTTCGGCCAGCCTTCTTTCGAGCCGCACGTTTGCTTCAACCAGACGAGAGTCTTCGATCGCGATCGCAACCTGCCCTGCCAATATTTCCAGAATCGACCGCGTGTCTTCGGTCAAAGTTCCTGATGCAGCATCGACCAGCAGGGCCCCTGAAACTCTTTCATCCCGGCGCAGCGGATAGGCAATGGTGAACCCATTTTTTTCCAGCAACGGATGATCTTCAATTGGTTCCCAATCCTCAAGACTCGAGAGTCTCAGAATCTCAGTTAGCCACTCCTGTTCCGGCTTCTTAGTGTCAACCTGAAGCGCCTCATCGGTTTCAACTTCCGCGTCGTCAGTCAACGCTATGCGAACATTGCGCAGTTTGAGCGCTGCTGTAGTTTGCTTTTCGACGAAGTCGAGCAAATCGGGAAGCGTTTGATACTGTCCGCCGTGTCCGCTGATGCGCGACACAATCTGCCGGTAAAGCGCGGCTTCGCGTTCAAATAATTTATGAAACCGTTTCTCCAGCCAACCGCGCATAGGCGCCGCCGCCAGTGCCAGCGCCAGTATTAAAAGCGCCTCGACGACACCGGAACGCACGCCGTATCGGGAAGTCATCCAGTCGCCGATGGTGCGTATGCCGTAGATGTAAATGGTAAGAACGACCGCAGCAAACGAAGCCACGATCAAACTCTCTTCGATTATTAACTCGAGATAGCGGTAGCGATAGATGTAGTAAGCCAGCAGTGCTGATGGCAAGAGTGACCCGAGGTTCGCGACTGTTTGCAGGTAGAGTCCCCACTGAGTTCCGGCGCCGACACCGAGAGCGATCGCGGCCAGAATAACTATGCCGATCACTACGAACGACGCGGCCAGCGTTCGCATGATGCGCCGCTCGCTTACGTTTTTGGTCCGCTTGGCGATTAGTAATTCAGTTATGACGATGACGCCCAGAACATACGTAATCCAGACGGCCATCGGGATAACGAAAAGGCGCGTGCGTTGGAGCATCGGCGCATACTGATGCGTCCAGATTTTGTAGATCGCTAACGGCAAAAAGAGATTGGGAACATAGGAGAGATAGACCCGCACTTTTTCGCTTTTCTTGAGCGCGCGATCGGCGGCATTGGCCCAGAGATGAATGTGAACGTGCAGCAGGAATGAATAGCAGAAGGTAATGCTGATGACTGCGATCGTGTCGGCAACGCGAAGAATCGTGACCCAGCCCGGATACCCAAATCCAAACAATCCATGAAGCGTGATAAACAGATTGCTGCTATGCCAACCACACATGGTTAGCGCCAGCGCCACTAAAACTCTCTCGATTGAACTTAACCGGCGGCGACGTGAGACGAGTTGAACCGCCATCCATAGCGGCAGGATCGCGCCGATGGAATAACCAACGAGTTGTAAAACTTCGAGTGGGGACATTGTCAGTCGGCACGCGGCGGGTTGCCATTCAAACAGACAGTTCCACTTTGCGCCAAAGCGATCGATGTGCAGCAGTTGAATTGCAAACCACGCATGTCAGTGACGGCGGCCAACGGGGCGCGTCGCAGTCGCCGGCTGGGGGGTAATGTTCTTAGCAGACTTTAGGAAATCGAGGGCGTCTTTCACCGACGCCTTCAAAGGGTCCGTGTCCGGCGCCTTTTCTACGTAGCGTTGCAGGTGATTGGCAGCTTCCTGAAAATTGGCTTCGTCATTGCTGGCGAAGAGCGATAACCCCAGAACCCGGTGGGCGTCCAGGTTATCCGGATCTTCTTTAAGCATGGCCTTGGCATACCGAACCGAAAGGTCGACGTTGCCGGCGTCAAACAGCGTCTGCATTGCGTCACCTTTCAGTTTAGTCTTTTTCAGCGGGTCAGCTTCGAGAGCGATGTAATCCTGATACGCGTCCCAGGCAGCCTCCGCCTGCGTCTGATCAACCTTCGAGGCCACCAGCTTCATGGCGAGAGCGCGCGTCGTTACGGCTGCGAGCTTGTTCTGGTCGTAGATAGCCTGGCGTTCCGGCTCGGCGGGGCTGGCTTTGATTATTCGAACTGCCTTGAACGCTAAGTCGGCCGCATCCGTCCAGTCCTTCTTGCCACTTTCAATTAACCGCTCTTTGGCATCATTGTTCGTTTGCTTGATTCCTTCATTGAAGCGGTTGACGCCGCGACGTCGCAGCGCTTCTGAAAGATTCGTCAGCAGCGCGGGCTCATCGGGACGCGCATCAAGTCCGGCGCGAAACTGCGTAATGGCTTCATCAAGACGTCCAGCGTTAAGCGCCTCGTTTCCACTTCTAAACGAATTTGAAACGAATTCATTCGCCTTCGTTATCTCCTCATTCTGCTTTTGGACCTCGGCAATTTTGCGCTCCATCTCCTCGCGCTTGGCCCGTACCTCGGCGCTCTCAGTTCGCTCCGGTTGCGCAGTAGTTGGTGTTGGAGCTGTAAGGTCGGCTGCCTTGACTTGGTCCAGCGTCAGCGTTGAACCGTCGCCTGGTGTCAGCAGAAAGTCCTGCTGCTGGATCTGTTTATAGCGGAGCTTGCTTGCGTAGGCGGGTTTCGCCCCAGGCGCGCTCACAATCACTGTGTACGTGCCAATGAAAGGCAGACCGGGTTGAAGGTAGCGGCCATTCCGATCAGTCCGGGTGTGATACTCCTGCTTGATATCGGTGCGATAGATGTCGATCTGCGCACCTGAGACGGGGACTTCAGTGCCATCGGCTTGCTTTAGCTTAACGGTCCCGGTAGCAGGCGCGACTTGAGCAGCAAGAGTGGAAGCGAGTGTCGCAATCAAAAAGCCGACGCAGAGCGAGCGCAGAAAAAGGTCGGGCATAACCGTAGTCTCCTGCTCGTAGATGATTAATGACCTACTGGTTTACTGATTCGCGGCGCTGCGAATTGTCAGTGGCGTAAATGTTATCTCTATTCGACGATTGCGCGCGCGACCCGCGACGGTGGCGTTGCTGCCAAGCGGATTCGCGGTGCCCATGCCATTCGCCTGAAGCCGAGAGGCATCGACACCCGCAGCTTGAAAGCGTTCCGACAATTCACGGGCCCGGTCCTGCGTAAGCTGTTGCAGTCCGATCTCATCACCCTTCGCATCGGTATACGCCTCGATCATCACCTGGTAATCGGGATTGCTGGCGAGCAAGGCCGCCAGCGGCTCGAGTTTTGAAGCCGCAGATGATGCAAGCGTGGCAAGGCGTGGCCCTTTCCAAATCGACTCCGGCAAGATTAGTTGAAAACCGCGCGCACTTTCCTTCACGGTGCCAAACTTTGCCAGGCTACTTCGAAGAGAGGCCTCTGATGCGCGGCGTTGTGTTTCACGTACTTCCGCTTCACGCCGATCATCTTCCGCCCGTTTCGCTCCTTCCAGCCTGGCCAGATTAATCTTGGCAGCTTCACCTTCGGCGCGTACGGTTTGCAGCTCGTCACGCAATCTCGCAACTTCGCTGCGTTGTTCGCGTAATTGCTGGTTCGCAGTTTCGGCGTCGCGTTCAGCTAACTCACGGGCGCGTTGTTCGCGTTCGAGGTCATTTCGAAGTTGCGCAATTTCCCGTTGCGCGGTGTCGGCAGTTTGCTCGGCAGTGCGCAAAGCCTCATCGCGACGCTGAATATCTTCACGCCGCAGTCGAGCAACTCGCCGCGAGAGTGCCATTTCTTCCGCCTTCGCTCCAGAAGAGGTTGCCTTTCGCGCTAAGGTATCCACTTCGGCGTCCGGTTGATTAAAACGTAAAGCTTTTTCTGCGGCGAGCAGATCGTCTTCCGCCTGTTGTAATTCCTGCGGCGCATCCTGTGAAGCACCCGCGAACCGCGCTAAATTGACGGCCTGCCGCGCTCCCAGCAGGGACACAGGCAAATCACGATAATCGGAAGCCGCTATCTCGGGCACACGTGGATCTTTGAAGTAGTCGCTCGAGTTTCCAATGTATTGAACATTGACCGTCTCCATCTGACTCTTGCCCGGGCGCTGGGGAGCAATATTCTCGAGCACCACCATTCGGCTCGGCACCTTCATCAGGAAATGAGGTTCAGCAGTGACCAGCAGAGCAAACGTTTGCAGAGGCGTGGTTACGTCAAGTTTCGACGCGATGTAGGGACTACCGCCTCGCTTGATCTCGCCAAGATTGTCCACTCGCCCGTCCGGCGAAATGGCCCAGAGAACAAACGTCGTGTAGATGCCGCCGAGTTCATGAGCCCGTGGCAAGTTGTCGATAGCGAGTTCCACGCGCGTTCCTCTTCTGCCAGCGCGCTTCACCTTGGCCTCGCCCTTGAGCCGCGGTAGCAACGTGGTGCCGCGAAACTTGACGACCACCGTCTCATCAAGCGGATACGTCACTGCAATCGTCCGTCGCGCGACGTCGCTTTGGCCAACGACATTGGTCACCGCAAAAGTGATGCCGACAATTAAAGCTAAGGTGCAATTCAGGAGAGTGGAACGGGACTTCATAACTGACAAACTCCTATGAAAAGTACAGCCAAAACTGCGCTGGTTGCCGTTGGCTACTCGGTTTAGTTGATGCAACAACGGCTTTTATTGTTGCCGACGGGCGGGAAAGGGTCAAGCTTATTGTCCGGCGAGTAGAACTCTAATTTTGGTAACGCAAGTGTGTAGCTTGCGTAGAGGAATGGCATCAAGGCAACCGCAAACTGACAGTTTGCGTTACCGAAGACCGAAAGAGACGGCGCTATTGACCGGCGGAAGTTTTGTGATACTGCGTCTTGCGATAGGCGATGAGTTGAACTACGAGGCACGAAATTGCGGCAATCAGGACGATATGCACATAACCGCCTTTGTGGAGCACAACCTTAAGTATGAACCAAAGAGCGAACAGGATTCCTGTAGCTATCCACATCAGTCCAGCCCCTTCTTAACCAGTCTTTGACTTGAGGCGGCGCGCGAACTGCGGCGGGTTGCTCGAGGAGCAGGCTGAGTTGTTGTAACGACACCCCCTGAGACAAAGAATCGAACGGGAGTTGAAAACGAGCCCACGCCGAAATCCGCGGCTGCGACTCGCCAGTAGTAGTAACCCGGAGGCAGTTCAGTTAAGAGATAACGCGCGCCAGGCACTCGCCGATCAAAAAATACGTTTTGAAATTTATCGTCCCCCGCTATCTGCAGGCGGTATTGTTTGACGCCGCTTCGTGTTTGCCATTCGATGGAAACTGGAAAAACGATTTCGCGGTTCTGCTGATTCGCATTACCGGTTGAAGAAGATGAGGTTGCGAGGAGTAAGCTGAAGACTAAAGTGACTTTTGCTATACGCGATAACACGAGGGTTCCAAAAATTAGGGAGCTTCATTCAGTTTATAGCCCACGCCTCTAACTGTCAGCACGTAACGTGGATTCTTGGGATCGGTTTCCAGTTTCTTTCTCAAACGGTTGATGTGAGGATCGATATTCCTCTGGTAACCTTCGTATTCCGTGCTCCAAACTCGATCAAGCAGCGAATTGCGCGACCACGCGCGTCCCGGCTCTGAAGCAAGTAGTTCCAGAATCTGAAACTCGAGCGGCGTTAGATCAATTCGTTCGCCCTGACGCAGCACTTCATGGCGTCGTTTATCGATCACTAAATCGCCAACCTGCACGCGTTCATTGTCGGTGGGCGCTTGCACTCCGCTGGTGCGTCGCAGCAGGGCTTCAACCCGATATTCGAGTTCACGTGGACTGAACGGCTTGGCCAGGTAATCGTCAGCACCAGCTTCGTAGCCGGCGACTTTATAGTCCAACGCATCATGGGCCGTCAGAAAGAGCGCGGGAGTTTGAATGCCGCGATCGCGAACTTTTTTCAGCAGCTCGAACCCCGTCATGCCGGGCATGGAAACATCCAGGATGAAACAGTCGAACCGGCCGGTGGTCGCCGGCTCCAGGGCCATCGCTCCGCTTTCACGTTCTTCAACTTGAAAACCCAGCCGCCGAAAATACTCGGCCAGCAAGAGACGCATGTCCGCGTCGTCGTCAACAATCAACAGCCGTTTCCCGGCGTACTTACTCGCTACCTGTGATGGTTGTCCCAAGTTCTTTTCGATCCTATTGATGATTGGGGAATCCGCCGGGCAGTATAGCCCAGTTTCTCCGATTTGAACCAACGGAAAAGAGACCACCTGAACCGCTGGCGCGACCTTTCACTGCCGGAGGCGAACGATTCGACGCGCATTGACGCAGTTGCACCGCGATAAGTATAGTTGGCCGTTTAGAGTCACAGCCATTTTATCCTGCCTCCGATTGATCGTAGCGTCTGCGGGAATCGCAGGGCTGATCCGCAAGAATGATTTTCAGAACTGCCGATGCAAGATCTTAAGCGCCTGCTTCGATACATAAAGCCTCACTGGCAAACTTTCGCACTGGCCACCTTTGCGATGATGTTGGTCGGGCTGCTCGAGATCGCGATTGGTTCCCTCATCGTACCCATTTTTGATCAGGCACTGAAACCCGGAGTGGGCCAGCGAACGGAAACGCTGTTTGGCCTCCAGCGAATTATTCCCGATTCCGGCTTAGACGCCTGGAAAACAATTTCACTGCTCCTGCTTTCCTTCACCCTGGCCAAAGGCATCGCTGAATATTTTTCAACGGTGCTGATGGCGCGCATTGGCCAGTCGGCAGTGCTCAAACTCAGGCAGGATCTGTTCAGTCATCTGCTAAACCAATCGGCAAGTTTTTTTGAACGTCACCGCACAAATTATTTGGTGTCTCGTCTGGTAACCAGCGCGGCGGCGATTGAAGTTTCGGTCACCAGCACCCTGCGCGACATGCTGCGCGAAAGCTTCACCTTGGTCTGTTTCCTGGTCGCGTCGTTCTATTACAGCTGGCGAATGACCCTTGGCTCGCTCATTATCGCGCCGATAGTAGCGGTGTTAACCGCCCGATTCGGCACTTCCCTTCGCAACCTTTCGCGCGAAAGTTTTGAAGGTAATAAAGAACTAACCGACACCGCCCAGGAAACACTTTCGAGCCAGACGATAGTGAAGGCCTATCGCGCCGAGCAACGCGAGTCGTCTCGCTTTACCGCGGTAGCTCAACGTATCGTTCGCGCGAACCTCCGCACTTCCAGAATTGCCGGGTTTGCTCCGCCGACGATCGAAATGATCGGAGTCGTGTTTATCGTCTTCCTGCTTTTCTTCGGCCAACGTGAAATCGTTTCCGGCCGCATGAATGCGGCACAATTCGTAACGTTCCTGTTCTTCCTTTTCCGCAGTTACGATCCGATGAGAAAGCTTTCGCGTCTGCAAAACAGCATGGAACAGGCGTTGGCGGCCGCTCATCACGTTTGGGAAATCATGGATGAGCATGCGGAGCTACCGGAAAAGAAGAATGCCATCGAGTTGCCCCCGCTAACGCGCGCGATCGAACTCAGAAATGTTTCATTCGGATATGGAAACGAGGAGCGATCGGTGCTGCGTGACGTGAGTTTGGAGATTCCCGCCGGCTCCATGGTGGCGTTGGTCGGCGAGTCAGGTGGCGGCAAGTCGACCCTGACAAAACTTCTGCCTCGATTCCATGATCCAGTCTCAGGCGGCGTGTATTGGGATGGCATTGATTTGCGAGACGCAACTATATCGAGTCTCCGCGGACATATTGCTCTCGTTACTCAGGAAACAGTTCTCTTCAACGACACGGTGCGTCATAACATCGGTTACGGCAAACCAGAAGCAACGCAGGAACAAATAGAGGAAGCCGCGCGCGTCGCTTTTGCGCACGACTTCATTATGAAGCTGCCGCAAAAGTATGACACCATCGTTGGTGAGCGAGGAATTTTCCTTTCTGGTGGCCAGCGACAACGCCTCGCGATTGCGCGTTCAGTCCTGGTTGATGCGCCCGTTCTAATCCTCGATGAAGCGACTTCCGCTTTGGACGCGGAGTCGGAACGATTTGTACAACAGGCAATCGGAAACCTGGTGCGGGACCGTACCACGCTCGTCATCGCTCATCGTCTTTCGACAATTCGCCGGGCAAACACGATTGTGGTAATGGAGAACGGCAGAATCACCTTTCCAGCACATTGGGATCCTAAGCTTAGAATTCCACGTGGACAAGTTGTCGC
>JADMIO011449883.1_pt1 | contig 11938 bp, 7 predicted proteins | sample 8958161 | NCBI WGS metagenome assembly JADMIO01 (sample SAMN16585339, study PRJNA669376) | soil metagenome | isolation source: Crop rotation soil | place: USA: Cullars Rotation, Alabama | collected 2011
CGGCTCCGGATATGTGGGATTTCAGAACGGCGTGCCCGGCAACGTTCTACTCGCCTTCGCGCCGTCGTTCTAGTAGTTATTGCGGCACTGCGCGAAGGCGGGTCGCGCTCGTGCATGCCTGCACGACGCTGAAATATCGGGCGACGGCATTCGCGCCTACATCGAATGGATTCCGCTCCCCGGGCTTTCGATGTGCGGCTGTGTGCGCCTTGAAGTACGCGTCGTCGAACTCGGAATGGTTCGAAAGCAGGACAGTCGCGCCGTAATCGGCCGCGGCCTTCGCCATCTTCTTCGATGAAGCGAGATAGGTGTCATAAAACGCGGCGCTCCCGTTGAAGGGGATCGCCGTCCCGCCCACGTAAGCGACGCGTAGAGGCCTGCCGTTGTCCCGCACTTCGAACAGGTACGACAGCGTGCCGGGAGTGTGCCCAGGCATGGTTACGATCTGCACCGCGGCATCGCCCACCGAAACCTTCATTCCGTCCGCGCCCACCAGGTCGTGCTTCGGCTTGCCGCCCGCGCGATTTTCGGATTTGTCCACCGATTCCCAATCTTCCGCGCCGTAGATTACACGCACATCCGGGATCGCGTCCTGCAGGATCTTCGCGCCCCCATCGTGATCGCCATGCGCGTGCGACAGGATCACGTACTTCACTTTACGCGGATCGAGCCCGACCTTCTTCAAGCCGTCCAGGATCTCGTCCTTCGCGGCATAGTGGAACAGAGCCTCGATCACGATGATGCCTTCACTGCCCGCGATCGCCCACGCGCTGTGAATTTTCGTGCCCAGGAAATACAGGTTGTCCGCGACTTTTGCGGGCTCCGCGTACCAGTTCTCTCTAGCCGGTGTTCCACGCCCCGCTCCCCGGCCGGCACCCTGCGCGGCTGGCCCGCGACCGCCCGCCGGCCCGGATGGCGGCGGAATGCAGAGCCGCAGAAATGTCCCGGCCCAGTCGGTGCCCGCGGCTGCCTTCGCCGAGCTGAGGTATCCGTCAATCGTCGGGGCAGAGTTCTGCGCCGATGCGAGACCGAGTGCGACAAGGAACAGAGCGGTTCCCCTCGTCATGACAACCTCCTTAACGGTCCGTCCGCTACTCCAACGCCAGAGCGATCAATTCCGCCGGAACCCCGGTGGCGCCGATCGCGACCACGACGAACTGCCGGTCACCCGCCATATACGTCATCGGCACACCGGTCGCCATAGCCGGGAGCTGGATTTGATGGATCAACTTCCCGGTCGCCTTGTCGAGGATGCGTAACAGGTTGCCGCCCCCACCGGCCGGAGTCACCCAGAGATTGTTTCCCTCGGGCGCGAATAACAACGTTTTCGTAACCATCAGCAACGACCGTGACGGCTTGCCGCCGTTGCTCAGGTCGATTCCCTTCAGTGCGGGATGGTTGCGGATGTACTCCGGTGTCTCGCCGTTGGCGGCGGTCCAACGATGTTCGCCCGTGTTGAGATCGATTGCCGTGATCCGCCCCCATGGCGGTTTGACCAGCGGCAGTCCCTGCGGACCGCTGTTGGTGCGCTGCGGCGCGCGTCCGCCGCCTTCGCCATCGTCGACGCCGCCAAATCCGCGGCCTCCGGCGCCGGGCGGCTGGCCGCCGCGCCCTCCACGGCCACCTCGTCCTCCGCCTCCACCACCGCCGACGTAGCCCATATCGGACCGCGCGGGATCGGCGGCGCTGACGGCCATCGGCTCGTGTTGCGTGAGCGAAGCGACATAGAGAGTTCCGGTCTCGGGGTCGAATGCTCCACCCGGCCAGTTCGCGCCACCGACATGGTGCGGCAAAATGAGCGTGGCCAATTTGCCATTGGTGTCGCGCAGGATCGGCGGAGTGTAGAGCGGTCCGAGCTTGTATTGATCGGCGATCTTGATCGCCTCCGCCTTCAGCTCCGGCGTGAAGTCGATCAGGTCGTCATAGCTCGTACCTTGACGCTCGAACGGCTTCGGCTTGGTCGGGAAAGGCTGTGTTGGCGACGTCTTCTCGCCCGGCACGTCCGATTGCGGGACTGGCCGTTCTTCGATCGGCCACACCGGTTTTCCGGTCACGCGATCGAAGACGAACGTAAAGCCCTGCTTCATGATCTGCGAAATCGCTTTGATCTTCCGTCCGTTGACTGTGATATCGGTCAGAATCGGCGGCGCCCCGATGTCCCAATCCCAGATGTCGTGATGGACCAGTTGGAAGTGCCAGATGCGCTTTCCGCTCTTGGCGTCGAGACAGACCAGGCTGTCGGAGAAGAGGTTGTCCCCTGGCCGGTTACCGCCGTAGAAGTCGCCGGTCGGCATTTCGACAGGGATGTAGACGTACCCGAGTTCTTCGTCGGCTGCGAGCGGAACCCACGCGCCGGTGTTGCCGGTGAACTTCCAGGAATCGTTGCCCCAGGTTTCGTTGCCGAACTCGCCCTTTTGTGGAATCGTCTTGAACGTCCACAGCTTCTTCCCCGTGCGGACATCGTAGCCTCGGATGTACCCGGGCACGTTCTCCTTCGTGGGCGGAGCCGTACCAGCCAGCAGCGCTGCGCCCACTACGACCACATCGCGCACCACGATCGCTGGCGAACTGGCGCCGATCGAGCCGGGCTTGACCACGGCGCGGTCCAGTCCCTCGGTCAGGTCCACCAGGCCGGAGCTTCCGAATGCCGGGATCACCTGTCCGTTCTTCGCGTTCAACGCCAGCAACTGATAGCCCGGCGAGATGAGCAGAATCCGATTGTCGCCCTTGCCATCGCTCCAATAGGCGAGACCGCGATTCACCGTGCGCGCGACGGTTTGCCCGCGCGTGCCTTCATCCAACCGGTACATCCACAGCGTCTCGCCCGTAGCGCCATCGACCGCCACCACATCGCGACGCGTTCCCGCCGTGAAGTACAGAACTCCGCCAACCGCGAGCGGCGTCACTTCCCAATTGAAATCCGGACGGCGGCCGAAGTTCTGCGACTTCCACTGCCACGCGATCTTCAATTCCTTCACGTTGGCGGCGTTGATCTGGTCGAGCGGCGCGTATTTGGTGGTTCCGGAGTCCCCACCGTAGTATCGCCATTCGCCGTTCTTAGTTCCCTGCTGCGCAAGCATGCACGGGCAGGCCACCAGAGTGGTCAGGATCGAAATGAAAATCGCGCGTGTCATATTAGTCCCGGAATAACAAGGGCGCATACTTGGACAAGTATACCTGCCAGTTCGGCCAGCTATGCCCTCCGCCCGATGGATTGAAGACGTGCTTGACCTTCTTCTCGGTGAACAGGTCGGCCATTCCCTTCACGCCGCCGTACGCGAAGTCTTCCGTGCCGCATCCCAGCCAGAGCACTTTCAGCTTCTTGTTGAGCATGGCCGGATCGGCCTTCTCCCACTCTGCCCGGTTGCCGCCGCCGCTGAAAGCGCCGACGTAGGCGAACTGGTCGAGATTATGCAGGCCGATTGAGAGCGACTGCGCCGCCCCCATCGATAATCCCGCGATCGCACGCTGCTCGCGACCCATCTGAACACGGTACTTGGTCTCCACCAACGGCTTGATGCCGGTCATCAACTCCTTCTCGATCGCCTGCGCATCGCCGGGTCCGCCGGGACCGGCGGGAGCGGGCTTGATCTCGCGAGGGATATGGCCATAGGGCATCACGACGATCATCGGTTTGATTTTCCCGTCGGCGAGCAGGTTGTCCATGATTACGTTGGCGCGGCCGGTCCAGGTCCACGATGCTTCGATCTGCCCGTTGCCGTGAAGGAGATAGAGGACCGGATATTTCTGCTGGTTGGACTCGTAACCCGGTGGCGTGTAGACGTAAAACATCCGCTGGGTGTTGAGATTCTTCGAATCGTAGAAGTTTACGTGAACCGTCCCGTGCGGTACCGGCCGCTCCTCGAAGACGGCCTTCTCGGGGCCGGGAACGACAAACACGCTACTCGGTCCCCAACGGCGCAGTTCCAACTTGGAGTTCGAAGGATCGGGCATGCGGAGTCCGCCGTCGATCGCGTATCCGTAAGTGTAAAAACCCGGGGGCAGGGGGCCCACCGTCAGGCTCCAGACGCCCTTATCGTCCTTCTTCAACGGCTTGGGTTCCTTGATGACTTCCAGAATCCCGGGCGACCCCATCAGCACCACTTCCGAGGCTTTGGGTGCGAAAAGGCGAAATGTCACGGTTTTATCGCCGTGCACCTCCGGGGACACCGGAATGTTGTTGGTGTCCTCGTAAAATGGCGTGGGCCCCCGCTGGCCGAATACCGGCGCAGCGATGCACAACAAACTGAATACCGCTATCGAAGTTCGCATAGATTGGTCCTGACGTTATCTATTCTTACCACTCGGCAACCGACCCATCGGTATGGAAGACGCGCGCCATCGGTTTGGTTCCGCCAAACGGATATTTCGCCAACGCCGCCTCGGTAAGCTCGAAGCCGAGTCCGGGCTTTTCGGGCAGAGGGAACCTCCCATTGACCATCCGCATCGCGGGGAAGCCGAGCCACTCCTCCCAGACCTTTTCCTTGGCCTGCGGCTCGACGCCGCTGCAGATTTCCTGCACAAGGAAATTGGAAGTCGCGGCGTCGACGTGAATCGTCGCGAGCCCGCCGATCGGTCCCTCACACGCGTGCGGCGCCATCGAGACCCCGGAGAGCGCCGCCATCTGACCAACCTTCCACAATGCGGTGACCCCGCCCACATGGTTGATGTCAGTTTGCAGAATATCGATCACTCCCATCTCGATCAGTTCGCGACAGCCGTAGTGCGCCACCAGCCGTTCCCCCGTTGCGATGGGCGTGGTCGAACGCTTCGCAATGCGCGCCATGGCCGCAACGTTTTCCGGCGGGCACGGCTCCTCGATGAAGAGCAGCTTCAGAGGCTCGACCTCTTTGACGATGATCGACGCCACGCTCGGGCTGGTCTTCGCGTGGAAGTCGACGCCGATATCGATGTCGGGACCCAGCCCCTCGCGCAAAAGCTGGAGACGGCTGATCGCATTATCGATTTTCTGGTGGGTCTCGATCCACTCGTAATAAGTCGGCAGGCCGGACTTGAAGCAGGTGACGCCGATTTGCTTGGCTGTCTGCCGCACCTGCTGCAGTTGTTCCTTGGTAAACGCGTTGATGTGATAGTAGCCGCGGACGCCGCGGGGGTCGGTAGGACCGCCGAGGAGCTTGTATACCGGCACGCCGAGCACTTTGCCGCGAATGTCCCACAGCGCCTGATCGATGCCGGAGATGGCGGACCCGATCACCGGGCCGGCGCGGTAGAAGCTGTGCACGTACATCGACTGCCAGTGATGCTCGACCTGCATCGGGTCCTTGCCGATCAGGAATTCTCGGAAGTCCTCGATGCAAGCGATCACTGCCGCAGCTTTTCCTTCGAGCGTGCCCTCGCCCCATCCGATGACGCCCTGGTTGGTTTCGAGTTTCACGAACACGTAGGGCCGGTCCGAGTCCGGCGTGAGTGAGACGCCGAAGACCTTCATGCCGGTGATCTTCAGGCCGGAGGCCACAGACTGCCATGCCGGATTCTCCGCCTGAGTGCCGAACTGCGGGGCAAAGGCGCAGCCGCAAAGGTCTGCGGTGCGCGCGCGGGGCGTCAGGGCTCCTGCCGCGAGGGCGCCTCCGAGGAAGTGACGGCGTCTCATGCGGCCTCCTTGTATTTCTCGAGAGCAGATTCGTTGACTGTGATCCCCAGTCCTGGCTTCACCGGCAAGGAGAGGAAGCCCTCCCGGACGGTTTCGATCGGCTCGGAGACGAGTTCGGCGCGCATGCGGCGATCCCGTTCATCGGAAGGCGTCGGCACGCCTTGTATGAAGAAGTTCGGCAAGCTGGCGGCGAGATGCAGTGTGGCCGCTGTGCCGATCGGGCCGCCCTCATGATTGGGGGCGACCGCCACGTAATACGTTTCCGCCAAGGCGGCAACCTGCCGGATGCGCGCGATCCCATCGCGCTGGATACTGGGGCGGAGGATATCGACCAGGCCTTCGCGCAAAAGATCCTGGTACACGCTCGGGCTCGCGATCTCGCGTCCGAAACCCAGAGGCGTGACGCACTCCTCGGAAATTTTTCGGATGGCCCGAAGGTTCGCCACAGGACAGGGTTCATCGAACCAGAGCAGATGGAAGCGTTCGAGCGACGAGGCTACCGCCGCCGCATCGCCCGCCATCAGTGTACCGTTTCCCCGCAGCACGAAATTGGCGGTGTTGGGCGCCACGGACCGGAGACTGTCCATGCGAGCCCGCGCTGCCTTATCGAAGGCCTGACCCTGATTTCGCCAGTCGATCGGAGGAATCGGAACTTCGAAGGCCTGATATCCTGCCTTCGCGAGAGAATCCATCGATGTGGCAAGCTCTTTGTCCGTCGTGCCGGACAGCGAGCCGAGCGCCCGTGCTTTGAATCGTGTCGGGCCGCCAAGGACTCGATATATCGGAGCCGAGACCGATTTCGCGGTGATATCGAGCATGGCGCACTGGATCGCCGCATCGAGCGGCGTGCCCGTGGAAGTCACCCCATGGGCCGTAGCGGGTTTCCCTTCGATCGCCGACTTCGCTCGCGCGACATCGAACGCGCTCACTCGCGCGGACTCCCCCCACCCGATGAGGCCGCTGGATGTGCGCAGACGGACGATCGTGTAGCTGCTGCCGGAACCAGGCTCTCGCAGGGGGTACACCCGAAGCTCCGTGATGCTGTGCTTGTCCTTCGGTATGGCCGCGGCGGTTTGCAAGGAAATCCATTCCGCCAGCTTCTTTCGTCGGATGCTCATTGGCGCTCTCCTGTTACCCGGCGGTCAGATCCAAACGGCGTGGATCCGCGATTTCAAGCTCGCACAAACCTTGTACCGCGTGAGTCTATACCAAGGCGGAAATCCGAACAATCTCGATTCAGCCGGTTGAACAGTTTTTGGGATGCATATCGGTCGGGCGCGTACAGAGCAGGCGAACGGCGAACTACACGTCGAATATACGAGGAGGCGGCCTACCTCGCGAAAATCTGAGCGGACATCTTTTTCAGGTAGGCCACCAAACCTTGAATTTGATCGGGATCGGGCCGAATCTCGGAAGGCGTTCCCGTAATTCCGAGCGCTGCAACGGGCTCCGCACCATTGCAGATCGGGACGGCGAGACATCGCACTTGCAGCTCTTCTTCCTGATTGTCCGTCGCATATCCGAGCTTGCGTACACAGGCGATTTCTTCGATCAAGGCTTCGGGATGCACAATGGTTCGGCTGGTATGCCGGATAAACCGGTGGCGGGCAAAGAACATGCGGCGTTCTTCGTCGCTCAGATTTGCCAGTAGAATTTTCCCGATGGCGGTGCAGTGGAGGTTGGTTCGCCTCCCCGGGTAAATATCGCAGCACGGCTGGCCCGGACCGTCCGCTTTATTGACGAACAGCGCCTGGTCGCCATCCTGCACCGAAACATGCGCGGTCACGTTGAGAGAAACCGCGATGGTTGTGAGGACCGGCTCCGACCGGCGAGAGAGATCCAGTTGGTTCAGCAGATCGAGACCGAAGCCGTAGACCTTGGATGTCAACAAATAGCGGCGCTCGTCAGAATCCCGTGTAATGTACCCCATGCTCTCGAGCGTCGACAACAGAACACTGGTAGTACTCTTCGGCAAAGCGAGTTTCCGGCTTATATCCGACAGGCTCCTCCGAGGACCGGATTGTTTGAGCAATTCCAGAATCGCCAGAGCGCGCCGTACCGAATTAGACTGCGAGCCAATCTTGTCGCAAGAGCGCCCACTGACGACTGGTGGGTAATCGCGTTGCAGTTGTTCCACCGACATGGGCAACCTCCACCCCGATGCCGGAATCGTATCACAAACAGGTGAATCCTGTGTATGCGCTCCCAGCCCCTTGCCAGTTCGCGAGGGGCTATCTTTCGGAGCGAACGAGCGAATGCTCAAAATTGGAACCGCAGTACGACCTGTCCGTTCCGTGGTGTCCCCGAATTCAGAGGATTGATATAGCCGAAGCCGCCAGTGAGATTGCCGGACGTGTCCCTGGTAGTGGTTGCGAACGGATTGCCGGACGATGGGACCGCAAAGACGGTACGGTTGAACGCGTTGAAGAACTCCAGGCGGAACTGGAACGTCATGCCTTCCCGAACTGCAAAAGCGCGGCCGAGGCTGAGTTGCTCGTCCGGCCGGCGAGCGTTCCGATAGTCGCTGTAATAGGCTGCCGAATAGCCCCACTCGCCTGCCGGCACATCTACCCACGCGGCTGGATTCAGCGTCAGGTCCTTGTTCGGATCGAAGCAGTGGCAATTCAGGTCCTTCTGGAACAGGGGCTGGCCGGGCACGCGATTCATGCGAGTACCGCGGAACAGCAGGTTGCCCAAAAGTGACGTGCTGGACCCGGGGACTGCGATCGGGGTTCCGCTCGCGTAGCGGGTGATTGCGCTGACCGTCCACCCGCCTGCGAGTTTGCGAACCAGCTTGGTCGGGCCGAACTCCGGGACGCGGTAGTTCAACCCCAGCACGAACACAATTGGCTGCGAGTTGCCGGAGATGTACTTCTGATTGCGGCGATTGAAGACGTCATTGATGCTTCCGCCGCCGCCGCCCTGGTCGTCGGAGCCGCGTAGCAATTCCTTCTGCCAGGTGAATGCCGATGTGAAGTCGAGCCCGTGCGAGTAGCGTTTGGCTACTTTGACTTGCAGCGAGTCATACCAGTTGTTTCCCAGCGGCGACCACCGCGACCCGAGTCCGCCGAATTGCGGGAACGGCCGCAGGCTCTGCGCCACCGTCTGTCCCGTCGGAAAACCGGGATAGGGCAACCTGTTGAAGCCACGTGCCGCCGCAGTTGCCGAGCCGATCTGCGACGTCAGCAGCGACCGGTCTTCGGCCTTGTGAATGTCCAGCCCAAAAGCCGCCAGCCGCTCCGGTGTTAGCGCATTCAGATCGATCAGCGAGTTAGCCTGGAACCACGCGCCGCGATTACCCACGTAGTTGGCGTCGACCACCAGGTTGCGCGTGATCTCACGCTGGATTCCGATGCTCCACTGCATAATGCGCGACGGCCGCCCGCCGTCTGGATCTACCCAGGCCGACGGCGAATCGATCTGCCCCGGCGTTGGACGGATGCCCGGATCGAGACTTGCGGAGAACAGCAGAGCGCGGTCGAAGGAAAGGCCGTTGCGGAACAGCATCGCCGGCTCGCCGAAGGAAGGCGAATTGACGTTCAGCGTGTTGAAGCCCGTGCCCACGGTGGTGCCGATGTAGTTGAAGTTGCCCGATTGCCCGTAGGTGACACCGACGCCGCCGCGAACTACGGTCTTGCTGTTGATCTGGTAGGCAAATCCGACACGCGGTCCAATGGCGAACGGGTAGGTCTCGGCGAAGCGGCAGTTGCAGCGCCCCGTGCCGTACCCTTCATACGACGTCGCGCCGAGCAGATTGCCCGCTGAGGGATTGCGGCGCGACGGATCGAACATGCTGAAGCGGTCCCAGGTCTCCTGCATGGCGGTCTGGTAATCCCAACGCAGACCGTAGTCGAGAGTCAGGCGCCGCGTGATCTTCCACGTGTCCTGCACGAAGATCGCGAAGGCCGACTTGCGATATTGCGGATCCTGCGGATTCGCGATGGTCGCTTGCGACGGCCCTCCCAGCAGGAAACTCGCGTAGCTGTGGCCAATCGAGCCGCCCACGAGCGCGACGCCTTGTGTCGCAAGGTCGCTGGTCTGCTGATTGCTGAAGCCGTACGCGCCGTAAGTGTTCAACAGGTTCCGATTGATGAACGAATCATTGTGCCAGTCGCCGCCGGCCTTGAAGGTGTGACTCCCGCGTACGTAGGTAAGCCCGACGACGGAGGTCGGCTTAACCGCATAGTACTGGTTCGCGTTGGTGGGTCCGATGCCCAGGCTCATCCCGCCGAAATTGCCCTGCGACAATCCAGTGATGCGCGGAAATCCGGCGGCCAGCGCCCCGCGCAATCCGAGAATGCCGACCTGGTCGAAGTCCATCACCCCAGGCACTGCTTCATCGGGCACATGCTCGCGCACCACGCCGGCGCCTACGTGCAGCATCATCGTGGGACGGATCGAGTAGTCATAGTTCACGCGCACGGTCGGAGTTTCGGCACTGCCCAATCGTTTGGCGGTCAGGGGCGGCGCCAGACCGTCGGCGCCGTTGTTGCCAAACTTCGTGCGGTAATACTGCATGTAAAAATTGACTTTGTTTTTTACGTCGAAGTTATGGTCCACTTTGATGCTGGTGATCTCGTTCTTGCGGACTGTGGAACCATTCTGCTGCCAGTTCTGCTGCAGGCCGGGCCGGTCGGGCAGCGGGAAGAATCCCTGGATCTTGGCGGACACCGGGTCGAAGCGGTTCACCGGAATACGGTTATTGGGGAAGATATCCCGGACCAGCACTCCATTTAACGTGCGGTTCGAAGCCGGATCGAAGATCGTGTTCTCGAGAACCGGGCGTCCGGCGCGGTCGGTACCGATCTGCCTGCCGGACAGGATCTGACTGAAGTCGCCGTCACGAAACGCCTGCACCGGCACTGTCGCGAAGTTGCCCGCTATGCTGCCGCGATTGACGTATTTTTCGATGTTCAGGAAGACGAACGTGCGATTGCGGCCGTCGTACAGCCTGGGCACATACAAGGGACCGCCGAAGCTGGCGCCATAGTCCTGCTTTCGATCCTCGGCGCGAATGTGTTCGCCTGCGCCGTCGCTGGTGAACGGCCGGCCGGAGTGCAGCGCCTCATTGACGAAGTATCCGTACGCGCTGCCGTGCAACTGATTGGTTCCCGACTTGGTGGTGAAGTTGAACAACCCGCCGGCGACCTGCCCGTACTCCGCCGCGAAATTGCTCGTCTGCACCGAGATCTCCTGCACCGCTTCGACCGATGGCGCAACCATGTCGGAATTGTTGGGGTCGAGAGGCCGGGTTTGGTCCTGCCCTTCGAGGCGGATGCCGAACGTGACGTTGGGCATGCCGTTCACGCGGATATTATTGCGATCGGTGATGTTGCCGCCCGGCAGCAGCAGGACGAAGGTGAATGGGTTGCGAAAGCTGCCCGGGCCCCGCGCGCCGAAGTTGAGCGGCAGATTGTTCATCTGCTCGGTCGCAATGTTATAGCTCTGCTCGGCACTCTCCGTCTTGAGTAGAGGGGCATCCGCGGTGATCGTGACCGATTCGGTCGCCGAGCCGAGTTGCATCGTCACGTCGACGCGCGCGGTCTGCGCCACGCCCACGGCGATGCCTTGTTGAGTGAACTTCTTGAAGCCGGTCGCTTCCACGTTCAGCTCGTACGCGCCCGCGGGGAGTTGCGCGATCGAGTAGTTGCCGGTGGAGGTGGAGACGGTGGGATACTCGGAACCAGTTTGAGTATTCCGCAGGAGAATCTTTGCCGCAGGAATGATGGCGCCCTGAGGGTCGGTTACGGTGCCGGTGAGATTGCCGCGGTCCGCTTGAGCAAATGCACCGGAGACAAACGTCAAAACGAGCAGAGTGATAACGATGGGCGTAACGTTTCTTCGCTTCATGTTTCGATTCCTTCGGGGTCGATCAAACAACGAAAGTTCACCTGCGGTCCACCCAGACCCGAGCGCAATAGCCGAATTGCGTCGAATCTTATGATTTTGGAATTTGGAAGTCAATGGTTGTTCAGCGGGTTGAACAACTCTGGACGGCGTTCGGATGTAAAGGTAAAGTGTTGAGAGCGACTCGACATGTTTCTCCTTGCCAAGAAGCAAACCTTTCCGGTATTCTGCGCCGCTCTAATCGGCGGGGGTATCGCGATTGCCCAAGCACCTCCGGGCAATCCGCCTCGTCCGCCAATCCAGAGTCCGGCATCGCAACCGCGGCCTAAGGCGGCGACTGCCCAGGCGTATTCGGCCGACCAGATTAAGGCGGGTGAGGCCCAGTTCTCGGCCCAGTGCGGATTCTGTCATGGCCGCGACGCTGCGGGCGGCGAATCGGGCCCGGACCTGACTCGCTCGAAATTGGTTGCCGAAGACGCG
>JADMIO012727159.1_pt1 | contig 11936 bp, 15 predicted proteins | sample 8958161 | NCBI WGS metagenome assembly JADMIO01 (sample SAMN16585339, study PRJNA669376) | soil metagenome | isolation source: Crop rotation soil | place: USA: Cullars Rotation, Alabama | collected 2011
CTTTCCCCTGCAGCTTTACGTTTACGTTCCCATGTTGGTTTTTCGTAGAACTCGCGTGCGCGAAGGTCATTCAACAAACCAGTTTTTTCAATTAAGCGCTTAAAGCGGCGAAGAGCAACGTCAAACGGCTCATTCTCTTTTACACGTACACTAGACATTCGTTCTCTCTTATCGGTAATAATGTCTCAAGTTATGCGTTTCTAACAATCATAAACTCGAGAAAAGTCCTCCATTTTAATCGTATAATTGCTTTTTTTCAATCTCTTTTGTGCTTTTGTGGTTTATATCGCTACATCGCCAACAAAAACAGGCTAAATAAATGTTTCAGGCTTATCAATGTTAGTTCTCGGTGTTGAATCATCCTGCGATGAAACCGGCATCGCCTTATACGATACCGAGCTAGGTTTATTGTCACATGCGCTACATTCGCAAGTAGAGATGCATGCGGAATATGGTGGCGTAGTACCAGAGCTCGCTTCGCGCGACCACATTCGTCGCGTATTGCCGCTTACAGAGCACGTGCTAAAAGAAGCAAATAAAACCTTGCAAGATATTGATGCTATCGCCTATACGCAAGGTCCTGGATTGTCCGGCGCATTGCTGGTAGGTACAAGCTTCGCCGAGTCGCTCGCTTTTAGCTTACAAATACCTACTATCAATGTTCATCACCTAGAAGGTCATCTGCTGGCTCCATTATTGGAAGATAATCCGCCGGCTTTCCCCTTTGTGGCATTACTAGTTTCAGGTGGACACAGCCAACTTATGCGGGTGGATGGCATAGGCGAATACGAGTTACTTGGTGACACTTTGGATGATGCCGCCGGCGAGGCCTTTGATAAGACCGCTAAACTATTAGGGTTGGGTTACCCCGGTGGCCCGGCATTAGCCAAATTAGCCACTTCTGGCAAAGCTCAATTCAAGTTACCGAGACCATTATTAAATAGCGGCGATTTGAACTTTAGCTTTAGTGGCTTAAAGACTTCCGTACTGACACTGTCCAATCAATATCAACCTCTAGACGAAGCTACCAGGGCTGATATCGCATGGGAATTCCAGGAGGCTGTCACTGAAGTTTTGACGACTAAATGCATGGCTGCATTACGTGAAACCGGCTTGGATAACTTGATCGTGTCTGGCGGCGTAGGTGCCAATAGCAGATTGCGAGAGAAGCTCAATGCAGCGACTAAACGCAAACTCTGCAAAGTCAGCTATCCACGTTTAGAGTTTTGCACTGACAATGGTGCGATGATTGCCTTTGCGGGTGCGATGAGATTAAAAGCTGCTCAGGGTAAAACCAATAATGGCTATGCTTTTAGCGTAAAACCAAGATGGGATTTGGCTGAATTACAGCGCCCTTAATATTAGAAAAATTAGAATTCTAAGTAAGGCAAGGCGCGCATCTAAAAATTGGACGCAGCATATAGATAATATGTAAGGATAAATTTTTAGGTAAGTAAGGCCGCATTACGACGAAATTTAATTTTTCTTAAAGCCTGATTCCGTACCTGCCAGTAATTTCTGAATATTAGTCCTATGACGCCAGATCAAGAGCACTGACATTACTGTAACCGTAATGACGTAGTCCTTATAAGCCGAGAGTAAGAACCATGCATATACAGGCGACAATGCAGCTGCCAGAATTGCGCCTAACGATGAATAGCGTGAAATTGCGAATACAAAGATCCATGTAAGCAATGCTGCCAAACCGAGTAAAGGCGATATCGCAAGCATCACTCCTAAAGCAGTTGCCACACCCTTGCCACCTTTAAACCGATGGTAAATCGGATATAAGTGACCAAAAAATACTGCGAGACCTACCGCAGCTACCACCCACATCAACATATTTGATTGCAAAGCCAACCATACAACGAACCAGCCTTTAAAGGCATCGCCCAATAAGGTCAAAATAGCAGGTAATTTTTTGCCGCTACGTGCTACGTTGGTTGCACCAGGATTACCGGAGCCAACAGTGCGCGGATCAGGCAAGCCAAACGCCTTGCTCATTAAAATACCGAAAGAGATAGATCCAGTAAGATAGGCAGCAATAATCCATACAATGGGAATTAACGTGACAGGAACGAAACCTAACTCATTCATATTGTGTATTCATTTCTCTCAAGTTGCTTGAGATGCTCTAAAATTCAAAAAGTTATTCTAAACTATTTAACCTTTAATCATAAAGGCAAATCATACGGGCTAATATCGCATGGATACTATTTTTATAAGCGAACTTAAAGTGCAGACAAAGCTGGGAGTACCAGATTGGGAACGCATGCTGCCACAGACGATTATCCTGGATATTGAGATTGGCTACGACTTATCTAAAGCCTGCATGAGCGATGCGATTGCCGATACGATCGACTACGGCGCGGTGGTTGGACGCATACGTGAGACATTAAGTGAACATAGTTTTCGATTGGTAGAAGCCTTAGCCGAGCATATATGCCAACTCATTTTTACCGAGTTTGCTGGATTAAATGTGAGGATCAAAGTCGCTAAGCCAGTTGTCTTACCTGGGTTAAAAGCACTGGGTGTGATCATTGAAAGATCTGCAAAATGATGACCGTTTATAATGCCTTGAATAGCATTGAAGGACACATCATCAAAAACCTATTAGAGCAGCAGGAGATTCCTGCCTATGTATTAGGTGAGCGCTTACAAAGTGGTGTTGGTGAAGTACCCACAATTGGCTTGATTCGTGTCAGCGTGAGCGATACTGACTATCCACGTGCTAAAGGAGATTATCGACGCATGGGATGCCAGCACACTAATTGAAGACAGTTCCAATAACTGGAATTTCAATCCTATATAACTAGCTTAGCCCCTAGGATGATGCATAGAATGTAACTGTTTCAATCGCTCTCTTGCCACATGCGTATAAATCTGTGTGGTCGAAATATCCGAATGACCTAGCAACATCTGCACTACTCTCAAATCCGCACCGTGATTCAACAAGTGCGTAGCGAATGCATGGCGCAATACATGGGGAGACATATGCTTGGTAATACCTGCTAACAAAGCATAGCGTTTAATCAAATACCAAAAGGCCTGACGTGTCATGGCCTCACCACGGTTAGTCACGAACAACGCATCGCATAAACGCTTTTGCAAAATAACTGAACGTGATTCACGCATATATCGTGAAATCCAGTCCGCCGCTTCTTCACCCATTGGCACTAGTCGTGTTTTGCTGCCTTTACCGGTCACACGTACTACACCTTCGTTAATGCTCACTTCGGTAGCCTTTACACCTACCAACTCTGACACACGCAAGCCACATGCATAGAGCAGCTCCAACATGGCCCGGTCACGCAATCCCGCCGGTTCATCTACATTAGGCGCATTGAGTAAGGCTACTACCTCATCTTCATTCAAGCTTTTGGGTAAACTACGCGGTAACTTTGGAGATTCGATTTGTAGCGTCGGGTCTTTGCTGATTTTGTTTTCACGCAATAAAAAGCGGTAAAAGCGCCGCATACTGGCAATCAAGCGGCCAATACTCCGCGGTTTACTTAGCGGGAATTTTACGGCAAGGTATTGCTGGATATCGGCTTGGTCCACACTTAACAGGTGTTTATTCTGCTTAGATAGCCAGAGTGCAAAAGTAGTTAAATCAAGACGATAACTTTCTAATGTATTTTTAGATAAGCCATCTTCCAACCATAGGTGGTCTATGAAGGTATCCAGATCATTAGCGTCAGATATTGAGAGTGTATGCTCACTCATATTTGCCCATATCGACACCCTCATGCTTTAACAGCCACTTTTTAACCTGTAGGCCATTTAGCTTGCTTTGCATAAAACCTCCAATGCCATTCTGCGCAACTACACGATGGCAAGGAATAATCAGAGGTAATTGATTAGCACCACAGGCATTCGCAACGGCGCGTGGCCCCGAGCCTATTTGCTGTGCCAACTGACCATAAGTACGGGTTTGCCCCAAAGGAATTGAGGAAATAGCCTGCCAGACTTTTTGTTGGTATGCCGTGCCATGCGGCATATAGGAGAAATTAAAATTGCTATTTGGCTGCGTTAGATATTGCGTAATCTGAGCATAAGCTTCCGCCACTTGCGGATTGCTGGATTGTTTGTTCTCTAGTGATGGCGAATCTGTCAAAAACTCAATCGCCAATTGACTGGCATGTATGGATATCGCAATCGCGCCAAAGGGTGCATTAATCAAAGCATCGTACTGATTCATGATGACGTTATGTTAAACCAAACCAGCTCACATGCCCATATGCATTATGTCACTTCATTTAAAGCAATTTCTGGCAATAAAAAAGCCCCAAGTAAACTTGGGGCTTTTTTAATACCGCAGTTGCTTACGCTTCTGCTGAATCTGCTGCTGGTGCCATTACTTCTTTTTCGCGTGACACTAATTTTTCTTTAATACGTGCTGATTTACCTGAACGCTCACGTAGGTAGTACAGTTTCGCACGACGTACATCACCGCGACGTTTCAATTCGATTGAAGCGATCAATGGTGAGTAAGTTTGGAATGTACGCTCAACGCCTTCGCCTGAAGAAATTTTACGCACGATGAATGATGAATTCAAACCACGGTTACGTTTAGCGATCACAACGCCTTCATATGACTGTACACGTTTACGTGTACCTTCAACAACGTTTACGCCAACTACTACTGTGTCGCCAGGTGCAAAGTCAGGGATTGTTTTGCCTAAACGCGCAATTTCTTCCTGCTCTAGCATTTTAATGATATCTGTCATTTTCTTTCCTTTATCCGCTGGTTTTGAATCTTGCGATTCATCCTTTGCGGTTCCTTTTAATTATGAAGAAACTGTTCCTACTTATCAGAACTATTTTCAAGTTCCTTGAGTAGCCGTGCTTCCTCTTTCGTCAACGGCCTTTCGGCCAATAAATCGGGACGTTGATCCCGAGTTCTTTGCAATGACATTTTCAAACGCCACTGCTTGATCTTTGCATGATTACCAGACATCAACACTTCTGGTACTTTCACACCTTTATATTCTTCCGGACGTGTGTAGTGCGGACAATCCAGCAAACCATCTACAAACGAATCCTCAATTGCAGAATCACCATCACCCAAACTACCTGGCAACTGCCTGACAATCGCGTCTATCAAAGCCATGGCAGGTAATTCACCGCCACTCAGTACATAATCACCAATGGAGATTTCTTCATCCACTTGCGCGCCAATCAGGCGTTGATCAACCCCTTCATAACGGCTGGTGAGTAATATCAAACCTCGCTTTTGACTCAATTGCATCACTTTCTGATGCGTCAGCGGCTTCCCCGCCGGCGAAAGGTGGATAACCCAACTCTCTTCTTTTATCTCTGCGCTTTGCGCTTCTATATTCTTTTCAGCCTGCACATGTTTCGCAGCTTCTATGGCTTTTTCTAGTGGCTCAGCTAGCATTACCATGCCAGGCCCACCGCCAAACGGCCTATCATCTACCGTTTTGTGATTATCAGTAGTGAAATCCCTTGGGTTCCAACACTGCAAATCATATATCTTTTGCTTTAACGCCCTACTAGTAATGCCATACTTAGTGATGGCATCAAACATCTCAGGAAACAAGGTGATGACATCAAATCTAAAAGTCACTCAGTTCTCCCGATTGGACTAAGTTAAAAATCTTCGTCCCAATCCACCAGCATCGTCTTTGCTTCTAAATCTACTTCTAATACAACCGCTGCGATAAACGGCAGTAATTTTTCTTCATTCTTCGGTGCATCAGCTTTTTTGACCACTAACACGTCATTCGCGCCAGTTTCAAACACATCAATGATGGAGCCGAAATCCACTCCATCTTTGTTCTTAACGTTTAAACCAATCAGGTCCGACCAGTAATACTCGTTATCGTCTGGTTCTGGTAATTGCTCTCTTGGCACTGCCACTTGCTTGCCTTTGCAAGCAAACGCGGCATCACGGTCATCAATACCTACCAGCTTAACTACCAGCACATCGTTGTGGACTTTAGCGGTTTCAACTTGGTATTCACGCCAGTCTTCACCTTTACCAACCCACCAGGAGTCATAGTCAAACAAACCGTCGAACGCTTCAGTATCTGGTACTATTTTTAACCAGCCAAAAACGCCATAAGGCGCAACAATGCGCCCCATGACTACCATATTACTCATTACTTAGTTTGATGCCTGGCAATGATTCACTATGAATCATTGCGCAAACGAATCAATTAAGCGTCAGCAGCTGGTGCGTCAGTCGCTTCCGCTGCTGGCGCTTCAACTTCTGCTGGAGTTTCAGCTGTAGCAGCGGCCTCTGCCTCAGCAGCTTTAGCGGCTTCCTTAGCTTGTGCAGCTTCTTCTGCGGCTTTAGCGTCAGCTTCAGCTTTTGCGGCGTCGACAGCGGCTTTTACTTTTGCAGCTTCAGCAGCGGCAACTTTAGCTTTCGCAGCTTCTGCTTTTGCAGCGTCTTTTGCTTTAGAAGCGATCGCATGCTCAGGACCTTTAGCGTGGAATTTAACCAGGCGTGCAACTGTATCTGACAGTTGTGCGCCATTGCTTTGCCAATGAGTTACGCGGGCTTCATCAATACGCAGACCTTCTGCACCAGCTTTAGCTGATGGATTGTAAAAACCAACACGCTCAATAAAGCGGCCATCACGACGGTTACGTGAATCAGCAACTACAATGTTGTAGAAAGGAGTTTTTTTCGCGCCACCACGAGCTAAACGAATAATAACCATATCTTATGTTCTCTTTTTGAAAATTTATCGCAGAAAGGCGCGGATTTTACGTTATTTGAAGTGGTTTTGGCAAGCGGTTTATGCACTAAATCATAGAATTAACTATTGATTTATCAAATGTTTTATTAATACACATGCTTTTAATTTATTGCCGAGCTTTATAACGCGTAGGATCCGCCAAGCCAGCGGCCAGAAAGCCTTCGCGTCTTAACCGGCAGGAATCACACAATCCGCACGCTTCGCCATGACTATCGGCCTGATAGCAAGATACCGTCATCGCGTAATCTACGCCCAATGTAGTACCTAAAGTCACAATCTCGGCCTTGGTCATATCAATCAATGGCGCATGAATGGTAATAGTCTTTCCTTCTACTGCGCTTTTAGTCGCCAGGTTCGCCATATCCTGAAATGCCTTCACGTATTCGCCGCGGCAATCGGGATAACCCGAATAGTCCAATGCATTTACACCAATAAAGATGTCTTGCGCTTTTAATACCTCCGCCCAAGCTAAAGCAAGTGACAGCATAATGGTGTTGCGCGCTGGCACATACGTCACTGGAATACCGGCTGTGGCACTTTCAGGTACAGCAATGCTGTCATCGGTCAAGGCAGAGCCGCCAAACAGGCTTAAATCGAGTTGCGCGGTTTTATGCGCACTAGCACCCATGGTAGTTGCTACATTATTAGCAGCATGTAATTCCGCGATATGTCGTTGGTGGTAATCTAAACTTAAACAATAACAATCAAAACCCTGCTTACGCGCAATGGCAAGCACTGTTGCGGAATCCAGACCGCCGGATAATAATACAACCGCGTTTTTACTCATAAATAGATTTTATTCAAATTAAAAAAATTACACGAAAGCAAGCCGCAGACAGTGCGTTTTGCACGGGAAGGCGAAGCTGACAAAGTAAGATTTTAATTTCAATAAAATCATACGCCGGGCCTTTCGCCCCAAAGCACTTTGTGAAGCTGGATCTGCATACGTACCGGTAATTTATCTGCCAAGACCCATTCGGCTAACTCGGTTGGGTTGACTTGCTGATATACCGGCGAAAATAATACCGTACATTTATCAGCGAGCTTATGTGTCGCTAAAATCTCTTTAGCCCAGTCGTAATCTGTCCGGTCACACAGTACGAATTTAACTTCATCTGTACTTTTTAAATGCTCCAGATTAGTCCAGACATTATTTTCCATCTCGCCGGATCCTGGAGTCTTTACATCCAAGATTACTGAAACGCGAGGATCTACTGGGCTGGTATCAATGGCACCGCCAGTTTCTAATGAAACAGAATAACCGGCATCGCATAAATCTTTCAGCAAATTATGGCAGGCTTTCTGTGCTAACGGCTCACCACCAGTGACCGTCACGTATTTAGCACCGTACTCAGCCACTTTGTTCAGGATATCCGCAATCTCCATATTGCTACCGCCATTAAACGCATAAGCTGTATCGCAATACACACAGCGCATCGGGCAGCCGGTCAGGCGTACAAACACGGTAGGCAAGCCTACACGCGTGCTTTCGCCTTGCAGAGAATGGAAGATTTCGTGGATTTTCAACTTCATTGAATGTTTAATCTTTAAGAATGATGCGCAAAAAAAATAGCACCTGCATTATAGGCGCTATTTTAACTTAAAACGATTTAAGTCGCTGTTTTATAGTGCTTACCTTATAGCTTCTAGCGCTTTCAGGCGTTTTTGCGCCGTGGGAGTGACTTCACTATTCGGAAATTTCGCAATCAAGTCTTTCAGCGTTTTCTTAGCATTTGCGACCTGGCCTAGCTGAATCTGGCTGTTGGCCATATTCATCATCGCATCGGGCGCTTTTGCACTTTCCGGATGTGTGTCCAGCAATTTTTGTTGCGTAGCAATGGCTGATTTATAATTCTTTAAAGCGAACTGTGAATAACCTAAACCATAAATCGCATCAGCAGCATAACTACTGGTTGGATAGTCCTTCAAGAATTTATCGTAAGCGGCAAAAGCGTCTTTATGTTTGCCTTCTTTTGATAAACCATTAGCCAACTCCAGCGTCTGGAATTCTTGCGAGCTTTTATCCGGTGTTGCCGTTGCTGCATTTGCAGGCTGCTCAGTAGCTGAGGCAGCTGGCATGTTTTCCAGTTTACGCAATCGAGTGTCGGTATCGGTATATAAATCTTTTTGGCGTTGCTGCGTAGCATCTACGTTGTGGCTCGCCACCTCAAGCTCACCTTTAAGCCTTGCTACCTCCTGCTTGAGCGACTCAAGCTGGTTTTGCATATCACTTAAGACTTGGCCCTTGGTAATGGCTTCAATCGCTGTAATACGTTGTTCCAGGGATTGTAGGCTTTTCTTCAGGTCAGCAAAGTTAGCTTGATTAGCCTGATTCTGGCTTTGTTGCGCAGCTTGTAATTCCAGTATTTTCTTCCGCGCCTCAGTGTCATCAAATAAAGCGGCGTGGCCAGTCATGGAATAAAGTTGTGCAACCAGCAGGAAGCTGGCCAGAATCAGTTTTTTCATTTTATCTACTTTTAAAAACGATCAAGTGAATGATGTAAATCGATTAATCGTTCTCGTAAACAATATCAACACGGCGATTGCCTTGGAAACAAGCTTCATCAGCGCAAGCAGCAGCTTTTTCTTCGCCAAAACTTACAGTTTCGATTTGTTTATCTTGCACGCCTAATAAGTTAAGTGATTTCTTCACTGCGACTGAACGGCGTTGACCCAATGACAAGTTGTACTCGCGTGTACCACGCTCATCGGTATTGCCTTGTAGGATTACTTTTGCGTTACCGTTAGCTAACAGATATTTAGCATGCGCTTCTACGACTGGTTTGAATTCAGCTTTAATCGCGTCACTATCGTAATCAAAGTAGATATTACGTTTTGACAAGATATTGTTTGGATCTTTAAGTGGGTTATTGCCGTTATTAGCATTGCTATCGATCGCCACTTCTTTAATGCCGGTAGTATCAGCATTGGAATCAGACGGTTTTGCCGCACCTTGTGATGAGGATGGGCTTTTATCTTCTACAGAAGCCGGTTTATCTGCCATCGGGGTGCTTTTACAAGCCGCTAACACCAGTGCCAGCATCAAGCTACCTACTAATTTCTTATTCCATACCTGGTTCATTTTGTTCTCCTTTTAATGATAAAAATTCATGCTAATAGCATTACTAAACTGCAAAATCTGTTAATTCAAAAGCTACTAATAGCTACTAATTTAATAGTGGACCCCATGCTGGTTCACGTATATCTCCACCGGTTTCACTCAAGCGCTGTTTAACGCGACCGTCAGAAGATACCGCTGCTAAAGCGCCTTTACCTCCAATACGTGTAGCGTACAGTATCACACGGCCATTTGGCGCAAAGCTTGGGGATTCATCTTGCGGACCATCGCTCAACACTTGCACTTGTCCGGTAGCAATATCTTGCAGGGCAACCCGGAATTTACCGCCATCATTACGGATCATGGCAAGCGATTTACCATCCGGTGAAAAGCGCGGGCTTAAGTTAAAAGCGCCGTCAAAGGTTACGCGTTGCGGCTCCCCACCAATGGATGACACTTTGTAGATTTGCGGTCTACCGCCACGGTCAGAGCTGAAATAAACCCATTTTCCATCTGGAGACCAGTTAGGTTCGGTATCGATTGAATTGCTCTTTGTCACTAGCTTCAACCCAGTGCCATCTGAATTAATCGTATACACCTGGGAGTTAGCGCCATAAGTTAATACGATCGCAAGCTTGCTGCCATCCGGTGACCAGGCTGGCGCGCTATTATTGCCTTTGAAATTGGCCAATGTTAAACGTTGGCCCGTCATCAAGGACTGCACAAAAACAATCGGTTTTTTCTTTTCAAATGACACATAAGCTATTTTAGTGCCGTCTGGTGACCAAGCTGGTGAAATGATAGGTTCGTTGGAAGAAACCACAGTTTGTGGGTTTTCGCCATCAGCATCAGCTACCTGTAGGGCGTAGCGACCTTTTGCCTTAGTGATATAAGCAATGCGGCTAGCAAACATCGGTGCCTCGCCAGTTAGTTTTTGATAGATGACATCAGCGATCTTATGCGCGGTTAATCTTAGTTGGTTTGGCGTAATGTTATATTCCATGCCCGCTAATTGGGTTTGTTTAAGCACATCTGCCAGCTTGAAGCTAACCTTCAAACGATTGCCCGGTAGCGATTCAACCGTACCTACAGCCATGGCTTGCGCTTGCAAGGCAGCCCATTCAGCATATTTAATCTGGCTGATATCGGTAGGCTGACTCCCTACACCGCCAGTTTCCAGCACGCGGAACAAACCGCTACGGCGCAGATCCGCACCAATAATACTGCTAAGGTTTTCTTGATTGGTTTTACCGCCGAAAGGCACGATTGCAATAGGAATCTGCTGGGCACCGCCGCCGCTGATCTCAATGGTAAGCGCTGCTAAACTTTTTAACGGCACGAATGCCAGGGAAAGCCAAATAATAAGGCTGAGGGAACGTTTTAATATAATCATCGTTAGTTTGTTTTGCTCGATTAATAAAAGTTCAATTTCAAGGTGAAACCATAACCTGCAATAGCCACTCTTGGAGTAAAGCAGGGTTTTATTCTACATCCATTGTTTTGCAGGCTAAAGTAACAAAATGTAACAAATCTAAGCCACTTACTAGCTCTCTTAATCGTTAGGGTGAAATTCCAGGCGTAAATTCCTGAACTGTTCACGCAGACTAGCATCAGCCGGTAAAGGCAAGGGCTGGGATTGAAGAATGGCACGTTCTACCGCATCATCACAAGCGCTACTTTTACTGGATTGCAATAATTTTGGCGTACCTTGAACATCACCGGTAGGCATCACGGTAATTTCAAAAACCAGCTTTGGTTTGCCATCGCCGCATAAGGTTTTATTCACATTACGCTGCACTTTAGCGCGGATCTTGTCTGAATATTCGCCGATGACGCTCGCACTTGCGGCTGATTTTGAAGCTTTTACCTGCTGGTCACTATCTGCTTTTTCATCCGCCAGAGCTTCTTGCTGTAGCTTTTTCAGCGCATCGTCTTTTTTCTGCCTTTTATCCTTTTCCAACTCATCCTGCATTAATTGCTTTTGCAAGGCAGCAAGTGCATCAGGCTTTTTCTCTTTAGGTTTTTCTACTTTTTTCTCTATTTTTTTCTCCAGCTTTTTAACTGTAATATCAGCCTTAGGCTCAATTTTTGGCTCCGGCGGTTCGACCTTTTCAACTTTTGGAGGCTCCGGTTTGGGAGGGGGAAAG
>JADMIO010921852.1_pt1 | contig 11935 bp, 12 predicted proteins | sample 8958161 | NCBI WGS metagenome assembly JADMIO01 (sample SAMN16585339, study PRJNA669376) | soil metagenome | isolation source: Crop rotation soil | place: USA: Cullars Rotation, Alabama | collected 2011
GGTAGCCGATCAGCGTCCGGCGCCCGCCGATACGCCCGTTCAAGCCCGACTCGGGCGCCGCGGGCAGGACGTCCTCGGCGATCGCCGTCGCGATGAGCCGGCCCGTGCGGGCGGCGGTCTCGGCCGCCTCGCGCGGGTGCGTGGCGGCGCTCGCCCCCGCGCGCAGCACGTCAAGGCCATCTCCGACGGCGCGCTGGGCGGCGTCCAGCGCCCAGCCGATCGGGCCGCTGCGCCCGCGCGGGCGGTAGGACACCGGCGGCTGGGATGTCACGTCGGGCTCGGGATCGACGAACAACCGGATGATCTGCAGCGCGGCGATCCCGTCCACCAGCGCGTGGTGGATCTTGCCGACCATCCCGACGCGGCCGTCCTCGAGCTGCGGGATCAGGCAGACCTGCCACAGCGGGCGCGAACGGTCCAGCGGGGTCGACAGCACGGTCGAGCGCAGCGCCTCGAACGAGGCGTAGCTGACGGCGTCGTCGGCGCCGGTCAGCGCGATGAAGTGCTTGCGCAGGTCAAAGCCCGCGTCCTCGATCCAGCGCGGCTCGGTGATCCCGAGCGGCGACTCGTCCAGGCGCCAGCGACACCACGGCACCTCGTGCACACGGCCGGCGGCACGCTCGCGCAGCGCCTCGACCGTCGGCCGGGCCCGGCCGCCCGACGGGGCGGCGAACACCGCGCTGAACCCCACGTGCATGGGCGACTGCTGCGTATCGAGGCGCAGGAACGAGCCGTCGAGCGCCGACAGGCGGCGGGTGGGGGCTGAGGCGGTGGTCATGCAACTCCTCCTCGTCCGGCCGCGCTCAGCACGGCCGATCGGTTCTCGTAGGTTCCGAGCGGGCCGGCGGCGACGGGCGCCACGACGGGCAGCGGCGGGCGGACGGGCAGATCGCCGGTCGCCCGGGAGCGGCGCAGCGCGCGCAGCTCGTCGTCGATCAGCGCCGCCAGCCGCGTCGCCTCGGGCAGGCCGTCGGGGTCGGCGTACAGGCCGAAGTAGAGCTGGCCCTCGTAGGGCAGCATCCCGATCGACAGCGTCTGGTCCTCCGCCATCGGGATGACCGGATAGAGCTCGTCCAGGCGCGTGCCAAGCATGAGCAGCGCGCTCGGCGGCCCCGGGACGCTGGAGATCGTGAGGTTGAAGCGACCCGGTGCGATCGCGCGCAGGACCGGCGCGCGCAATGCGCTGGGCAGCAGGCCGAAGCCGGCGATGAGCGTCTGGGCGCCCTGCGGGCGGGAGCTGGACTTGAAGCGCGCGGTCTGGACGCGCACCCGCTCCAGGCGGTCGGCCGGCGAGGCCACGTCCAGCGGCAGCCAGACGGAGGTCATCGACACGCGGTTGCCGAGCGTCATCGCGTCGTCCGCTCGGCGCATGTTCACCGGCACCATCGCCTTCAGCGGCTCGGGCGTACGGCCGCGCTCGATCGCGAGCGCCCGCAGGGCTCCGGCGATGGCGGCCAAGCCGACGTCGTTGCGCGTGCCCGGCACGCCGCGGCTGACCTCGCGCACCTCGTTCAAGGCGACGCGGTGCTGCACGAGCGTGCGGCGCGGGCCGAGCGGGCGGTTCAGGCCGGACTCGGGCGCGTGCGGCAGCAGGTCCTGGGAGAGGGCGGAGACGAGCCGGCCGGCGTCGCGCAATGCGCCGCCGGCGGCGGTGCGCGGGTGGCTGACCGCGCGCGCGACATCGCGCGCGGCGCGCGACGTGAGCTCGGCGCTGTGGCGCAACGGGTCGAGCGCGCGCTGCAGCGTCGTCGGCGGCGCCTCGGCCTCCCACGGAGCGACGACCGGGTCCGCGCCGGGGCCGGCCTGGCCGTCGATGTCGATCGTCAGCAGCGCGATCTGCAGTGCGGCGGCGCCGTCGGCCATCGCGTGGTGCACGCGCCCGACGACGCCGAGGCGGCCGTCGGCCAGCCGCGGGACGAAGGCGAGCTGCCACAGCGGCCGGCTGCGATCCAGCGGCGTGGAGAGCAGCGCGTCGCGCAGCTCGGCGAAGCGTTCCGGGCCGACCGGGTCGTCGGGCTCGGTCAGCGCCACGACGTGCGCCGCGACGTCGAAGGCTTCGTCGTCGACCCAGCGCGGCTCGCTGAGGCCGAGCGGCGCGGGCAGCAGGCGCTGGCGGCAGCGCGGCACCCAGCCGAGCCGGCGGGTGACCCGCGCGCGGATGTCCTCGATCGACGGCATCGCGCCGTCGGCGGGCGGCGCGAAGATCGCGCTCCAGGCGACGTGCATGTGCGCCTGGGCGGACTCGAGCTGCAGGAACGACGCGTCGACGGGCGACAGCCGCTCGCCGTGGCCATTGGCGGGCATGCTCCCGACCATGTCGCCTCGCGCGCGGGATGGGAAGCGCTTCCCCCTCACGGGCGGGGGATCACCCCCCGATCGGGGGGTGACACGGCGCTGCGCACGCGGTCGTCTGCGAGCCTGCAGCCCGATGGCGCCCGCCACCACGGACGACGACACCGCCGCGCTGCGCGAGCTCGAGTCGGTCGGGCTCGACCTGCCGTCCGGCCTCGAGCTGCAGTGGCTCGGCGTCTCCGGCTACCGGATCACGTACGAGGGTGTCTCGCTGTTCGTCGACCCGTACGTCTCGCGCGTGCCGCTGCGCTCGCTGCTGCTCAAGCGCACCGCGCTGCCCGACGACGCCATGCTCGACCGCTACATCGACGCGCCGGGCACCGTCGCCGGCGTGCTCGTCGGCCACACGCACTTCGACCACGCCGTCGACGCGCCGGCGATCGCCCGCCGCTACCAGGCCAAGGCCTACGGATCGGAGTCGCTCGCGCACCTCATGCGCCTGCACGGCCTCGGCAACCTCGCGGTCGACGTCATCCCGCACAAGCGCTACGAGCTCGGCCCGTTCGCCGTGCGCTTCGTGCCCAGCCGCCACTCCAAGCTCCTGTTCGGGCGCAAGGTGCCGATGGACGGCGAGCTGACCTGCGCGCACCTCGACGGCCTGTGCCCCGGCGCGTATCGCTGCGGCCAGGTGTGGGGGATCCGGATCGATGTCGCGGGCGTGAGCCTCTATCACCAGGGCAGCGCCGACCTCGACGACGACGAGCTGCGCGACGGGCCGGTCGACGTCTTCCTCGCGGGCGTCGCCGGGCGCAGCTTCACGCCGCGCTTCTGGGAGCGCATCCTGCCGCGCCTGGATCCGCGCGTGGTCGTGCCCACGCACTACGACGACTTCTTCGCCCCGCTCGGGCAGGGGCTGGAGTTCGTGCGCCAGGTGCGGTTCGCCGAGCTGCCCGGCGAGATCGCCGCGGTGTCGGGCGCCGCGCGCGTCGCGGCGCTGCGGCGCATCGACGCGCCGCGCTGAACGGTCCCTACAACGCAAACGAGGCCGAGCGCTGAGCGCCCGGCCTCGCCGACACTGCGATCGCGTCTGCGACTACTGCGTGATGCCCATCCGCTTGAGCGCGGCAAGCGCGTGCGGAGAGATCTCGCCGGTCACGGGGCGCTTGTTGCCGTCGCCGCCGCCCGTGCCCGCGAAGCCCGAGGGCCACGAGGTCGGAGCGAACTTCGGGGGCGTCGCGTACCCACCGGTCGGCGCGCCGGGGGGCGCAACCCGCTCGTCCGGAGCCGAGAAGACCTTGACGTCACCACCAACAAACCTTGCCAGCACCTTGAACCTCCGTCATAAGAATTCGTTTGTACTCGTACTGCTCGTTCCGCCCTCCCCCTGAGGACGGCCCGATCCACGCGCGCCGCCCCGAGTGCGGCCACAGGCGGATGGCGCGCATGAACTTCTCCTACTGTCCGGCACATTACAAGACGGCGGGCCGATCGGACAAGTGGTTTCGGGGGGTGAACCGAACGGTCGCTCTCGTGGAGCCCCTATACGTACGTAGCGGGCGATCGGCGACTCTTGCCGACATGGAAGTCATCGACACCCAAGCCCGCCTCATTGCGCTGCAAGCAGAGCGCTTTGCCGCCGTCGAGCTCGGCGCGGACCCCGCCTCGCTGTTCGTGACGCGGCTCGATGACGAGATCGAGGACACGCGCACCGACTACGTGACGGCCGCCGTCATGGAGATCGCCTTCCTGCGCCGCTCGCTCGACGGCCCGACGCACGGCTGATCGCAGCGGAGGTTTACCGCACGCGCCGACGGCGCTCGACGAATGTCGGCCCGCTGAGCACTTGAGGGACGGGCGCGCGATGCCGATGCAGCTCGTGATGTCTGCCCGCAGCGAACGCGATCAGCTGGCCCGTGAGCTCGAGGCCGCGCGTAAACGCATCGCCGAGCTCGAGTCGGCGCTCATGCGCCGCGGCCGCGACACGCTCACCGCGGTGCTGCGCATCGAGGCCTTCCGCGAGCAGCTCGTCGAGGAGCTGCAGCGCGCGCATCGCCGCGGCCTCTTCGGCGCGCTCGTCGTGCTGCAGGTCGACCGGCTCGCCGACGTGCATCGCGACCACGGCTTTGCGATCGGCGACGCGGTGCTCAGCGCGCTCGTCGAGTCGCTGCGCGCCGGCACGCGCGCGGAGGACGTCATCGGGCGCACCGGCGACGACCGCTTCGTGCTGCTGCTGCGCGAGGCCGGCGAGGGCGCCACGAGCGCCTGCGTCGGGCGCCTGCTCGGCGATCTGCAGGCACTCGAGGTCGGGCCCGTCAAGGGCATCTCGACCTCCGCCGGCGTGGCCCTGTTCGGACCCGAGGACAGCGACCCGGTGGCGCTGTTCGACACCGCCGGACGGGCGCTGGCCGACGCCCAGGCCGCCGGCGGTGGCCGCGCCGTGATCGCCACGGGCGACGGCGACGGCCTCGGCGTGAGCGCCGAGCTGCATCGCCGCGACGCCGTGGAGGCGCTCGCCATCGCGCTGCTCGAGCGCGACCGCTACACCGGCGAGCACTCCGAGTCGGTCGTCGAGATGGCGGTCGGCGTCGCCCGCGGGCTCGGCCTCTCGCCGGCCCAGGTCGAGGACGTCCGCGCCGCCGCGCTGCTGCACGACATCGGCAAGGTCGGCATCCCCGACGCGATCCTCAACAAGCCCGGCCCGCTGACCCCGGAGGAGCGCACGGTGATGGCCGAGCACCCGGTCATCGGCGAGCGCATCCTGCGCGGGATCGGCGGCTTCGCTCCGGTCGCCGACATCGTCCGCCACGAGCACGAGTCCTACGACGGCTCCGGCTATCCCGACGGTCTCGTCGGCGACGACATCCCGATCGGCAGCCGGATCATCCTCGCCTGCGACGCCTACCACGCGATGACGAGCGATCGGCCCTACCGCGCCCGGATGTCCAACGCCGACGCCTTCCGCGAGCTGCGCCGCTGCGCCGGCAGCCAGTTCGATCCCAACGTTACCGCCGCGCTCGTGTCGCGCCTGTACCAGGAGCGCGCCGGGCGCCCGCTGCACGTCGTCAACGCGTAGCGGCGCGCGCCGCTACGAGCACGGCGACGCCGTCGAGCACGCGCTCGAGGCCGAAGACGAACTCGTCGTCGGGCGGGTCGTCGTCGGCGAAGGCGCCGGAGGCGAGCGCGCGATGCAGCGCGGGGTGGCTCTGCTGGGTGGTCAGCCGTCCCAGCAGCTCGCCCCAGCCGGGCATGATCTCGCGCTCCGGTGCGGCCGAGGCCGCGAGCGCCGCGCCGATGTCGGCGGTCAGCGTCGCCTCGTTGCGCACGTAGCCGCTGAGCAGCAGGATCACCGAGAGCTTCTCCTCCTCGGCCAGCGCGGTCTCGCGCAGCGACGTGAGCCCGTCCTCGAGCCAGGCGGTCTGGTTGGGGGTGATCGGCGGCCCGGCGATCGGGACGCGCAGCGCCCACGTGTGGCGGCGCAGCGCATCGTGATACCCCCACGCCCACCGCGCCAGGCCGGCGCGCCAGTCCTCGCCGGCGGCGGGGGCGGGCGGGACGCCGATCGCGGCGTCGACCATGAGCGCGAGCAGCTCGTCCTTCGCCGAGACGTAGCGATACAGCGACATCGGCGAGGCCCCGAGCTCGGTGGCGATGCGCTTCATCGAGACCGCGGCGAGGCCGTCGGCGGCGGCGACCTTGACCGCAGCGGCGACGATCCGCGCCACGGTGAGGCCGGGCTTCGGGCCCTTCGTGGGCCGCTCGCGCAGCCCCCAGGCGGACTCGATGCTCGCCGGCAGCCCGCTCTCGGTCGTCTCGTCCATCGCCTCCACTCCGCTTGACTGGATCGTCCTGCTGTGTATATCGTACGCAGTAGTGCGTATGCTATACGCAGAAGATCCCTCGAACACAGGAGCGTGAGCAGCGGTGAGTGATGAGCCGGCGGTCGAGGTCTCAGGCCTCGAGAAGTCCTACGGCGACGTGCGCGTGCTCGGCGGCGTCGACCTGCGGGTCGCGCGCGGCAGCGTGTTCTGCCTGCTCGGTCCCAACGGTGCGGGCAAGACCACGACGGTGCGGATCCTCGCCACGCTGCTGGCGCCCGACGCCGGCGTCGCCCGCGTGGCCGGCTTCGACGTCGTCGCCCAGCGCGCCGACGTGCGCCGCCGGATCAGCCTGACCGGGCAGTACGCCGCGGTCGACGAACTGCTGACCGGCGAGGAGAACCTGCGCATGGTCGGGCGCCTCGCCGGGCTCGGCGGCACGGGCGCGCGTGCCCGCGCGCGGGAGCTCCTCGCCGAGTTCGATCTCGTGGACGCGGGCCGGCGGCGCGTCGCGACGTACTCGGGCGGCATGCGCCGGCGCCTGGATCTCGCGGCGAGCCTCGTCGGCCGGCCCGAGGTGATCTTCCTCGACGAGCCGACGACGGGCCTGGACCCGCGCAGCCGCCAGGCGATGTGGGACGTCATCACCGGCCTCGTGCGGTCCGGCGTGACGGTCTTCCTCACGACGCAGTACCTCGAGGAGGCCGATCGCCTGGCCGACCGCGTCGCCGTCATCGACGGCGGCCGCGTCGTCGCCGCGGGCACACCGGCCGAGCTCAAGGAGCGCGTCGCCGGCCAGCGGCTGGACCTCGTGCTGCACGACGCCGCGGCGTTCGCGGACGTGCAGCGCGCGCTCGGCGCCCGGGCGATCCACAGTGACCCGGCGAGCCGCATGCTCGGCGTGGCGAGCGACGGCGGCGCGGCCGGCGTCCGTGCGCTGCTCGACGACCTCGATCCCGAGGCCCGCCTCGTCGAGCGCTTCGCGCTGCACAGCGCGACGCTCGACGACGTCTTCCTGTCGCTCACCGGCCGCCCGGCCGCCACCCCCGAGAAGGAGACCGTCGATGTCTGATGCCGCCACCATGACCGCGCGCTGCGTGCGCCTCTCCCTGCGCCAGGTCGACGCGCTCATGACCGCGCTGATCCTGCCGGTCATGCTCATGCTCCTGTTCGTCTACCTCTTCGGCGGGGCGATCCAGACGGGCGGGGCGTACGTGACCTACGTCGTGCCCGGCGTGATCCTGCTGTGCGCGGGCTTCGGCTCGGCGACGACCGCGGTGAGCGTCAGCCACGACATGGCGAGCGGCATCGTCGACCGGCTGCGCTCGATGGACGTCGGTGGCGCGAGCGTGCTCGCCGGCCACGTGGCGGCGAGCGTCGTGCGCAACGCGGCCTCGACGTCGCTCGTGCTCGCGGTCGCGCTGCTCATCGGCTTCCGTCCGCACGCCGGCCCGCTGGACTGGCTCGCGGTGGCCGGCATCCTGCTCGCCTTCGTGCTGGCGATCTCGTGGCTGGCAGCGGCGATCGGCCTGCTCGTGAAGTCGCCCGAGGCGGCCAACGGCGTGACGTTCGTGATCATGTTCGCGCCGTACGCGAGCAGCGCCTTCGTCCCGGTCGACACGATGCCGTCGTGGCTGCAGGGCTTCGCCGCGCACCAGCCGATCACGCCGGTCGTCGAGAGCCTGCGCGGGCTGCTGCTCGACACGCCGGTCGGCGCGAACCCGGCGACGGCGCTGGCCTGGTGCGGCGCGATCCTCGTCGTCTCGATCGTGCTGTCGGGCGTGCTGTTCGCGCGCCGCACGGCCTGACGGCCTAGAGCCAGCCCTTCTCCTCCGCCACCCGCGACGCCTCGGCGCGCGAGCCGGCGCCGAGCTTGCCCATGATCGTCGACAGGTGGTTGCGCGTCGTGCCCGGCGAGAGGTGCAGCGCGTTGGCGAGCTGGACCACCGTCGCGTGCTCGCGCGAGGCGGCGAGGACCTCCTGCTCGCGCGCGGTGAGGGGGCTGTCGCCCTCGCTCAGCGCCGCCGCCGCGAGGCCGGGATCGACGATCCGCTCGCCGGCCATCGCGCGGCGGATCGCCGAGGAGAGGTGGGCGACCGGGGCGTCCTTCAACAGGAAGCCCGCCGCGCCGCCCTCCATCGCGCGGCGCAGGTAGCCCGGCCGGCCGAACGTCGTGAGGATGAGGATCCGGCACTCCGGCCGTTGCGCCGCGAGCTCGTGGAGGACCTCGAGGCCGGTGGCGCCGGGCATCTCGATGTCGAGCAGGGCGACGTCGGGCTCGGCCGCGTGCGCCGCCGCCAGCACCTCGTCGCCGCGCCCGACCTGGGCGACGACGCTGAGGTCGTCCTCGAGCTCGAGCAGGCTGGCGATCGCCTCGCGGACCATCGTCTGGTCCTCGGCGATGAGGATCCGGATCACGTCGCGGGCCGGTGCAGCGGCACGGTGACGCGCAGCCGGAAGCCGCCCTCGGGAGCGGGCCCGGCCTCGACCCGGCCGGCGAGGAGCTCGGCGCGCTCGCGCAGGCCGGCGAGCCCGTTGCCCGCCGGTTCGTCGTCAGCGGGTGCCCGCGAGCCGTCGTCGACGACCTCCGCGCTCGCGCTCGCCAGGCCCGGCTGCACCTCGATCCGGCACGTGCTCGCGCCGCTGTGGCGGATGACGTTCGTCGTGCCCTCGCGCACCGTCCAGGCGAGCAGCGCCTCGACGTCGGGCGGCAGCGCGACGTCGGCGCGCTGCAGGTCGGCGTCGATGCCCGCCGCCAGCAGCGCCATCCGCGCGCCCTCGAACTCGTCGACGAGCGTCGGGCGGCGGTAGCCGCTGACCGCCTCGCGCACCTCGCCGAGCGCCTCGCGCGCGACGTTCTTGATGTCGGTGACGTGCGCCGCCGACTTCGCCGGATCGGCGGCCCCGATCCGCTCGGCGAGCTCGGCCTTCAGCGCGATCACCGAGAGGCTGTGGCCGACGAGGTCGTGCAGGTCGCGCGCGAAGCGCAAGCGCTCCTCGGCGACGGCCAGCCGCGCGACCTCGCCGCGCGCGGCGCGCAGGTCGGCGTTGAGCTCCATGAGCCGCCGGAAGGCGAACATCATGAAGCCGATCGCGAGCGTCGTGGCGGTGAGCGAGAGCGTGGAGCCCGCGTCGGCGCGGTCGACGACGTTCGTCACCGCCGTGAACGCCGTGGCCACGAAGATCCAGACGACCGCGGCGCGGCGCGGCAGGCGCATCGCCCCGGAGATCCCCGCGAAGAGGAACAGCAGCGACCAGCCCTGGTTGTCGGCGAGCGTCATCACCGTGGCGATGAGCGTGAGCGTGGCGAGCTGGAGTGAGATCTTGCGCGGGTCGGCGAGCGGCGGGCGTTCGAACGGCGTCCAGTTGTAGACCGCGATGAACGCGAACATCCCGGCGAGCGCGGCCGCGACGTGCAGCGCCGACGCGTCGGACTGCGCGAGCGCGCTGACGGGATACAGCAGCCAGAGAAACGACAGGTTGATCGCGATGCGCTTCTGGCGGCGCTCGGCGGGGGTCACCGGCTGGCGTCCGGGGATGAACCAGCCGGTCGGCTCGAACGGATCGCCGTCGGGCCGGCAGACCTCCGACTCATCCCAGGGCCGCCTCATGGTGCTCAGTCCCGGCGTGCCAGCGTGAGCATCGTGCGGCTCATCAGCGCGCATCCGACGACGGTCCAGATCGCAAGCGGGAGCAGGTCGCGCCAGAGGACCCCCGTCCCGCCGAAGCGCGGGTCGAAGGCGGCCTGCAGGCCGTCGGCCAGCGGGCGCAGCGGCAGCGCCTTCGAGACGTCCTGGATCCACGCGGGCGCACCGTCCATCGGATACCAGATGTTCGAGATGAACACCATCGGCAGCACGACGACGCTGAGCAGCCCGCCGCCGTTCTCGGGCTTGCCGATGAGGCGCGATGCGGCGATCCCGAGCGTCGTGAAGGCGGTCGCGCCGAGCGCCAGCGTGGCGAGCAGCCCGATCATCTTCTCGCCGGGAACGTGGGCGCCGAACAGCGGCACGCCGACGGCGAACAGCAGGACGAGCGACAGGGCGAGCACGACGAGCGTCGAGCCGACGGCGCCCGCCGCGTAGGCGGTCCACGGCATCGGCGTCGTGCGCACGCGCTTGAGGATCCCGCTCGTGCGCAGCGAGGCGAAGATCATCGCGGTCGTGTTGAAGCAGATGAGCAGGACCGCGTAGGCCATGATGCCCGGCGTGTAGAAGTCGATGAACGACAGGTGGTCGCGCACGTCGAGCGTGTTGCCGCTGTTCAGCCCGCCGAAGATCACGAGGAACATGACGGGGAAGACGAGCGCGAAGAACGCGGCGCGCTTGTTGCGCCAGAAGCCGCGCTGCTGGTAGCGGACCTGCCAGGCCGCGAGGCGGACGTCGGCACCGAGGGTGGTGGTAACCGGTGTGGAGGCGGCGGTCATGATGAGGTCTCCGGGGCGGTCGTGGCGGTTTCCGTGAGCGCGAGGTAGACGTCCTCGAGCGTCGGCTGGGAGACCGAGAAGCGCGTGAGCGCCACGGAGCGCTCGAGCGCCCAGCCGGTGATCGCGTGGGCGGCGGCGATCCCGGCGGCCGTCGTGACGAGCACGCCGTCGCGCTCCTCGCTGACCGCCGCGCCGGGCAGCGTGGGCAGCTCTCCGACGACGTAGCCGGCGGGCAGCGTGAAGCGGATCTCGGTTGGCAGCTCGTCGCGGCCGCCGAGCGCGGAGGGCGGGCCCGAGGCGACGATCTGGCCGTTCGCCATCACCGCGACGCGGTCGGCGAGGAACTGCGCCTCGTCCATGAAGTGCGTCGTGAGGAAGACCGTCTTGCCGGTCTCGCACAGCGTGCGGACCGTCGACCAGGCGTTGCGCCGGGCGTGCGGGTCGAAGCCGGTCGTCGGCTCGTCGAGGAACAGCACGTCGGGGTCGCCGACGAGGCCGAGCGCCAGATCGAGCCGGCGGCGCTGGCCGCCGGACAGCTCGCCGGCGCGGGTGTCGGCCTTGGCGTCGAGCTCGACGAGCTCGATGAGGTGCGCCGGCGACAGCGAGCGCGGATACCAGCGGCCGTGCATCTCCAGCAGCTCGCCGACGGTGAGGTTCTCCTCGATGCCGGAGGACTGCAGGACGACCCCGATCCGGGCCCGCATGTCGCGGTCGCCGCGGCCGGGGTCGTGGCCGAGGACGGAGACGTCGCCGGAGCTCGGCAGGCGGTGGCCCTCGAGGATCTCGGTGATCGTCGTCTTGCCGGCGCCGTTGGGGCCGAGCAGGCAGAACACCTCGCCGCGGGCGACGTCGAAGCTGACGCCGCGCAGGGCCTGCACCTCCCCGTAGCGCTTGTGGACGTCGTGGACTTCGATGATCGACATGCGATTGACGATCCCACCGCGCGGCGGGCGCCGGAAGTGCCACGTGGCCTCACTTGGCCATGACATGTGGCACCCCTTGGGGTGCGGTTCTCCGCCTGCCGCGTGTGCTGTCGCGCGGCGTGGGTGGTCGTGGCGGCGAACTGCATCTCCGAGGGGTGTGAGTGGGCGGGGCGGCGGCGTCGCGTCCGGGGCCTGCGTGGGGGTGGTGCGAGTTCCGTCCTCTGTGGGGACGGAACTCGCAGGACCCCCTGTGAGCCGAGGGGTCCTCGAAATCGCGTCCATATGTGGGACGGTTCTTCGAGGACCCCCGCCGGCCCTGGCCGAAACGTCGCCGCCCCACTCCCTGACGCCCTCAGAGATGCAGTTCCAGCAGGGCCGCCACACCCACCCCGAAGCGCGGGAGCGCACCAGCGCCTCACGACACACGCCATCAAGGTGGCCCATGTCGGCGGGTGTGCGTCGTGGGTGGTGTTCATGTC
>JADMIO010941482.1_pt1 | contig 11933 bp, 4 predicted proteins | sample 8958161 | NCBI WGS metagenome assembly JADMIO01 (sample SAMN16585339, study PRJNA669376) | soil metagenome | isolation source: Crop rotation soil | place: USA: Cullars Rotation, Alabama | collected 2011
CCGGTGACCATCCAGGTTGATCCATCATCCAGCGATTTTGAAACCCGGCAAAAATGATCAGGGGTGAAATGTTCTATTTTCCACAATACTGCATCGATGCTGTTAATATCTTTAATATACAATTGACCAATGGCGGTATACAAAGTATCCCATGTCTGGCCGTCATCGTTAGATCGGAAAAGTAAATCATGTTGTTCGATTCTCGCTACCCCAAAGAGCTTGTGATGATGGAGGTAATATGAACTGTAAAATCCCAGGTTTGCTGTGCTGAAGGAATAATGATCTCCTCTGTCATAAGAAACAAAAATGGTGGAGTAGTCAATTACGTAGACTGTATCTGACTTAATCAATACCTGGATAAATCCTGTCAGGGAGTCAATACTTTGAGTAATGGAATGCCAGGTAATTCCCCAATCGTCTGATCGATAAACATTATGATGTTTATCCTGATCGTCATTTACTTTTTCCCAATGATATGTCGTTAAGTAAAGTGTGCCATTTTCAATCTGGATTTTTTCAAGGATGGAACCTGGTTGCCCAACTTCAATTTTCTGCCAATTGGCACCAGTATCTGTGGAAAAATAAATTTCACTTGAGGTCAGCACAACGAGAGTATCTCCTTCATTATCGAAATCGGCTGCAAAGCAACCTTCCGGGCTTCCGAGGTATTGCCATTGTGATTTTGCAGGAATGTAAAGAGAGAGGAGAGTGAACAGGAAAATACTTCGAATAGTGAATCGATATTTCATCTCCATAGTGTGACTGGTTTGATGAGGACCTGAATTTACGGAAAAGCTAACAGATTTGAGCGTGTCAAAGCATCTCTATTTATTGAAAAGAAGACCAGATCCAAATCACCAATACGAACCTAAGCAGCATCACCGGTGGCCCAAATGGCAGCGCAAACCCGATGTAGAAAAATAATTCAAGGGGAATGATCACAAGTGATAATACAGCCCCACCTTTTTCACCATTCCAGATCAAATGACCGGTTACACATTCAAGTATACACACCAACAAAAAGCTCGTCAGCAATCCTGTTGTTGAATGAACACCGATCTTTTCAAACGGCCCAAGTCCATATGTTGGAAAACCCATGAATTGGGCAATCTTCTTTTCTTTCCACAAATACCAAATGCCATAAATACAAGGGATCCCAAAACCGAGTCCCTGGAAGTATCCGCAAAGGGAGGCAATTTTTAACCACATGTCGGTAAACTAATTATTCGCTAAAACTATGAGTTTACTGAACCTCATCTTTTAGCCGTTAATTCTAGCCAATTATTTTTTTTTACTCACTACTCACTACTCACTACTCACTTTAGACTTTATCCAGTTCAAAATGTCATCCGCCAGCTTTTCCCATCCCGGCTCTTCAATGATCCAATGCCCATGATTAGCATAGAAGCGAGGATCAGTTTTGCATTTCTTCGCACTGATCCGCACTGTTATTTCTGTATCACCAATTTTTTCAACCCAACATGCTGATCGGACATGAAGCGAATCAAATAACACCCGGTTGGAATTTCCTGCAATGAGATTTTTACCGCCAGCTCACCTGCATCAAATTGAGATAATTCTTTCTGCAACCAGATAGTACCATCCAGGCTCATTACTTCAAGGCGAGCCTTCATCGTATTCACGACCGTGAATGATACAGTCACTTCATCGTTCGCTGGATTTGGCTTAAGTAGGATATCAAAGAGCAGCCCCTCCTGGTTGTCAACTCCATCAGGAAATAATACCTGGGTTATTGCATCTTCAGTAATCACAGGCGTATTAAAATCAAAATAGATACTTGCGCGGTTCGCAATTGTAGTTTCTGCAGGAAGATTTTCTTTAGTTTGAATAGAATAGTGAATAAATCCATGGCTATTATTTTCATCTGTGAGAGAATCAGGAAGTTCAATATTATCAAAGCGCCATCTTACAATGTTTGAATCAGGAAATGTGACCTGGTAAGCATGGCTTGCATCAATCATCCGGAAAGTAGAAGTCTCAAGGTTGTTCTCCAGCGTATCCAAAATCTCAATAAAAGTAGCCGGAAAATTACCAGTGTTCTGGAACCGAATAGTATAGTCGAGTGAGTGACCAGGAGGAGAAACCTCCACGCGGTCCCGATCCACTACTTTTTCGTTCGGATCATAACTGCCCCTGATCTTTTCCTCATATTGATCCGTGTTATTACCATCGTCAATTTCTATCACGTTATCTACATGTGCTGAAATCAATGTGGTGATCAGTTCATGAATAGGAGCCTGCGGATCAACTTTCATGATGACAGTGAAGCAATGCGGATTAAAAATCGGGAGTGAAGCAAGATCCCAGATGACAACATGCCCATTGATCACCCCTTCATCTGCATCTTCAATGGTCACATATGCACTGGCAGGAGAATCAATAATTTCAAATTGCAAGCTGACTTCTTCAGCATAGACACCAATGTTTTCGACACAAACCTGAGCTTTGGTTGTAAATCCGGGGCGATATGCCTGGTAATGACTTTGATTTACCGCAATGTCATGAAACAAAGTATCAGGACAAAAAGCAAAATTGATTCCATTGTATCCCTGGTATTGATTTCCGGTGGTTACATCCTGGTGTAAAGGGACGGAAGTAAAATGGATAATTGGCGATGCAGAAAGACTATTGACCTGACCGGGCGGCAGTGTACAAAAGTAAAATCCCTGGTCATTGGTATTCCACCAGTGATGAGGAGGTGTGCCTATATCAATGAGATGGTAAGGTACTCCCGCATCCTCAGCATCAAAAGACTGGTTGCAATCCAAATCAATAAAAATCCTTCCTTCTGCGGTGCTAAAGTTTTGATTGCATCCAAAAATGATATTGCCCGGTGTGCAACTTCCACCATTATTATATATGGAATAATTGGCGGGAAACGGAAATGATAACTCACAAAAAAAAGGAATAGAGCAAAGACTTAATATTGGATTGTCATGAATATTACAATCCTGAAGGTAGGTCAGATTGGAGAGGGCAGTAAGACTTACTAGCATCGGGTTGTTGATAATCTCCAATCCCCATCCCAGGTGTAAATTTTCCAATCCCTTAAGAGAGACTAATTTTTGATTGTTGATCAGGGATAGATTAGTCTCAGCGATTTTTTCCAGGCCTTCCAGGGTTTGCAAGCTATTAGCAAATTGGATGGAAATATATTCGTTACATCCTGTCATGTTATGCAGTCCTTTCAGATCTGTAAGCAAAGGATTGTTATGTAATGTGATTCCCTTTGAATAAACTAAATGATCAAATCCATCCATAGATAGCAGTCCATCGTTGTGATCTATCTGCAAATAAAAGCCGCCTTCAAGACCATTCAGTCCCTGCATATTGACCAGCAGTGGATTTCTTTCAATCGTGAATAAATTTGATGAACCGGCAGGGATGGCTTGCTTAAAATTTTCCATTCCCACCATAGTAACCAGTTGATCGTTATCTGAAATGGAAACTAACTCGGCGCTTTCCATTCCTGCAAGGCCGGACAGATCGGTGAGCATTGGGTTATTGTCAACAGTAAGCCAGCCCTTTATACCTTTTGCATTTTGGAGTCCACCAGTACTTAGTAGTGTTGCATTATTACTAATGGAGCAGTCGAGTTCAATGTGTTGCAGGCTTTCCAATCCATGCAGGTTTTGGAGTAGTGGATTGGACGTGATGAGCAGGGAGTTTACATAAGTTATACCGTCAAGTCCTTGAAGGGAAACTATGTCATTGCCTTTGATTTTCAGTGTAGTGATCGTATCACAACCGGGATGGTTGATGAAAAAATCATTGATCTCCTGCTGGGTGGATAAAGTGATCGATCCACATTGTGCTTGCAAAAGAATCGGTGAAAAGGCAACAACCAAGGAGATGACAAACTGAATAAGTCGATTCATGAAAATGTGTATTGTTAATTGTGTTAATTAAGGTAAACCGGACTAGCCACAAAATAAGCTATTGGAATGAGAAAAAACTCCAGGACTCGCCATAGCGTGTATTGAATCGGAAGATTGAGTTTTATTATTCGGTTGATTGTGTGAGAAGACCAAAAGGAACAAATTTTTTTCCCAATGAATGCTAACGATGGAAAACACTTCCTTATGGACTGGGGGTTGAGTTGTTCAAAATAAGGAAAACATCAAAGTGATCTGGCATTCTGGATATTGGATTGGCTTGTTGACATTAATGATCCGTGTGCCGGAACAAAAATTGTCTTTGGGATAAAGCCATCATTCAATTTTTTCTAGTTCTATAACTTCACTGGAGGGCCAATTAAATTTTTCCAGTCTCACATGTTGATCTCCGGTCAGGAACACCGAATAAAAACTGGTGAACAATTGGGATGACCAAAGAAATTCCTCAGCGGGGGTGTCCACAATATCAATGCCTCCGGGGATACTTTGAGCAAAAGACCCATACATTTCTCCGCCACTAACAATTAAATAATTGATTACAAAATCGAAATTTTCATCATCGATGTTTAAGCTGCAAATTATGCTTGTACTGGAAGGGCTATCCCATCCGGAGCGCGGGAAATCAAATGTGCCTATCTCGAATTCACCAATGTCAAACAAGATGGTATCATTGAAAAATGTATCTCCGCGGAAAGATATTCCTTCAGGGTTTGCATTTAAACTGACAGATTCGATTTGCCACCTGCCCGGCAGGATTTCTTCGGCATTGGTAGTAAACTGGTGAAGGTCATTGGTGCAACCCGCGAGTATAGCCAGGCTGGAAAGAATGATCGGTACAAAATTCGCCTTCTTCAAATTTATGGTATAACACTTTATTAATAACGTATTCTAAAGGGATCAAGTGTAAATCAAATTTAATAATTTTTATCAATCATTTTTTAACCCAATTTAGTATACAGTTTAAATAAGCAGGCGATTGCATGGACAGAAATCGAGGTGAAACTTAATTGTCCTTCGATATTGAATTGAGATTTCCGATACATGGTTTGGACTGCGCTCATTAACCGAACAATATTTTTTTCATGATCTGTATTTTTTTAAAAAAAATAGATGTAAATAACTTTTGACAAGTTATTTACATCTATGCCTTTTTAAGAATGTTGAAAAAACGAACGAAAAAAGGTTCGTGTAACTAAAATTATTTGACGAGCGTTACATCCCCCTTTAGTCTTTTCACACTTCCATCTAAATCTTCCACCTCACATATCCAGGCAAACACTCCTGGTTGCATATGCTGCCCACGGAAGGTACCATCCCATCCGGTTGTCCCATCAGCGACAAAGTCTGTGGCTTCCCACATCAACTCTCCCCAGCGATCGTAAATCGCAAACTTGTTGACGATGCCGACATTCTTTTTCGAATAGACACTAAACAAATCATTAATGCCATCATCGTTCGGAGAGAATACATTCGGAATGTAAAGCGTAATGTCACGATTCACCACGATCCGTGTCGGTGCAGTCACTAAGCAACCTTCCTTCGACCAGACAGACAGTAAATATTCAATAGTCTTCGGAGGAATTGACCAAGGATTTGGACAGTCCGTACAGCTCAGCCAATCAGGTGGCGACCAATACAAGGAATCCACGATAAAGGAGAATACAGGATCTAACCTTACACTATCTCCTAACTCAATAGTAATATCTGAGGGTAATTCAATAGCCTGCAAATCCAATACATGTACCTGGACAGTCTGTAATAAACTATCACACCCCGTCACGGCACTCGCCCATGAGTATACAAAACTGTCATTCGCCGTTGGTTGCACAACCTCTCCCCACGGCAATACAATGGAAACACCTTCACAAATAACTGTATCCTGTTGCAGTAAATCAACATCTACTGGAATGATTGAAACTGGCACCGGAACGCGTTCACTCCAGCAAGTATCCAGTCCAACCTTATAGGATTGTACATATACTGTGGTATTAGCTTGCACTGAAGGCAATAAAAGTGTCGGAGTATTTCCTAATAACTGTCCGCCAGTCGGAGCATTGAACCATAAATAATTACCGGAAGATCCACTTGCACTCACTACTATATCTTCTCCTTCGCACGGTGGTGGCGGTACAGCAAATGCAGGTGCGGTGAGCACGCCAAATGATACCGTAAATGTTTCCTCGCTTATAACGCAACCCCTGGCATCAGAAACACTGACTACATAGGTGCCTGCATCAACTACTAAAATGGAATCACTGGGTGAACCATTATCCCATGCATAAGAGTTGCCGAGAACAGCCGGAGTCAACAATACCTGGTTTCCTAAACAATCACTCAATGTATGATCATCTGTAGAACGTGGCGTCACAGCCAGGTTTAAGGTTACTATACTATCACATCCCGTGAAAGAAACCAGTGTATCTAAATAACTACCCGCCAACGCCAGGTTTTGATTTGCAAAAGTGTAAGTATCACCGTTACAGATGGTATCAGAAAACTGGTAAGTCGATTTTTGCAGGAAAGCTAATTGCACAGTCAACAAACTATCACATCCGCTGGGATCCGCTCCGGGCACTGTGATAAGTCCATTCGTATGGTTTTCATCAAAAGATTCTCCATGGATCACCACCGTTTCACCTGCACAATGGGTGCCTTCGATGAGCCGCTCGGTTTGAACCTGATCAATGGTTATAGAATCGACCATGGTACATCCATTAATAGTCATGATCACCCAATATGTTCCACCATGCTGTATAGAACGGGTCGGTTTTGTACTATTATCATCCCAGAAATATGTGGCATTGAGGTATGTTGCATCCAGCGTTAGTGTTTCTTCATTGCATATCACCTGGTCCGCCAAAGGCACATAAGCGGCAAAAGGACTACTCAGGGTGACGCTCACTGACAAGGTATCGGACTTTTGAAGCACAACATTGGTGACGATCAACATAATGGAATAAGGCCCTGTTCCGGATACATTCCAAACCGGGTTGTCCTCCACGCTTGTGCCATCAGGAAAAATCCAGAGATACTGGATATCCGTGCCAGCAGTCGATTGATTGAAAAATGAAATCGATTGACAATCGGAAACGTAAGAGAAATCAGCATTGACAGCAAAAGGATCCAATGGCGTCGAACACGTTTGAGTATTCGATGGCGTTGCCGTCACCGTTAGTGAAATAGTACCATCAACATCTATTGCATTGGGTCCCGAACTTACTTTCTCCGGCATTGCTACCTGGACATAGTAATCCCCTGGACCGAGACAATTTACCGTGAGATTAATATTTCCTTCACTGCATGCGATTGGTGTGAGCGCTCCACAAGTACCGGCTAATATCCGGTACCTGACATCGGTCAAATCCACCAAAGGCGATGAAAATGTTTCCGCGAGTTGAAATTTAAGATCCACCATCGGACCAGCAGAAACAGATACTCGGAACCACGAAGTCTTTTGCTTGGGTACAGTAAAACAAGTGTTTCCTGCTGGTAAAAATTCCCCAACATCAGTTCCTATCGTATGACAATTGACTATGGCAATGCCTGTTGTCGGAGTCAGATTGGTGACATTAAGAGGAATAGCATTGGAGCAGAAGTCTCCCGGAGAATCCACAAGGTTAAGGTGCACACGATATCCCTGTATCGTATCAATTTTCACCGAACAATGTCGTACCAATAAATAATACGTGCCGGGATCAAAACATGCACTTAGCCATTCATGACCGTCCAAAAAAGGACTGAGTGGAAACGATTCTGAGAAGGGTGGTCCCGTCCCATTATCGCGCCATACCGAAATATCATCGTCACTGGTCAGCCATGAATTGGCAACTCCGATTTTTTCGAGTGCAATCAATAACTGGCCATGAGAAGAAACATCAAACTTAAACCATGCTGATTTGCCGGAATAAGCAAGGAAGCATCCGGGTGGATCAGTCACATTTTTTGTATAACAGAGTAATGAAAAATCAACACCTACAAAATGATCTCCTTGCCCCAGGGCAACATTCGTATAAGGTGGACCAGGTTCTCCAAGTCCATTGATCACATTGGCTATTGCTGCTTCATCATATGGAGCCCCGTAAGTAGGCCTTGCATCATATTTCACAGAAACATTGAGCGCCTGGTTCGGGAAATTAGGAGGAAAACCATTGTCTTCATAAGCATCGAAACCAATCACTACATAGTACCGGCTATCGATCCGGACGCAACCACTTTTATTGAAGATGATATCTCCCAATTCTGCATCACAATCTGGTCTTACTCTTTCTTTGATCAATTTCAGCCCGGGGATGATCGTATCATTTCCACTTTGAAAATATGCTTGCAGCGTGGACCACGGAATGTTCCCGTCCGCAAGACTTTCATAGACAGCCACGAAAGGTTTGTAACTCAACCCGTTCAATGCTTCAACATGCAAAGTGCAAACCCCCGATCCTGAAAGCTTGAAGGTGTACCAAAGCGTACGCCACGGTTGCAATCCGGGTTGTGGTGGATGATCCTGCAGGAATAATGGTTTAGGAACACCGGGCGGTGCTGCATATACTAAATCATTCAGTTCCGTTCCACATTTAGTTTCAGTTGGGTCTGTTGGTTCTGCACCGGTGGTGCAGTAGAATTTATCCCTGCTTGGTGCCTGTCCCGGGTAAATGGGATTAGTATCTCCAACTTTTCCATCTACAAACACATTGGTTACCGGGATAAAATCAAAATCATAGGCAGTCCATGGATGATCGAACCTGGATTGTGCGGCTTCTTCAACATAGATGGAGGGCGTGACAGACATACCATAATGCATATCCGTTGCGAAAATCACGAGGGTATATTTCCCCGGAGGCAAGTCACAAATCTGTCGGGTATCCTGATCCATCGCAACACACGGATATACCGGTGGAACGAGTAAAAGGTCACCCGGCTGGGCATTGACATCGAATGGAAATACTTCTGTCCAAAACGAAGGGTTCACACCACGGATCTGTATGAACGATGGCTTTGTGATTTCAAACACATAGAATGCAACGCGGTTATAACCCGGACACGGCACTATTTGATCAGGAATAAAAGGTGTATCCGGTAAGCAGAATATTTCCTGTTCAAAAGTGTAGATTTTCCATGATGATGCATTTGGATTATTTGCAGGAATACTAATCCAATCTGTAATCCCTTCCTGGGATGCTTTTTCTGGTCGATTAAACTTGGGTGTGATAGGTGGGGAGAGGGTAACATTTATTCGCGTATTCCTGCCAACATCACCGCGGTATCCTAATGGGTCCGTAACCGGAGTGGACCAATCAGGGCCCGAACCATATGAAATCAATGTATACCATCCCGGGGTCACCGGAGTACATGGATCAATGAGGAGTGTGGATTGAACGAAACATCCAACAATGGGAACGGAGGCAGAAGTAAGATCAGCAGCACGGCCACTAAACAAACTCATAAAGGGGAATGAATTGCCAATTTCAGAAACTGTAAGCACGAAAGTGTCTGGCAAATAAAATTCTCTGAACACCAATTTCATATTACCGCCACAAGGGGGCATATCACCGAGATTGTTTGTACAAGAAAAAACATCAGCATCGCTGAAGTAAGAACCGGCTGCGTTGGCGACAGGGATCACTTCGGCATTTGCAGGACTATCGTGAATAGTTTTAGAAACAATTAACGTGAATGATGGTGCATCTCCTTTTCCTACATTATCAACATTGCCATAACCCGCCAGTGTATAAATACCTTCCGTGACACAGGCGCAGAAATTATCTATACCCGGTGGATTAACGGATATATCATATTGATCAATGCAGACCCCTGCATAATCAGTCAATCCTGGTATCAATTCACCAGCATCATGTGCGCCAGCTGCAGTAGCCAGTGAATTAGCATCTCCTTTCAGAAATTGATAATTGATAGGTCGTCCTTGCAGGGTGTCTGTACGAAGTGTGCTGATACACAACAATCCTTCATCCGGAACTCCATCTGCATTATAATCGCCGATATTGACTTCGCGATACATGCCTTTGTCTTCATCAGGGCAGCTCAATACATCAGGCAGCGAAGTATCAAGGCAAACAAACACAGCGGGTGTGCTGGGATACGTGACATTATCCACCAGGGGATTGAGATTATTGATCGGCTCAAAATTTCCGGGAGCATCGAGTCTGAATAATCCAATGGAAGGCAGAGGCAGAACATTAAATCTCAAAGTAAATTTCGTGCCCAGGTAGCCGTTAATCCATGCATCTTTATAAAATAGTGCCTTTGGAAATGTATCATTGGAACTTGCCAAAACCTGTATCGCATAGTCACCTGCTGTAAGACATTTGTAATCGCCCGCTTTACCGGTGAATGCATAGACCATATCTCCACCGGGATCGGGAGAAGGACAAGATGCGTTAATTGTTCTTTTGAAAATGCGCGTATAATATTCTCCCGTGTTATGAGAGAAGGTGAAATTGAATTTAACATTAGCATCTGTAGCCAGGGTGAATGTTGCCCAGGTATTGATGTCGAGTTTTTTATTAAATGTACCTCCGTCGTTGTAAGCGATGACACCAGAAGCTGGATTAGCAGGAGGACATACATTGTTGCTCAGGAAAGAACTGCAGTCAAACTGATCGCTCCAGGATAATGTTAAAGGCAATACACCGAGTTGATTTGCAGCATTAACCGGTGGTAAAACTGGTTTAGGCCAACCGGTGGGGGCCAGACCTCTTTGTAATGCACGTATTCTTAAATCGTCATAAACGAAGTCTTTTCGCCAAAGTAAGGAAAGACTATACGTTGTATTGGGTTTTAGTACACACGGAAATTCAAGATATCGCGTGGTGGAGTTTTCTTTGGTCATGCCACACTCGAGCACGGGTAAAGAAGAGAGTGGCTGGCTAATCACATTTCCTTCCAACAATCGATATCCTACTTTGTCTGTGTGTTCGGGGACCGTAAAATCAAAAGATAAAAGATCTACCGCACTGCCTGTAGTAAAAACGTACCAGCTGCTCTTAGTAAATTCATTTCTGAACACAACCGGTAAACATGCATTTTCGGTTTGATTTTCTATGCTGTGACAATCAATAGCATGCAATGGAGTGTATTGACTGGATGATTGAGGAAGGGGGTTGCCGGCATTAAAAAAGAATGCTTTGTCAGGACAGTCGTAAATAGATATTTCAGGGAATAGTGGATCGTACGGACATTCGACTTCCAGGCGTACGATAAACGAAGCATTCACTGTGTTAACAGCGGTTACCTGGACACGATAAGTACCGGCCGTGGTGCAAAATCGTTCCAATTCTCCGGAACTGATGATCGAACCTAGCCTGGCTCCGGAACCCGGGAGGCAACCGGATGGTGCGTACAGGGTGACTCCGGATTGTTGAGGGTCAGGTAATGTACTTCCGGGAGCTGTCTCCAAATGGATGGTAATTCTTCGGGAAGTACTCAGGGTAAACTGGAACCAGACCGATTTCGTGTGCCCATAATCTGCGGCGAATTCGAAAAATTCACCTGCCTGGCCAGTGGCCGTGGTCATATCGGAGGCGGTGGAATTGAATATGCCATAGTCGTATCCCCCGCCTGTAACCGCGATGGCCATTGCGCTATTGCAATTGTCATTGGCTGGTGGAGGGAGTGGAGAAGAGGCAGAGATCCGGACAGGATAGAGTGATAAGACACTCATCCACAAAGTGATCAGGAATAGAGTGAGCGAAGTTGGCTTGAGCATCAATTAAGCTTTACTGGATGTTAGAAGGGTACGCTAAGTCAGCTTGAGGGTAAATCTGAATATGTAAATCGGTAATTTGTTTGCTATTAGGCGATTAAGATAACAATTTGGTAGGAAAAAGCTATCCAATTCTATTAGACGTCATTTAACCGACACATCGTTGGTCTATCAGGCAGAAAATCAAGCTTTTAAGTTTGAGACGTTGAGACGTCAGATACAGAAATGGGGTGGACCGTTGCTTCAACTGGCTAAGGGCGTCAATTCAATTTGCACTTATCGTCGATTGGCAGATCTCTGTT